>JGI24132J36420_10000345_pt1 | contig 23002 bp, 14 predicted proteins | sample BarGraNGADG00212_3_FD_36420 | JGI IMG/M metagenome (IMG submission 36420) | reverse complement strand
CCGCCGCCGGTCTGGCGATCCCAATTCAGGAACGGCAGGTAGGCTTTCTCAGTCTGGCTCGCGCCGACCGTCTTGGCGCTCGTCTGCGGGATCACGCCCTGCCAGTCATCGAGGTTCCCGTCCACGGTGAGGGTGCGTCGGGCGATCACATTCGCGTGGACCAACTCGGCGTGCCGCTTCGCGCCGTCCGCACCGGCATCAAAGGTGGCGAGGAGCTTGTAGTTGTTGTCGTCCGTGGTCGCGCCGCCGGTGATGGTGATGATCACCTCCTTGCTTTCATGGCCTTTCAGCGTCACCGGTTGGTCCACTGGCTCGACCGTCAGCCCCTCGACGGTGACCGCCAGTTTTCCTTTCACCGGCCGATTGAGGACGTTCGTGATTTTGAACTTCAGTTTCGGCTTTGAGGCAATCGGCGCGGTCATGTCGTTGACGGTGATCTCGACCGCTTCCAGGCCCGTGATGTTCGCCGCCGCAACGGCCGCCAGCAGCTTCTTGAACGAGCCGGGGCGGCCATCCGTGCGCAGGAAATAGCCCAGTTCATTCAGCGGCACCGTGATCTTGCCGCCTTTGGACGGCAGCGGATTGGCGTAGAAATCATGCAGGATGAACTGGCCGCCGCCATCGCCGAGTTCCATCTGCGCGTCTTTGGCCAGACCCACCGAGCGGAAGAGCGTGCGGTTCTTGTCGTAGCTCGCGCCAAGGTCGCCCACGATGACGACGGTGCCGTCGTCGGGATTCACCGGACCGGTCCGTTCGTCACCAACCTTTTGGGGCAAGCCGTCGAACACAAACACCCACGGCAGCCCGTTCTTGAAGAGGATTTCCTGGAACGCCCGCTGCCCGATGAATTTCTGGCAAGCCGCCACCGCCGCCCCTGGCGCCCACACTTGCGCGACAGCATATTCCTTGCCGGCGATGCGCGGTTTCTGCGAGGTGAACACGTTGCCGGCGTAGATGCCGGCGGCGCGGTCCTGGCCCATCGCCCGCATTGAGGCGATGACGGCGGCGACGCGGTCATCGGAGTTCGCCACCCAGCTTTCGGTGTCCCAAACGCGCACTCGGCCGTATTCGCCTTGGCGGTTCATCCATTTCGGCTCCAGCGCCGGATCGGCAGCGAGTGGCTGGTAATGAATGCTCACGAAATCGAGCCAGGGCAGAAAGGTGTCGGTGCCATCGCAGAAAAGTTTATCGCGCGTGTTGGCCGAGGAGCACGCGCCGCCGATGAGCACCTTTACCCCGGCCTCTTTCCGCGCCTCGATCACAGCTTCCGCCATGACCTTGTAGATTTCGCGGAAGCGCAGGCAATCCGCGCCCCAGCCGGAGATGGACACGCCCTCCCACGGCTCGTTCCACAGCTCGACCGCGTTGACCGGGCCTTTGGGCCAGCCGTGCTGGATGAGTACGTCCTTCAGGTAGCGCCTGAACTCCGGATCGAACGATGGCAGCCACGCGAGGTCTTCCTTGACGCCTTCCATCAGCTCCCCGTTCTCGCGCAGCCAGGGCCGTCCGCGTCCCAACGGCTGTTGTTGGCCCGGCGTGCCGCCGCAGCCGACGGTGAGCATGAGCGTGAGGTCGTTCGCCATCGCCCAATCGACATGCGCGTCACGGATGGTGTTGTAACCGCCTTCGGTGCGCGCGCCTTTCACGCCGAGCCGCTTGAAAACATTGAAGACCACCGGCGACATTTCGTGCGGCCAACCCAGGTCCATCGCGTAGGTCGGGAGCCAAACGCGGCCCGGCTCCGGAGCGGGCACGCGAACGCAGGTGCCGGCGAAGGCGCGTCCGCGCTCGCCCAGGTCGAAGATGAGCGCGTAGCCACCGAACGCATCGCCAATCTTCGGCTGCACCGTGACCACACTGCCCTCGGCCGGCAGATCGACGTTCACCGTGGTGAAACTGGTGTCGGCGATCTTGAAGACCACCGGTTTCCACCAATCGCCCGGTTTGCCTTTGGTGCCGTATTGAACCACATCCACCTTCAACGGTCCCTTGTAGGGTTGCCCTGCTTTGAGGAAGAAGGTGAACGTCGCCTCCTCGCCCGGCCAGAGCGCGTTCGCGCCCAGGCTGCAAGCGGTTTGCTGCACCGACCAGCCCTTGGCGGAGATGCCGAAGGATCTGCCGAAATCCTCCATCGCCGAACCCGTGGTCATCTGGGCGCGGGCGGGCCAAGCTGAGGCCACGAACAGGAACGCGAGGATCAGTTCCCCCCTCGCCGACTTTAGGCGGGTGGACAATGGAATAAGCAGTTTCTTCATAAGACATGGGAGTCTAGCGTTTCTCGAACTTGACCCGCACCAAGTCCAGTGACTTGGGCGCTTCGGTGAGTGAAATCACCGTCTTGGCATCATCCTGCGGGACATCCAGCGGTTGCTCCGCCACCCACTGATGGTCGCGAAACTGGCCTTTCTCCCAGGCCTTTAATCGGTAGCCGGCCCGCTGCAAAACGACGCGCATGGTCTTGCCAATCACGAGCAGGTCGTTCTCACCCATCTTCACGAGAGCCGCGAAAGCCGGCGTCTCGCACGCCTCGTCTTCGGTTCCGCCGGTGAGTTTGCCGAAGCCGCGCGTGGCTTGCGTTTTGACGTGGAACGATTGGAACTCGGCCTCGTGGGGCGTGTCCCACTTCTCGGTCTTGTCCAACTCAAAGCAGAGGAGTTCCCTCGGCCGCAATCCCTGTTTGCTGAGGATCAATTCCTCCATCTCCGCGATGACGCCATAGCTCATCTTGAGATTGGAGTAGGTGAGATACAGCGGGACGGATTTCTGGTCCGACTCGCGCGGAACCAGCAGGTAAGGCGAGAACAGCAGACCCTCATGCTGTAGAAAAGTGTACCAGCATTGCTGCGCGGCCCGGGCATCAGAGCGGGCTTCCGGAATCAAGATGGGATTGTCGTGCTGGTCGAAGGCCGTGACCCACGCTTTGAAGTGTTCCTGGTAAATGTCCGGCGCGCACGCTGCGGCGCTGGGCGTGGTCACGCGGAAGATGAGGCACTGATGAAAGAAGAACGTCCGGCAGGTTTGGCCGGGCGCAAGTTTGAGGATGAATCGGTTCATAGTTCCAAGAGCAGAGTTCATGGTTTCCACCGGTAAAGCAGCACCTTGGCCTTGTAGTCTTCCTCGACGAACACGAGGTATTCGCCGTTGGCGCGTTTGTGCGCGCTGATCCCGGTGAGGATGTCAATCCAGCCAGTGTTCTCCACGCCGCCCACGGTCGGACCGGGGTCGAACACCCCCATCGCCGCGCCGTCGCTCATGCGGTTGACAAAAATTCGTCCCCGCTCCTTCCAGCCGCACAAAAATTCGTCCCCGCTCCTTCCAGCCGCCGGTAAAGATGTAATCGCCCGCCGCAGCAACGCACTCCGCTTCTTTGCCGGCGGCGGACTCAAACGAAACCGTCTCCCGGTTACCGGCTAGGTAACCTTGGCACACAAACACGCGCCCAATGTGGCGGATATCGCGCGCTTCCTCGGCGACGATGAGCGTGTCCGAAGCGTCCAGATAGACCACGCGGCCAACCTTGTTCACGCCTTTCGGCGGCTCCAGCACGGTGATCTTGTCCCCGCGATAGATCGGATTGCCCTTCTCGTCCAGGCCTTGGAAATCATAGCGGAAGAAACCGTAGGCCATCCAGATATTGCCCTTCTGATCCACCCAGAACGGGCCGGGATGAACTCGGTCGGTGTTGGGCGCGAACTCCTCCGCCTGATAATCGCCATCGCCATTCAGGTCGCGCCAGATCGACACGCCCTTGGGCTTGTTCGGCGGCCATTTCTGCTCCGTACGATAGAGGTCATTCCCCCACTGAAGAATCAAACCCGACGGAATCGCCATCTCGTCCTCGTAGCGGAAGATGTTGATGAAATTGCTGGCAAACATTCCGCCCACGAAGAGAAACCGTCTGCCGTTGAGATAAACAATCTGCGGCGAAGTCAGGCCATGCTCGCCGTTCTGCTTCACGAAGGTCAGTCCGCGCGGATCGTTCGGGTACTGGTGGCGATTGAGCGAGTAGCCGACCAGCCGGGAGTCCTTGCCGGGCGGCGGCGCGTAATCCATGACGAAATGCTCCTGGATGCCCCATACGTCGCGGCCATCGGTGCGCGGATCGGCGCAGACCAGGTCCACGAAAAAGTCGCCGCGCAGCTCCCACACCAGTTTCCCTTCGCGGGTGAACTTGCGCAGGCACGAGCCCATCTCGCTCATGGCGACATACAAGTTCTCCTGCGCGTCCATGCCGATGCCCCGGATGCCCCAGAATTTCGTCGGCGCGACTTCGCCCGGTTTGCCGCTGGCAATGCCGCCGTAATCCCCGAAAGCGCGCGTGAGCTTCGGCTGCTTGGGATCGGTGATGTCGTAAAAGAGCACCTGTTGTCGCGGGCTGGTCTGAGAATCGGCCACCATGAGCAGGCCATTGTTGGCCAGCGCGAGGGCCATCGGCTCAAACAGATCGGGAAACTTGACCGGTTCGCCGTCGCAGGTGACGCCCTTGGGCTTGAAATCGTACTCGTGGAACTTCGGTTCGACGTACTCGAAGGCGATCTTCCAAGTGCGCCCCGCCTTGTCCTTCACCTCGAGGCTGTTGGCCTTCACGTCCTGGTTGCCGATGACATCACCGTCCTTATACACGCCAAACTTTTTCCCGCCTTCATCCCAGTGGCTCCAGGTGTTGACCGTGCCATCGGGCTGGACCTTCGTGTGGATGAAGAAATTCTGGATCCACCGGTTGCTCGCGCCGGAAAAGCTGTTGCCCAGCCAGGAAACGGAATACTGGAGCGTAGGTGATTTGCCGGTGTCAGCCTCCGCCGCGCTAGAAGAGGGCGTTTGGATCAACCCGCTCAGGGCGGAGATCAAGCAGAAGAGGCCCTGCGACGGCAAATGAAGGTCGGTATTCATAGTTGAAGAAGGATGTTCTTTGTTCGCGGCTTTGGGAAGTCCAAGATCATTCGCAATGTGATGGGTCGGTTACGAAGAGTCCAGTCGATGAGCCGCAAAACCGGCGCGCGGAATCGTTCGTTCCATCTCGATAGTTTCAAGGGCGAACTTTTAACCATTTCCGGTATATTGGTAATCATATTGACACCACAATACAATCCGATTGGTCTTCCGGCTCCTGAGTTACGCCGTCAGGTTAAGCCTATCGTTAGGGGCGCATTGTCGGTATTTTGACCGAGCGCGCCTGGTTCCTATTCATTTCCAACCGAGGAAATGCCGGTTTGACAGAGAACAGTCGTTCTATTTATTCTACGGACGAATTGATACCCTTTGACCGCATGAATACTGCTCATTCGATTAACGCGGAATCCGGAAGAAAACTCCGGGCCTTGCGGCTGCGCGCCCACTTTTCCATGCGCGAACTGGCGCGCCGCGCCGGAGTCGCCGTCAGTTATGTGTCCAAGCTCGAGGCGGGGCGGCTGTCGGCCACCCTCGCCACCCTGCGGAAGCTGCTGGTGGCTTTGGGCTCGGATATCGGCCCCTTTTTTGCCGCGGAACAGCCCGTGACCGAGGGCTGGGTGTTCCGGCGACTGCGGATGCAAACGACCTCTGATGTCGGCCGCAGCTATACGTTCCTCCTGCCGGCCCGAGCGGACATTCAATTCAACATGCTGGATGAGGAACTGTTTGCAGGCGAGCNACCGGAGTTCGAGTCGCTCACCGGCGACTTAGCCGGGTATGTGCTGGCCGGCGAACTCCGGCTTGAATTGGCGGGGGAACCACTGCAAATCCTGCACCCAGGAGACTCGTTTTACGTTCCTGCCGGGCGATCCGCTCGCGGGCGATGCGGCGCGGGGAAGTCGGTTCGGTTGATTTCCGTGTTCCTGCAGTCGAACCATCCACGACTGCCGCGAAAGAGCGAGGGAAGTCATGGGGCCTCGAAGGGGCCGCCTCGGCCAGCGGCAAGTCCGATTAAAACCGCGCGCCGGGCTGGAACTCGGAAACAATGAACCGGTACCTACGCTTCTAAATCTCGCCATGCAACCCATCACCGCAAAGGACGCTGGTGGTGTCAAAATTGTCCAAAAGAATGATCGTTGCGCACTAGGCGGGGGGCTCGCCGCCAATTAGGTTGTCAGCTGTGAGTCATTTCATCCGAAATGCGAAGCGTCCTGATCGAACCGACAAGGGATGTCATCATACCGCCTGCCAACAGGATTCCAAGTGCATCCGTGACGGGTTTACTTTGATCGAGTTGCTTGTCGTCATCGCCATCATCGCCATCCTGGCCGGTATGTTGCTGCCGGCCCTCGGCAAAGCCAAACAAAAGGCCCAGGGCATCCATTGCATGAGTAGTGCCCGTCAGCTCGGAATGGCCTGGATCATGTACGCCTTGGACAACAACGATGCGACCTTGGGGCCCATCGGGCGGGCTGGTTCGTCGCCCGGATGGTGCGATGGGATGTATGATCAGACGCCTGACGGTGTCGATGTCAATACCGTCGTCAAGAGTCCGACTTTCAAATATCTAAAATCCGTGCAATTGTTTCGTTGTGCGGCCGATCGCAGCCTGCTTCGTTTCCAGGGAAAATTAACCCCCCGCGTGATCAGCTATTCCATCAACGCGTTTTTCGGCCCTCCCAGCGGTTATGTCTCCGGCGCCACGCAATATCGAAATGCCAAAAAACTATCCGACCTTACCACCCCGGGACCCACCGGCATCTATGTGATGCTGGATGAACACGAGAACAGCATCAATGACGCGCATTATTTTCCTTTTGACAACATGACAAGATACAACAACAACAAATGGCTCGATGCCCCGTCCGGTCGGCACGGCAACGCCGGCGGTTTCTCTTTTGCCGACGGCCATTCCGAAATTCACAAGTGGCAGACTCCCGGACTGACCAAGGTCATAAAAGCCAGCGATGGCTCGACGCCCCGTCCTTATCCGGATCTGCCGTTTATCGGGGCGGCCGCGTCGATCGATTTCCAATGGGTTACCAACCACATCGCCCCGCTAAAGTAATCCGCTCGCCCTGACAAACCAACCTTCCACATGCCCCAATTGCTATGACAAGCCGCACCCCCATTCTCAATCTGGCCCTCGCTGCCGCCGGCCTGGCGGCCACCCCGATCCTCGCGGCGAACGCGACACCGCCGCTGAAGGTCTCGGACAACCACCGTTTCCTCGTCACCGATCGTGTCCCAACCTCGGTGCCAGGCGCCGGTCGCTATCGCTATGTCGCGACGCGCGACCAAGACGGCAGTTACGCGATGGTGTACGTGCTGGTGGCCCGGAAGTTCATGGTGCACATGGACAAGATCACCGGCCCGAAGGTGAAGGCCTGGTGGTTCAACCCCCGCGACGGCAAGGCCACCGCCATTGGCGAATTCCCGAACACCGGCGAACGCGAGTTCACGCCGCCGGACCTGGGTGAGCAACTCGACTGGGTGCTCGTCCTCGACGATGCGGCGAAGCACTTCCCGGTTCCAGGCCAGACGCCCGGCCGCTGATTTCCCCAGCAGAAAACCAAGTCACACCAAAACAGAATGGAGAGTCATACCGTATGAAACATATCATCCGTAACCCCGGCCGTTCGCGGACTCCGCGAACCACCTGGTCGTTCATCACGACAGCGGCCTTGCTCGCCTTGTCGCTGTGCCTGTCGCTGCAAGCCGCCTTGCCCACCCCGCTCGTGGACTTGCGCTTCTCCGAAGGGAGCGGAACCACCGCCAACAACGCCGGTTCGCTCGGAGGCTCAGCGGCACTGGTCCAACCCGACGAGTATCCGCTCTTCACCGACAACGTCCCTACCGGCGTCTTCGCGCCGAGCGGCAACGCCGCTTCGCTGGACTTTGGCGCCATTGCCGCCAACCAGGGAGGAAGGGCGGCGGATCTCACCGCCGCCAGCGGCGATGGCACACTGGGATCGCTCAACGCGTTCACGATTTGCGGTTGGCTGAACGCCCGCGACCTCACCGAAGGGGGGGGCGGCAACCGGATCGCGTTCGCGCTTGCTTCCGAGAACGGTCCAGGTTTCGACCTCGTCCAACTGGCCAACGGCGCCCTCCGGATCGGCATCAACCAGTGGCCGGACGGCGACAACGGCGGAGGCCCTGCCAGTTCCACAGGCATGATAACGGCTGATCCCCAGACCGGAGCCGGCAACTGGGTGTTCTTCGCGGTGACCTACGATCCCTCGTTGGACACGGGCAATCTCAAGTATCACTTCGGCAACCCCACGGCGTTGGCGTCGCTTAGGAGCGCCCATAACTACAAGGGCGGTTTGGACAACGGCGGCGTGATCGAGTTGTCGGGAATGTTGACCATCGGAAACTTCGGGGACGTCGTGGGCGCCCGCAACGATACGGGTCCGAACGGCAGCCGGGTGTTTCGCGGGTTGGTCGACGAGTTGCGCATCTACGACCGCGCCTTGGATCTCGCCGAGGTTCAGCAGGCCCAACTGAACGGCATCCTGCCCTCGGTCCCGGTCACGATCGCCAAACAACCCGCCGCCCAGACGGTGTTCGCCGGCCAACCGGCGACCTTCAACGTGCAGGTGACAGGGGCAGCGCCTTTCACCTACCAGTGGCAGCGCGGTACGGTGGATATTCCCGGCGAAACCAACGGCAGTTACACCTTGCCCGCCACGACTAGCGGCGACAGTGGAGCGACGTTCCGGGTGAAAGTGGGCAACCCGGTTGTCCAAAATATCCTCAGCGACCCGGCCACTCTCACCGTCCTGTCCGAAAACGGGCACAAAATCTCGCTGTCGTTCTCGGACGGGGGCGGCATCGTGACCAATCTCGGAAATCTTGGAGGCGATGGCATTTATGCGATCAGCGGTCTCTATCCGACGGGGCGAGGGAACGTGCCGGCAGGACCGTTTGCGCCTGCCAGTAATCTGGCCTCGGTGGACTTTGGCGTTATCGGCGCGGGGCAGGGCGGACGGGCGATTGATCTAACCAACGCCTTCGGCAACACCGTTGGCCCGATGCAGGGATTCACCTTGGCCGGCTGGCTCAATTGCGAGAACCTGCAAGTAGGCCCCGGCGGCAACCGCATTCTGTTCAACCTGGATGCACCGGGGGGTAATGGCTTTGACCTAGTGCAGTATCCCGATGGCTCGCTCTATTTGGGGGTCAACAACTGGGCGGACGGCGGCGGCAATCCCGTGAGCTCCCCCATGATTACCGCGGATCCTTCCGCCGGGCCGGCGAACTGGGTCTTTTTCGCCGTGACGTACGACGGCACCCTCACGGCCGGCAACGTCAACTATTACTTCGGTTCGCCCACGCAGGCGGCCGCGCTCGACGTCGCGCCGCTTGACTATAATCAAGGCTTGATCTCCACCAGCGGCACGGTGACGGTTGGCAACTTCAGCGACGTGGTCGGCGACCGGAACGCCACCGGTTCAGGCAACAGCCGATGCTTCCAAGGGCTGATCGACGAAATCAATGTTTATAACAAAGTGCTCAGTTTGTCGGACATTCAGAGCGTGCAGACCGCGCCGGCCTACCAGCCCAGTCAAGTCCAACCGGTCGCGATCACCGCGGATCCCCAGAGCCAGACCGTGTTTGCGGGGCAAAGCGCAACCTTCCAGGTGAGCGCCAACGGCACGCAGCTACTTCTCTACCAATGGTGGACGCACCACGCTGGAACCGATTCGCTGCTCGCCAGAATGACGAACGCGGTCTATACCCTGACTGATGCGACTGCGGCCAACAGCGGCGACCAGTATTGGGCCGTCGTTGCCAACACATCGAACAGCGTGACCAGTCAAAAGGCGTTGCTCACCGTTCTGCCAGAGAACAACCACAAGGTATTCCTTTCGTTCTCCGAAGGCCCGGGGACGACGACGGCGAACCTGGGCAACATCGGTGGCTTGGCCAACATTGTGCAGCAGGGCGGCTTCCCGGCGTTTACCAACGCGGTGCCGGTGGGCCCATTTGCCCCGGCCAATAATACCTCCTCGCTCAACGTCGGCGTCATCGGCGATGCGGATGGAGGGCGCGCCGTCGATTTGACTGGATCGGTCACGCCCACAATCGGGTCCATGGTCGCCTTCACCGTGACGGGCTGGCTCAATTGTCAGGACTTGAGATGCGGCGGGGGCGGAAACCGCATCCTTATCTGCCAGAGCGCCTCCGGTCAGGGCGGATTTGATCTGGCACAGAATGCGGACGGTACGCTGTGGATGGGGGTCAACACATGGCCGGACGGTAATCCCAACAGCCCCGCGAGGAGCAACCCGGTCTTGACGGAAGACCCGGCAGCCGGGAACGCCAACTGGGTTTTCTTTGCCTTCACGTATGACGGTTCCATCGCGACCGGCAACGCGAACTATTACTTTGGCAAGCCCGATCAGGCGGCGACGCTCGACAGCACCTTCGACTTCGACGCGGGGCCGATTAGCAATGTCGGCACCTTGTCGGTTGACAATTTCAGCACGCTCGACCCTGGCGCCCGCAACGGCACGGGTCCCAACGGCGGCAGCCGCTGCTTCCGCGGGTTGATGGACGAACTCAACGTGTTCAACCGCGTGCTCAGCTTGGCGGAACTCCAGGCCGTCCAGACAGCGGCTGCGGGCATCCCGGTGCAGCCGGTGCGGCTGGCGGCTGCGGCGCAGGGGAACCAGGTGGCAGTCACTTGGGATTCCACAGCTACCTGGCAGCTCCAGTATCGCACGGATGCTGGCCAGGGAACCTGGACTGATGAAACGACGGCGCCGGTAGCCAACGGAACCCACCACACCGTGACTGTGCCGATGTCCGGCCCCGCCCGGTTCTACCGCCTGATTAGCCGCTAGCACCAAAGAAATACTCGGTACCAGCCGGGTTGGTCCCATGACCAACCCGGCTTGATCCTATGGTCAAATCACTGCGGCATTCGATGTCGTCCGGCCAACCCGGCGGTCGCGTTCATCAAGCCTCCTGCAATCCAGTTTTGCCGTGCGGCGCAGTCTCCCTCTGAACCCGGATTCAACTTTAGCCACCAATCTGAAAATGACGACGACGACATTTTCCCTTCGGCTGATTCCCACCCTCTTGCTGATTTGCCTTGGGAGTAGCTAGGGCCTGCGCGCCGGCGACGGGGGCACGCACTTGATCACCTTGCATCCAGGCGGCAATGGGGCCTACGCTTTTGCTCAAACCGACCCCACGCTGGATTTCAACTTGCGCGAGAACGGCCACGCAGCCGAATACACCGGACACTACGACGCAACCTTCGCGGATTACAATCGCACCCCAGCCAAGCCGGTTATCGACGGCGAACCGCTCTACGAGGACCATCCCGTCTCCTTCAACCCGACCAGCCTCGGTCACTCCCTCTCGGCCGATGTTCGCCGGCCGCTCTACTGGGAGCTCTTTGGCGGCGCGTTCGGCCACACCTATGGGCATCATTCCATTTGGCAAATGTACGATCCAGCCAAACGAAGTCCGGTCAACTCTCCGCTCATGCCCTGGTACCAAGCCATCCACCGCCCCGGTTCCGGCGAAATGCAGTACGCCCGGAAGCTGCTCGAATCCCGCCCCTTCCTGACGCGCATCCCGGACGATTCAGTCATCGTCACCGATGCCGTGGCAACTTCGGTGCCCGGTGCGGGCCGCTACCGGTTCTCTGGCACCCGCGACAGCAGCGGGAGCTACGCGCTGGTCTATGCACCCGGCGGGCGTGATTTCAGCGTCCAGATGAGCAAGATCACCGGCGGCACGGTGAAAGCCTGGTGGTACGACCCGCGCACCGGCCAGGCGACGCCGATCGGCCTGTTCCCCAACACCGGCCAGCGTCTATTCTCACCGCCCAATTCTGGCGAATTCATGGATTGGGTGCTGGTTCTCGACGACGCCACCCAAAACTTCCCACCTCCCGGCCAACCCCTCCCCACCGCGGCAGCGATCACCCGGCCCCCGGCGAACCTCTCCGTATTCGCGGGCCAACCGGCGACTTTCCAGGTGCAAGTCAGCGGCTCCGCCCCCATCACTTTTCAGTGGCAACAAAACAAAACGGATTTGCCCAACGCGACCAACTCCAGCTATACCCTCCCCGTCGCTTCCCTCTCCGATCATCTCGCCGCGTTCCGGGTGAGAGTCAGCAACTTCCTCATCCCGGCGGGAGTCCTCAGTGATTCCGCCACGTTGACGGTGCTGTCCGAAGATGGCCACAAGATTTCCGCGTCCTTTTCGGAAACCGGTTCGACGACCAACCTGGGCAACCTGGCCGGCAATGGCATCTACGCCTCGCCTGACGGCTATCCGGCCCCTTCGGCCAAAGTCCCGGTCGGGCCGTTCGCGCCCGCAGCCAACATCGCCGCGCTGGACTTCGGAGCCACCGCATCCGACGTCGGAGGACGCGCGCTTGATTTCACCAATGACTTCGGCAACACGCTCGGCGTCATGGACGGCCTGACGCTTTGCGGATGGTTGAACTGCGGCCGCCTCGGCGGCGGTTGGGGTGGCAACCGCATCGCCTTTGCGCTCGCCTCTCCGAGTGAATTGGGTTTCGACCTCGCGCAGCAGCCGACCGGCACCCTGCGGTTGGGCGTCAACCAGACCGCCGCTTTTGGCCCGGCCAGTTCCGCCATCGTTACCCAGGATCCCGCCACCGACGCAACCAACTGGGTCTTCTTCGCCGTGACCTACGACGGCACCCGGCCTGCCAACAACCTTGTGTATTACTCCGGTTCCTCGACCCGCGCAGTGACCGCCGACACAACCAATAGCTACGCTCGTGGCGTCATCCCTGCCTCGGGGCAACTGACGCTCGGCCATTTCAGTGCGGCCTTTTCTGCTCGTGCTTCAACGGGCACCAACAGCTCCGCGTTCCGCGGTTTAATGGACGAAATCCACGTCTTCAACCGAGTCCTGGCGTTGTCGGAAATCCAAACCCAGCAGAACGCGTCCGCCTACCAATCCGTCGTTCCGGTGGCCCCTTCGATCGTTCAACACCCGCAGAGCCAGAGTGTTTTTTCGGGCACAAGTGCGAGCTTCGCTGCCAACGCCAGCGGCACGCTGCCGTTGAGTTGGCAATGGTGGACGCGCCACATCGGTGTGGACGCCGCCATCCCGGGGGCCACCAACCAGACTTGCACCCTGGGTGATGCCGTCACGTCCGACAACGGAGACCAATTCTGGGTGGTGGTGACCAACGCGGCCGGCAGCGCCAGCAGTCAGCGCGCCCTGCTAACCGTCCTGACCCAGGGCAGCCCCAAGGCATGGCTCTCGTTCTACGAAGGCAGCGGCACCGTCACCACCAACCTCGGCTACCTGGCCGGGATGGGGGCTTTTGTCCAGAACGGCAGCAGCTTCCCGGTCTTCTCCGCCAACGTCCCCGCGGGTCCGCTTGCGCCCGCCAGCAACAAGTGCTCGGTGGATTTTGGCACTATCGGCGCCACCGACGGAGGCCGGGCCATTGACTTCACCAATGCGTTTGGCAACACCCTGGGGACGATGAACGCGTTCACGCTGACGGGTTGGTTGAATTGCCGGGACCTGACGGCGGGCAGTGGCGGCAATCGCATCCTCTTTGCTCTGGCCGCACCCGATGGCGCCGGTTTTGACCTTGTTCAGAACGCGAATGGCTCGCTCCAGATCGGGGTGAACCAGTGGCCCGACGGCACTCCGGCGATGAGTTCGTCAGGCAAGATCGCTGCCGACCCTTCGGCTGGCTCCGGCAACTGGGTGTTTTTCGCCGTTACCTACGACGGTACCAAGTCCAGCGGCAACACGACCTTCTCCTTCGGCTCCCCCACCCTGGCCGCAGCCCTGGATGTTACTGTCACCTACAACCGCGGCCCCATCGCTACCAGTGGGTCGCTGACCGTCGGCAATTTCAGCACNTGGGGTGGTTCGGCTCGCGGCCCCACCGGGCCGGCCGGCAGTCGCAATTTCCGCGGCTTGTTGGACGAGGTTCGCGTCTTTGACCGGGTTCTGACCCCAGCTGAAATCCAAGCCAGCCAAACCGCCCTGGCGGCCGCCATCCCGTCGCCCCGACTTGCAGTTGCCACCCAGGGTAGCCAGCTGGCCTTGTCCTGGGATTCCTTGGCCAGTTTTCAGCTCCAGTATCGCACGAACCTGGTCCGGGGCAGCTGGGCCGGCGAAACGAATCCTCCTCTTGTTAACGGAACACTCAGAACCGTGACCGCGCCGTCGTCTGACCCGTCCCGGTTTTATCGCCTGATAAGCCGCCGACCGGCGTCAAGCCAGCCCGCTCTCCCAGCCGGAACGCACGTCTGGGCTTTCCTTCCCGCGGCGTCCGCGCTACCATGACCCGAACCAAGACCAGACCGGACGGCGGGAACAACGCGGGGCTGGCACAGCTCCTCGCCGTGTGCCGTCGCTTGCGCTTCGAGCCACACGATATCGCAGGGCAACTCGATCCGCGCGGTCGCTACGAAGTCGGGTTGGACCGCGAGTTTCCGTTTCTCATCAAGCTGTTCCATTACNCCTCCCGCCAGCACACCCGCGGACCGACGTGGCACGAGCGGCTGGAACTGTTCCTGTCGCTGGACGGACCGGCACGCTTCCGGATGGGAAGCGTCGATGTTGAATTGTCGCCTGGCGACCTGTTGTTGGTGGACAACTTCAAGCTGCACCACGTGGTGGACTTTCCGGGCTTCGACACGCGCGCCATCGTCATCAGCTTCCTGCCGGAGTTCGTTTACAGTCTGGGCTCGCCTTCTCATGACTATGTTTTCCTGCTGCCATTTTATGCGCAATCCGAGCGGCGCGTGCACCGGGTGCAGGGCGAGGATGCCGCGGCTTCGGCGATCCACACCGCCCTGGCGCAATTACTGGAGTGTTACTTCGCCCGGGAGGACCGGCGCTCTTACCAGGCGGGCTGCAAGGCTTGCCTGCTCCAGGTGCTGTATCACCTGGCGCGATATTTCCGCACGTCCGAAATGATGGAATGGCAGTTCGTGCGGCAACAGGAGCGCTCGCTTCGCCTCAAAAAGCTCTTCGATCACATCAGTAGGAACTTTGCGGACAAGCTGACCGTCCCGGAGGCGGCAGCCATTGTCCACATGAGCGAGCCGCAGTTCATGAGGAACTTCAAGCGGGTGGCGGGCATGACCCTGGTCGCCTACCTGAACCATGTCCGGCTTACCAACGCCCTCCGGCGGCTGAAGGAAAGTGACGCATCCATCGCTGAGATCGCCAGTCAGGTCGGGTATGCCGACCAGAGCTATTTCGATAGACGTTTCAAGGCGTCGTTCGGTCAGTCGCCGACGGAGTTTCGCGCCGGCCTGACCGAGCCAGCGGGAACTGAATCGATTCGGCGACCTGTAGGGCGTTTGACCGCGCCGAAGTGAAAGGAGACCTCCGGGCCGATCCCGATCGCCCCGGCGTGAAAATAGTCCAAGAGAATGATCGGATTTTTCTAGCGCAGCCCCCGGTCTGTCAGCACATTGGTGCTCATGCAAGCAACTTCCCGTCTTCGCGCAAGGTCACTCCGACTGGCAGCGACACTGATTTTCTCCCTCCTCGGCCTGGCAGTCGCGTCGTGGGCTGCGCTTCCGCCCTTGAAGGTCAGCGAGAACCACCGCTTCTTGGTGAAGGAGGACGGTTCCCCCTTCTTCTATCTCGGCGACACGGCTTGGGAACTGTTTCACCGGCTCAATCGTGAAGAGGCCGACCGGTTCCTGGAGAACCGCGCCAAGAAAGGTTTCACCGTCATCCAGGCGGTGGCTTTGGCGGAAATCGACGGCCTCAACACCCCCAACGCCTACGGCCATCGTCCGCTCATCGACAACGATCCCACCAAGCCGGACGTAAAGGACGGGCCGGCCAACGACTACTGGGACCAAGTGGACTACATCGTGGACAAGGCCAACGCGCTGGGCCTTTACATCGGCTTCCTGCCGACGTGGGGCGACAAGTGGAACAAGGAACGCGGCGCGGGTGGCGGCACCTTCACTCCGGAGAGCGCAGCCATTTACGGGGAGTGGCTGGGCCAGCGCTACAAGGACAAGGGGATCATCTGGATTTTGGGCGGCGACCGGCCCGTGCAGAACGACGAGCAGCGCGAAATCCTCCGCGCGATGGCCCGCGGATTGGCCAAAGGCGACGGCGGCACGCACCTGAAGACATTCCATCCGCCCGGTGGCAACGGTTCCTCAACCTGGTGGCAGAACGACGATTGGCTGGACTTCAACATGCGCCAGAACGGGCACGTGGCGGAGTTCACGGGCCGCTATGACAACACTCGCGCTGACTACGACCGCAAGCCGGTCAAGCCGGTGATTGATGGCGAACCCATCTACGAAGACCACCCAGTTTCATTCAAAGCGAAGGAATTCGGCCACTCAACTGCCGCCGACGTGCGCCGCCCGCTCTATTGGGATCTGTTCAGCGGCGCCTGCGGGCACACCTACGGCCATCACTCGGTCTGGCAGATGTGGGCGCCGCCGCGCGGCCCGATCAACAATCCGCTCATGCCGTGGTTCGAAGCCGTTGACCAGCCGGGCGCCGGCCAGATGCAGTATGCGAAAAACCTCCTGCTCTCCCGCCCGTTCCTCACGCGCATCCCGGATGATTCGGTGATCGTGACCGACCGCGTGCCGACCTCGGTGCCCGGCGCGGGCCGCTACCGCTTTGTGGCGACGCGCGACGAGTCGGGTAGCTACGCGATGGTCTATGCGCCCGTGGGCCGGAAGTTCAAAGTGCGCATGGACAAGATCACCGGCCCGCAGGTCAAGGCGTGGTGGTTCAATCCGCGCACCGGCGAGGCGACCGCGATTGGCGAATTCCCAAACACGGGTGAATGCCGGTTCACGCCACCGGACTACGGTGAAATGCTCGACTGGGTGCTGGTGCTTGATGATGTCTCGAAGAATTATCCGCCGCCGTGCAAACCGCTGCCGTGAACGTCACCACATTGAACAAATGAGAAGTGAATTTGAAGAACACCGACCTCCCGAACAAACCACACCCGACCTGCGGCCGCGGCTCCCTGTCGTCATGCTGCTTTGCCTATTGGCGCTCGGGTGCCGGCATTCGATGGCTGGCGAAATGGAAATATCCAACGTGCGGAAGGGCGGGCCGGGCCCGGTTGACGTGCTGCCGGTGAACACGTCCAACCCCTTCATCTGGGACAACGACACCGATGCGGACACCTTCACCCAAGAGTTCGTGATGGCCTTGGCGAATAACGGCACCATCAACCTGATCGGCATCAGTTTGTCGCCGCACCCTTATAACGGCGGCAAATCCGAGGACCTGCAGGCGATTGTCCTCAAGGCGAGACACAGCGGCTGGAAGAACATCCCGGATGCCACCTGGGACCTCGGCAATCTCGCCATGACCGCCCTCTCGCGACCTGCCAGTGGGAATATTGATGGCACCGACCCGCTGGATACGGCGCCTGCCCGGATGATCCGCGATCAGGTTCTGAAAGCCGGCACGCCCAGCAAGCCGGTGGTTATCGGCGCGGGTGGCGCACTCACGACCGTGGCCAGCGGGTACTTGCTGGCGAAGCAGATGGGCAAAGCCGCCGAGTTTGCCAGCAAAGTCATCGTGATGGCCGATTCCGGAGGATATAACGGCGTGCCAAGCATGAACGGATATAACACGGGACAGGATGAATGGGCGTCCTATATCTGCCTGGCACGACTGAAATACATCGTCGTGAGCTTTCCTGATAATCACGTGGGACTTCCCATGATCTGGGATTTTATTGATACCTTGCCGGATAATGAATTGACCCGATACATGCGGGCCAAGAAGGGGCCACAATGGCCGTATGCCGATCTGCATGGTGATGGAGACGCCGGCGTCGTGCTGGCATTCCTGCGGCCACGGCAGGGAGACTATTTCAACCAGACGACGGGCATCGCCTTTGACCATTGGGGATCGTGGCCGGCTGGCTGGGGGAAACCAGGGCCCAAATCGCAGAATTGGAACTGCTACCTGGCTGAACTGAAAGTCAGGGTTGATCCGACCTCGGACAACCTGATGATCTCGGGATATGATCAATCGGTGGCCGACAGCGAGTGGAAGAAGGCCGTGGGTGGGGCCTCGGCCACCTCGAACAAGGTGAAGCCGACCCTGCCAGCGGCCGGGAGAAACTGATCTCACGGACGCTCAAATTGAGAAGGATGGCCGCTCACGTGGAATGAAAACAGAAAAGCAAATCGCAACCACTCCCAACTGATAGAATAAAAAAATGACCAACCAGAAGAGTCAATTCCTTCTGACTTTCGTGTTCCTTGCTTCAACCTGGAGCCGTGGAGAAGACTGGCCGCAATTCCGCGGCCCGACCGGCCAGGGCCATTCCGCGGAAACCGGCCTCCCGCTCCACTGGAGCGCCACCAGCAATGTCGTCTGGAAGGCTGCCATTTCCGGCGAATCCTGGTCTTCACCCATCGTCTGGGGCGACCGCGTTTTTGTCACCACAGCTACCGAGGGCGGCACCCGTTGTCAGGTACTCTCGCTGGCGCGCAAGACCGGGACGATACTTTGGAACCAGGAAGTGTTCGAACAAGTGCCGCGTCGCAAGGAAGGGCGCAACACGTTTGCCTCACCGACGCCTGCCACGGACGGCGAGCGGGTGTACGCGTGCTTTTACGACGGCAGTTTCGCGGCCCTGAACTTCGCCGGCGAGGTGGTCTGGACCAACCGGGCCTACCCGTTTTCCAGCCAACACGGGCTGGCCACGTCGCTGTTGTTGCATCGCGGTCTGCTCCTCATGGCGCGCGATGGTAGCGGTGAGGGCGAGCACCAGGAACTCGGCTGGCAGGAACCATGGGACCAAGCTTACGTCCTTGCCCTCGACGCCAAGACCGGCCAGGAGCGTTGGAAGGGTCGGCGCGGGCTGTCGCGAATCTCGCACGGCATGCCCGCAATCTGGATGGCGCCGGACAGACGCGAACAGGTCGTGAGTGAGGCGGGTGACGTGGTGCAAGGCTTCGATTTCCAGACCGGCGAGCGGCTGTGGTCGAGCAAGGTGATCGGCGAAGGCAAGGTGCCCTCGACGGTGATTGGCGAGGGATTGGTCTTCACCGCCGGCGGTTGGGGCGGCAAGGAATCCATCAAAGCCTTCAAGCTTGGCGGCACCGGTGCCCTTGAAGAAACCAATCTCGTCTGGCACCAGAAGAAGGGCATGCCCAAAGTGCCGTCCATGCTCTACGTGAAACCACACCTCTACGCCGTCAGCGATGCCGGTGTGGCCACTTGTATGAAAGCCGCCACCGGCGAAACTATTTGGCAGGAGCGGCTGGGCGGGAGCTTCTCCGCGTCGCCGGTGTTCGCCGAAGGGCGCATTTACTTCGTCTCGGACACGGGCGAGACGACCGTGATTACCGCCGGGCCGGAGTTCAAGGTGCTGGCGAAGAATCCGCTGGGCGAAAAGGTCCAGGCCTCAATGGCAGTCGCCCAAGGGAAACTTTTCATCCGGACGGAAAAGAACCTGTTCTGTATTGGCGAGAAATAGACCTGGAATCGAGATGAAGCCAAAACCAACCATGACTATGAAACACAGCCCATTACTCTTTTGCGTCCTGATCCTTGCCGGCCTGGTTTGGCAAATGCCCACCGCCCGGGCCGCTGAATCTTCCACGAGGAGCTTGGTCGCCGCCTGGAACTTCGACGAGACAACGGGCGATCAGGTGAAGGACATATCAGGCCACGGTCATGTCGGCACTCTCTGCGGGGCTAAGCGGGCGGACGGCAAGTTCGGCCGAGCCGTNGAATGCTCGCAGGACGTGCTGGTGGAAGTGCCTCATGCGGCCGCATTGGATGATTTCAAAGACGGCATCACGGTGTCGGCGTGGGTGAACCGCGGTGCCGACTCCAGTTGGAACACCGTTATCTCCCGGGAAATCCGGGATACGTGGTCCGAGTATTTCGGGCTGGCCGTCGTCAAGAACAAGGCCCTGTTTTCCATTGATCCGGACGGGGCGCACTACCTGAACATCAAGAGCGACGAAGACGTGCCAGCGGGCGAATGGGTTCACCTCGCCGGAACTTACGATAACGGGATGCTTAAGCTCTATGTGAATGGCCGTTTGGTGAAGTCGGCGCCCTGGTCGGGAACCCTCAAGCTCTCCGATACCAATCCCCTCATCATTGGCGGAAACTCGAACAGCCAGGGCAAAAAGACGGATCGATGGGGGGCGTGGGTCGATTGTTTCCATGGACGCATTGATGAAGTGCGGCTCTATAACCGTCCGCTGACCGATCCGGAAGTGTTGCAGATCATGTCCCTGTCGTTGGGAACGACGTCAGCAAGCCCGGTGGGTGCGAACGAGGGAAGCCGGGCGACCTCGCTGCAACCCTCAGGCGGCGACCTGCCAAGTTCGATAATCCAATCCTGGCTGGCCAACTCGTTCAGTCAGACTCAGGGGCATCAGTTCGTTCCGGTCAACGTAAGCGGCATCGCTGTGACGCCGGATGGCACCGTCTTCTCGTCCGGCGTCGCCGAGGGCTATGGCGGAGTCGCCTCTTACAAGGACGGCAAGTTTGTCACCAAATACGACTATGAAAGCGGTTTCGGCAGCAGCTCTTCCGCCGTCGCCGCGGACGACTCGTATGTTTACATCGGCACCGGCGTCGGCCTGTTCCGCACCCGCCGTGGCGACGAGTTTTACAATCGAACGACGATCACCGGCGGTGACATTCAAGGCTTGGCCCTTCGCGACGGCGAGCTCTACCTGAGCGATTTCGCTGCGAGCAAGATCCGTGTCCTTTCGACGGCGACGATGAAGGAGGTCCGCGCCTTCGCCGCCCCGAGCCCCGGGACTCTCGCCGTCGCTGCGGACGGGCGGATCTGGGTTGTTCAGGGCAAGCCGGGCAAGGAGCCGTTTTACAGCGGAGGCCTCAAAGTCATCTCCTTCTCCAAGGGGGGTATGCCCGGGCCGGAGATCACAGACTTCGAGAGTCCCTGCGCGTTGACGTTGGATTCGAAAGGGCGCCTCTTGGTGGGCGGGTTGAACAAGCACAGTCAGGTATGGATTTACGATGCGTCAGGAACTCCCAGAAAGGTGGGCACCTTCGGCACGGAGGGCGGCATTTTCTCAGGCGAGCCAGGCCAATACCAACCCCAGAAGTTCCACTGGATCCGTGGCCTCGGATTCGACGCTGCCGGCAATCTCTACGTCGCCGGGGTTTTTGGGTCCTGGTATAATGTTTTGATTGAGGCCTACTCTCCTTCGGGTCAACGACTCTGGGACGTTTACGGTCTGGGCAACTGGTTGGACACCGCCTGCACCGATCCAGCTAATGAGAATATCGTTTACACCAAGGAAAACGTCTTCACCATGGACTGGAGCAAGCTGCCTGGTCGTGAGCAGTCACTTGCTGGACTGACCGTTGATCGCTTCAAGTACCCACGCGACAATCGCGTGGTGGAGGGCCATGGCCCCGGCCATCGTCTGATAAACGGCGTGCGGCGCATCCACGACAAGCTCTTCCTGTACTGCGGTGGCCAAGGCACCAGCAGCCTGGAGATCTACAAGTTAGGCGAGCAGGGCTTTGTCGCCGCCCCGTGCGGGTATGTGGCCGGGGCGTCTCCCTGGCGCCCGGGGAACGGAACGCGTTGGCCGGAGGACGCAGAAACTTTTATCTGGACCGACCGAAATGGTGACGGTGTTCCCGATCCTGCGGAATTCGCGTCGGTGAATCGGAAACCCCGCTGGGGCTTCATGCACCTGGATGCCGCCGCCGGCATCTGGCAATGCTCGGGGGACGGCACCATCTTCCATCTGCGTTGCGAAGGGCTTGATCCGCGCGGCAACCCCATCTATCGCCGGGCCTCTGAGGTTTCATACAAGCACCCGCCGGAATTTCCCGGCGACCGGCTTCGGCGGCTGTTCTACATTCCTGGCGATGACGTGCTGATTGCCGGCGGTTCACCCGGTACCGAGGAAAACGCCTGCAACCTGCTGATCCGTTTTGACCACTGGTCCGACCCGGCTCAAAAGACCCAGCGATGGACGATCAATCTGCCGCTCAACGACAAGTCGTACACTCCCAGCACCGGCTACGGCGGCGGCGCGCCCCAGGCGATGCAAGCGTGTGGCAAATACCTCTTTGTCGCCTACGGCTATGGCCTCATTCGCGTCCACCGGTTGGACGACGGCGGGTACGTCGGCACCATCCGACCGGATATCAACGGCTTCAAGGGAAGCGGTGGTTGCGTCGACTCGGACAACGCCCTGAACGTGACGCTCCGCAAAAACGGTGAGTATGTTCTCTTCCTGGAAAACGCCGGCTTGAACCACGTGATGATGTTCCGATGGACACCGCCGGGCACAAATGTAGGTTCATCTCGCGGACACGTACGACAATGATACGCAAACGCAATTCGCCGGTGCTGTCGGTAGGGAATCGGTATTCGCTGGTGAGCCCGCCTCCAAAGATCAGCATCACCGCCTGGCCCCGGACAAAGGAGAACTGCTGGACTTGGCGATGGTGCGCGACGATGTCGCCAATAACTACCCGTGCTCGCGAGATCCTTGAGGCCTGTCGGTCACCCTTCGCAATGCCAAATCCGAATCCACAAATCACTCCGTTATTCCGCTCGACATCGGCGGCCAGTCCGCGACCCTGGCCTCGGCCTATCACCTCGATCCCTCCATCGCGGCAAAGTGCATTGTCTATTACACAGATCTCCGGGTTTACAACGGCCATTATCAATGGGCCTCCCGCCTGGTCGCCGCGCATTTTCGCGTGGTTAGTTGGGGCGACGATCACTGGTGGATCAACAAGCCCTGTCAGAATCAGTGGAACGTCCTGCCGCGACCCGCGGGGTGTGAGGGCCGCGACAACGATGCCGAGAGCGGCGAATGGAAAGCCCTCACGGCACTCCACCTTCCGGTCCTGGACCATATCGTGAAACAGTTCCAGACCCGGGGCGAATACTGCCAGGGCGAGCGCAAGGGGGACGGTTACCTGGACGGCACCTTCATGCACGCCTGGCTGCCGGGAATCTTCTCCGACGCCGCCCTGCAGGAAGTCCGCGGCAGCGAGGTGCTGCACATCACGCGGTTCACGGCGGAGAACGAAAAACGGGGCAAGGAGTTCGCCCTCAAATCACTTTTGAATCCCCGGGCGTACCATCGCCAGAAATGAC
>JGI24132J36420_10000333_pt1 | contig 23758 bp, 21 predicted proteins | sample BarGraNGADG00212_3_FD_36420 | JGI IMG/M metagenome (IMG submission 36420) | reverse complement strand
GGCGACCAATGTACGTAGGGTTGTGCGGGCATTGGAGGTTTGCCGGGTGACCGGACAGCGCTTCTCCGACGTCGGACGCAGGCGAGGAGCGCCGGTGCCGGCGCTACGACTGGGGATCACTACCGACAGAGCGTCGCTCTACTGCCGTATCGACGCGCGCATCGACCAGCAGATCAAGGATGGGCTGCTGGTCGAGACCCGTCGGGTGCTGGACATGGGGTACGACGCCGGCCTACCGCCGCTGGCGGGTCTGGTATATCGGGAGGCGGTGGCACTACTCGAGGGCAAGATGGCGCTGGCCGAGGCAACGCAAAAGATGAAGGAGAGTACCCACGCCTTCGTTCGCCGCCAGTATGTCTGGTTTCGCAAGGATCCTCTCATCGAGTGGTTCGAGGATGGGGCAGAGTTGCCGAAGCGCGTTAGCGAGAGGGTGAGACGCTATATCGACAGGGAGTAAGGGGAGGGAACGAGCCAGATGGCAGCAGCAGACAGGACCGAGGCCGGGGCGTTCAGGCCGGCAAACCGCATCGCGAACTTGCCCCCCTATCTATTCGCGGAGGCGGACAGAAAGATTGCCGCGAAGCGTGCCGCAGGGTTCGACGTGGTCAGCCTTGGAGTGGGCGACCCTGACATCCCGACCCCTTCCTGGATCGTTGGCGAGCTAAAGCGAGCCGTGGATATTCCGGCAAATCACCGCTACCCGGAGTACTACGGACTGCCGGAACTGAGGCAGGCCACCGCGCTCTGGTACGAGCGGCGCTTTGGTGTCACCCTGGATCCCGACAAAGAGGTGGTCCCGCTACTCGGCTCCAAGGAGGGTATAGCCCACATCGCCCTGGCCTATATCGACCCGGGCGACGTCGCGCTGGTACCCGATCCGGGTTACCCGGTATACGGTATCGGGACGCTCCTGGCCGGCGGAACGGCTCATCTGATGCCGCTGCTGTCCCAGAACGACTTCCTGCCCGATCTGGACGCTATTCCCGCGGGCGTGTTGCAGAAGGCCCGGGTGCTCTGGATCAACTACCCGAACAATCCCACCAGCGCCGTTGCGCCGGAGGGCTTCTTCGAGCGGGTGGTGGAGTTCGCGGCGAGACATGGCCTCCTGGTGTGCCACGACAACGCCTATTCCGACGTGACCTACGACGGCTACGAGCCCATCAGCTTCCTGCAGGTGCCGGGGGCCAAAGAGGTGGGTGTCGAGTTCCACTCGCTGTCCAAGACCTACAACATGACCGGTTGGCGCATCGGCATGATGGTTGGGAACGCCTCGGTAGTCTCCGCTCTGGGCAGGGTGAAGACCAACGTGGACAGTGGCATCTTCCAGGCGGTCCAGTACGCCGGTATCGCTGCCATGACGGGCGACCAGTCCTGGATGGCTGAACGAAACATGGTGTACCAAAGGAGGCGCGATCAGGTGATCGCCACCCTCGGGGAGATCGGTATTGAGGCTCCGGTCCCCAAGGCTAGCCTCTACGTCTGGGCGCCGGTGCCGAAGGGGGAGACCTCCCTCGGCTTCTCGTTGAAGGTCCTGAACGATCTGGCTGTGTGGGTTACGCCCGGCGTCGGGTTTGGCCCCTCCGGCGAGGGCTACTTCCGCATCTCTCTGACGACTCCAGAGGACAGGCTTGAGGAAGCAATGAGGCGGCTGCGAAGGCTGAAGCGATAAGGCGCGTCGCCGGCATCAACACGATAGAAGTGGGACTGTGGGGGCGGCGGGCTGGCCGCCCTAGCGCCTGAAGATGTATTTACATAATGTATGACGATGCCACTCGATCACGATAGGGTAGGCGGGTGGAAGGAGGACACTATTCCCATCGAAAGAGCAGACGGATACAAGCGGGGGGTTGCCACGAAGGTAGAGGACGGGAAGGAGAAGGCAGTGCTGGTGGGAGTCCAGCTTCCGCGGGCCGACGTGGAGCTATCGGTGTCGCTGGATGAGCTGGAGCAGCTGGCCGCCGGTGCCGAAGTGTCCGTGGTGGGCAGGGTTACGCAGAAGTTGGACGAGCCACACCCGAAGCACTACCTGGGCAAGGGCAAGCTGGAGGATCTGAAGGCGCTGTGCGCCGAGAGCGGCGCCACCATCGTCATCTTCGACGACGAGCTGCGTCCAAACGTTCAGAAGGAGCTGGAGAGGGAGCTCGAGCTGAGGGTGATCGACAGGACGCTGCTGATCCTGGACATATTTGCCAGGCGGGCCCACACCCACGAGGGTCGGGTGCAGGTTGAGCTGGCGCAGTACAAGTACCTTCTACCGAGGCTGGTGGGGAAGGGAACGGAGCTTTCCCGACTGGGCGGCGGCATCGGCACAAGAGGGCCCGGCGAGAGCAAGCTGGAGTTCGATCGCCGGCGTATGCGCGAGCGTATATCCAGGCTGGAGAAGGAGATAGAGACGATCCGGCTTCAGCGCCAGGTGCATCGCGGCTCGCGGCGGAGGGCGTCATTGCCATTGATTGCGCTGATCGGCTACACAAACGTCGGGAAATCCATGCTGCTCAATCAGCTGACCGGTAGCGATGTAGGTGTGGCCAACCAGCTGTTTGCCACGCTGGATCCCACCACACGGAAGCTTGCACTGCCCAGCGGCCAGGAGGTGTTGGTAAGCGACACCGTTGGTTTCATCGCCAAGCTTCCCACCACACTGGTGGCGGCCTTCAGAGCCACGCTGGAAGAGCTATCCGACGCCGATCTTCTACTCCACGTCGTGGACATAACCGACCTGCAGGTGGACTACGCTACTCGCGTAGTCCAGAAGCTCGTGTCGGACCTGGGGCTGCAGGAGAAGCCGGTGCTGACGGTGCTGAACAAAGCGGACCGGCTGCCGCCGGGAGCCGCCGTCGCGGAGGGCGGGGTCGATCCTCTAAAGGGAATGGCGCCGGAGGCGTTGGGTCTCGAGCCGGTACCGGATACGGTGCTGGTCTCGGCCTCCCGAGGCTGGGGGATGGAGAGTCTGAAGCTAAAGATAGAGGAGATGCTGAACGCATCGACCCCGGCGTTGGAGGTGCTGGTGCCATACAGCGCCAGCGAATTGGTGGACCTCTTCCGCAGGAGCGGCGTGGTGGAGTCGGAAGATTACACCGAAGAGGGCACGCTGCTGAAGGGGCGATTGCCGGCCCGTTTCCTGGGGCGGTTCGAGGAGTATCGCGTTCAGAAGGCTGCAGCAGGACGTCGACGGCGGTAAACTATAGTCATGTCATGTAATTCACATTAACTTGCATGACTATAATCAGTAAACTGGAAGGAGTTGGCCGATGGTGAGCACGGATTGCCCTCGCCAGCCCTTCGCCCTCGAATCGCAGATCCAGCAGTTCCTGGACGCGATGTCCGGCAAGTCGCCGGCCACCGTTGCGACCTACGGCAAGTCGCTTAAGCGGTTCACCGAGTTCCTCGGGGATGCCGGCGTCTCCAGAACCGCGCTGGCGGCGGATTTGCCCGAAGAGATCCTGGAGCGATTCCATTCGTGGCTGGTGGACGGCTACGGCCGCGACCGACGCGCCACGATTGTCACCTACATCGCCGGCACTCGCGCCTTCTTCCGTTTCCTTTCCAGGCGCCACCTCCTCTCGCCCGAAACCAGCTTCGAACAGATCAAGGCCGGCCTCCAGGAGGTGATGGGCAAGGGGAGCTACAAGACCCCTCGCATTGACCGCCGTCTCCCAATGGTAATACTTTATGTCAACAACATCCCTCTTCCCCCGCAGACCAGAGAGAACCGTTCGAGGCGGCTGGAGATACTCCGCGACAGGGCCATGCTCCACACGCTCTTCAGCACCGGTATGCGGCGGGAAGAGGTGTCTAGGCTGAACCGGCAGGACCTGGAGGATGGTTGGGCCTCCCAGGCTCTGATCACGGGCAAAGGCGACAAGGAGCGAGTCGTCTTCTTCAGCGAGGAGGCCCTGGCAACCATTCGGGCTTATCTGGAGGAGCGAGCCGATCGTTTCTCCCCCCTCTTCATCCGCCAAGACAACCGTCGGGGCAAACCCTCGCAGGGCGGCCAGAACTACCGCCTCACGCCGCACTCGGTTTGGCGGATCGTAAAGAGCCATGCGGCGCTGGCGGGTGTAGAGGTGACCACTCACGACTTCCGCCACGCCAAAGCCAGCGCGATGCTGAACCGCGGGGCAAAGCTCTCTGAGGTCCAGGACATTCTGGGCCACGCCTCGCCGGAGACCACCAAGAAGATTTACGCTCACTACGAGGTATCGCACCTCCAGCGCGCATTCGATCGCTACAGCGCCAGCGCCGAGGAGTTGGCAGCGGAGCTGGAGCCCATGGAGCGGAAGAGCGCCAGGCCGAGGCGAGACGAGGAATGATCTACGACGTCACGCTGCCGATATCAGCCGGGTTGCCGGTGTGGCCGGGGGATGTTGAGCCACAGATCGTCGGCCAGGCGAGCATACCCGGCGGCGACTCCTACAACTTGACCCACCTTCGACTCAGCAGCCACACCGGAACTCACCTGGATGCCCCACTTCACATGTACGCCGGCGCTCCGGCGATCGCCGACCTGCCACTCGATCGGCTGATTGGAGAGTGCTGGGTTTCCCGTCTCCCGGACAGGGTTCGACGGATTGGCGCGGCTGAGCTACAGGCCGCGGGGATTCCATCTGGCACCCGCCGGCTCCTGCTGCGTACGGCCAACTCCACCCTGTGGGATCACCCACACTGGGAGTTCCGCAGCGACTACGCCGCGCTGTTGCCCGAAGGCGCCCAGTGGGTGGTGGACCGTGGCATGGATCTGGTGGGCATAGACTACCTCTCAGTGGACCTGTTCGAAGCCGACAAGCTGCCGTCCCACAGGCTACTGCTCGGCGCAGGCGTTCTCGCCCTGGAGGGTCTGGACTTGAGACTGATTCCCGAGGGTTGCTACGGACTGATCTGCCTTCCGCTGCGGCTGATGGGTGCGGAGGGCGCCCCGGCCCGCGTCGTTCTGACGTCTCCCTGAGGTGGCTCGGCGAATGGCTGGGCCAGCACGTGCTGCACAGGCTCACTCGGGCCCGGAACCCCTACCCTTCTCCGAGTGAGTGGCGAGCTACTTGGGCCTCGACGCCCTAGGGGGATCTGGCTTGGCCCCTTGCCCTCTTCTATCTTAATTAGCTCAATTAGACTTAATTAGACCGCCCATGAGGCTCCGGGTTTGAAATCTGCTGCCGGAGCTTTCGGCCGGAATATGGACGTAGCGTGGCCATCGTGGTATATTCGGTACATTGAGAGATATGCAGAATATCAGGATTGGNNAGCGGCTGCCATAATTTGGTGTGATGTCCATTTTATGACACAGCCGTCGCGGATTGAAATGAGCCCTGAAGGGATGGCGGGAGGGAACCGGCCTGTACTCGCTCGTAGGAAGCGGGGCAGCCGGTTTTTTGTTTCCCCCGATCTTGGCTGAACGACCCCCTTTTGTGTGTCCATAGGCGGTCAAAGGCGACCAGCGGCGCCATTTGAGGGGTGGTGACGCAGAAATTACGTTGGGAGGGTAGGAATGGAGCCGCAAGTGTCCAAGGTCCTGGCCGAGCCGACGGCGTATCAGATGGCCCTGCAACAGTTCAACGCTGCCGCCGACTTACTCAACCTCGAAGGTGGTCGGCGAGAGATCCTCAGTGTCTGCAAGCGCGAGCTCACGGTCCACTTTCCCGTCCGTATGGACGACGGGAGCGTCAGAGTATTCACGGGATATCGGGTTGAGCACAACTTCTCCAGAGGCCCCGTGAAGGGCGGCCTCCGCTTTCACCCGCAGGTTGACCTGGAAGAAATCAAGGCTCTCGCGATGTGGATGACGTGGAAATGCGCTGTTGTGGGCATCCCCTTCGGCGGGGCCAAGGGTGGTGTGATCTGCGACCCCAAGTTGATGTCGATGGCGGAGCTCGAGCGGCTCACCCGTCGCTATACCACGGAGATCTCCATTTTGATCGGGCCGGAGCGAGACATTCCAGCGCCCGACGTGAACACCAATCCTCAGGTCATGGCGTGGCTGATGGACACCTACAGCATGCACAAAGGCTACTCTGTGCCAGCCGTGACCACTGGAAAGCCCCTTGCGATAGGCGGCTCCGAGGGACGGAATGAGGCTACTGCCCGCGGCTGCATCTACACAGTGCGCGAGGGCGCCAAGGTCCGTGGGATCGATCTCAAGGGGGCAACGGCAGCAGTGCAGGGCTTTGGAAACGCCGGCGCCGCTTCGGCCAGGTTCCTGGCAGAGGATGGCGTGAAGGTCATCGCCGTCAGCGACTCCAAGGGCGGCATCTTCAACCCCAATGGTCTCAACCCGTGGGATGTAATCCGGTATAAGGAAGAGACCGGGTCCGTGGTTGGCGCACCCCGCAGCCAGACTATCAGCAACGAGGATCTGCTGGAGCTGGAGTGTGACATCCTTATCCCCGCCGCATTGGAGAAGGTGATCACCCACAAGAACGCCCCCCGCATAAAGGCAAAGCTGATCGCGGAGGCCGCAAATGGGCCAACAACCCCCGAGGCAGACGAGATCCTCACCGCGAATGGGACGTTGGTCATTCCTGACATTTTAGCCAACGCAGGTGGGGTAACGGTGTCCTACTTCGAGTGGGTCCAGGATCTGATGGCCTTTTTCTGGACGCCGGAAGAGATCAACGCCAAGCTTGAGAGCATCATGCTGAAGTCGTTCCGAGACGTGACGAAGATGGCGGACGATTTTGGCGTCAACATGAGAATTGCTGCCAGCATGCTGGCCATCAAGAGGGTCGCCGAGGCATCCGCCATTCGCGGCATCTACCCGTGATCTGAACGTTGTGGGGGGTGCCCTTGGTGCACCCCCACAACCCTCTTTGGAGTGCGTCGTCCCCACGAGCCGCTGGCGGCGCTTCGGCACCGCCGACCCTCGCGGGCGAGCTCCGTGCGCCCATGCAGTCGGTCCGTGCACCCAGGAGCTTACAGGGTGGCCAGTTCGGCCACCCCCACGATCGCCGTCTCCGTCTCCTTGTCGAACAGCCTCAGCTGCCCCTTCGGGAACGCCAGCGTCAGCCGGTCCCCCACNNTCACCTGGAAGAAGCTGTCCACCTTGGCAACCACGCTCTTGCTGCCCACCAANAGGTACAGCTGCTGCTCGCTNCCCATGCTCTCCACCACCTCTACCAGGGCGGCCAGCTCACCTGTCTCCTCGGTCTCACCACTGCTTACCTCTGCCAGATGCTCGGGNCGGATCCCCAGNACCACCTGCTTCCCGTTGTAGGCAGCCAGCTCCCTCGCCCGCTCCCCTGCCAGGCTCAGGGCGAACCCATCCCCCTGGACCTGCGCTGCCCCGTCACTCACCGCCACCCCCGCATCGAAGAAGTTCATCGCNGGGGATCCGATGAACCCCGCCACGAACACGTTGGCGGGGTGCTCGTACAGCTTCCTGGGGGTGTCCAGCTGCTGCAGAATGCCGTCCCTCATCACCGCTATACGGCTCCCCATGGTCATCGCCTCTATCTGGTCGTGGGTCACGTAGATGATCGTCGTCTTCAGCCTCTGGTGCAGCTTGATCAGCTCCGCCCTCGTCTGCACCCTCAGCTTGGCGTCCAGGTTGCTCAGCGGCTCGTCCATCAGGAACACCTTAGGCTCCCGCACTATCGCCCTACCCAGCGCAACGCGCTGGCGCTGCCCACCCGATAGCTGCTTCGGCTTCCTGTCCAGCAGCATCTCGATCCCCAGAATCCCCGCCGCCAGCTTGACCCGCTTGTCGATCTCCTCCTTGGAGAACTTGCGCATCTTGAGGCCGAAGGCCAGGTTGTCGTAGACGTTCATGTGGGGATACAGCGCNTAGGACTGGAACACCATCGCGATGTCCCGGTCCTTGGGGGAGACGTCGTTGACCAGACGGTCGCCGATGAAGATGTTGCCGCTGGAGAGCTCTTCAAGCCCGGCGATCATCCGCAGTGCGGTGGACTTGCCGCAGCCGGATGGGCCCACCAGCACCAGGAACTCCTTGTCCTGGATGTCTATACATAGGTCGTTGACGGCCGTGACGTTACCGAACTTCTTGGTTACGTGATCCAGTACTACCTGTGCCATTCTTCTCCTCCAGAGAGTTGCGTCACCAATTTAGAAACCAGGGGATCTCTGAGAACCCACAAAAAGTCAGGGGATCTCCAGGAACTCGGAAGAACTTCGCGAGACCAGAGCACTCCAGGAACTCACGGGAAACCGGCGAGGCTCGGCATCAACCAAACTCTCCTGAGTTCGCCCGAGTTCCCTCTATCAGGTAATGCTAGCGGCGCTCGCCGAGACTCTCACACAGGCTGAAAGCCGACAGCACCCGCTCGTCGGGCACTCCGGCCTCGATGTCCGCGAAGACGACGTCGCACGGGCCGTACCGGCAAGCTATCCGTTCCAGATCGGATCGAAGCCCTTGCCGGCCAAATCCATCGGAGTATACATTATTGCGCGACGTGCTTCAGAAAACATCCCCTTTGCCCTGCGAAGATCGGAGTCAATCCCCATGTCGATGTAGCCGACGTTGGGAACCTCGGCGTAGTGTTCCAGATAGGGATCCGCGCACCAGGCACAGTTGTGCCCGTTCCCCTGCTATCCACTCCACCTGCTCCATTATCCCCTGGAAGAAGGGGTTTCGGTCCAGATCGGGGGGATCGAGCAGATCCACCTCCTCCGCCGTCAGGTGCTGGTGCTCAGAGCTGGGCCAGTTGTCGGCGGCATACAGGGTGGGCACACCGTAGATGGACGCCACGACACAGCTGCCGAAGGCACCGGTGAGCAGGTCCTCGGGCTCGTCCGGATTCTTTACGCCACCGATCATCGCACTCCCGAAGCGTCGCCGCACCTCTCGCCCCATGGCAATAAGACAATCACGCCGATAGGCGGGGTCGGTGTGCCACCGATCACCAAAGTCGATCCCCAGGGCTTGCCGGTACCAGTTGGGGGTGAAGCCAATCTCCGGCCGAAGGAACGGTTCATCACCCGATGCGGGCCTGCGAGTGGCTGGCGCCCCCAGGGCGATGTAGCTGATCAGTTGTGCAGCCACTATGGCCTCCGGCCGGCCTGGATGTCGGCCAGGGCGTGCATATGAGAGCGGGTAGCCGGGTAGAGATCCCGGTAGACAGAGTAGAGCGAGTCGTACAGATCCCGGGCCTTTGGATTGGGCCGGATCACCTCGGCCGGCGGGTTCCAGTCCGCGTCCCTGTCTGCAAGCCCAACGGAGATTGCGGCCAGGAGGGCGTCTCCATACGCAGCGCCGATGGTCTGCCTCGGAAGCGTTTGAGATCGGCCGGTAACGTCCGACATGATTTGGGTCCACAGGCCGCCCTTGGTGCCCCCGCCCACGGCCACCAGCCGAGGCTCCTCTCCGCCCGCCTCCACCATCACCTCGAGGATGTGNCGCACCCCATAGGCCGTGGACTCCAATAGCGCACGGTAGAGGTGGCCACGACCATGGCTCAGGGTGAGCCCGCAGATTACTCCTCGGGCCTGCGGATCGTAGATCGGGGTTCGCTCCCCCTCGAAGTAGGGCAACACAACCAGCCCATCGGCGCCTCGCGGCACCGCCGCCGCCTCTTCCACTAAAGAGGCAAAGGGCACGCCCCCGGCGATCTCGCGCAGCCAGCCGGTGAGGGCTCCAGAAGTGGACATCCCGGCGGCCAGGTTGTGGGTGCCCGGGAAGACGCCGGATGTGCCCCACAGCTTGGCGTGGGTCCTGGGCTCCCTCAGCACCTCCACCATGAACAGGGTGGTGCCGTACATCAGCATCAGGTCGCCCGGATCCCGCACCCCGGCGCTCAAGGCCTCGGACCAGGCGTCTATGGTGCCGGTCGCTACCGGGGTACCGGCCGGGATCCCGGTCAGCCTTGCCGCCTCGGGTGTGATCCGCCCCGCCACCTCGCCCGGCCAGAGGAGCCTGGGAAGCGGCAGCCCAGGGGCGATGTCCTCTGCCCACTCGCCGATCCAGCGGTTCCCTGCCAGATCGTACAGCGGGTCGCACTGGCTGGCGGAGTGGTGGTCCAGCACGTACTCGCCGGTCAGCCTGTGGACGATGAATGAGTTGGCCATGAAGAAACGGCGGGTCCGCGCCCACACCTCCGGCTCATTGCGCCGAAGCCAGGCCAGCTTGGGACCCACGGCCTGGGAGGATAGGAGCGAGCCGCCGCGTTGAAGGATGTGCTCCTCTCCATAGCGCTCGTTGATCTCCTCGATCTCCCGGGTGGCCCGAGTGTCTATGCCGAACAGGATGGCCGGCCTGAGGGGTCTGCCGGCCTCGCCGGCCGGGAGCAGGCAGGGGCCAATGCCCGAAACGCACAACCCGGCCACGGCCCCATCGACTTTGCCCAGCAGCTCGGCGCATATTGCCTGAAAGTCAGACCACCACACCCTCTCCGCGTCGTGTTCCGCCCAGCCCGGCCGAGGCAAAGAGAGCTGATGGGGGCGCTCGGCCGTCGCCACAATCTCACCGTCCGGCCTTGCCAGCACCCCCTTGGAACTGGAGGTCCCGATGTCAATTCCGATCAGCAACGCGCTCACGCCGACGCCCCGAAGCCGTCGTAGTCCACGTCCAGCATGTCACACACGGCCCGCAGCTCGGCCACGTAGTCACCGGGCACCGCGTGGATGTGGTTCGACCCGTAGCGGGAGAGGAACTCCTCGGAGGAGGCCTCCAGACGGGCGAAGGCGTGGGGCCACACGTAGGTGGACTGCTGCATAAGCGCCTCGTTGGCCGCGTCGTCGTACTGCTCGAAGCTGCCGCGCATGACGTGCATCCTGTAGCGCCCGTCCTTGCGGGTCAGTCGAGCGAAGGTGAAGTCGCCCGGCGCGGCCAGGTGCTGGATGGAGGCACCGCCCGCGGGGAAGTAGTCGTCGGAGGGGAAGAGCTGGACGTGGCGCAGGTTCTCCGCCGGATCGTCGCTCCGAGCCGCGAACCAGGTGGCGTGCTCGCCGGAGTTGCACAGGTCCCAGATGTCGCGGTCCGCGTGGTAGTGGCGGATGTCGGCGAAGAACGCCGGCGTGCCGGAGAGCTTCTTGAGGATCTGCATGGAGAGGGCTCCGTCCATGTCGGCCTCCGTGGCGCAAACGTGGGGCTCCTTGGGGCCATCCCAGTCGTAGGGATCGTTCAGGAACGCCTCGGTCAGGTCCATGGTGCAGAAGTGGTTTGTCAGCTCCGGCTGCCCCTTGATGCCGGTGAAGTCCAGGTGCCATTCCTCGATCAGCTCGCGCATTGCGTAGTAGGAGCGGATCTGCCGCTCCAGCAGCTCCGGTGTGAGCCGCTGGCCGTCGTAGTGGACCTTCTTGACCCGTCTCTCCAACTACTCTCGGGCCTCTCGGGCCTTGCTGGCCGGGACCTTTTCGGAGCGATGCACCAGCTCAAGCTGGTCGATCTCCTCCACGTCGATACCGAACTTCTCCATCCACTGCTGAGGGCTGACCACGGCCGTGTACATCCCCATGGAACGGCCGCCGATGCGACCAAAGGTGGCTCCATCCAGGGAGCGAACCGCCGCGGCTGCCCTGGCGTAGCTATCCACTCGGGCCAGCACCCTGGGATCGGAGATGTCGCCCCAGGCCCGGCCGCACCTGCGGCCTATCTGGTCCAGGGCGCCGGCTGCTGCCAGCATACCGACCATGCCGGGAAACTCAGGGTTTATATTCGAGAAGAGCATCAAAGGGCTGGTGGTGGCCCTGGCGGCGATCATGGAGAAGTGGGGGAAGGCCCAGACAGGGATGTTGAAAAAGGTGAGGTCCGGCCTGCTATCGGCAACCCGCCGGGCCTCGGCGGTCGCCAGCTCGTTGGTCCAGACGACCTCTCGTGCCCTGATCACGTCATGGCCCGCGGCCGTGAGGCTGTCGGCGATCTCCGTCTCTACACGCCCGCAAAACTCCGCCACACGCCGGTGCATGAAGTCCCGGCCATCGGAGAATGTGAGGATCCCAATGCGCGCCATCTCGTCGCCTCCCACGAACTCACTATAGGGCAGTGTCAAAACGGTGTGGACCAGACACGCGAACCGATTGATACGAGAGGATACAGAAGAACAGGTCTGCTCGTATCTCCCACACGTCTCTTGTATTAGCCCCAGAGTTCACAGAGGACGCGGAGAACTCCGTTTCTTCCCCTTCTCCGCGCTCTCTGCGTCCCCTGCGGTTTAAATGGTCTTGCTGCTAACCCTTCAAGGGCAGCCCCGCGGCCCGGCCAGCGGCCATCACCAACTCAGCCTGAGCCGGGGAGAGCCGAGGCATGGGCAGGGAGACCGTATCCCCCATCAACCCCATCGCCTTGCCAAGCAGCTTCAGGGCGTGGACCCCCAGCCAGCCGCCGACCGGCATGGTCCGGAACACCTTCGCCTCACAGCTGTACGCTGTGGCCAGGTCGCCCGCCTTGACGGCAGCTACCAGCTTCGCCAGCAGGTGCGGGAAGATGTTCGCCTCGCCGGGCACCAGGCCATCCACGCCGCCCAGCAGACTGCCCACCGCCATGGTGGTCCAGCCCTGGAGCACGGTGAAGTCCGGGCTGGGGCGAGACTGGAGGATGGTTCGAACGGTATTCCAGTTGCCGGAGCTATCCTTCACACCGGCTACCATGGGGTGCGCCGCGAGCCTGAGCACCAGGTCCGCCGACAGCGGAACCTTGGTCGCTTGCGGGATGCTGTACAGCAGGGTCGGCAGGTCGGCCGCATCCAGGACGCGCCGGAAGTGCTCGAACAGACCATCGTCGGTGAACTCGCAGTAGTAGTAGGGGCTGGTGGCGACGTAGCCATCCAGTCCAAGGCCGGAGAAGGCGTGGATCTCGTCGATTACCTCGGCGGTATTGGGGCGCAGCACGCCCGCGATCACGGGGACCCGGCCGGCCGAAGCCTCCACCGTCGCCTCCACCAGACCCTGGCGAACGGCGAGCGAGAGATTGGGGCCTTCCCCCATGGACCCGAGGGCGAAGATGCCGTTGGCTCCCCCCTCGATGATGTAGTCGACCAGCCGCTTTACCGCTGGGCGGTCGAGACGCTCGTCGGCGTCCAGGGGTGTGAGCAGCGGCGGTACTATGCCAGTGAAACGAGGACTCAAAAGTCAAACCCTCCTGCAGTTGATGACAGGCGCGGAGCGCAAATGCCTATCCGCGCTCCGGCAGTCTCTCGGGCGAGGCATGCCTCGCCCCTACGACGTATGGTGCCCAGCACGCTATCCACGCACTCAGCACTCAGCACTAGTGTATACCTTCATCCACCCTTGATACCGCCCGCGGCCAGGCCGGTGACGATGTGGCGCTGGAAGAATATGGTGAGCAGCAGCGCGGGNAGTGTGACGATCAGGGCCGAGGCNGCCAGCGGCCCCCATGAGATCTGCTCGAAGGTGAGCGAGTTGTAGACCGCGACCGGAAGCGTGCGGGTTGCCTTGCCTGCCAGCACGGCGCCAAACAGAAAGTTGTTCCAGGAGAAGATAAAGGCCAGGATGCCGGAGACGGCTATNCCCGGCTTCGACAGTGGCATGGCGACCCTGAGGAACGCCTGCCACACGTTGCACCCATCGATGAGGGCTGCCTCCTCCAACTCGGGGTGGATGTCCTCGTAGAAGCCGATCATCACCCACACCACCACCGGCAGCGTAATGACCATGTGGGTGATAACCAGCGACAGCAGGCTCCCGTTGATCCCAATGAAGCGGAACAGCATGAAGAGGGGGAGCAGGAAGCTGAGGCCCGGGGTCATTCTGGCAATCATCACGAGCACCGCCAGCCCGGTCGCCTTGGCTTTGGCGATGCCATATCCCGCGGGAACCCCGGCCAGGATCGCGATGATGGTGGCGCTTCCCGAGACGATAACGCTGTTCATGGTGTACTGGAAGAAGGGACTGTTCTTGAACACGGTCTGGAAGTTGGCGAGGGTCGGCGCGGTCGGGATGAACACCGGCGGGTAGGCCGTGTTATCCAGCTCGTTCTTAAAGGCTAGCGACAGCATCCAGAACAGCACGAAAACGGCCGGGGAGAGGATGACCACGACCGAGAAGCCCAGCAAAACCCGCCCGAGGAACCGCCGGGTTCGCGCCTCCAGCCTGGAGCTGCCCGCGATGCGAGCCCTTGAAGCAGCGGTGGTAGTTACTCCGTCCATAGCGTCTTCTGCCTCACATAGAGCATGACCAACGACAGCAAAACTATGATAACGAAGAACACGACCACCATGGCGGAAGCGCTTCCGATCTTGTAATAGGCGAATGCCTGAAGGTATAGCAGGATATTGATGGTCTCAGAGGCCGTGCCAGGTCCACCTTGAGTGATCACGAAGATCGTGTCGAATGCCTTCAGGGCGTCGATGGTGCGCAGGATCACGGCCACCATCAGGAAGGGAAGTACCAGCGGGAAGGTGATGTGCCAAAAGATGTTCCAGGGGTTCGCCCCATCGATAACCGCCGACTCATAGGGCTCGATGGGCAGAACCGCGAGGCCCCCCAGCATGATGACCATGATGAGCGGAGTCCAGTTCCAGATCTCCACCATGACCAGGGCCGGGATGACTGTATCCTGCGAGTACACCCACATCTGTTCGGGAATGCCAACCAGGGAGAGCATGTAGTTGAGGACCCCAAGCTGTGGGTGAAACATCATTGTCCAGACTAGGGCGATAGCCACCGGCGTGGCCATCATCGGCATGATGAAGATGCCGCGAAGCAGGCCGCGAAGCGGGAAGTGCTGGTTGAAAACCACGGCCGCCAGGGTGCCGAAGATCACCGGGAGCACGACCGCCAGAACCGTGTAGTACATGGTGCGTGGGATTGAGCTCAGGAACCGCTGATCCGTGGCCAACTTGGTGAAGTTGTCCAGACCGACGAAGGTCTGACTCGACCCGATCGTCCAGTCGTTTAAGCTCATCCAGAGGGTGAAAACCCAGGGGAAGAGGATCACCGCGATGGTGATAATGGTGGCAGGGACTATGAACATGACGTACTTGCTGCGTCGCGCGTACGCCTTGCCCCCCATAACCCGCGGCCGGCCGCCTTTCATGGTGGGGGCGGCACTCTGCCCAGCTGTACTGGCCAAGGTTGCGTTACCTCCAGGATGGGTCCTGCCGGGGAGCCGCGTGTTTGGCAGCTCCCCGGCAGGTGTAATTAGCTCTTCAGGCTCTTCTCGAGGACCGGTTTGAAGTCGGCCGTGGCCTTCTTAAGCTCGGTGGCCGCGTCGGCACCACCGATCATGTTAGTAAGTGCCACGCCGAAGACGTCTCGGAACTCGGTGACCGGCTCGATTACGGGCAGCGAGAGGTGGCCCATCTTGCCGACCTGGATCAGGCAGTCCACCCACTCCTGGGGAACCGTCAGCTGCTTCAGCGCGGCCTGGTCCTTGTAGGCCGAGTTGCGCGGCGGAGCCCCGGCTCCGGATACCAGGGTGCGAATCTGATTCTGCTTGTTGGTAAACCACTGGCAGTAGAGATAGGCCGGGCCCTTCTTCTTGGACAGGGAGGAGATACCGACGCCATCGCCGAACATGCCGGAGAACTGCTCCTTGGGGCCCTTCGGAAGCGGGCTGTAGCCGACCTTGCCGACGATCTTGGAGGTCTTTGGGTCCTCCAGTGGGGTGGAGAAGCCGATGCCGTCGAACCACATGGCCGCCTGGCCCTGCATGAAGGTGGTCTGACACTCGTTCCAGTTGAAGCCCGCGACNCCCTTGGGGGAGTAGTCCTTCATCAGCGTCTTGTACAGCTCGGCCGCGGCGATCGCCTCGGGGCCGTCGGTGTACATGTTGCCCTTGGCATCCACCGTGTCCACGCCCCAATCGATCATGAACGATGTCCACACCGGGGTATTGGCGTTCTTCAGGCCACGGGCTGCGAAGCCGGCGACGTTCTTGCTGGGATCGTGCAGCGCCTTGGCTGCCGCGACCAACTCGTCGAAGCTGGTGGGGTACTTGACCCCCTTGGCGGCGAATAGCTCCTTGTTCCAGTAGATGATCCAGTAGTCGATCTTGCAGGGCAGCGTGTCGACGCGACCGTCGGCCTGGGTCACCAGGTTGATGCCGGCTTGGGACATGTCGGCCCAGTCGTAGTCTGGGCTGGTCAACGTCGGGTCTTTGAGCATGTCGCGCATGTCCACTAGCCACTTGGTCTTGCCGAAGAGGCTCTTCTGGACGTGCAGGGAGGTGGCGGTCACGTCGAAGGAGGTGGCGCCGGAGGTGAACTCGATCACCTGCTTCTGGCGCTGCTGCTGCTCCGGGATCTGCTCCGAGGAGACCTGGATCCCGGTCAGGTCGGTGAACTCCTTCTCCACGGCCTGAAGCACATCGTAAATAGAGCCCTTGGGGAAGATCACGTCGATCGACTCGCCCTTGAACCGCTTCCAGTCGAAAGCGTCTCCGGTCTTCGCCACCACCGCCGGCGTTCCAGCAGCCGCGGCCGGAGCCCCTCCTGCTGCGGCCGGAGCCGCCGGGGCTGTCGTAGGTGCGGCGGGCGTGGCTGCCGGCGCGCATCCGGCCAGTGCGGCCAGGCCGGCAATCCCAGCGCCCAGCTTCAACAGATCCCTACGGGTCATTCTTCTCTGCAGCTTTGACATCGCGTCCCCCATGTCACTTCCCTTTCTCGGAGAATTCGATGAATGGCTAAGGTTCCGTCCCTCTTTGGACATTGAACCCTGGCATCTAATCCAACCCCTCAATTTGAGAGGGGGGTCGGCACATTGGGAAGGAGCGCGGTCGCCGCGCCCCGGACGGCGAATAATCGCCTTACGTTGCCCGCTGCTCCAGCTCCAGGGCCGCCAGCGCTCTCTTCTCCGCGTTCTGGAGGTGGATTCGTGTCGCTTCCCTCGCGGCTGCCGTGTCTCTGCGTCGCAACGCCTTCAGTATCGCCCCGTGCTCGGCCCTGTTGGCGATCGGCACGTTGGGGCCACCAGGGCCAAGGCCCGCCCGCAGGCTGTGGATGTGAATACTCAGCCGTTCGAAGAACTCGGTCAAGTTCGGGTTCTGCCCCAGGCCTACGATCAGCTGGTGAAGCTCCCGGTCGCGCAGGGTGTACAAGACGCGAATCGTGGGGTCCGAATTGGCAGAACAGCTCAGCCTCGCGAAATCGTCGGCGGCCGACTTCATCTCCTCCAACGTCTCGTCGGAGGCGGTGGCCGCCCCCTTCTCCACCGCGTGAAGCTCGCACATCAGCCGAAGGTCGTATAGGTGGGTCAGGTCCCGAGCTGAGAGAGAGGTCATACAGAACCCCCTGCGGCCGTTGGGTCGCACCAACCCTTCGGCGGCAAGGCGGGAGAGGGCATCGCGGATGGGGGTTCGACTCACCTTCAGCTGGGCGGCGAGGTCGTCGAGAACCAGTCGCTCTCCAGGCCTGATCTGGTGATCGGCGATGGCCTGGAGGAGAGTTGTGTAGACCTGCTCGCTGAGCCTGCGAAAGTCGATACCCTCTTGGGGGAGGCGCATCTGCATAGATACCTGCCGTACCGGAAGATCGCGAGGCCGGATGGAACTCCAAGCGAACCGATTACGTATACGAAATGCATAGTAGCCGGATGGTGTGGGGGAGTCAAGTGGCCCTAGTCCCCAAATCGGGTGGCCCGCATTTTGGCGGTAACGCCGATCGAGGAACAGCCCCTTCTCTGCCGCTTCGACATCCGTACTCTCCAGGGGGACCTGCCGCGAGCTACGGTGTACGGGGAGCGGGCATACCCCATTCGTCACCGGGTGAAGATGGGGATCAAGGCGGCCTCCTTCCACAATGCTGGAGCTGAAGTGCGAGGAGGCCGGGTGTTCGGCGTCCTCATGCTCGCTCCAGCAGCTCGATCCGCAGCGCATCGGGGCCTCGCACGAAGGCCATGCGGGTCACTGCGTCCAGCGGCTGTGGCTCCATCTCGAATTCCACACCCCTGCGCTTCAACTCCACCACGGTCGCGTCCATGTCCTTAACCAGAATGCCAAGGTGGTCGAAGCCGCATCGTGCGGTGCCGCCCGCGCCCAGCACCTCTCCGGCGCGCGGACCGCGCAGCAGCAGCCTGACCCCGCCGATGTTAAGCTCGGTCGCGGGAGAGCCCTTGATCTCCATGTGCTTGACCAGTTCCGCCCCCATGGCGGATACGAACCAGCGCTCGGTGGCCGCCATGTCGGAGCAGTAGACGTGGATATGCTCCAGGGAATAGTCGATCGGATTAGACAACTGAGTCCTCCTCAAAGATGTTTGTTGCCAGGTGGCCGCGGATCATACCGAGCGGATGAGCGCCGCCCTCATCCGCGAAAGCGCTTCCTCCAGGATCGAACGCGGGCAGCCGAAGTTGAGCCGCACGAAGCCCTCACCCTCAGCTCCAAAGTCCAACCCGTTAGAGAGGCCGACCTTCGCCTCCCTGAGGAAGAACTCCATGGGCGAGCCGTCGATCCCCGCCTCCCGGCAGTCCAGCCACCCCAGATAGGTCCCCTCCGGCTCGACCATGGTGACGCCGGGCAACTTCTCATCCACGAAATCCACCAGGTAGTCGCGGTTGGCCTGCAGGTAACGCACTGCCTGCCCGAGCCATTCACCCCCCTGCTGGTAGGCCGCGAACCCGGCTACGTAGTCCAGCAGGCCGGGCTGATGGGACAGCAGTCCGTTGCAGGCGGCCTCCAGCCGGGCCTTCAGCCCGGCGTTTCCGGCCACGGCGATAGCGAAGTGGAACCCCGCTATGTTGTACGACTTGCTCGGGGATATCAGAGTCACCGTCCTGGCGGCCACATCCGGCGACAGAGAGGCGATTGGAATGTGGAGGCTCCCATCGTAGACGAAGTCCTGGTGGATCTCGTCGGAGCAGATGATCAGGTCGTGCCGGAGGCAGATCTCGGCCATCCGCTCCAGCTCCAGCCTGCTGAAGACCCTTCCTACCGGATTGTGAGGGTTGCACAGCAGGAACACCCGCGTCCTGGGAGTGATGGCCCGATCGAACGCCTCGAAGTCGATCTCGTACCGATCCCTCCCCCAAACCAATGGGGCCCTCACCGTGCCCCGTCCCGTGTTCTCACCTACGTGTCGGAAGGGTGGGTACACCGGGGTCTGGATAAGCAGATCGTCCCCCGCCTCCGCACAGGCTCGGGCGGTCAGATTCAGACCAACCACCACTCCCGGCAGAAACATCATGGAGTCCCGGGCCACATCCCATCCGTACAGATGCCGAAGCCTCTCCTGCACCGCCCCCCGCAGATCGGGCGGCTCCATGCCGTAGCCAAAAACGCCGTGATCCACCCTCTGACGTATGGCGGAGATCACGGGCTCCGCCGACCGGAAGTCCATGTCTGCCACCCAGAGGGGTAGCACGTCGGGCCCGTAGCGGCCCCACTTCGTGCTATCGGTGCCCCTGCGCTCGACCATTTGGTCGAACTCGCAGCTCCGGGATGCGCCTTCAGAGAGGTCATCGAGTTTCAAGAGAGGCCTCCTCCAATAAATGGCGTGCAACGGGAAGCACGCTTCAACCATGCCAGTGATGAGATGTGTGCGGACAAGTGTAATTCCCGTGCAGGGCCATGCGCAAACCGGGCACGGCGTCGAGGCAGGGCTCGCCCCTCCCTCACCCGTGATTCCACCGACCAAGGCGTTCAAGGGGAACGATTGATGCTTTCTCTCGCTAGTGATACCCTCTGGGGGAAGATTGTGGAGGTTGAAGCCGTGGGAAACATGCCGACAGAAATGACCGATCCTGCCAAGGGTAAGACCCTGGTGGCATTTTTCGCCCACCCCGACGACGAAGTGTTCGGCAGTGGGGGTACTCTTGCGCACTATGCAGCTCATGGAACCCGTGTGGTCCTGGTATGCGCCACATCGGGAGAAGCGGGTGAGATCAGCGACCCCATCCTGGCAACGTCGGAAAATCTGGGCACGGTGCGCGAGGCCGAACTCCGCTGCTCCGCGCAGACACTGGGTGTAAACGAGGTGATTTTCCTCGGCTACCGAGACTCCGGCATGGCCGGCACGCCCGAGAACGAAAATCCGCTGGCCTTCGTGAACGTCCCAGCGGAGAAGGTAGTCTCCAGGCTGGTGGGCATCATGCGCGACCTGAAGCCGCAGGCAGTTGTGACCTTCGAGCCCAATGGTGGGTACGGCCACCCCGATCACATCGCCATCCANCGCCACACGGTGGCCGCCTTCAAGGCCGCCGGTGACCCGGNGCAGTTCCCCGACCAGGGAGCGGACTGGCAGCCCGCACGGCTGTTTTACACCGCCATCCCGCGTTCATTTTTCATTGAGTTGCGCGACCGACTCGCCGCCATGGGGATCGATACCAGCGATTTCGCCCGCTTCGAGGATGCCGGAGCCGGATGGCCCGACGACAAGGTGAACATCACCCTGGACGTCTCCGACACGATCGAGGCCAAGTGGACTGCCCTGCACTGCCACCGCACCCAGATGAGTCCGGACAATCTGTTCCTCAAGGTGCCCGAACAGGTGATCAAGCAGAGCTTCAGCCGGGAGCACTTTGCCCTGGCGCTGCCCGAGCCACGGCCGGGTGAACGGCTGTCGGGCCTCTTCGCCGGACTCGAAGCCCAGCCCTCAGACCTCACCTCTACGTCGACACCGTAAGGATGCCCCCCTACCCCAAGAGGTGGTAGAGGCTCTGATACTGTAGCAGATGAACTTGGGGCGGGGCGCTCGGCCCCGCCGTCAGGTCAGATGGACGCTCTTGCGGCAGGGCGGATTGTCAATCCATGTTCATGCCGCCATCCACATTCAGCGCCTGGCCTGTGATGTAAGAGGCATCGTCGGAGACCAGGAATGCCACCGCCCCGGCCACGTCCTCCGCGGTCTCCAGTCTGCCCAAAGGGATCTCCTTTGCCCGCTGTCGCCGGTGCTCCCCCGGCGCCTCCCCAGACTCCGCNGCGTACTCCCGGTCGATCTGGTCCCACATGGGGGTCTCCACGATGCCGGGGCAGACGGCGTTGACCCTGATGCCTGATGAGGCCAGAGCCGCGGCGGCGGTTCGGGTGATGGAGATGACCGCCGCTTTGCTGGCGGCATAGTGGGTGTACATCGGGCGGGGTCCACGAGCCGCGGCCGAGGCCATGTTCAGGATTACCCCTCCACCCTGGCGCTCCATCTGCCTCGCCACCAACTGCAGCGTGAAGAAGAGCCCCCGGCTATTGACGCTGAAGATCCTGTCCCACTCTTCAGCCGTTATGTCAAGCATTCGGCGCATCTGGACGATGCCCGCGCAGGCGACCAGGATGTCGATCCTGCCGAGTTGCCCCACCGTCGCGTCCACCATCGACTGAAGTGAGGCCACGTCTCGTACGTCTACCTGAAGGGGCACTCCGCGTACCCCCAGACCCTCAATCTGACTTGCGGTCTCCCTCGCGCCCTCCAGATTCAGGTCCGCGGCGGCAACGCGAGCCCCATCCCGGGCGAGACGAAGGGCAATTGCCCGACCGATGCCACTCCCCGCGCCGGTGACCAAGGCAGTTTTACCCTCTAGCACCATCCCAAATCCCCTCCCCATCGAAGTAGACCTCACCGTCGGGATCAAGATTACCCTTGAGGACAGGCCCTGTCCAGCAGCCACCGAGTTGGTCCCCGGACCTGTAGCGTCGGGGACATGCCCCGACGCTACATTCCGAGGGCCACGCTTTCCTTATCCTCCGACGGCGGCGCCAAGCCGCCACTCTTCAAATCGAGGGCTCTGCCGGACCAGCCCGTCGCCCACCAGCATAGGGGCGTGGCTCGCCATGCTGCTCTCCAGCCGGAGCATAAACGGCGAAGGGCACGAGATGGCGGTAGAAATGGCGCTCCAACCCCTCGGCGTAGGCCTCCTCGTTGGCCTGCAGGATCGCTTTCAACCTGGGCTCAAAGCTGGCCAGGGACGAGCCGAAGGTGACGTGCAGCACCTCCCGGGCGTCAAAGTCCTCCAGTAGGGCCGGCAGCTGCTGGTCGGTCAGCGCCGAAGGCGCGGGCACGCGGCTCACATCCGCCGAGACGTGGTAGGAGGCCCGATCCTCCGCGTAGCGGCCTCGGGCGAAGGCGAGGATCTCGCGGAAGAGGCGTGGCTCCATCCTTGCAATGACCCGGAGCGCNTCCAGGTAGCTGGTGCCCGCGGTCTTCAGGTGTACCAGCCCGCGGGTTGCCGCGACGAAGAGCGGATATACACTGAACTTGTCCGAGCCGGAGTGAAGGCTGAGCTTGTAAGGCCCAAGCTCCCTGGCGATAGCGGCGTGGCCCTCCACGTCCACCCTCAGCTCCTCCAGGTCGCCGATGTAGTCCACGCCCTTCTCGAAACGTCCAACCGATCGGGTGGCCAGGCTGACCCAGGAGACACCGAGCCGCTTCAACTCGCTGGCGACGTAGTAGTGCTCGGCGTGGGAGGTGGGAGTCTCCGTCTCGTCCAACGATACCTCCACCTCGCAGCTGATCCGCTTCGCCATCAGGTGGCGATACATCTTGGCCACGTGGGCGACGGCGGCTCCGTACTTGGCCGCGGCCCGCAGCACCGCCGGCTCATCCAGAACGATCTCCAGATCCTCGATCCTAACCGTCTTCCCTATGTAGAGCCGCTGCAGGTCGCCGCGGGAGCTCTGAAGCTCGTCCCAGGGCAGGGCGTCCAGCTTCCGCTGCACCATCGCGGCCGCGGTGCCGTCCACCTCGCCGTCCACGTAGGCACCGGGGTCGAAGGTGTAGAAGCTGTAGCCCACCGCCGCGCAGGCATCGATATCCTCGGGAGTCTTCAGATGGTCTGCGTCGGCCCCCACCGTCTGCGTCCAGCCCGCCTGGAAGGTCCCGAAGGTGGCATCGGTCAACACGTCCTCTGCGCTGCGGTTTGTCCGCACCATCTCCCGGATGGACTGCTGGGCAAAGATGGGCAGGATGGTCTTGCCGGGGGCCTCGGCCAGCGCCCGCTTGAGAGCNCGCACGTGACCAGGGGTCGCCATTCCCAGCCGGTCGCCGAATCCGGCGGAGGTGGCCAGCCCCAGCAGCCCGGGCTTCAGCCAAGGGAGCGCATTTCGCACCGCCCGGGCGTTGCCATGGTCCATGTGGCAAAGCTTGAGAGTGAAGCCGTCACGGAAGCCGGTCGCCTCGCCGCGAAAAGTGTCGAGCATAGGATCCCCGGCGCGCACTAACAGCGCGAGCCTGCGGGTGGGGGCAGAGGCGTCAACCCAGAATGCCGCGCCATTGTGCACTACGATGGAAGAGGGGATCAGCTTCTGGCCAAACTGCGCCTGCAGATCGGCCGCGGAGAAGGGGAATGCTTCGGTCATATTCGCTCTCCGATCTCGTTGCTCGCGTTGTCGTGGGATAACGTGCCACATCCATGGTATCTTAAAAACGACGATTCTGTCTCGGTTGAGCGCCGCATCCGGGCGATCAGGCCTGCACCACCTCGCGGATCGCATCGAAGAAGAGCGATGCAATCTCCTCCCGGTACTACCGTTTCTCGGTCGGTCCAAGGGGAATTCAAGCAACAAGGATGCCACGCAAACGTGGTGTACAATCCCCCTACACATTGTGGGTCGACGCGATCGGGACAGAGGAGGAGGCCAAAGATGGCTACTGGACAGAACCGCCAGGACGTGAAAGCGGGCGCCAGGGTGCGCATCGTGGAGAAGCAGAATCAGCCGACGGGCATCACCACCGAGGGNGTCGTCAATGAGCTGCTGACCAGTTCGTCCTTCCATCCCCACGGAATCAAGGTCCGCCTGAAAACCGGCCAGGTGGGCAGGGTGAAGGAGATCCTCCCGTAGCACGCTTACTCTGAAGCGTCATCTCTCTCCCGTACTCCCACAAGGGGCTATCCAAGTCGAGGGATGGGTATGCAGAGGGGCATGGTTCATAAGAGCGCGTAGATTGGGTGACAGTGTGAGTCTGTAGCGTCGGGGCTGGTCCCCGACGGG
>JGI24132J36420_10000329_pt1 | contig 23863 bp, 25 predicted proteins | sample BarGraNGADG00212_3_FD_36420 | JGI IMG/M metagenome (IMG submission 36420) | reverse complement strand
GGTTTTACAGAATTACTAAGAACGATCGATGCGGTAGGCACATAAGATCTTGCTTTCTTGGCTTGAAAAAAATGGATTATGCTGTGAATAATTTAAGATGCGTTGTTAGAGCGCAAATCCTGCGACCGATTTTGTCTTGATTTTTAGGATTATATACTCGCGCATATACGAGGGTTTTACTTCTGCAACGTCAGAAAGCACAGGACCTTCAGTCAGTTTGACGTTCCTCACTCTTTCGCAGTACTCATCAAACGGAAGCTTTACCCGCATGCCGTCCAGGTGCATCGTAATTGGCGTGGGCGAAAGATTTTCATTCACTTCGGGAATCTGTTGTGTAATTTCATCCATAAGGCGAAACGGGCTTACTGAAAGTGGATCCTTTTCAAGCTCTTCGCGCCTTTGATCGAGGGCGGTGCTGATCTTTTCAACGATGCTGTCCAAGATCGTGAACTCAGACTCTCGGTGGAACCCCTTAGCGCGCCGTCCTATACCCCCGATGTAGGCATAGGCGTAGGGGACCGCGTCGCATTCCGGGCCCCCTGTTACGATAATGGGAATCTCAAGATCCTCGTAGAGTTGATATTTGACGTCCACAATACAGCTTAAGAAATCACCTAAGATAAACAACGCCAAATCGTGCTCGTTTATCAGTCCGCGCTCGCTCTTGGTCATTTGTGCCGCACGCCGTCCCACTCCACGAGCTAAGCCAATGATATTCGTTTTCGCTCCATTTCTTCGGAGATACTCCGCTATGTCGCACGTTGGGTGTGGCATGTGATGATAAGCGAGGCTTGGTGCGACGACTGCGATTTCGGTGCCGATGAGCGGGGCCCTGCTGATCGTTCCTAAGAGCTCTTTCGCTTTTTCCTCCACTACTGTAATGTCGTCGGCAGGTACGAGGATTAAGAGCACTACTTCGAGCTGCATCACGTTTTTCTGCAAAACGTGGCCACCAAGATCCTCAACAAGCTCTATCAATTCGTCGTGACGATAGACACCGCCTGTATACATGAGGGGCTCTAGCATTTACACTCCCGCCTCTTTAAGGAGCTTGTACCCCTGCTGTACCCACTCTTCTTTGATTGGCTCCTCTGACGCTATGAATAAAATGTGGTTTTTAGCAATCTCGTGCTTTATTATCCTGTAACCTTCGGGCGCAATCCGCCGTATTGAATCGATGACATTGCGTCTCAACTCTATGGAGGGTTCATAGATGGTGTCGTCGGGAATATCTTCGTCAGTAGCGACAAGCACTGTATAGCGGTCAATCTGTAAAATGTTGGCCTTCCCATAAATTTCAATAAGTTTAGCAAGGAGTTCGTTGACGTAGCGTTCGTTTTTTATATCTAGTTTCAAGCCGTCATCAGTGTGAGTCATCGTCGCGACGTCGGAAATTTTGACATCTGGAAGCGACCCTGCAAGCTTGCCGTACAAGATGAATACCGGTTCGTCGGGGTCAACATAGATCCTTATGTTGTACAACGATTGTGCTACGTGGAGGTCAGACAAGACGTCATATGTAAGCTCTTCAATTAAGCGCGCCCCTTGCTCGTCCGGGGACTCTACAGCTACTTTTTCAGAATCTATCATGTGTTTATACGGCTTCTTTGTGCTCGCTCACCGAACTGAAAGGCTGAGTTACGCCTTTTCTTGCTGCTCATTGATAAACCCGCTGGCAAGCAGCGCGGCGCCGACAGCGCCGATGTACTGCGAGTACCTCGGCACTATAACGCTCACTCTGAGTAAGTCTTGCATTGCTTCTACCAACCCGCTGATGAGCGAGGTCCCACCGACCATTATGACGGGCGCAACAATTTCCAGTTCTTGAAGCTGCTGTTCGTAGACCTGCTCTGCCACGCTATAACACGCCGCACTTGCGACGTCTTCTTTGGTTGCGCCGAGCGAGAGAGCGTTTACGAGGCTTTGTGTTCCGAAAACGTAGCAGTAACTGTTCATCGTCACACGGTTGTGATCTCCTTTTGATGCCAAAGGCCCTAGCTCACTGATATCGACACCCAAGCGCCGCGCGGTCATATCGAGAAAGCGGCCCGAAGCCCCGGCGCAAATGCCACCCATAGTGAAGCTGCCCGGAATGCCGTCGATAACCGCTATAGCCTTGTTATCCATGCCCCCGATGTCAATGACCGTAGCCGGCCCTTTCTGCTTCTCTGCAAGATAGACCGCGCCTTTCGAGTTGACGGTCAGCTCTTCCTGAATGAGCTCAGCTTTCATCGCCTCTCCAATGAGCAAACGACCGTAACCTGTCGTGCCAAGCGCTTGAATTTCAGATTTGTCCACTCCCGCCATAGTCAGCGCTGTCGTATATGCACTTTCTGCGCTCTTCAGCACTTCGGTGGTCTCAACCCATCCAACCCCGATAATCTCATTATCACGCATTATCACGGCTTTTGTGGTCGTTGAGCCTGAGTCTATACCGGCAGTTAGTCCAGTCTGTTTTTCACGAGCGAGCAGCGTCCGTCTGAGCGCGGTGGTGACGAGTGCTTCCATCCTCGTTAGAAGAGTTCCTGCAGTGGTTCGTTCCGTGAACGAGTAGCTTATCACGGGCAAATGAGCACGCTCATGTATGTAACGACGTAATTCGCTGCGGGTTATAGCCGCTTCTGCACATCTAAAGCACGTTGATATAAATACCGCGTCGACGGGGGAACCACCATCGACGATAGATTTTGCGCGCGCTATCATGAGCTGTAAATCAGGACTGGCGACCTCCAATCCCCACTCTTTCACCGCATCTTTAATATCTTNAGTATCAACTTCAGGAAAAACTATTTCGGCATTAACGGCCTCTACAGCATCTTGAATCTCCTTTTGTACCCCGCTATATTCAGATCCACAGGAGAGGTGTGCTATCCGGATTTTTCGCGTCACGCGATAACCTCCGCTGTTGATGTCAGGGATTTACAAAAGTCGCGAATCTTTCGTACGAATTCACGCGCTTCATCATCGTTCGTTGGATACACAAGTTCTAAACGGGGTATGTCTTTGTTACGTATGACATACTTGGCAAGTTCATTCGTTCGCGCGCATCCCATGCAGCCAAATGAATAATCAGCTTCATGAACGATTATGGCAGCTTCAGCCTCTTCGATAAGGGGATCAAGCAGTGCCATCCGCCCCCGNACACCAGAGGGGACGTCTACCGCAGCATACTTGAGTCCTCTCTTCGGGTCTTCTGGTGTGACGTTTATCGGTGGGCTATCTATCCCGACTTCTTTGATTTTCCGGCGGATGACACGCATCATTGTCAGCGGTTCGTGGCCAAACCGCGCGACCAAATCAGCCAATATTAGACTGTTTGACGGATATACGAGTATTTTAACCATTCACATCCTCTTTAGACTGCTCCTCAATGATTTCAATGAATCGGTCAATCGTGAGCTTTTTGCGCTTTTCTCGTCCTTTGACGTCCGATGGCTCTTCGATATTCTCTAACCCATAGGAGATATTCGGAAGGATGTTTGATTCCCGCTCAAGCTGATGGAAGCCCGGTCGGGGGCCACCCCCCCTTACGGCGCGACATCGTCTCGAATCTCCCGGAGGAAACCCGCGGTCCTTGACGAAAATTCCCGACGGGTCGAGTTTCCTTAGTTCTTTTATGATCTCATCTACTGATTTTTCTGATCCCGTTACGATGAGCCCGTAGCACGTCTCTTTCACCACAGCGTCTGTTGACAACTCGTAGGCACGCAATGCTAGCTCACTCGGCAAGATCGGGCTTGATTCTGCTAGAACCACCATTTTCGTAGTTTCATCTGATACCATTGCACCACTCGTTCATGAAGGTAATAAGCTAGCGATTCGCGGCATAATTATCCAGGACTATATATTACAGAGTTTCTGAAATGAATATTGTCTCGTTTTCACGCACATTCTGGAGGGGTTCCGCGTTTACAATCCTTCCGATAATATTGGTGCTATTGAATCGCTCTCCAGTAGGCCCATACTTCTTGTTGTCCTCAAGGCGGACCTATTAATCCTGCGTACTTGGAGGAACGATTTGACACGCCGATTTCGGCAGCATTCACCTGTGAAGGCGGCGTGTTTTCCGGCACAATATCGAACGTCTCTGCAGTCTGCGCACGAAACATGATGGTAGTGCCAAACATTACGTGCGTTTGTAGCGAACCAACGGGATTATCCCGCAACCCCGCAACGGTCCTGAAGTACGCCACAGTTTTAGGGGCGCTCTGCTCATAAAGCTCAATTTTGACGAGCTTGTCGTAAGGGACTGCAAAGGTCGTTACACTTTTTGCTTTAAGAATATCAACCGTGTTGAGGGGCGATTGACGCACAACTACGGCATCTTCTCCTTCGTACCCTTCACGCTCGAGTGAGATGCCCAATCGATTGACTTCTTTTTCCACTGACGCATAATTTTGTCCTAAAAACATGATACGCGTCGGATCGGTAAGCACGCACAATTTCTGCTGAGGAGTTGCGATTTTGACGAGCTCTATTCCCTCACTGACGTAACCGATAACGGAATGATTCAAATTTGAAGGCGTATCCCTCTTATAGATAAATACATTACCGCGGTCATTTCCAGACGTTCGAACTGTGATCGCGCCTTCACTCCTCGCGTCCAGCATTTCAGGAGGTGATGCTCGACCACGTAAGCGTGTAGAAACGACGTAGGTGTTTGTCACCCCATCTACTCGATAGGAGCCGTCCTTGACAAGAGCTAGAAAGTGTTCTACGCCCTCTGAAACATCCCGCGAAAGGGTTGCTTTGAAATAGGTGTAAACTTCCATCCCGTGCTCAAGTTTGAGGTCAAGGTCAGACGTTGTAAACTTGTCTGTGACGTACTCAAGCCGTTCGATTGGCTCGATCCTTTGAATTTCGTCACCATTCTCAAGCTTCTCCAGTACATTCCTGCCTGCAACGGCCTTGCCTAAAACAATGTTTGTTCCATACGAGGTTCTGTGTCGTTTTTTGATAAATGAAAGGTACGTATTCGCCTGGTCAAAGCCTCCAAGGCTGTATGTGACATCCCAGCGCTCATATTCTCGCTCAGCCCGAACGACCTTAAGGTCAGTCGCGGCGGGACCGGCGGATACTATCTGCGGCTGGGACCAGTGGACATTGGCCCCTACGAAAAAATCATACGTGCGCAGCCAAAGGCGTCGGCACGGCTCATTAATCTCAATTCTGATCTCGCCCTTGTTTGTAAAAATGGCATATTCCTTAATGACGTCGAGTTTTTGCGCTTCCCTACCCTTGATAATACCTACGGTGTGCCCATCGCGGTAAGGGGTGCTAGAATGTTCAAACGCATCGCGTAGAGTACGAATGGCTGGATCGAGCATAACCTGCTTTCCGTTAAGAATAATGGACTTTGCGCACATGCTCGCTACTTCCGTGTCAGGCAGCCGTTCGCTCGTGTTCTGTTAGATAATCAAGTACTTGCGCCGTCGGTCCGATGGAGATAATCTTGCCCCCGCGCATGAGGGCTGCCCGGTCACAGACCTGCTNAACGAAATCGAGGTCGTGTGAAACAATCATAAAAGTCTCGCCCGTTTCTGCACGAGCCGTCAGAATTGAGTTGGACACGTCTTTCTTGGTGATAGGATCCATCGTTCCTGTTGGCTCATCGAGTATTACGAGGTTAGGCTCGCGAATCATAACTTGGGCGAGAGCCACTCGATGTCGTTCCCCTTGGCTCAGNTCGTCGGGAACTTTTGTAAGTATGCCCTCACTCTTCGTCTCACTAAATCCCGCTGCCATCAGGGTCTGTACCGCTTTGTGTTCCGACAATTCGGCAGGCAGTTCTAGCCCAATACTGCTCGTCAGGTTGTCTAAAACGTCGCGGAATGGATAAAGATCATATTCTTGATAAAGAATGCCGATATATGGCTTCGCTCNTCCTCGGTTGTCCGGACCGGGTAAAGTCATATCCACCCAGTCATCACCTACGCGTACGAGCACTTCCCCGTTCGTTGGTTCGAGCACGCCCGCGATAATCTTCGAAACACTTGTCTTTCCGGCCCCACTTAATCCAATTAGGCCAAAAATTTCGCCTTCTTGGATGTTGAAAGAAACGTTGTTCACCGCCCTGATCACACCGCGATCGAGTGTTACATACTTCTTTTCCAGCTCTTCGACTTTGACTATCGTCTCGCCAGAAGTGACCTCTCGTTTCTTTATCTCTCCTACGGTACTCAAAAAATAATCGATAACCTCTTTAGGAGCCCCTTCCTTGGTGATCATTCCATCTTCCAGCAGAATGGCTCTATCAGCTATTGATTCAATATCTTCAGGAAGGTGGGAGGTGACGAGTACCGCCATTTCATTCGTTTTGGCCTCGTCCTGGATTACCTTATGAATAATCTCTGCAGTCTTCCGATCCAAAGTGCCTGTAGGCTCATCAGCGAGCAAGATGATCGGCGATTTTGCCAGCTGGCGGGCTAAAACAACCCTCTGTTTCTCCCCCCCGCTTAAATCGCGGGCCATATGCATCATACGGTGTGATAGCTTCACCTTGTCGATGAGCTCAGATGCTTTGTAAATTGCCTCAGAATCGCCGTAACCGCGTTCTGTAAAGTTTCTCATAACGTTTTCGATAGCCCGCTCGTCCCCATAGAGGGCGAATGTGCGCTGGAGCATTATCGCGATTCTGTCCCTAACGTCCTTTAACAAATCGCTCTCATCATCAGGCCACGCATCGACTCGGGACAACTGCATTGTTCCGGCACACACGGGACAGGGTTGACCGACTCGACTGGGCACGTCGACGTGTCGACAGTTCTGGCAATACGCAACGTTGTAATAGATCTTGCCGCTTGTGGGCTTGTACTCTTTCATCCCCCGTATTGCGTGGAGTAAGACGGTTTTTCCAGCCCCGCTTTTCCCAATAATCCCTAATACTTCTCCCTCTTCTAAAGTGAAGTTAATTCCTTTGAGAACCTCGACGTCTCCGAACGTTTTTACCAGGTTCTCAACTTCTATCAAGACGGCCATTACAGCATTGCCTCCTTCGACCCCATGCCGTTATAACGGTTATTCATAATAATGTTTTTTAATATGCCGGGTAAGAGCGTCAAATCCTTAATGACAATATCGGCCGCGTTGTAGAGCGCTGCAGGCCGCTCTTCTTTCTGCTGAACCGTTAATACTCCAAGATCCGCGGCTTTGAGTGCGGCAATATCGTTTATTCCATCACCCACCATTACAACATACCCGTATTTATCTTTGAGTTTGTGAACGAGCTCTTCTTTTGCGCTGGGAGTTGCGATACCTAAGACATTAGTATAGGGTATGTGAATGCGATCAGCAAGCGCATAAAGGGTATTTTTTGCGTCACCCGAAGCTACGTATATGTCGCCCCCCGTTCGTTTCAGTTCGTCTACAACTGGAAGGGCTGAGTCGAATAGTTCGCCGCAAGTGGCTAGAACGTANGGGATCTTGCCTTGCTCGATATCAACGATTGCCGCTGTGCCCGTGAAGTAAGACGCGCTACAACTCTTACTGACCTCGCTTACCACGTCGACCAAGTCCTTGACGTGGCTTCGTTCATCCCGTGCGACGGCGCTTATTATCTTGGCCTTTGCTACAGGGACGTTCGCGCACACGACTACTAGATCAATGTTGTAGCTTTTCAAGAAATCGGCGATTGTAAGGTCAATAGGCACGCCTTCTAAGTCTTTGGGAGCGTCCAACTGAAATACGGCGAGCACGTAGTCATCTCGCGTCCCTACTAAGCTGAGAGAAACTACCTGATACACGAAAGTGCCTTGATCGAGATCCTTCGCTACGCGATATTTCTTTAGAAGCGTTCCAGCACAGTCGAATATAACAGCAAAATCTTTCATAGTTGCTAGCCTGCTTTTAGCTGTCTAAAGTGCGTCAGATAACTGTTAAGTCATAGAAATGCGTGAATAACGAATATGTACAGGGCCCTCAGCAACGAGCGAAATAACGCACTTATTTGCTTCCTTCCTGGGCTAAATCATCAGCAACGATAATAATATCGCCAACGCTTACAATTTTCGACCAAGGAACGATTGTCTCTCCTTTCAGCAAGCCCTTTGAGACGTCTANTGAAATCTCCTTGTTGTCCCAATTTATCAGAACGTCTTTCACTTTTCCGATATTGACGCCACTAAGCGTCGAAACGTCTTTATGTAATACTCCACGCGTCATGCTGATACCCCTTTGAGTATTGCACGTCGTGTTATGTATAAAAAATGTTGCTTTATATATCTCCGAATCGAGTTAGATTCGCTTAGTTACTTCCCTTTTCAATATATCGATGCACCACACTGACCGCAAGCACGCGCGATAGCTCCGCCGTGCCGTTGAAAAGGTCGCATTTTTACCGCTTTGTGGCGAGGGTAAGTTTTAATCCACAAATAGGCACAACTTTAAGATTTTTGAGCGCTTGGTAAATAGAGCCCTTACTGGTCAGTTACTGGACCTAACGTCTGATTGGTGTCTTTTCTNGCTTCTCTGTGTCAATAAAACCTTTTTTGCTGTCGACTGGCAGCTCCTGCTCTCTGACACTTAGCGGCGTTGCTTTGTACCAAAAGCTGTTAAAGAGTTCTTTTTCAATAAAAATAAACTCAGAGATGTCCGTTTTAAATGCAGACTTGTAAATCACGTTATCCACGTCGCCAGTGTCGTAAATATAACTCGTTCCAAGCAGCTTATCATCATCTGAAATAAAGATCCCTGCTCCAGTCTCCGATTCAAGATGCCGAATTTCAAAGTATGTAGTAAGCAGACGCGCCTCTTCGATGTTGACGCTCTCAATAGGGGCAAGCAAACGATAGGTGATTTTAGGCATCTCTCTATCTTTAATTAAGTTATAGAGCCGTTTTACTCCCATTCGAGTTTGTATGACATTGAATTCGTTCTTTGACCTATCGAGCATCTCGTAGAAAGCTTTGTAGACGTTCTCTCTCTTTTTAATCACTTGTATCGTCTGCACAACTCGACCTTCTGTTAGCTCTTGCTCTCGGTACCGAAGCTCGATTCCAGAGTGCCACATGTCTTCCATCATCNAGTGCTGAGTCTCTACAAAGCTCTGCGTGTTCGTGTAAATTGAATTATAGAGCTCTGCTCCCTTTTCACTGAATGAGTACAACAACACTTGCATAGCTTGTTGGTCAATGATAACACCTGTGCTATGCACAATTTGAGGAATATGACGGACGTCGGTATATTCGGCGATGTCCTGAGCAGCTTGCAGGTTATCCTTGTTAATTTCAGCCATTATAATGACGCTTATACCTCGCTGCCGCGCGTCTTTTGGGATAAGTGGTGCCAAAACCGGCAAGGCTTCACCTCTAATCCACATGAATATCTCTTTTTGGGCGGTTTTAATCAGCGATTCGAAGTCTTGCGCAATCACTTTATAATCGGTAATAACTCGTGTGACCTCAATAGGCTTACCCGTCTCTATCTCTTGTATCCTAAAACGAGCTTCTACTCCTCGTTCCCACAATGTTTGAAAAACAGAGCTCTGTATCTCAATGAATCCGCTATTGTTTGACCACAGCGACGGGGTGAGTTCAACTNTCTCCAACTCGTCCAGATCCTTCTTAACACCGGTGTAAATGGCCTCTTTGCAGTCTGAAATAACGATAGCAATATCGCTTATCATTGGAGCATGCCGTATGTTAAAGCACGTTGAAAGTTGCTTTACTACGTCAACGTTACTTTGAGTTATCGGAAGTAAGATCCTGAGATCCTCGATCTTGCATTTTCCATTACTATCAACAAAATAGTCATACAGNACTTTTTCCCACCGAGGAAGCCAAAATTCTGTCGAGACAATCCAAAGTCTTTTCTCGGTCGCTTCGAAGGTCTCGAGCCGCCTGCTAATAATATCGTCTTTGTCGTAGAGAATGGAGAAGCCCTCTTCGATCGGACACAATTCGATAGGCAACCCTTGCGCTTTTGCGCGCTCAGCGTCCCACAGCTCCAGTAGTTTATCTCGCGCCTCGCCCAAGTGCTGTAATTTAGTGGCCTCGTTGTCAATGGCAGGGCGGATTAGGGGGGATGGATAAGCTGCTAGAAACGTCTCAGGATTGGTCGATATACGTTTTACGAGTCCTTTTTTTGAAAGTTCCCTCAAGACATCGTTCGCAGTCCGATTGATGAGATGCAGCGATTCCGTTACTTCGCTAACAGTTTGTCTTCCTGCTCGCAATAGGTGGAGGTATACCTCTCCCGCTTCCTCGTTGAGCCCGAACTCTAATAAAAGAGCTAATATGTCTACCGGCATTTTGTCCTTTAGCACATTCCACTCACCGCTCCTTGCGATGAGCTATCAACCCATCTTTACTAATTATCGATATAGCGATTTAAAAACAGCAACTGCCGTTGCTTGGGGGTTAGTGGTTAGGCGATTCTTTTTCCTTTGCCCGGTGCAATGTCATAGACTTCTGTTATAGTCATTATTGCACAACCTTTTGCAGACAATTTTTCACTTCGAGTCTTAATCTTCTGTTTCATCATCTCATAGTCAGGCCCTTCAGTGACGTAGTTGGCCACACCCTTGACTTGGTACCCCACATAGCCCTCCCACGAGGTAAGTGCGACGTTGCTATTCGGCTTCTTCAGATTATTGAGAGTTTTTTGCCAATGGTTGTCACCGATAAGAATAGTTTGGGGCTCTTTTATGATGATGAATTGATTTGGTACGGTATTAGGCACACCGGCATCACTTACCGTTGTGAACGCTACGGTTTTTACAGCATTAATGTTGTTGATCACTTCTTCTGGCAGGTTCGTCATAATATGCACCTCCGTTTGTAAACATTAATAGAGCACTTGGCGATAATAAAAACCTTTCTCTGGCTCGGAGGGGGCTGAGTTGCTTCTACACATAGTGAGCCCATATACTAGTCGACTAACGCGTCGCGTCAATGCTAAAGGCGCCGAGATCGCAGTGCGTCGGCTCCGGATTAGCGCGATGGGAAACCGTTGATCAGATTTCTGATCGCGGATTTCGGTTCTACATCAAGCCTGCTTTTAAAAAAGTGCATATTATATCACCTACATATGCTTAGCAGATGACCAGAACTTACGTGCTTGACGCACCCGTGTTTATTTATCACGTTTCAGTCTCTGGCAACTTATACACTGTTCCTGAGGTCACACGCGAGTTGAGAAGCTCTGAAGCTGCCGTAGTCCTGCAAGAGTTTCTAAAAGGGGGCCTGAAAATCGAAGATCCCCTGAAAATCGACGTGGAAATCGTCACGGAAAAGGCTAAGTCTACAGGTGACTATCTCAGGCTGTCTAAAGCTGATATTGACTTGCTGGCTAAAGCGCTCGAACTGAGCGGTACACTGGTCACCGATGACTATTCCATTCAGAATGTCGCTACGCTCCTAGGTATTGAGATACAACCGATCCAGCAGGCGCGAATCAAACGTGTGCTCACGTGGAGGCGCAGGTGCNTTGGATGTGGTCGAGTATATGAGTCGGAAGCAATCTGTCCTGTGTGTGGNTCTGAAGTGAAAGTTAAGCCGGTAAAGCGGTAAGTGCCGATGGTTGGAGGAGTATGAACATGAAAGATTTGAACGACCTCATAAGTAACGCGAAGGAACTTCACGAGAAAGGGTTACGTTCGGGCGAGATAGCAGATGAACTAAACATATCACGAGATACCGCTACGTGGCTTCTTACCCGCTCAGAGACCTCGCGAGGACCTGTTCCGAAGGATATATATGTTAACTGGAGTGAGATTGGGCAAAACGCGGAGCGGCTCAGATTCATCTCACTCGCGTTAGCCGATATGATATTGGAAACGGGAAATCCCGACGTCGTCGTTGGAGTGGCGCTAAGTGGTCTGCCTCTTGCGACGCTGGTCGCAGAAGAAATTGAAGCAGAACTTGCGGTGTTCCTCCCAAAAAAGCAGAAGGGATCTGAGAATGAAAGCTTTACGGGATCATTTAGTCAAAATTTTGCCGATATCGCAGGAAAAAGTTGTGCGATAGTAGATGACGTCATCACTACTGGCAGCACCGCAACTGAAATTGTCAAGATCATCAAAGAGATGCAAGCAACGCCACTCTCAGTAGCCGTTCTTATTAACAAGAAGGGAATCAAGCAAGTCCTTAATGTTCCAATAAGGTCGCTTGTTCGAATCACCATTTTTTGATCGTTTAGATTGTAGGGGTATAATTGACAGCTTCCGAACTCGACGAAATTCGAGCGATTGAGCGCAAGTGGCAGGATCGTTGGTTTTCTGATAAGATATTTGAGCCACAAAGTACTGGGTCGAAGAAGTATTTCTTAACGACACCATATCCGTACACGAGCGGACCGCAGCACATAGGCCACACGCGGACGTACAACGTTGCCGACATTCATGCTCGGTTTATGAGAATGAACGGCTACAACGTCTTATGGCCGATGGCGTGGCACATCACGGGGACTCCGATTCTTGCAATCAGCTCGTGTATAGAGCGTTGCGAGGGCGCGACGATAGCACTTTATGAAAACTATGTCCGACTCTACGAAGAAGANGAGTCGCGCGTCGAGGAGATCGTCAACTCATTTGTCAATCCTTGGAATATCGCGAACTACTTTGCAGCCAAGATCATCCCAGATTTCCAGAAAATGGGCTTNTCTATAGACTGGTCTAGGCAGTTTACCACCGGAGATCCGATCTACAACCAGTTCATTCGCTGGCAGTACGAAAAGCTAATGGAACTCGGACTCATCGTCAGCGGGCAGCACCCAATCCTCTATTGCACGATTGATCAAAATGCCGTTGGAGAAGATGATATTGCTGGCGGTGACGTCGATAAGATCTCTATCGATAAGTACATAGGGATCAAGTTCTCTTTCGAAGACGCGTATATTGTTACAGCAACGCTGCGCCCTGAAACGGTTTTTGCAGTTACAAATCTCTGGGTGGCTCCGAGCGAGACCTATGTTAAGGCATACGTCGACGGCGAGAAGTGGATCATCTCTCCGGAAAGCGCATCCAAATTGCGCTATCAGCAGCACGATGTAAACATCATTGAGGAGTTTCGCGGCTCGGCACTGTTGGGGGGACACTGCGTCAGCCCTGTAGGGAGCAAAATACCGATTCTCCCGGCGTCCTTCGTTGATGTTAATTACGGTACGGGAATCGTCATGAGCGTGCCTGCACATGCCCCTTATGACTGGGCAGCTCTTAACGACCTGAGGCAACAGCGGGGTATAAACGCGGATAATGACCTTATTCGGTTAACCAACGATATTGAAGCCATAAAACCAATCTCTCTAATAAAGATTGAGGGATATGGCGATTTTCCAGCCGTTGAACTATGCGAGCGTTTTGACGTTCGATCGCAACGCGACAATGAAACGCTCAGCCGAATAACAAACCTACTCTATAGGGCGGAGTTCTATACTGGCACTCTTAAGCCCATTGCACAACAGTTTGAAGGTAGACTTGTACGCGACGTGAAAGAAGATATCGTCGAGTTTCTGAAGGCGCGAAATGCCGCTTCAACTATTTACGAGACTTCAGCAAAAGGACTCTGTCGATGTGGCGGCAGCGTCGTTGTTGCCATTGAGCCAGACCAATACTTCCTCAACTATGGTGACCCTAAGTGGAAAGCAAAGGCATTTGAACTGTTAGACCAGCTAAAAATCGTGCCGGACGCTTATCGAGCACAATTCGTTCAGACGTTTCACTGGCTCGATAAACGGCCATGTGTCAGACGCAGAGGTCTCGGCACCACATTTCCATTCTCCAAAGACCATTGGATTATAGAGCCACTTTCTGATTCTGTAATTTATATGGCGCTTTATACGGTCATAAAGCACCTACGGGAATGCGACCCAGAGCAGCTCACGCCCGCCTTCTTTGATTTTATCTTTCTCGGTAAAGGCGATTTAACGGATGTAAGCCAGCAGACGGGGTTATCTCAGGAAATGCTGAGGGCGGCGCGGAACGAGTTTACCTATTGGTACCCAAACGATCATAGACATACCGCCGTCGCCCACATATCTAATCACCTAAGCTTCTTCCTGTTCCATCATGCGATACTCTTTCCTAAGGCGTGCTGGCCANGGGTCGTAACCCTAAACGAGCTTCTGATTCGCGAAGGGGTGAAGATGTCGAAGAGCAGGGGCAACGTAATCCCGATTGCCACTGTCCCAGAGGTCTATAGTGCGGACTTAGTGAGACTCTGTCTAGTTTCCATCGCTGATCTCAATTCAACGGTTGATTGGAGAGAAAATGAAGTCGAGATGGTCAAAAAAAGGCTTCTACGGTTTTGGCACGCAGCAAATAGTGATATCGTGTCGGGACAGCCGCAGTATGACAAGGAGCTCTCATTTCCGAGCAGATGGATCCTGGCAGCGACTAACGCTATGGTGTCAAGAGCTTCTGAAGCGGCTCATCAATTTTCATACAGAAAGTACGTTACAGAAGCGTTTTTTGAGCAGTTAAACCGGGTCGAAGAGTACAGATCTATGGTTTTAGATAGTGAGGAGAGATGTCACGTGCTCTTAGATCTCCTCAATGTTTGGCTTTGCGTGCTCGCTCCTGTTATTCCACATATTGCTGAAGAATTGTGGGAGAGAATGCACAAAGATGGCTATATTTCGCTGGCCGTATTCCCACAGTATGATAACCTTTATGCTGAAACACTTGTGCAAAAGCGCTTCCTTGATGGGGTAATTGGTGACGTTTCGAACATTCAAGCTGCGCTAAAACGGGAAACTGCATCAGTTTTCATATATCTTGCAGCAGCGTGGAAGTACAAACTGTTCGAAATGGTGTACGGGCTAGATGATCGTTCGCTAAAACAAATTATGGCGCGAGCCAAGGAAGATCCAGAGCTGCGTACACATCTGAAAGATATAGCTCGTATCGCACCCGATCTTGTAAAACTGCTCGCTCAGGAACCTGCCGCTGACATCGTGCTAGGCTTTGAGGCCGAGTCAGAGACTCTGCTCGCGACTAAGGAGTATTTGTCTCGAAGATTTGGGAAAGATGTATCCATCTTCGTGGAAAACTCAGATATATACGATCCTGCGAATCGGGCGAGACGAGCACTTCCGGCGAAACCCGCTATCTACGTTGAATAAAATAGACGAAGAGGGGAGAAGAGAAAATTAGCTTTATTGGGCGCTTTTTACCGCTTCTTGAGCCTTTTTTACGCGCTGTTTTGCAGTGTACCCTGTTGCTTTTTCTAGAAAACAGCGGAACCGCGCATTTGTATCGACTATGAATTCGTCTGGGACGCCTTCCTTAGCTTCTGTTTCGACGAGCAAAGTATCACTCACGCGTATTGTCAGTTTTTGTAGTGCCCCAAAGCTTAAAACGTATTCTTCGTCGCTTTCTTCGACGTCGACACCAAAGCAATCTTTGAGTGCTTCTAAAATCCGCTTGTGTGCCCCTTTCTTGAACCCACGTTTGAACACATATTCCTGGACGGTAATCACACCCTAGGTTATAATCATGTACGTGCTCTTAAAGCATATTGTTTATAAGTCCTTTGGATCGAAGCAGCAAACCGGATACCAGCATCAGGCGCTCAAGGGATGCCGGTCGAATGGGTCGATAAAGTATTTACTGTGTAACGGGCTATTGTTTAAGAAGTGGCAATTGCGGATGCTGATAATATGAAAGACGGCACGACTGATAACGAATATATAAACTTGATCATCGAAGAAGGGGTGAGCTCAAAAAATCCGGTGATCCTCGAGGGGTTCCCTGGCATCGGACTTGTTGGTAACATCGTGGCTACACAAATAGCATCAGAGCTCAAAATGAAGCAGATTGGCACCATCGAGTCTCGCCTGTTTCCGCCCATTACGGTGCTTTATGAAGGAATCGTGCACGCCCCTGTCAGAATATACGAAGACACTCAAAATGAGTTTATCGTAGTGCTTTCGGATATCCTCATTCATCCGATGACAGCGTACGATATCGGGAAAGCGATTACTAGCTGGGCCCAGAGCCTGAACGCGAGACTTANCATACCGATTGCCGGCATTGCTACGATGCGCGAGCAGCGCACGGTTTTTGCGGCAGCAACCGGCGCCGAACAACTCAATCTCGTAAAAGATAAAACCGAAACGTTAGTCACCGGAAGTATTTCAGGAATTGCGGGCAGTTTAATGAATGAGAGTTACATAAGCAAGCTTCCGGCGCTTTGTCTCTTGGGCGAAACCCAGGGACCGACCCCCGATCCTCGTGCAGCAGCTCGAGTAATTGACGTTATTAACGATTTATTGAAGTTAAATATCAGTACTCAGAAGCTCGTTGAGGAGGCAGATCAGATCGAAACTGAGCTACACAAGCTTGCAGAACAGGTCCAAGGGGCAGAACAAGTAGAAACAAAAGGTCCAACACAGGTTATGTATGGGTGAGCAAATGAGACATTTAGCTTTGACCGGTATATCTAAAGAATCAATTAATGATCTCGCCAAAAAGCGCGTTAGGACGTTTGAATTGCGCAGCGCTCACAATATCCCNATTGTTTTTGAAGCTCACGTTGGTGACGAATTATTTGTGACTGACGCTAGCCGCCAAGATGTTGCGATCGGTACGACTGGTGTGCTGGCGCGCTTGCGCGATAAAACCATCACAATGCAAAAAGTTAGACACCGCGTTGGCGATTTCTATGAAGAACGCGAACTCATGTCAGCCCGTGTTCAGCTTGAACTGCGCGAGCCGACATGTCGATTGCGCGCGATTGAGGATGAGGGGCCAGGAAAGATCTTGGCAGTGGAGACCTCCGAAGTATGCCACTATGAAGGTCGCTGACATCATCTCAGCTTAAAACGGCCAGTTCTACATAAGCTAAGGTAGCAGTAGCTCTTTGTGATGTTTGAGGTGTAGTCGTCAGCGTCGAGAGCTTCTTACTAGCATTTGCTCGATCCTCTTAAAATAACGTTAAACGGCCGGAGTTGCTAAAATGCATCAGCGTTGCTTAATCGCTTTTTTAAGACACTATAAGTATGAGTTACGAGTATGTGAAATTATGGGCCCGTGGCTTAGTCAGGATATAGCACCGGCCTTCTAAGCCGGTGGTCGAGGGTTCAAATCCCCCCGGGTCCGCCTTTTNGCCCTCGCACTTATAACACGTGATGAAATGTTTCTCGATCGCCGAAATCTAAATACGGGCTTGTTGGCCCAATGCAGCACGTAGACAACTTATCGTTCTAGCGTATTCCGTTTCACATCGTCTTCGCTTTTATGCGACTAAAAATGTGACTTCATTTTTGGGCGAAAAACCGCAAAGACTAAGCTTNAAGTCGATAAACGGCCGCTATAGCGCTGGGGCGCAGGCAGCGTCGGGCTAAAGGAGTAATTATGATCTTCACTGCTGACGAAATACTCGAAACCCTCGACATGATTCTTTACGAGCATCTCGATATACGGACGGTTACCGTAGGCGTGAACTTGACGGGGTGCGTACGGGACGATCCTGAACGAATGGCCAAGGCCGTACACGATAAGATTGTGTCCACAGCGAGCAATCTGTGTTCAGAAGCCGATCGCGCGGAAGCACGTTATTCCTTGCCTATTGTTAACAAACGTATCTCGGTAACTCCCATTGGCTCTTTAATCGACGTCCACCCACAAGCTGGTCCACTGATTGCATCTGCGATGGATCAAGCTGCGAATGAATTAGGTGTTGACTTTATCGGTGGGTATTCAGCTCTCGTACAAAAAGGCTTTACAGTTGGGACTGAGGCACTTGTTGATTCGATCCCACAGGCACTAAGCACGACTGAAAAAGTATGTGCCTCTGTAAACATAGCAACCACCAACGCGGGCATCAATATCGAGGCGGCGCTTAAAATGGGACAGACCATCAAAGAACTGGCCCGTATCGATCCTCGGCTCTGTACACGTCTGGTTACTTTTGCTAACGCACCACCGGACAATCCTTTCATGGCAGGTGCGTTTCACGGTCCGGGCGAACCAGAATCGGTCCTGAACGTGGGCATATCAGGTCCTGGCGTCATTAGAGCGATAGTTGAGAGCATGGGGGATTGTGACCTCAGTGAGCTTGCTGAGGTCGTTAAACGAGCCGCGTTCAAGATCACACGTGTTGGCGAATTAGTGGGTAANGAGATAGCGGCGCGATTGGGTGTGGATTTTGGGATAGTTGACCTCTCGTTAGCACCCACCCCCCAGGAAGGGGACTCTGTCGCACAGATCATCGAAGCAATGGGTGTTGAGCGTTGTGGAGCTCCAGGAACGACTGCCGCACTCGCGATGCTCACCGATGCGGTAAAAAAAGGAGGCGCGATGGGCTCATCGCGGGTAGGGGGACTTAGTGGGGCCTTTATACCGGTTAGCGAGGACGCAGGTATGGCTGAAGCTCTTAAGATCGGCGCGATTGGACTGGAAAAACTCGAGGCAATGACTGCCGTGTGTTCGGTTGGTCTCGACATGGTGTGCATACCTTTTGCCACACCTGCCGAGTCGATTGCGGGAATTATTGCAGATGAGTGTGCNATAGGGGTTATCAACAACAAAACGACAGGAGTACGTCTTATTCCCATAGGAAAAGAAGGTGATTGGATTGAGTTCGGTGGACTGCTAGGGGCGGCGCCCGTAGTGCAGCTCAACGCTTTCAGCTCGAAAAAATTCATTCGAAGGGGGGGTTCGATTCCAGCGCCTCTTACGAGCCTAACCAACTGACAAACACATTTTATTCTTCTCGTTTGCCCGTAACGATTCTAGCTATGTCAATGCTTAAAATAAACTGTTAAACGGGCCCGCTGGGATTTGAACCCAGGTTCTTGGATCTCTCCACAATAGCTCCGAAGTCCAAGAGGATAGTCCACTACCCTACGAGCCCTGCATAGAACAAGGGATTTATGAGTATTGAACTTTACCCGGAAAAATACAAATAAGGGCGTACTCATTAGATTAGCGCACGTATAGTGTTTAAAAGTCAAAACAGCTCGCGCGTTGCTTATAGCACATGACCAGCATTGAAACGCGAAGGAAACTCATAGAAATATTGAGGATATTAGATGCGAGTGACGATGCAATCGGAGCACGAACGATTGCTGCCAGCTTGGGTAAGCGTGGGTATCCCATAGGGGAACGGGCGGTACGACACTACTTGGTACTTCTTGACTACAAAGGATTTACTATTAAAATAGGCAATGCCGGCCGGATAATTACTGAGAAAGGTCTTAATGAGCTAAACGAGGCAATTGTTGGAGACCGCGTTGGGTTTTTGATAACCAAGATAGAGGATCTTGTTTACAGAACGAGTTTTGATTTGAAGCAAAGAAACGGGGACATCATCATAAATGTCGCGACCATCGACAAAAATGATTTTGACCGAGCGCTCGAAACAGCCGCAGAGACGATCGACAATGGGTATACGGTGAGCCCTTTCGTTCGCATCGTTGAGGAAGGCGAGAAAGTTGGTTCTGTGTTTGTTCCGTATGGCTCCTTTGGGTTTGTCACGATGTGTAGTATGACAATAAATGGTATGCTAATCAAGCACGGCATCCCATCATCTATTAAATACGGCGGACTGCTTAAAATTAAGGAGGGGATGCCCTCTGAATATACCGATGTGATCTCATATCAAGGGACGTCGCTCGATCCGATTCAAATTTTTGCTTCTAGACAAATGACATCTATTCTGGCAGCTGGACGGCGCGGAGATGGCACAGTGCTAGCTAACACGCAAACGGTGCCTAGCATTGCAGCTGAAAGGACGTTAAAACTTCTGCAGGACGCAAAACGTGCCGGCATTGTTGGGTGGATGAGAGCCCTCTAGAAGATAATTTTTTAGGAGACAATAGCGGGGACGACGTTATGAAAATCAATATATTTGCTGGCGCAAACCCTATGGCTTCATTACATGAACTGGATATGAAAGTTAAGGTCTATTCTCTCTCCTCCCTCATGGACGCAAAGCTCCTAAATCAACGACTTTAAAGGCCTAGTCGTATCGCTGCACATATTGCGGTATGTATTGTTGCGATTTTCTTTTTTAGTGAATAACTCAAGGCTTTAGAAATATTTATAGTAAAGCGGAACCAGAGTTCCCACTCCAGTAAGAAGAATGAGTTTTCTTATTTAGGCATTATCAAAAGGAGAAATGAGAGGGGTGGCGCAGACTTGTGTAGCACGTTAGGCATCGTTAATGAAAACGGTACACCGTTTTCTTCGAGTGGCATTGTTAAAGGAATTCGTTTGATGAATGAACGATGCAACGGACTCGGAGGTGGCTTTGCAGCTTATGGGATTTACCCCGAATATAAAGATTATTACGCTCTGCATATCCTATTGAAGGATCTTGCTCAGAAAGACCAAGTAGCGGAAATGCTGGAAGAGCACGTCAACATTTATAAAGACGAAGAAATCGCAACGCGAAATGTCCAAGGCATCTCACAGGATTACATCCCATGGCGCTTCTTCGTAGANGTGCCTGATAAGTACGCAACTGCNGCAGATGATTACATCATTGACCTTACAATGAGGATTAACAATACAAGCGATGCTTTGGTCATCTCAAGCGGCAAGAATATGGGCGTTTTCAAAGCTATTGGCTATCCTGACCAAGTAGCGGAGCTTTACAAGCTAGAAACGTATGAAGCTTACCTGTGGTTAGCTCATGGACGATATCCCACAAACACGCAGGGGTGGTGGGGCGGNGCACATCCATTTAGTATCTTAGATTGTAGCATCGTACATAATGGAGAAATTACCAGTTACGGCACAAACAAACGGTTTCTCGAGTCGTATGGGTACAAATGCAGTAATGCTACCGATTCTGAAGTGTTGGCTTATTTGTGGGATCTTTTAATTAGAAGACATAAACTACCCATCGAAATTGCATCTGAGGTATTAGCTCCTCCATTCTGGGAAAAGATAGATCGGATGCCTGCTGAAAAGAGGCGGGTCATAGAGGCGTTGCGAATTACCTACGGTGCTGCAATGATTAATGGTCCTGCTAGCCTCTTGGTAGCGGACGGTTCTGGGCTCACTGGAGTAGCGGGAAAGGGCACTATGGTTGGGCTCACGGATCGAATCAAGCTACGGCCTCTGGTGTGCGCTCGAAAGGACGAGTATACGTTTATGGCGAGCGAAGAGAGCGCAATAAAGGCAATCTGTAAGAATCCAGACTTTGTATGGGCGCCACGCGCGGGTAAGCCGACAGTAGCATTGGTGAATGGAGATGTATAGTTCCGTTCCTGAATTTAGAGTGGCCATCGACAGGCAACGATGTAGGCTGTGCAAAAGATGCGTAGAGAATTGTTCTTTTGGAGCACTTGAATGGCGGGGAGATAGGGTCAAAGCATTTGACGATCGGTGTGTCGCTTGTCAGAGATGCGTTAGCATGTGTCCTGAAGATGCAATAACACTCCATCGAACGCCTTCGGTTATGAGTGCCCATCCTGTTTGGACCGAAAACGCGCGAAGAGATGTGTTCACTCAGGCAAGAACAGGCGCCGTTCTGTTGGCAAGTACTGGAAATGAACTGCACGAGCGCATCATCTTTGACAATCTACTACTTGATGCGTGTCAGGTAACAAACCCGGCGATCGATCCTTTGCGAGAACCAATCGAACTTCGGACGTACATTGGGAAAAAGCCGCGATCTGTGGAATTTGAAGCGGTAGGTAACGACATAAAGCTGAAGACCGAGCTCTCGCCGGCGCTCAAACTCGAAATTCCGGTAATGATAGCTCAAATGTCTTACGGGGCTCTCAGTCTAGAGGCACACGAGGCGTTAGCTCGAGCTGCAGTGATGAGTGGCACTACCATGGGTTCGGGAGAGGGAGGGCTTCACAAGAAGCTCTACCCGTATGCAGATCACATCATTGTGCAAGTTGCCAGCGGGAGATTTGGCGTCCATCCAGCGTATCTCCAAGCCGGAGCAGCGGTTGAGATCAAAATCGGTCAAGGGGCTAAACCGGGGATTGGAGGGCATCTGCCGGGAATCAAAATAACTGATGAAATATCAGAAACACGAATGATTCCNGTAGGGACGGATGCCATAAGCCCGGCCCCTCACCATGATATCTACTCGATTGAAGACCTTGCGCAGCTAGTCAACTCATTAAAAGAGGCAACCAGATACGAAAAGCCGATTTTCGTGAAGATAGCTGCAGTTCACAACGTTGCTGCCATCTCTAGCGGCGTTTGCAGGGCGGGTGCAGACGCGATCGTAATCGATGGCTTTCGAGCGGGCACAGGCGCAACTCCCAAAGTAATTCGGGACAACGTAGGGATACCCATCGAACTTGCACTTGCCGTTGTTGACCAGCGTTTACGAGAAGAAGGCATACGAAATGAAACGAGCTTGATTGCGAGTGGTACTATTCGAAACAGTGGCGACGTTGCAAAGGCGATAGCGCTTGGAGCTGACGCCGTGAAGATAGGTACTGCTGCCCTCATTGCTCTCGGCTGCACCGTTTGTAAACGATGCTATACCGGTAGATGCGCTTGGGGGATAACCACTCAGGATCCGAAACTAAGGTCGCGGCTCGATCCGGAAGCGGGGGCGCGGCGAGTCTCAAACTTATTATTAGCTTGGTCAATAGAGCTAAAAGAAATCCTTGGAGCGGCGGGAATAAACTCAATCGAAAGTTTGAGAGGTAATCGCGATCGGCTTCGAGGGTACGGATTAGATCACACGACGCTGGACATCCTCGGTATCCAACCCGCTGGTAGGTAGGTGAGCGTTTAAACCCTCCTGCTTTCTTAATTGAGGTGAAACGAAATGGGCTGCTTTGATTGTGACGAATTACAATTTCATTACAGCGAAGGTTGTGATGCTTGCATAGATTCACTCGTCAACTTTGTTCCGCGGAGCTATCGTGCGTGCTTGCGTGTAAATGTGGTGCTTTGATATATGGATAAGAGACGTAACAAAGCGAATATAAAAGCGATGACAGTTAGTGTTGCGGCACTCTTGGTGTTGCCGCTTGCTAGCAGGACAATAAAAGATATGCGTGATAGGGCAAACTCGTTAAAGCCGCCTAAATGATCCTATACACGAGAGCGATCGACAAGCTACAAAGCGCGACGCTCTCAAAGGTAATACATGCGTATAGTAGCGAACTACAAGCACTTTAAGGTCCTCAACGAGGAGATCCAACAGGCAATTAAGAATGGAGCAGCNCAGCTGACACTTGAGGACGTAAACGGTCAGAGTTTCATTGCCAACAGTTTGAGAGGAAAACTCAAAATCGACATCTACGGCACCCCTGGAAATGACTTAGCAATGTTCATGGATGGTCCAAAAGTGACCGTTTTTGGCAACGCNCAAGATGGCGTCGGAAATACCATGAGTTCAGGTACAATTGTCATACACGGTGATGCACGAGATATTTTAGGCCATAGTATGCGTGGTGGCAAGATTTTCGTTCGAGGTGACGTAGGTTATAGGGTGGGCATACATATGAAGACGTACAAATCGAACGTCCCAATAATAGTTGCCGGCGGATGCGCCGGAGACTTTCTTGGGGAGTACATGGCTGGCGGCATTATTATTATCCTGGGACTTCATAACGCGGCTAAGAAAATCGACTTATTAGGGGACTGGGTCGCTACGGGACAACACGGAGGCGCTATTTATGTCAGAGGCGAGGTCGATGATAGCAAGCTCGGAGACGGCGCAGCGCAATTTCCAATGACAGCTGATGACGAAATGATCGTTAAGAAAGTGCTTACAGAGTACTGTAGCGAATTTAGCTTGAGCCTTGAGCGCGTTTTAGAAACGGAATTCAAAAAGATAGCGCCAGGCTCGCTCAGACCTTATGCTGCGTTATATACCTNTGAATAGTTTGCGGAGGCNACGTGCACTTGTTATCATATGAAGACTTAAAGCTGAAAGTGTGGGATACTGAAAGATGCTGCGGATGCGGGGCGTGTGTAGGCGTTTGTCCTACAGAAGCT
>JGI24132J36420_10000325_pt1 | contig 24083 bp, 20 predicted proteins | sample BarGraNGADG00212_3_FD_36420 | JGI IMG/M metagenome (IMG submission 36420) | reverse complement strand
ATTAGCTTATGCCAGTAAACTGTCAACGCCACCGGATTAAAATACTAAAGCCACGCTTTCACGTGGCTTTTTGTTTTCGTTTGCGGTGCGGACGGGACTCGAACCCGCGACCCACGGCGTGACAGGCCGTTATTCTAACCAACTGAACTACCGCACCATTATTCAATCGAGGTGCAAAATTAACCGTTTTTTTAATTATGCCAAATAATTCCATGAAATAATATTGATTTTGTAACCCGGAGTTTGTTATTGATGTGCATTTACCATCTAAGTTTTTGGTTTGGGCTGAAGGTATAACACATCTTCTTTCATCTGAACCTTCCTCTCCCTGCACTTTGAAATAGTGACTCCCATTACTACCAGGAAAGCTAAAACCATAAGAACTCTGAAGGGGAAACTTTTGATTAACTCAAAAAAGAAAGTGTCAGTTTTCATGGCATTTTATCTNCAAANNATTTGTCCTGGTGATGAATTCCGGACATTCATCAAANTATTAAAATCAAAATGAATACTTATATTTTTGTAAAAAAATATAAGCAGATTAATATGTAAAGTTATGAAACCGGGATATTCTAAGCAAATTTTTTTGTCCCCTTACATACTCCCTATTATAAAGGTTTGAAAAAGCTGAAATTAACACCGCCATAATTCCTGTGTTCAAAAAAGAGTTTATGACTGTCAAAACTCAGGCTTTTTGGGTGTTCAAGAATAAAAAATCCATCCTCTTTAATTATATGCGCTTCGCTTATCATGCCAGGCAGCTCTTCTAACCAGGTAAGATCGTAAGGGGGGTCAGCAAATACTATATCATACTTGAATTTACAGGTTCTAAGAAACGCCCTGACATCAATATGCACAGGTTTAATATTTGATATCTCAAGTTCTTTGATTATCCTTCTTATGCCTGCAATATGTTTCACGTCTTTCTCGATGAGATGAACTTCTAAAGCTCCCCGTGATGCGAACTCATAACTGATGCTGCCCGTTCCTGAAAAGAGATCAAGAACTGTAATATCTTCAAAATCAATGCGATTGTTTAAGATATTGAAAAGGCTTTCACGAGCAAAGTCAGTCGTGGGTCTTGCTTTCAGACTTGCCGGAGGAACAATCTTCCTGCCTTTGTATTTGCCGCTTATTATTCGCAATTCGCTAAAGTGAAAATATTAAGAAAACGATGAAGATCAAGTTCATTAAAGACATAACTGAAGGTAAAATTACCTGACGGCGATGCAAAAAGAATATTTCGCACGTAAATAGAGAAGTTTGATGACAGATCATCATATTTCCCTGTCTGACCACTGAAGTGAATAGTCTCTTCCTGACTTAAACCCAAATTCATAAAAACATTAAGAACATAATAAAGGATATCTGAGATGTTTCTGTAACTAAATGTATTACAGAACTTAAGTGTACCAGATCCGAAAATTATAAGATTGAAGAATTCTCTTTCAACATGTACATGTATATAATGACTATTTAAATTTTTTCTTTCATGTGAGATATGACGTAGTAATGGTTTGACATGATGATATGGCTGTATATCAGGATAAAACTTGTTAACCAGATCAGTAAAGGGTATTAATGCAGCGAAAAGAAGGTAAGTATCGGGATCTGCGATCTTGTTGGATAGGATCAATTCGTTATCATCCTTTAAATGATTGAAAATAAAATAATCGTCTTTTTTGCCAGGATCAAAAAGCGGAGCCGGAACAAGGGTGCTCTTTGAAGAGGGCATAATAACTTTTACTTTTTTGTATTTTTTTGTAAGGAAGTCATCTTTACTTATTATTTCATCTGTCTGGCCGATGCTGAAGTATTTGTTCTCATCAGGATTAAATGAGCGGATAAGAACGAATTTATTTCTTATCGTATCAAGAAGACAAAAAGTTAATCCGTCATGGCTCACCTCTACTGACAACTCATAGTTCTCAGTAGAGTTAATATCAAGGGTTTCATCAAAGAGTTCGAAAAAGGGCATTTTTTATATATTGTAAAGAATGTTTAAGTTTACAAACAAAATTATAAAAATTATTCAAGCTTCAATCCTGGTTTTCTTTTTATCAATGCGCGATACCATTATATATAATAATTTATGCAAGAACCTTGGCAACACACCTACCGATGACCAGGCCGCAGCGCTGAAAAAGATCGCTTCATATATAACTGATAATAGCAACGATATCATCTTTTTGCTCACAGGGTATGCAGGAACCGGCAAAACGAGTGTGATCAGCGCTATTGTAAAAACGCTTGATCTTTTAAGGATGAGGTCCGTTCTACTGGCTCCTACAGGCAGAGCTGCAAAAGTTCTTGCATCGTATGCAGGTCATCAGGCACTTACAGTGCATAAAAAGATATACAGGCAGAAATCTGCAAAAGATGGAATGGGAAGTTTTGCACTTGACCGTAACTTGCATAAGGATACATTTTTTATAGTGGATGAAGCATCCATGATCTCGAACAGCTCGGGCGATAGTTCACTTTTCGGCAGCGGTAAACTCCTTGACGACCTTATTGAATATGTTTATTCCGGAACCGAATGCAAGCTTATTATTGTGGGTGATACGGCACAACTCCCTCCTGTAGGCTCTGCAGTCAGTCCTGCTCTCGATGCAGAAGCGCTTGGTGAATACGGTTTTGGTCTGATCTCTTCTGAATTGAAGCAGGTTGTCAGGCAAAGCGAAACATCCGGTGTACTGATGAATGCAACCCGGGTAAGATTACAGATAGCCGCAAATAACCTGACGCACCCCTCAATTGACCATGTAAATTATAAAGATACCGTAAGAGTGACCGGTAATGAACTAATTGACGAGATATCAGTAGCTTATGGAACCTGCGGTATGGAGGGGACAATAATAGTTGTGAACTCCAATAAACAGGCAAACCGGTATAACCAGGGGATTCGTAACAGTATATTATTCAGAGAGGAAGAGATAAGTACAGGTGATATGGTGATGGTGGTGAAAAACAATTATTTTCTTACCAATGAAGAAGAAGGAGTGGGATTCATTGCTAATGGAGATATTGCTGAAGTGAGAAAGATTAAGAAATATGAAGAACGGTACGGATTCAGGTTTGCTGATATGGTACTGAAGTTTACCGATTATAACCTTGAGATTGAATCAAAAGTCATACTGGATGTTCTGCATATCGATACCCCCGCGTTGCCTTCCGAGAAAAACAAAGAATTGTTTCAAAAAGTCCTGGCTGATTATCTTCATTTAAGGACAAGAAGAAAACAATTTGAAGCAGTCCGAAACGATCCTTTCTTCAATGCCCTTCAGATCAAATTTGCATATGCAGTTACCTGCCATAAAGCACAGGGCGGACAGTGGGAGAGGGTCTTCATCGACCAGGGGATGTTTAATAGAAATGAGATAACGATAGATTATCTGCGGTGGTTCTATACCGCACTTACCCGGTCAACGGATAAGGTTTATCTGGTGAATTTCGGGGACGAATGGTTTAAGTAAAGAAACTTCTTTGCACAGAGCGGTCTGACCGTATTCCGGATAGTTTAAACGCCAGTTGACTCGCAGGACTGGAAGGTTAAAAAATGTTAATTGAGAATATCGCGTCAATAGCGATTGTCTAAAGGCTAAATTAAAGCTTATCTTTTGAAAGAAGAATCCCAAACTGCCATACTTAAAACCTATTTCTCCGTGGTATCAAATAAGAGTATCATTCTAATTCTATTCTTGCTATATTCCAGTTTCTTAACTACTAATGCCCAGATCAGACCAGAATCTGCACCGGGATACAATTTGCGAATCAAAAATTATATAGATACTCTGAAAGTGGTTGATACCCACGAGCATTTTTTGGATCCTGAGGTGTTGAAAAAAAGTACATTGATGGATTTCATGCTTCTCCTGTGTCACTATCCCTTTGTTGATTTTGTTTCTGCCGGATTAGATCCAAAGTCTTTACACTCATTAACCGGCGACTCTCTTTCAATAAAGGAGAAATGGAATACTATAAAACCTTATTGGGATATATCATTCAATACTGCTTACAACAGGATAGCATTACTTGCTGCTGACAGTTTATATGGTATTAAGGATATAAATGAAACAACCATTGGTCCATTGTCCGGCAAAATTAAAAATGCTTACCAGTCGGACTGGTTCCGGCAGGTAATAAACGATAAATGCAATATTGAAAGTTTAATTCTGGATGGTAATGAATTCAAGGTTGATGGTGTAAAAATCTATAATGTAAGAAGGTTTGAACCCTGGCTTATCATAAATAGTAAACATACAGTCAATTCACTTTCATCAAAGCAGAACAATAAGATAAAGACGCTTGAGGATTTTGTTAAATCACTTGAAACCTCCTTTAAAAAGGCAGTTGACGAAGGAATAGTTGCTGTAAAAATAGATATTGCTTATACTCGCTCCTATAACTTTGAAGATGTACAAACAGAGGCTGCCAGAAAAGTATTCCGATCAATCATGAATAAACCTGAAGAGAAAATAAAGACCAATGCTGAAGCTAAACCTTTACAGGATTTTATGTTATTCCGTCTTTTGGATTGTGCAAAGAAGTATAAAATACCTGTTGCATTTCATACAGGGCTGATGTCAGGTTCCAGGAAGAGTATTGAAAATGCTGACCCTACTCTTCTGACCAATTTATTCCAGATATACCCTGATGTTAATTTTGTTTTATTTCATGGAAGCTATCCTTTTGGAGGTGAAATTTCAGCAATTGTAAAAAACTTTTCTAATGTATATATGGATTTATCCTGGATATATGCTATTTCACCGTCTTATAGTGCAAGGTATCTTCATGAATGGATTGAAACAATTCCGGCTGGGAAAATAATGGCTTTCGGAGGTGATGTAGAGTTTTGCGAAAGTGCCTACGGTGAATTGATTATCGCAAAACAGATAATTACCATGGTTCTTGCTGAAGAGGTAAGGAGACGCTACTTTTCTGAAAATGAAGCAAAAATTGTGGCGAAATTAATACTGCATGATAATGCGGTAAGGTTCTATCAACTAAAATGATTTATTACCTGGTTATGAACCATAATCACTTATCAAAATTGTTGTGATGTACCTATAGTTTCTTGTTCGTTTTTTTCCTCAATCATTATTTCATCACTAATTTCCTGTCTTTTTATTTTTCTGGAAGTAATTTGTATATCACCCGGAGTGTTACGGCTATCACCCATAACGTAAGTCATTTCTACTTTTTTACCTTTCCAGATATATGTGTTAGCTCCATCAATATTTATCTTATGCACANTTTTACCATATTCAGCCTCAAGTACTTTAAGAACACCTNGCTGATTTGAAAAACCTTTACTGACAGTGATTTCAATAGTCAATAACTCCCCTTTATAAAACCAGTCTGCTATATCATCTAAATCATAACCTCCAATGTGCAAATCAATATTATTTAACTTGTACAGTTTCGCATTGGGAAATAATTCATCAACACTCTCCTGTAATACCAGATTATTGAATGAATCAGGGGGCATTTCCAATTTAGCATCCCTGAACCCGTATTCATCATCCAAGGCTTTGATATTCTGACCAAAACAAGCAAAACTTAATAGCAAAAATAATGATGTTACAAGAATTGTTTTCATAATTTTAAAACGGCACTTTCAAGATAAAAAATCTGTGTTTAGAGTCAAGAGCAAAATGAAAGAAATATCGTTGCCCCAAATGTCCGAAGAATATATTAACTTTCCAAAAGTATTATTCTCAAAGTGACACTATGAAATCATTTCGGAAAGAACTATGGTTTGAGACATCTACCCGCAGAGCATTTGTCAATATTACAGGACAAGTTGAAAAGTGTCTTGTTGAAAGCGGTATTCAAGAAGGCTTAATGCTGGTTAANGCGATGCACATAACAAGCAGTGTTTTCATCAATGATGATGAATCTGGTTTACATCACGACTTTGAAGTATGGTTGGAAAAACTTGCACCGGAGAAGCCTTATAGTCAATATAAGCATAATGGATTTGAAGATAATGCTGATGCTCATATAAAACGTACAATAATGGGCAGGGAAGTGGTTGTAGCAGTTACCAAAGGTCAGATGGATTTCGGCCCATGGGAGCAAATCTTTTATGGTGAGTTTGACGGAATGAGAAGGAAGAGAGTACTCGTTAAAATTATAGGTGAATAATAATTAAGTTAAAAAACCGAGGCTTAAATCAGCTTCATATCTTTAATAATACCATCTAACCGTTGATCCAGAACCTTTTCTGTTTCTTCAAATTTTGATGCTGAATCAAGTCTGGTATTTACACTGAAGTAAAATTTAATCTTAGGTTCGGTGCCTGAAGGACGGACAGAAATCTTTGTTCCATCTTCGAGAAAGAACTGGAGGACATCTGATTTTATTAGGTCTATTTCGTCAAACCGGCCTGTAAGAATATCGGTAGAAACCGACTTTTCATAATCGTTGATCTTTATCACCTTGCTGTTATTAATGGTTTTTGGCGGGTTATTTCTGTAACCTGTCATCATGGCTTTGATCTCATCGGCACCCTCTTTGCCTTTTCTGACAATATTTATCAGTTTTTCTTTATAGAATCCGTAATGTACGTAGATATCAAGGAGCAGATCATAGAGCGACATCCCTTTACTTATGGCCCAGGCTGTAGCTTCAGCAACAAGGGCACAGGACGCAACTGCATCTTTGTCCCTTACATAATCGCCTGGCAAAAACCCGTAACTCTCTTCGCCACCTCCAATATACTTCTTCTTACCTTCATTTTTCCTGATCAGCTCTGCAAAGAACTTAAAGCCGGTCAATACATTGAAATATTCGACATTAAAACCTTCCGCAATTTTTTCCATCAGGTCGGAAGTAACAATGGTCTTAATAATATATTCGTTGCCCTTATATTTTTTCCTCTCTTTGTACTGTGACAGGATATACCAGATAAGTATCACCCCGGTCTGATTTCCATTAAGAAGAATAAATTCTCCTTTTTTATTTTTAACTGCAATGCCAAGCCTGTCGGCATCGGGATCGGTAGCCATAACCAGTTCTGCCCNTGTTTCCATAGCTTTATTAATTGCCATCTTCAGTGCACCGGGTTCTTCCGGATTCGGCGATTTGACAGTTGGAAAGTTGCCGTCAGCAATATCCTGTTCAGGTACACTTATGAGGTTCTTAAAACCAAATAACTTAAGAGCAGCCGGGATCAATTTAATACCGGTACCATGAATCGGGGTATAAACAATGCCTATATCGCTGTGTTTTCTTATGATATCAGGATTGAGTCTCATCTTAAGCACCTCATTAAGGAACAGGTCATCAGTCTCTTTCCCAATGATCTTTATTTTTTCTTTATTGCCGTTAAATTTTATCTCACTTATCGATTTTATCGAACGTACCTCTTCAGTTATGTCAACATCATGAGGAGCCACAACCTGTCCGCCATCGTCCCAGTAGGCTTTATAACCATTGTATTCCGATGGGTTGTGTGAGGCTGTAATAACAACACCGCTATGGCATTTATAATGACGGATCGCGAATGAGAGTTCAGGTGTGGGACGAAGGGAATCAAACAGGTAAACAACAAAACCATTAGCTGAAAAGATATCAGCAACAGTTTCGGCGAAATATCTGCTGTTATTGCGGCAATCATGTGCAACTGCAACCCTTATTCCTTTGGTCCCGAATTGTTTGATAATATAATTAGCTAATCCCTGTGTAGCCATACCAAGAGTATAAATATTCATCCGATTTGTACCGGCTCCCATTATGCCTCTGAGACCACCGGTCCCGAATTCCAGATCCTGATAAAAAGCATCAATAAGCTTCTTTTCGTCATTATCAAGCATATCTCTGACTTCTTTGCGGGTTTCATCGTTGAACTCATTGCCAAGCCATGACATGGCTTTTTTCCTGATATCGTCAATTGGTAGCATATTGTCAGAAATTAGATTAACAATTTTATACATTTTTTCAGACTGCTTCTCCAGTGAGGGATCGAAAGAAGGTAATTTTCTTTTATCTTACTTTTATCCAGTACTGAATAGGAAGGTCTTTGTGCTGTTGTAGGATAATCTTTTGAGAGAATAGGATTTATTTTGCATTCCAGTCCTGCTTCCTGAATAATCTCAGCAGCAAAATCGTACCAGCTGCAGACTCCCTCGTTTGAATAATGATAAGTGCCGGGATAAAAAGCAAAATGGTTTCTTATTACTCCCGAAATTATCTGCATAATTGCTTCTGCAAGGTCGGCAGCATAAGTAGGCGTACCTGTCTGGTCAAATACAACATTCAGTGACTCTTTTAACTTTCCGTGTTTAAGAATTGTCTTTACGAAATTAGCTCCGAATGAGGAATAGAGCCAAGCCGTTCTGATGATCATTGAATATTGATGAAGCAATGCTGATCTTTCTCCGGCAAGTTTCGATATACCGTATGCTGATAAAGGGTTTGCAGGCGCCGATTCATCATAAGGGATATTTGATTTTCCATCAAAAACATAGTCGGAAGAAACATGAATAAGTTTACACTCGGATCCTTTGATCGCTTCGGCAATATTCTTAACAGCGGATGAGTTAACCAGCATCGCAATATCTGGTTCACTTTCAGCTTTATCAACCAGATTGTAAGCAGCACAATTCACTATCCAGTCAGGTTGAACACTGAGAATAAATTCTGAACTCTTTTCCTTATTTGTTATATCGAGAGTGTCTATATCAGTAAAGATAAAGTCGTAGCCGTAAAAGTTTTTAGAAACGACTTTCATCTCATTACCGAGCTGCCCGTTAGCTCCTGTGATTAATATAACAGCCATAATATGAGAGATTAAAAATTGTTTTCAGCCTCCTTCAGAAGAGGATGTTTCATGTCTTTATCGCTTATTATCCGGGCAGACTCGCTGATTTTCCAGTTAATATTAAGTTCCGGGTCGTTAAATGCTATTCCCCTTTCGTACAATGGATTATAGATGTTGTCACATTTATATTGTATTATAGCAACTTCGCTCAGGACAGAAAAACCATGAGCAAATCCCCGCGGAATTAAAAGCTGGTTTTTGGTCTCTGAATCGAGTTCTACACCGTACCATTTGCCGAAAGTAGGTGACGCCTGGCGTATATCAAGGGCCACATCAAGGATCTTACCTTCAATTACCCTGACAAGTTTTGACTGATCGGATGGTTTTAGCTGGTAATGAAGCCCTCTTATAACTCCTTTTGAAGATTTTGACTCATTATCCTGGAGCGGGAAAAATGGAATTCCTGCATCACGGAAAGCGTTACCATTAAAGCTCTCGAAGAAGTAACCCCGTTTATCAGCATAGATGGTTGGAATTATTACAAGAAGCCCGCTAAATCCTGTTTCAATGATTTTCATTCTGTCAGTGATTATATAAGTCCGACAAACACATTAATTTCTTCCGAAGCAATTCTCAATAGATATTTTCCGTACTGGCTGTTTTTTACAGGTTCGGCCAGGGCAATAAGTTGATTTTTATCAATAAAGCCTCTCTTATAAGCTATCTCCTCTATGCATGAAGCTTTTAAACCCTGCCGTTGTTCAAGGGTAGCTATGAAATTAGCAGCCTGCAGGAGACTCTCATAAGTACCCGTATCAAGCCATGCCATTCCTCTTCCCATAAGTTTAACTTCAAGAGTGCCTTCTTCGAGAAAAAGCCTGTTCAGATCGGTTATCTCAAGCTCACCGCGTGCAGACGGCTTAAGTGATCTGGCCTTTTTCACAACAGTGTTGTCATAAAAATAGAGACCGGTTACAGCATAGTTAGATCTTGGTTTTGCCGGTTTCTCCTCAATGCTTATAGCTTTCCTGTTATTATCAAATTCGACTACACCGTAGCGATCGGGATCAGTGACATAGTAACCGAATACGCAGGCTCCTTTTTTTAATTCCGCTGTCTTAAGCAGTGCATCTCCAAACCCGTGACCGTAAAAGATATTATCTCCGAGTATCATGCATACCGGTTCATCACCAATAAACTTATCACCCAGGATAAAAGCCTGTGCAAGTCCGTCGGGAGAAGGTTGTTCAATATATGAGAACTTTAATCCGAGTGATTTTCCGTCGCCGAGAAGATCCCTGAATCCGGGGAGGTCGCGTGGTGTGGATATAATGAGGATATCTCTGATCCCTGCCAGCATTAACACTGATAACGGGTAATAAATCATTGGTTTATCATAAACAGGAAGCATCTGTTTTGATATCGAATTGGTTATAGGGTAAAGTCTTGTACCTGAGCCACCGGCGAGAATGATACCTTTCATATTATAATTTTTTTATCTTTTTAACCCACCCCTTCCCGATAGCTCCCGATAGCTATCGGGACGGGACCATCCTCGGAGGGGATATATTGACGTTAACTTTTGTCTTTTTATTTTTATCTTTTATCTCTCTTACCTTCTTCCAATTCCGAAATATTCAAATCCATTCCTCCTGATTTCGGCAGGGTCAAAAATATTTCTCCCGTCGAATATAACTTTCCCGTTCATCACCTCTGCCATTTTCAGAAAATCGGGAAGGTGAAACTCCGACCACTCTGTCATCAGTACCATTGCATCAGCTCCTGACAATGCTTCGTAAGGATCAGCTGCATATCCGATCGTGGTTCCCAACAGTTTTTTCGTTTCGGTCATTGCTGCAGGATCATAAGCTTTGATCATGGCACCTTCTTTTAAAAGCCTCTCAATGAGAATTATGGAAGACGATTCCCTGATGTCGTCTGTTTTTGGTTTAAATGATAATCCCCAAATTCCAATTACCTTATTCCTGAGCTTATTATTGAAGAATTTGCTCATCTTACTGAATATGATATTCTTCTGATAATCATTTGCTTTCTCAACTGCATTAATGACATTTAGTTCATAACCGTTATCCCTGGCTGTTTTGATTAATGCTTTCACATCTTTAGGAAAGCAGGAACCACCATAACCGACACCCGGGTAAATGAACTTGCTACCGATTCTTGAATCGCTACCGATGCCTTTTCTTACGTGGTTAATATCAGCACCAAGGATATCGCAGAGATTTGCTATTTCGTTTATGAAACTGATACGGGTTGCAAGCATTGCGTTAGCTGCATATTTTGTGATCTCAGCTGAAGCGATATCCATAAACAGGATAGGATGATTATTAAGCATAAACGGCTGGTATAACCTTTTCATAATGTCGCTGGTCCTCTCGTTTTCCACACCGATGACAATCCTTTCGGGCTTAAGAAAATCATCTACTGCTGCGCCTTCTTTAAGAAACTCAGGATTTGAGGCTACATCAAATTCAATATTTACCTTGCGGTTATCAAGTTCATTACTGATGGCTTTGCGTATCTTCCCGGAAGTGCCCACAGGCACAGTGCTCTTTGTTACAACAACAATATATTCGTTAATTATCTCCCCGATCTCTTTTGCAACTCCCAGAACATGCTTCAGATCGGCGCTTCCATCTTCTCCGGGAGGTGTTCCGACTGCAATGAATATTACTTCCGATCCAATTATCCCTTCTTTTAATTCTGTTGTGAAGAAGAGTCTGTTTTTGTCCATATTCCGTTGGATCATTGTTTCAAGTCCGGGTTCATAAATAGGAACAGAACCAGCTTTCAGATGCTGGATTTTTTTCGCATCATTATCGACACATACTACAGTGACTCCGCTCTCCGCAAAACACGCTCCTGTTACCAATCCCACGTAACCTGATCCTACTACAGCAATTTTCATAAAGAAAGATTTTCAGATTAAAACCATATAGCTTGTGCAAAGATAATATAACATGGGTAATAGACAAGAGGCAACAGGCGATGCCTGTTGCCCGACACCCGACACTTGTCATCAGCGATTTAACGCTGTGAAAATCTACTATATATTGTAGTAAATTTTAAAAAAAGTAATATCTTTGCAGCCTGATTTTCAAACAAAATAATGTCTAACTTATTAATTACTAGTTTTTTTAAATTAAAATTATGACCGAAAGCAAAAAAAAATCAACAAAAAAAGAGGTTGTTGAGAAAAAGGAAGCCACAGTAAAACCGGCAAAAAAACCACATGCTTCTAAAAAGGTTGCAGAGCCTTCAGAAGAAAAAAGTGCAGCAGTCGCTGTAGCAGAAGTAGAAACAGTTGAAGCTGAAGCTGAAGTATCAGAGGCTGCAAAATCTGCTGAAATTAAACAGGCAGAAGAAATTTCAGTTGAAACTCCAAAATATTTTCAGGAAGAACCGGAAAAAGAAGTTGCAGTTAAAGCTGAAACAAAAAGTAATGCATCTGCAGAAGATTTCGACTGGGAATCTTTTGAAAGCGAAGAGTTACGCAACTCGCCAAAACACAAGCAATATGAGGCGCTTTATGATGAGACTCTTTCAACAGTTGCAGTTGATGAACTGGTAATAGGGACCGTAATTCAAATGACATCACGTGAAGTTGTTATCAATATTGGTTACAAATCAGAAGGTGTTATAAGTTTAAATGAATTCCGCTATAATCCCAACCTTAAAGTAGGAGATAAAGTTGAAGTATATGTTGAGAGCCAGGAAGACAAAAAAGGTCAGCTCCTGCTTTCACACAAGAAAGCCCGTGCTATTAATTCATGGAACAGGGTAAATGCATCTCTTGAAAAAGATGAGATAATAACCGGTTATATCAAGTGCCGTACAAAAGGTGGAATGATAGTTGATGTATTCGGAATTGAAGCATTCCTTCCTGGTTCACAAATCGATGTAAAACCAATTCGCGATTATGATGTATTTGTTGGCAAGACAATGGAATTCAAAGTTGTAAAGATCAACCAGGAATTCAAAAACGTTGTTGTCTCACATAAAGCGCTTATCGAAGCCGAACTTGAACAGCAGAAAAAAGAGATCATTGCAAAACTTGAAAAAGGACAGGTTCTTGAAGGAACCGTTAAAAATATTACATCTTATGGCGTATTCATCGACCTTGGTGGTGTTGATGGACTTATACATATTACCGATCTTTCATGGGGAAGAGTTAATCATCCGGAGGAGGTCGTAAAGCTTGATCAGAAACTCAATGTGGTAATCCTCGATTTTGACGATGACAAGAAGAGGATCGCTCTTGGCCTGAAACAGCTTACTCCACATCCATGGGATTCTGTTGATCCTAACATGGCTATCGGAGATAAAGTAAAAGGAAAAGTAGTGGTTATGGCTGATTATGGGGCATTTGTAGAGATTGCTACTGGTGTTGAAGGTTTAATACATGTTTCTGAAATGTCATGGTCGCAGCATCTGCGCAGCGCACAGGAATTCCTTAAGGTGGGCGATGAGGTTGATGCAGTTATACTTACTCTCGACAGGAAAGAGAGGAAAATGTCACTTGGCATCAAACAACTAAAACCTGATCCATGGCAGAATATCGATGATAAATATACCGTAGGTTCCAAACATACAGCCAAAGTCAGAAACTTCACCAATTTTGGTGTATTTGTTGAGATAGAAGAGGGTGTTGACGGCCTTATTCATATCTCTGATCTTTCATGGACCAAAAAGATCAAACATCCTGCTGAATTTACAGCTATAGATGCTGAAATTGAGGTAGTAGTCCTTGAAATCGATAAGGAGAACAGACGACTAAGCCTTGGTCATAAACAGCTTGAAGAGAATCCATGGGATGTTTTTGAAAATCTGTTTACAATTGATTCAGTTCATGAAGGAACCGTTGTTGAAGTATTCGATAAAGGTGCTGTGGTTGCTCTTCCATATGGGGTAGAAGGTTTTTCCACTCCAAAAAATCTTGTAAAAGAGGATGGCACAATCGCAAAAATCGAAGAAAAATTATTATTCAAAGTGATTGAATTTAATAAATCAGCCAAGAAAATCATTGTTTCACACAGCAGGGTATTTGAAGACGAGAAGAAGGCAACTGTAGAACCAGTGAAGAAATCAGAATCTGATGCACCAAAGAGAGCTCCCAGGAAAACCAAATCAAATGCTGAGAAAACAACTCTCGGTGATATCTCGCAACTTGCAGCTTTGAAAGAAGAAATGGAAGAAAAAGCCAATAAAGCTTCAAAGGAATCAAAAAAATAATTAAATTTAGGCTATCAAAAATTATAGCTATGGATTTCAATATTGAGAACCGGAAGAACAGTACAGTGATTCAGATCCAGTCAGAAAAGCTTGATACACACATTGCTCCGGCATTAAAATCGGAACTCGTGTTAGTTTCAGGTAAGGGTGAAAAGAATATTATCCTTGATCTTGAAAAATGTCAGTATTGCGACTCATCGGGTCTGAGCGCTATCCTGGTAGCCAACAGATTATGTAAAAATGCAGGTGGTACATTCGTTCTTTGCGGACTAAACGAAGCCGTTGAACGACTTATTACCATATCTCAGCTTGATACTGTATTAACAATTACAGAATCGGTTGAAGATGCAGAAAAAATGATTTCATAAAGCAGGTCACAGTTCAGAGTGTCGATGAAACTCACCATACTTGGTAGTAGTTCTGCTTTACCGACATCAGAAAGATATCCTTCCGCTCATGTGCTTAATGCGCATGAGCGGTTTTTTTTAATTGATTGCGGCGAAGGAACTCAAATGCAGTTAAGGAAAGCCCGTATACGATTTGGAAAAATAAACAACATCTTTATAAGTCATCTCCACGGCGACCATGTTTTTGGACTTTACGGGTTATTATCAACCTTAAGCCTTATGGGAAGGGAGAAGTCGCTGCATTTGTACGCACCGGAAAACTACAATCATATCCTTCATTCCCATCTTAATGATTTTGATATTAACCTTAGTTTTGAAATAGATTTTGTGCCTCTTTCAGGTAATGATCCGGTAAAGATACTTGATGATAAATATATTACAGTTACCTCATTTCCTCTCAGACACCGTGTACCTGCCTTTGGGTTTCTCTTCAGGGAAAAACCGGCGCTGCGAAACATAAAAAATGAGTTCATAGAACTCTATAATATTCCACATGTACGAATTCCTGCAATTAAAAACGGGGAGGATTATATCACTCCCGAAGGCACTGTAATAAAAAATGAAGAGATCACACTCTCTCCGACTGAACCTCTTTCATATGCATATTGCAGTGATACAATGTACTTCAGCCGTCTTCCGACATTTGTAAAAGGTGTTGACCTGCTTTACCATGAGGCTACCTTCGACAAAGGGCTTGCCAGCCTGGCAAAAACAACCGGCCATTCAACAACGATCGATGCCGCCCGAACAGCAAAAGAAGCTAATGTAAAAGACCTTATTATCGGTCATTTCTCGTCAAGATACAAGGATATCATTCCTCTGGTAGATGAGGCAAGATCTTTATTTCCACGAAGTTATCCGGCAATAGATGGCAAGATGTATGAGGTAGGCAATATTATGTAACCTTAAGAAAAGAATATCTATCTTTGACATCATTAAAAATTACAGAGCGAAGCGTGCAGGAAAAAATCTTAATACTTGATTTCGGTTCTCAGTATACTCAGTTGATAGCAAGGAGAATAAGGGAAATCAATGTTTATTGCGAAATATATCCCTTTAATAATTTTCCAATACCTGATGAGAGTGTCAAAGGTGTCATCTTATCGGGAAGCCCGTCGTCAGTACGCGATAAAAATTCTCCATTTCCCGATCTTTCGAAAATAAAAGGTATTAAGCCTCTGTTGGGCGTTTGCTATGGAGCTCAGCATCTTGTTCACAATTATGGGGGAGAAGTTCTTCCCTCAAATAACCGTGAATACGGTAGGGCAAACCTTGTGGTTATAAATTCCGGCGATCCTCTTTTTAAAGATGTAAAACCTGGCACCCAGGTTTGGATGTCGCATGCTGACACTATCGCCAAAGTACCTGAAAATTACGAAATTACCGGATCGACAACTGATGTGAAAGCAGGAGCATTTCATATAAAGGGTGAAAAGACCTGGGGAATACAATTTCATCCCGAAGTTTACCATACCACTGAAGGTGCCACGATGCTTAAGAATTTTGTTGTCGATATTTGTGGTTGTTCTCAAAACTGGACCGCTGAATCATTTGCCGGATCAACGATCACTGCTTTAAAAAAACAGCTTGGAAACGATAAGGTAATACTGGGGCTCTCAGGCGGTGTTGATTCAACTGTAGCGGCTTCGCTTCTAAATAAAGCAATAGGAAAAAACCTTACATGTATATTTGTCGATAACGGACTGTTGAGGAAAAATGAATTCAAAAAGGTATTGGAATCTTATTTAGGTCTGGGTTTTAATGTTATCGGAGTTGATGCAGGTGACAGATTCCTCGATCAGCTTGAGGGAGTGAGTGACCCGGAAACGAAGAGAAAGATCATTGGGAGGATCTTCATAGAAGTGTTTGAGGCTGAGGCATTAAAAGTGAAGGATGTCAAATGGCTCGCCCAGGGGACTATTTATCCAGATGTTATCGAATCTGTTTCTGTTAACGGACCTTCTGCCACAATAAAATCGCATCATAATGTAGGAGGGCTTCCCGAAAAAATGCATCTTAAAGTTGTTGAACCGCTCCGGCTTCTCTTTAAAGATGAAGTAAGGAGGGTGGGTCAGGCCCTCGGGTTACCCGATATTATACTTAAACGTCACCCATTTCCCGGTCCCGGACTGGCTATAAGACTCCTTGGTAAAATGACAAGAGATAAACTTGAAATTCTGAAAGAAGCAGATGATATATTTATTGAGGGACTAAAAAAGCATGGTTTGTATGATTCTGTCTGGCAGGCAGGTGCGATCCTTCTTCCAGTACAATCGGTGGGAGTTATGGGTGATGAAAGAACATATGAAAATGCCCTGGTATTAAGAGCTGTCACTTCAACTGACGGGATGACGGCTGACTGGTCGCATCTTCCTTATGATTTCCTGGGAGCCGTTTCAAACGAAATAATCAATAAAGTAAAAGGTATTAACAGGGTGGTTTATGATATTAGCTCAAAACCACCATCGACAATAGAATGGGAGTAGGAGAAATTGGGAGTGACTAAGGTGCCTAAAGTTGGTAGATTTATTAAAACATTATAAGCTGCGAATTGTTGGATTTATTAAATTAAGAAGAATTGGATTATGAGAAAAAAAATATTTTCCGTTTTATTACTGCTTATATCCCTACTGGTAATTACTTCATCATTATCAGCACAGGTACTTAATGAAGGTACTTTTAAATTTGCCAAAACACTGGGACTCATCGATGCTGCATATGTCGATAGTGCCGACCTTAATATGCTTACAGAGAAGGCTATAATAGAAGTGCTTAAAAACCTTGATCCTCATTCTACATATATTTCTGCCAAAGATGTAAAAGAAATGAATGAGCCTCTTATTGGTAATTTTGAAGGTATCGGGATACAGTTCAACCTGTTGCGCGATACAATTATTATTATTGAACCCATTCCGGGAGGACCCTCGGAGAAGGTTGGTCTGCGGGCAGGGGATCGTATCATTAAAATTAATGGGGAAAAGGTGTCAGGAGTAAAACTTTCCACTACAGGTGTCCGTACCAGACTGATGGGGCCAAAGGGTACCAAAGTGAATATTAATGTTTTCAGAAAGGGCGAGAAAGATATCCTCGAATTTAATATTGTCCGTGATAAAATTCCAATTACCAGTCTGGACGCCTCATATATGCTTGATAAAAAAACAGGGTATATTAAACTTAATAAATTTGGTGCGACAACCATAAAGGAGTTCTCAGATGCTGTTGATTCACTGAAGAAAAACAAAATGCAAGACCTGGTTCTCGATCTGAGAAGTAATGGTGGAGGTTATATGCTTGCAGCAACCGAACTGGCCGATAAATTCTTTTCAGACAAGAAGCTGCTTGTGTACCTTATCGGAAGAAAAACGCCACGACAGGATTATAATTCGAAGGGTAATGGTAATCTTTCGAAAGCCAGGTTAGTTGTCCTGACTGATGAGGGATCGGCATCGGCAAGTGAAATATTTGCAGGAGCGATTCAGGATTGGGACAGAGGTATTATTTTAGGACGACGGAGCTTTGGTAAAGGACTGGTTCAGCAAGGTTTTTCTCTCACCGATGGATCAATGATCCGACTGACCATAGCCAGATACTTCACTCCTGCAGGGCGGTCAATTCAAAGTCCTTACAACGAGGGTTATGACAAGTACATGGCGAATTTTTATAAACGATTTTCTGATGGTGAGATGATAACAGCCGACAGTGTCCATTTCCCTGATTCTCTTAAATATAAAACTCTGATAAATAAGAGGTCAGTTTTTGGTGGAGGAGGAATTATGCCTGACGTTTTTGTTGCGGCGGATACCTCAAATTACTCTGATTACTACAGAAAGCTGGTCAGTAAAGGAGTCATTAATACATTTGCCCTGGAGTATTTTGATAAAAACAGAGCAAGTCTGACATCCCGATTCAAAGTTTTTGATGATTTCAGGAAACAATTTGAGTTTTCAGAAGACGATATACAATCTTTTATCAGGAAGGGAGAAGACGAAGGTATAAAATTCGAACAATCCCAATTTGATGTGTCAAAGAAAGAAATGCTTCTTGTATTGAAGGGACTTGTTGCAATAAATATATGGCAGACAAATGAGTATTTTCAGATAATAAATGAAAATGATAAAGTTATTGAAAATGCCCTGAAGATCATTTCTGATAATAATACATATAACAAATTACTCGGTAACCAATAGCTCTGATCAAATATTCCGTAATGAAACTAATTGCCAAAACTCTCTATGGTCTCGAAAATGTACTGGCTGAAGAGCTTAAAAGCATTGGCGCTATTGAGACAGAACTGGCAAACCGCGCGGTAATTTTTAACGGTGATAAGAACCTTTTGTACAGGGTAAACTATTGTTCAAGAACAGCACTTTCAGTCCTTGTTCAGGTAGCTGATTTCAGAATAAGATCAAAAGAGGATCTTTTAAAGGGAGGAATGAGGATTGATTGGGATCAGATCATGGATCCCGATGACACATTTTCTGTCGTGCCTGTTGTGAACTCATCTCTGTTCAGTCATACTGGTTATGCGGCTCTCATACTGAAAGACAGTATTGCCGATTTCTTTCGGAAAAAAACCGGAAGACGTCCTTCGGTTGATACCAAAGACCCGCGTATTCTTATTAACCTGCATATCAGCAATGACCGGGTAACCGTATCGATTGACTCATCAGTGGTTCCGTTATTTAAGCGTGGTTACAGAAAGGAGCTGGCCGCAGCTCCCCTTAATGAAGTTCTTGCAGCCGGAATTCTTAAGTTATCGGGTTGGACATCAAACACTTCTCTTACCGATCCGATGTGCGGATCGGGAACCATACCAATCGAAGCAGGGATGATCGCCTGTAAGATACCTGCCGGTAAATTCCGGAGCTTTTTTGGATTTCAGAGGTGGAAAGATTTTGATGAAAATTTGTTTAATGAGATCCGGACGGAGTGTGACAGTCAGATTACAGAACCATTGGTAAAGATTTATGGAAGCGATATTTCATCTGTTGCAGTAAAGCAGACAATCGCTAACATAGAAAGTGCGGGCCTTAAAAATATTATCTCAGTGAAAGAAGAGGATTTCCGGAATCTGAAAAAAACTGATGATGATGGTTTTGTGTTTTTAAATCCTCCATATGGTGAGAGACTTCAGCCTGATGATATTGACGAGGTTTATAGTATGATTGGAACAACACTTAAACATAATTTCACAGGTAATACCGCATGGTTGATTTCTTCGAACAAAGAATCCCTGAAAAAAATCGGGTTAAAGCATAAAGAAAAACAAACCCTGTTTAACGGAGCGCTGGAATGTGTTCTTCTGAAATTTGAGATGTACCAGGGATCAAAAAAGACAGGAAACTCCTGAAATCTATATAAATATGGTGTTCATCACCTCAATTTGACCAATTCATCAAAAAATTGCAGTTATCTCTCAAAATATTGCAAAGTCAACAGGTAATGATTTGGTTCCTCTATATTTTTATTATATTTGTTATTGAAAAATTGAGCCTTTATCTTAAATGAAGCTTAGATGAGCTTTAATATTGAGAATTACTTTTCGGACCTGACGAACAGTAGTGTTATGCTACTTTATAAGGGTAACATAAGTTCGGATGTCATCAATCATATTCTTGATACGGTTGAAGATAAGCTGATTGAAGTAAATGAGCAGCCCAGGCTCAGGAAAAAGGTCTATAATGTCATGGTCGAAAGTCTCCAGAATCTTTATCACCATGTTGACAAAGTACCGGCTGATTTTGAAGATCAGACATCAGAAAAGTTCGGTATGATTGTTGTTAAAAAGATAGATGAAGGTTACAAAATAACTACCGGAAATTTTGTTCATGCCGATAATATTGAAAAGCTTGAGGAGAAAATAAAAAGAATAAACAGATCGAGCCACGAGGAGATAAAAGAGTTGTACAAGTTCATTCTGAATCATCAGCGGATATCAGCTAAAGGGGGCGGAGGACTGGGCCTTGTTGATATTTCAAGGAAAACAGGGAATAAACTTGAATATACATTTAAAATATATAACGATAATTACTCTTTCTTCTATCTTGACATTTTAGTGACGGAAGAAAATAATTAAACTTTTAAAATATTATAAATATGGAACCGATAATGATCGAAGGAACACCAAAAACTCCAACTGTAAGGTTTGATGCCTCAGAAGGTGTATTTGAAATCAAAGGACGTTCTATTCCTGAAAACTCAGTTGAATTTTACAAACCATTGGTTGACTGGCTGGAAAGTTATAAAGATACGCCTTTGACAAAAACCAGTGTAAATATACGCCTTGAATATTTCAACACCAGTTCCTCGAAGTGCATCCTTGATGTTTTCAAAAAACTTGAAGCAATTCATAAAGCCAAAAATGAAGTTGAGGTGAACTGGTATTATGAGGAAGATGATGAGGATATGCTCGAAGCAGGTGAGGATTATGAATCAATAATCAGAGTTCCATTTAAGATGATTGAGATTGTAGAATAAATATTATATCCCATCAGGTTTTAATCGTTGGCTTTCTTAGACTTGCCCATTAATGAACCGCCTGACTCGAGCAGTTTCTTTAATACCCTGAAATAGAGAACCAGGTATAGCATAAAAGTCATTATCCAGAGAATTATTACATTAATAATATAGGTGTCGACCTGTAACCCGAAAATTTGTTTTGTCGGTGAATAGAATTGAGCTTTAATGAATTTATATTCGGAATCCAGATAAATAGGTTCAAGTTTTTGAATCAGCCTTCCCTTATATTCAATGGTCTTTACAGTTTCATTTTTGTTTGTAACAAATTCTTCCAGAGACTCATTGAAGTACATGTCACGAAGCTGAAGAGTTAATCCGTGTTTTTCTTTCTCAAGCCTGCTTCCTATAGCATCTTTTTTGTCACTTGCATTGTTATAATATGCTATAAAATATCTTCTTACTTTTTCGAGATAGTTTATGGCTGCAGTTGCAATATCAGGTGTGATTTTATCGGGTGTAAGCAAATCGGCATATTCAAATTTGATTTCAGGCAAACTGGCCATCTCCTTTTTGATCTCATTTGAAACAAGAACCAGATCACTGTTAAAATCTTCACCCCTGACTCCTTTATTAAGATCATTAATGATTTTATCAAGATTTCCTTTAAGTTCGACATACCAGTAATTCTTCATGTAATTCCCTTTGCTTTTAGCTTTGTCATAAATATAGAACTGCCGCGCATAATTATTATCCTTAAACTGCTTAACAGCCAGGGCCTCATAACCCCATCGGGCAGTAATGAACTCTCCGTAAATGGGAATTGCCACAGGAGAGGAGAGGTTTGGGTTAAGCTTTTCGAACTTGACCATTATACCGCTGAGAATTATCTGTGGGATAACCAAAAAAGGAATTAAAATATAAATCGTCACCTCAGTTTTAAAACTGTCTGATATAACCAGTCCAATCATATTTGCCGATGCCCAGCATGAAAAGAGGACCAACCAGTATTCAAACCACATTCCTCTGATACCAATGACAGAATTGCCAATCACCACAAAAGTAAGTGCCTGTATTGCAGAAATACCAAACTGAACAAAAACCTTTGATATAAGATAGCTGCTCCAGCTCAGATTGAGGAACGCTTCACGCTTGAGGATTTTTCTGTCCTTAAATATCTCTTCTGCACTGACTGTAAGCCCCATAAAGATTGCAATGATAACCGACATAAAAATATAAACAGGCAGGTTGCTGTTCTGAAAAAGAGTATACCTTGGGTTTTTTGCACTTTCGTCAAAGTATCTTATCAGAAATGCCAGGAAGAAAGCCAGAACCGGTGCTTCAATAAGTGTTATAAGCGTATACTGCGTATCGGAAATCTTTGAAAGGACATCGCGCTTGGTGAAAACAATAAATTGTTTCAGTTTATTGGGAGCCTTGAAACTTATTTCAGGTATCTGACTGCCAGGTTCACGTTCATCCTGACCTTTCTTCTTCAGCTCTTCATTGTAAAGAGTCCTCCAGTCTGCAGGCGAGATCCTTCTTGTATCAGTTGGCCGTCCGCTTTCTGTGAACACTCTTGTCTCAACAATATTAAATATCTGCTCAGGATTCACATTTCCACAGACATAACATTCGCTTTCATTAAAGTTTGCCTGTTCAATCTTCTTTTTAAAATATTCAATGGATTCGATAGGGTTACCATTATATATAAGGTATCCTCCAGTATCGAGAATAATAAGCTTATCGAACATTTTAAATATCTCGGAAGAGGGCTGATGAATAACAATAAACAGGAGCTTTCCTTTGCGTGCGAGTTCCTTTAAGAGGTCGAGAATATTTTCAGAATCACGTGACGATAGCCCGGAAGTTGGTTCATCGAGAAACAGAATTGCAGGTTCCCGTATAAGCTCAAGTGAAATATTCAATCTTTTCCTTTGTCCGCCGCTGATCTTTTTATTGAGGGGACTGCCAACTTTCATGTCCCTTATTTCGTAAAGTCCCAGGTTTTTAAGTACGTTATCAACCCTGGCAATAATCTCTTCATCTGTAAGATTATCGAAACAGAGTTTGGCATTGTAATAGAGATTCTCGAAAACAGTCAGCTCTTCTATAAGCAGATCATCCTGAGATACATAACCAATAAGTCCTTTGATTTTTTCCTTCTCTTTATATATGCTTGCCCCATTTATAAGGACCTCGCCGTCGCTGGGTTCATTTATACCGTTCAGTACGCTAAGTAATGTTGATTTTCCGGCGCCGCTTGCACCCATAATACCGACCATTCTTCCGGACTCTTCCTTGAAACTCATGTGATGAATTCCGACTTTTCCGCTTTTGAACCTGTATTCCAGGTTATTGACCTCATATACAACTCTTGAGGATTTGAATTCTTCCTTAAGAAACTGCATTGTGACATCCCAGTAATAAACAGGTTTTATTTTATAGCCTTTTATAGAAGATCCCTGGCTAAACGGATAAACTTTATCTTCCTGTAGTAACTGTCCGTTCATGGAGAGTTCTCCTGTCCCGGTGAACCTTACGAAATACATTTTAACCGAGGGAACAAAAATTATCCATATCTGCCCTTTAAGCAAATCTTTAAATAAATGTTTTGCTTCCTTATAAGAGAGGTTGTTATTTTCGCTGATTATCAGAAGGTTTTGTGAATCAGGGACATTGGTAAAGGGATTCAGAACGAACCTTTCGACAAAATTGTACTCTTCTCCTGATATATTCAAACCTTCAGCAAGAGTGCCTATAAATCCTATTTCCAGCGGACTTACCTTCTGACCGCCTGATTTGCAGAATTCAAGCGCCTGAATAACAACAAATATTCTCTGTTCCTGGGCAAGCTGACCCTGTTCATTAATCTCTTTGCACAGTTTTCTGATCCTGATTGCTATTGCACCCTCACGTCTTTCTGCACTGCTTTTTTCCAGTTTCTTCCTGGCTTCATTAAAAGCTTCATCGTATTTTGAAAGATATTTATTTACAAGTTCCTGGTTGAGCAGACGTTTTAGAAAAGTCTCAACAACCCCTCTTCGTTCGCTGTCATTGCTTTGCGGCTTGGCAATTATGGCAAAGAGTTGCATCAGAGTTTCCAGAATCCGCTCACTCATACAAGGTCAATTTTTATAGGTTTGAAGATATGAAGTTTTTCATTGATACGAAGAATCCAATTCATTGTTTCACCTTAA
>JGI24132J36420_10000320_pt1 | contig 24205 bp, 23 predicted proteins | sample BarGraNGADG00212_3_FD_36420 | JGI IMG/M metagenome (IMG submission 36420) | reverse complement strand
CGTTACCCCTGAGCGGGCCGCAACGTGCGTTGCGGCCCGCTTCTTACTCTTTGTATTTGAGAGGGTCTTAGAAGCCCTTGACTTCCTTCTCCTTCATGAACTGCTCGAATTTGGTATTCCAGTCGGATAGTGCGGCCTCAGGCGTTGTGCCGGTTGTGACCACTTGGATGTTGCCGAAAAGGTAGTCGTTCATAATGGCACGGGCACTGTCGAAGTAGGCGTCAAATTCCGATGTGTACTTGCCCTGTTCGATGTATTGGGACATAAACTTCTGCACGCTGGGCAGTACTTTACCGCCGTCGGCATCATTGAAAGCCGGGAAGCCTGGGGTTTCCTGGAAGATCATGTTCATATACTCCGGCTGGCTCCATAGATCCAAGAACCTTAGCGCCAGGTCCACTTGGCCGCCATTGGGCACGAACATTCCCGTTATAAAAGCGCCGGTACCAATCATATCCTTGTTCATGAACGGGATAGAAAACGAGCCAATCTCCACATCAGGGAACTTAGCGTTGAGATCGGTGGCAAACCACTCCCCCTGGATTGCCATGACTGCCTTGCGCTCAGCGATGGCGACCTTCGCGGTGTCATAAGTCTGAGACATATGGTCCTCGTTGACATAGCCCTTAGTATACAGGTCCTGAAGTTGCTGCAGTACAGTGACCATCTCTGGAATCTGTTGGAAGTCGATCTTGTTGGACAGAAGGTCTGGGTAGATGGTCTCCTTCTTGTCGTCCAGCGCCACGCCCCAGCCGATTGTGGTCCACACTTGGGTGCACCAACCGTCCTTGTCCGTCATGTAGATCGGAGTTGCGCCCTTATCTTTGATCTCCTGGCAAAGGGCGAAGAACTCGTCCATTGTTTTGGGATTGGGTTCGACAATCCCCAACTCTTCCATGTACTGCTTGTTATAGTATGCGCCGCCGAAGAAGGTGGAGGATTCACGCATCGGCATAGCGTAGATATTACCGTCCCCCTTATACTTGAGAAGGTCCGGCGCTACCAGTCGCGCAACCCAAGGCTGATCGTTCAGTGGCACGCAGGTCTGCGTCGCATTGTACTGTTCTACCGTCTGCGGCGCATTGGAGAAGAAGAGATCCGGCGCGTCGTTGGTTGCCAATTTGACGCTAATGACACTTTCGATTTGCTCATTAGGCAGCGTGACCAGTTCCACGTTGATTCCATGTTCCTCTGCAATCCTAGCGAGAACCTTGTCATAAACGTCTCGCCAGCCGTCCTTAGAGCCGTACAAAGTAAGTGTGCCGGTCAGTTCCTGACCCATCGCAGGCATCTGCAGTAAAAGGATGAGCATAAGCGCCAGGAGAACGGACAGTTTTCTTTTCATAGTTGACCTCCTTCAATATTGACCTTTTGGTTTATTTGGGCACCCCTAATATAGAATGATTTGGCCGTTCTGTGAAGTGACAAAGTGAAACAAACGATAGATAATAGTGAAACAGAAGTTTGACATCCCTGACAAATCCCAGCGCGTCAAATACTTCACCGTAAAATTCACTACATCACTGTCGTCCATGAAGGTGAGTCTTTCGCTGAAATCCCTTGCATGAACGCCAAATAGTGCGCGTCGATTTCCTCCGACATACCCCGCGTTAGCTTGCGGGAGAGGCGTTCCACCTTGTTCATCTTGTGAATCCCCTACTGGAGTGAATCAGCTATCCGTGACAATACACAACTTTCTGAAGCCAGAACGTCGCAGTGCATACCCTCGTTGAACTTCTGCCAGTCCTTGTCCGTTCCCTCGCTGATCCGTTCTGATAGACCCAGAATTCCTCATTTCCTTTAATGGGTGTTTGTGGTAGAATTCCCCATGAGAGACCTCCTTGTTTTTGTTTAGCAGAGTTTTGACGATTTGAGTAGCGCCTCACCAACGCATTTGCGTAAGGGGTGAACAGCCTGATACAGACAACGAAGCGCAAATCCAGAGGTTCCCACATATTTTGGGGTACCTAACAGCGATCTTTCTGGCTGTTGGCAAGTTGGCGCTCTCCTACCCGCTAACCTGTTAAGTTTTCAGGGAGTTGGATGAAGAGGGTAAGGAGAATGGGCCTTGTTACGGGAAGATCAGCATGATATGATTAATAATGAAAACGAAAAGGAGAAAACATGCAAACGCTCAGCTTAGAGAAGCGGATATTCCAGTGGTATTCTCTCCTCATTTCGTTTATAATTGCGCTGGTGCTGGTGCTGTCCAATGCCTATCTCTACAACAGCATGAACGAACGCATTGCCTATAGCCAAGAAGTTCTGATGGCCAACAACGTCAACCAACTGGATGAAGAACTCGGTCGCATGAACTTTGTAACCCAGCAGGTGCTATTCAGTAAAACTATCGGAGCATTGTTCACCCAAAGTGCTGTAGGAAACGGCACACAAAATTACTATGAGAGTAACATATTTGAGGGTGTTCGGCTTCAGAACGATCTGCTTATGATCCTTGGTCTGGATATCTCCAACAGCATCGTCAACTTGTTCAATGAGAGTGCATTTTTATCTACCTATCCGCTCAGTACCGACTGGAGTGCTGTACGTTCTTCTGCAGAGAATGGAGCAATTCATGAGATACAGGTAGCGCTCAAAGCCAATTGGCACCAAGCGGTAATGCAGACGCCGCTTGGGGTATACTGGAGCAGTACCGCTAGCCCAAAATTGTATTTCGCTTTCTCGCGCAGCTTTTTCTATAGCACCACTGGAAAGCATATCGGCGTCGTGCAGGTGCTGCGCCCGATGTCGGTGTTCGAGAATCTATCTAACACTCAGGACGAGAATATAGCAATCTTGATTCTTGACGATCAGGACAGGATTGTCGTACCATCAAAGTTGAGCGAGCCGCTACTGCGGGACGCCACGCGGCTTAAAGAAGCGTACCGTTCAAGCGGAGTGACGGGCGTTACGCGGCTAATTGGCCCAGGTGGTCTATACCTGGTCAGCATGAAGACCACGCAAAAGTTTGGTTACAGCATGATGATCATTCAGTTAGTCAGCTCTTTTTGGGACAGCGTGTGGTTGGTAGGTCTGGCATTTATTGTAGTCTTGGTGACGCTGTTATTGTTTTCCCTTCAAATGAACCGGATGATAAGCCGAGCTCTCACTCGACCCCTCAACCACATCACCCAATCGCTTCGCAAAGTGACTTGGGACAATCTCGAAATGAGCCTGGTGTTGGAGGAGGACAGCACAGATCTGCAAATGCTGCAGCAGGCGTTTGACGCGATGTTGATGCGAATCCACGAGTCAATGAACCTGGTGTTGGAATCCAGGCTCCACGAGCGCGACGCATACCACTTGGCGCTCCAGTCGCAGATTACTCCACATTTTTTGTACAACGTGATCGGAAACATCAGCGCAATCGCATACGAGCATGGCGTGGAAGATATCATCCGTATCTGCACCTTGTTGTCGGGCATGCTGCACTACGCCACTCGCTTCACCACTGAGCACTCAACTTTTGGGCATGAAATGGACTATACCCGCAACTACATGGATCTGATGAAGATTCGCTACGGGGAACGCCTTTTTTACATGATCGAATCCGACAGCCGCGTCGCACTCTGCAGTGTTCCAAGGCTCATGTTGCAGACCATAGTAGAAAACTGCTTTAGCCACGCCTTCCCAAACGCTGAGCCGCCTTATACCATAGCAATCTCCGCCTTTATTGAAAACGACTACTGGATTTGCGAAGTCGTCGACAATGGCATAGGCCTTGATGAGCAAAAACTCCAGGAGATAACGAAGAAAAGTGAAACTCTTTATCATGATGTGTTCAGTGGCATTTCGCAATTGGAACTGGGTGGGCTAGGTATATTAAATTCGCTGACGCGGCTTCGCTTGATTTACCAAAACCAAATCCGATTTGAAGCGCAATCCATGTATCGTGGCAGTATTATCCGGTTTGGGGGGAAACTCGATGCTGGAGCAGATTAGTGTAGTGATAGCCGAAGACGAGGCACCGATGCTTAGCGCTCTGGTGTCCATGGTGAACAGCGCAGGGCAGCCGTTTCGCGTCGCAGGCACCGCACGCGACGGAGAGGAGGCACTGCGGCTTATTGCGAAAACGCGCCCTGATATAGCGCTGCTGGACATCCAGATGCCTAAACTTAACGGGCTGGATGTACTACGCAACATACGAGAAAAAAAGCTGGACACCAGGGTGGTCATCATCAGTGCCTTTGAACAGTTCCAGTACGCATTGCAGGCGTTGCGCCATGGTGCTTACGAATACCTACTCAAGCCGGTTGCTCCTTCGCAACTAGATCGCCTATTAAAGGACATAGCAGCGAGGCTCAATGCCGAGGCGCAGGTCGGGCTAGGATTTTCGCCAGAGTTTATCCTATCCGGCGTGCGCACCCACTATCCGGAATCGCATATCTGCTACCTCATCGCGCTTTTTGCTCTAGGCAATTACCCATACACCGCTCAGCCCGACAGGTATGCGGTGTTATCGCGTGTCAATCTTGCCGAGAAGTCCGCGGGTGGGGTGCTTCTGAATGGGGAGCGCGCCTGGTACACCCAAGGTTTGGAACCCTGGGAGCAATGCGTGTTGCTAGGTCTAAACGCTCTAGATCGCGTCCGCCCAGCAGCGCAAGCTCTGTTTGACGGACTTATGCGCGAGGCTGAAGAGCTAAAGCTGCAACTTCCCGTCACTCTCGCCGTCAGCCAGCATTTGGTCGGTAGCAGCGCAAGTGAAGATGCGAGACAATTGTCCAACAATCTTCGCAAAGGAGCGATATTTGGGAAAAGTGTATACATTGGTCCTGGTCAGAGCCCTCGGAGCCAGTCAATCCAGCAACTGTTTAACCGATGCGCAGTCTATGAGGAGCAGATGGTGACGGCCATCACAAAGGGCGAACCAGCGCGGTTCAAGGTGTTATTGGCGGACGAACTCAATTATTGGCGCGACGCCGAATGCCCCGCCAGCATGATGCTGAACCTGATCAAGTTCCAGTTTATACACTTAGTCAACGCCACTTATTGTGATTTGGGTAGCCACCAGATGCTGCCGGATGACTGGGACGGCCATTTCGACCGCGTACTGTCCGAATCACTAAGTTGGAAACAGCTGCATGAGCGTCTTTGTGATCTGATGGAAAAGTTGTCAGGCAACAAATTGCAGAACGGTTCTGGCGACATCCTCCGCCAGATAGACGAATACATTAACAAAAACTATGCTGCACGTATCAATACTCAGACTCTGTCTCAACAGTTCGGGTTTGTACCATCATACATCAGTAAACTCTTTAAGCAGTATAAGGGGATATCCCCCAGTAAGCACCTTACCAATATTCGAATAGAAAAGGCCAAGGAGCTTATTCGATCGGGCATGGATATTAACATAGGAAACATCGCATCCGCTATTGGCTTCTCGGATCCCAGCTACTTCAGCCGGCTTTTTCGCAAAATGACCGGCATGTTGCCTACAGAATACCGCGATCAGATTAAAATTAAGGATGTATAAGACTGCACAGGGGATTCAGCAATCTCTAGATCTAGGGGTATCAATGTACCATCAATAAGCTCTTTCCTCAGATTGCCTTGCTCTCACAGAGTCCTGATAGTCCGATTGAAGCATACCATATTTCAAAATTGAACAATTCGGTGCTTGGGCATCAGTAAGGCTCCAGCAGAATATTAAGCCTACCATTCAAGCCGATATTCATCTGACGTTTCGTAACAGTCTGCCGTCCCGTCAGACTGTTACGAAACCCCATGTTTTCATTAACAAGATACGCCATTCATGGTATAATCAATCATCAAATGATGATGGCGGTGAGCGTATGGAGCGAACGGAGAACATCAATCGACAACAGCCCTTATTCCTGTCTTTTGATGAGATATTGCAGCAGGATAGCATGGCTCGGGCCATTGATCGTTTTATCAGTATATGTGATCTTTGGCAGATGGGCTTCCAGGCCATAGGAAGCAAAGAAACTGGGCGGCCCGCGTATTCAGCTGACGGGTTGAGCCGTTTATACGTATATGGATATTGCAATGGCATCCGCTCTTCGCGTAAGTTGAAAAATGAGTGTGTACGGAATATCGAAGTGATTTGGCTGACCGGCGGTCAAAGACCAAGTCACAAGACAATCGCGGAGTTCCGCAAGAACAATGTCCGTCCTTTGCAGAAACTCTTCCATCGCTTCACTGCCTTGTGCAGGGAGTGGGAATTGATCGGTGGCGAATTGGTGGCGGTTGACGGGACGAAGATCCAGGCGAGCAATAACAAGAAGAATAATTTCAGTCGCAAGAAACTGGAAGACCGCCTGTCGCGAATTGATGAAAAGATCAAAGAGTACCTCAGCGACATGGACAAGAATGACCAAAGCGAAGACAAAGAACCAAAGGCGGAAAAGAGCGCAACAGGGTTGCAGGATCTGGAAGCGCGCAGGGATAAGTATGAACAGTACCTTCAGCAATTGATTGAATGAAAGCGGTGAAAATGAAATCAGTGAGGTTGACCCGGATGCTCGGCTGATGGGGAACAGCCGGGACGGTGTCATGATGGCATATAACGTGCAAAGCGCAGTAGACAGCAAGACGCATATCATCCTGGATTTCGATGTGTCGCTCAATCCAACTGATCAACACCAATTGGGTAACATGGTCAAGAAAGTCAAGAACCGATTCCATCTCAAAGGCTTCACTGTGCTTGCGGACAAGGGATATTACAATGGTGAGGACTTGGTGAGGGTAAAGCGTTACAAGGTGAAAGCTCTCGTATCCAGACAACGCGGCAGCAATCCCAAAGACCAACCCGAAGCCTATCACACCGACAAGTTTCAATATGACAAAACTGCGGATTGTTATTCGTGCCCTGCTGGAAAAAGCTTCCTGCGCACAACAAGAAGGATGCTCCACGCAGGAATTATTTTGATAAAGTCGTCTGCCAAAGCTGCGCGCACCGCGACAACTGTATCCGCGGAAACAGGCCATACCGCACTGTGACCAGGAGCCAATACGCGGAAATATATGAAGAAGTAGACAAGCGCACCCGGGAGAATATGCACCTGTACAAATTGCGGCAGCAAATCGTGGAGCATCCCTTTGGAACGATGAAATTTGGGCTTCAAGGTTACTATTTCCTGCTGAGAACGCGATGAAAAGTGCGAGCCGAAGTTGCGTTACTGTTCCTGAGTTACAACCTGAAACGCGCAGCCAAAGCGCTTGGTTTTGATGAGCTGATGCGGAAACTCGGCGAGGAGAAGCGCCGTTTTTTTGCCTTTTGGCGTGTCTTCAGCGTAAAAAAGCTTTAGTTATTGAAACAAAAGAGTCTGGATGTTTTCTGGCTTGAGATTTAATGAGCAGCGGTGTCGTTTCGTAACAGTCTGACGATCCCGTATGTTACGGAAACTCAAGGCGCACCCGCCTTGCGCCACCTGCCCGCCTGTGTTAGAATACCGCTCAGGCGCCGGTGCAGCCCCTACCCACCGCACCAAAAAACCCCTGTTCCCGTAGCTCAGCAGGATAGAGCGTTCGCCTCCTAAGCGAAAGGCCGCGCGTTCGAATCGCGCCGGGAACGCCAAGCAAACCCCTGAGAAGCAAATGCTTTCCAGGGGTTTATTTTATGCGTTGGTTTGGTGCAGGAAGGCCGGGATAGGGTTGAGCGAAACTGGAGGTTTGCGGACGTACTTGCGCGGCGTGTGTCACCCGTCCTCGGCTTTGAACGTCCGCTGAAGGTCACCCTCTCCCCCTACTCCTCCTGGCGCATATCGTAGGTTGTTTTGAGCAGGATGGTGATGGTGGTGTCGCGGCTCTCCTTCTAAACCCTGTCAAGGCAGTTATATTCTGTTCGTTATCGCAGATTGATTATCGACTGAATGCATCGCTTTTTATTGAAAGGAGGCCTGCAAAGCACGATGATATGATGAAGTCCGGGGCTTTAGCACCGCCCACTTGGTGATACTATCGCAATGAATCTTGTCTTATTTGTGTATCTGGGCTATAATGAACCCGCGGAAGCACTTTGAGGAGGATATTTGATGTATAAGCTCTTGCTCGTCACAGACCGGGCTGAGGTAAAGAAGGCCTTCCTTAATGTGACGGACCTGAAGGACATGATGTTCGCCCCTATTACCATTATTGAGGATGCACAGGATGCCATTGATTACCTTGAGAGCAATGCCGTTGACGCAGTGGGTTACTCTATACGGTATACCGACGTCGCACCCCTGCACCAGTACCTGGTTAAACTGCGCCCCAGTTTGCCCATCTTCCAGTCGCATGAACACGATGATACACTGCGCCAGGAGCTGCTGCGCATCCGCAAGTTCCTGGACAGCCTGCATGCCGATTACAGCGATGAAAACTATGATGAGATCGCCATCCTTGAGTACCTGCACGATGAATTGATGCATCAGCTGATGGCGCGCGAAGTGGCCACAATGGAAGAGATCAAGAGCCGCCTGAAGCTGGTGCGCGCGAACCTGAGTTTGGACAAACCCTGCTACCTGTTTGACTTTGACCTGCCACAGGGCGAGGTGTACCTTGCCGATCGCTGGCACTACGGCCGTGAGCGGCTGGAGCATGCCCTGCGCAGCAGCTTCTTTGGCCGCTACATTGACGATATCTACTACGCCGTCGCCGTGCTGACGCCCCGGCATATCCGAGTGTTGGCCTGCCAGCGCCAAAGCAGCCCTGATGTGAACGCCATCGATGTGGGCTACCAGGTGGAGCGCCACGTGGAAAAGAAGGTGGCCGAGATCAAGGAATACCTGGACCTGGATCTGGAACTGGAGCAGTTTACCGTGCTCAACTCCATTATGGATCTGGCGGGCGGAAGCCTGCAGAATTAGGCAATGCCAATCGAAAGCAGTAATGCGCCGATGCGAAGAGATATTTTTCGCCTTATCGAAGTCGAAAGAAGGAGGCGTAGTCGCAGCCTACGCCGACTGAAAGAGACAATGATAGGGCGGTAAAGATCCACCGCATCACAGCATTAATGATTGAGATTGGTATAAAACAACAACCGCAAGGAGGGCTTCAACATGGGTATCTTCAACATGATCAAGGGCCAGTTGATCGATGTGATCGAATGGACCGACTCCAGCACCAACACCATGGTCCACCGCTATGGAAACGACGGCAAAGAGATCATGATGGGCGCACAGCTCACCGTGCGCGAGAGCCAGGTGGCCATCTTCGTCAACGAGGGCAAGATCACCGACGTATTCCAGCCCGGGCGCTATGAGCTCAGCACCCAGAACATGCCCATCATGACTGCCCTGAAGAGTTGGAAGTTCGGCTTCAACAGCCCCTTCAAGGCTGAGATCTACTTCGTCAATACCAAGCAGTACCTGGATCTCAAGTGGGGTACATCCAACCCCGTGATGATGCGCGATACGGATTTTGGCATGATCCGTCTGCGCGCCTTTGGTATCTACTCCTTCCGCGTGATTGATCCCGTTGCCTTCCTCAAAGAGGTCTTTGGCACCTCCGATCTCTTCATGGTGGAGGGTGTGGAAGGCCAGATCAAGCGGACCATCGTCTCCGCTTTGTCTGACGCCCTGGCGCAAAGCAAGATACCAGCCCTGGATCTCGCCTCCAACTACGATGAACTGGGCCAGTTTGCCCTGCAGACCATCAGTCCCAAGGTGGCGCCGCTGGGCTTAAAGCTGGAGAGCTTCGTCATTGAAAACATCAGCCTGCCCGAAGAAGTGGAAAAGGCCATGGACAACCGCACCTCCATGGGTGTGGTGGGCGACCTGAACCGCTACGCGCAATACCAAACAACGGAAGCCATCCGCGACGCCGCCAACAACCCCACCGGCGTTGCCGGTATGGGTACGGGCATGGGGGCAGGCATGGCAATGGGCCAGATGATGCAAAACAGCTTCCAGCAGGCTCAAAAGCCCCAGGAGGCTGCCCCCCAGGCTGCCCAGGCGACTGTCCCCTGTGTCAGTTGCAAGCAGCACATCGCGCCAAACAGCAAGTTCTGCCCAGAGTGCGGCGCGAAACAGTAAACACAGTACATTGCGCGGCTGCGGCTGCGCGAATGATTGATCAGAAACCAATGAAAATGCGGAGGCCTGCAAGTATGCGCGGATGCGCTGCCTGCAGGCCTACCGCCTTTGGGGGCGAGTTTATTATAATACCATTCTCAAACATTAATGCTTTGATGCGGCGGATCTTTTCCGCCCTATCTTTGTCTCATTCAGTCGGCGTAGGCTGCGACTACGTCTTCTTCTCTCGACTTTGATATGACGAAAAATCTCTCTTCGCATCGGCGCATTACTGTTTTCAAATAGTATATGAATTCGTTGGATGAGGAATGGAAAAGCACCTTGGCTGCTCCATTGGCTGGCCTAAACGTTACTCTTTTCCTCGGGCGGCGCATCCTTACGCGGCTGGTCTGTCTTGACCGCCCGACGCGCCTTCAGGTCCGCGGGGCGGACAAGGGTTAATTTGCGCTTCAGCAGGCGTTTGGTGCCCTTCCTCCTGGGCAGCAGGGCTTTGCCTCCCTCCATCGCGGCCTCCCACACCCCGCCCACTGTGCCTGACAACAGCAGGCCGATCGCCTTGCGCAGACCTTTATGCACCTCAGGCGGGATATCCTGGATGGCCTGGAGGATCATGCGCGCCTTGCGGCGGTCGGTGCGCACAAGATCGCCCAGGGTCTCATCACTTGCGGCGGTGAGCACCTTGTAGATCGTATCGCAAAACAGCCGCCTGTCATCCAGACTCAGTTCGCCTATCCACTGGTCCAACGCCTTGTCAATCATGCGGCTCTGGCGGCTCAGGCCCTTCTGGCGCACAAAACACGCCTGATTTGGCATGACCTCCCAGCTGAACACGTTGTGCTGGAAGATGCTCCGCGCCCCGGATCTCACCACCCGAAAAGGCCTATGCTGATGAAAGATCACGCCTACCACCGATTGACGCGGCAGGTAGGAGCGGATGCGCCCGCTCACCCGCAGATATCCGGGCGAATGCGCGTCCTCTTCTATCAGACCGGGCCCGTCAAAGGTGTAGACTGCAAGCAGTCTATCCTGCACTTTACTCTGGGCGTGGGCCGCCGCGTAGACAGCCAAATTGCCGCCCTTGGAGTGGCCCAGGAGAACCAGTGGCGCAACGCTCTTGTCCGCTATGCGGTGAAGATAGAAAAGCGCTGCCTTTTGCGCGGGCACCGGACTGTCAAAGGACATGTTGAAGTCCTCTTTCCAGCCCACCAAACTCAGATCCGTCCCCCGGTAGCTGATGACCTTGATGCCGTTTTCCAGCGTCAGGGTCACCGCGGAAAACTGCGTCTCGTCCTCCATGGATATCTCATCAACAAAGTCGCTCAGCAGCAGATCCTTGTAGCGGGGCGCCTCGCCCATCAGCTTCAGGGCCTGCAGCCGCTGCCGCAGGATAAAGGCGTAGAGCTTGCGCGCTTCCTCATCTCCCTCAAGCGCCCGCGCGGCCTGCGCCACGCTGATTGCCCGCTGATCACCCAAGGCGGTCTCCAACGGCAGGTAAACAAGCTGTGACAGCGTAAGGCTGTCCATCTCATTAATGGCCAAGTCTCTCAAGCTGTGGGAACCAGCCCAGCTTAGGTAGGAGAGCACATTATGCATATGGGCCTCCATTGATTTGGGTCTAGATAAGCTGCAAGGCGCCTTGCAGCTTGGGTACCAGGAGGGCCGCCAGCGCGATCTTGACAGCGTCGCCCGGCAGGAAGGGATAGACGCAGTAGCCCAGACTGACCGGCAAACTCAGCCGCGTGACCAACATGAACCACAACGTGCCCGGCACATAACAGCCCAGCAGCCCCAGCGCGCAAATCAAACAGCGCTTGACAAAAGTATCAGCCCAGGGCCGCATCACCGTGACCACGGCCGCCGTGCACAGGTAGCCCAGCAGGTAGCCGCCGGTCTTGCCAAACAGCGCAGCCGGCCCGCCTTGAAAGCCGGCAAAAACCGGCAAGCCTACCGCGCCCAGCATCAAATACAATCCAACGCTCAGCAGCGCGTAGCGCCTGTCCAATAGGAAGGCGCCCAGGTAGACCGCGAAGAGGGCTAGGTTGATGGGCACCATGGGCAGCGGGATAGAGATCTGCGAGCAGACCGCCAACAGCGCCGTGAGCATGGCGCACTGGACCATCTGTCTGGTTTGCGCCTGCGCCCTGACTGCCCGTGTTGCCGCTGCCGCCTTAACCTCTGTCATCGCCTGCTGTCCCTTCTTCATCTGCCGCGCTTCTGTCTTGCGCAGTCCTGAGTATCGTTTATGGCCGTATCATAGCACGGGCGCGCCGGTCGGTCAAACGCGGAGGCGTTTTCCGGCACGCCCCGCGGGAAGAAAACGGTTTTAGGATCCAGTTGGCGCGCGGCGTTGACAAAGCGACCTTGCCTACCTATACTGAGCCCATAAAGAGAACACACGTTCTATTTCGGAGGTGCGGCATGGGAGAGACAGGCGGCTTGGAGCAGGTGGCGGCTATGCTGGCACTGCGGGGCATATCGCGCAGGGAGGCTGCCCGACAGCTGCACATAAGCTACAGTGCGCTCAACAAGAAGCTGCGTGGCCAGGCGCGGCTGCACCTGGAAGAGTTGCGGGCACTTGAGGCCCTGCTGATGGGGCCAGAGAGTGAAAGGGAGCGTTCGGCTTGAGGGTTGAGCGTTTTTTGGAGAGCGTGAATGAACACAACGAGCAGATCGGCAAGCTGGTGCGCCTGCAAAGCTTCCTGCGCGGCGAAGCCTCAAGGCTTGATGAAAGCGATCCTGTTCTCTCTGCTGGCCGATTGCAGCAGGCGCAGGCCCTGGCGCATGACATCCTGCAAGCCTATGATGAGTGCGAAAAACTGATCGCCCGCGTGCGGCGCTTCATTGAGCGCCTGCCTGACCAGACGGAGCGCGAGATACTCAAACTTTGCTATTTATCCCACATACACGCGGAGACAGCGGCCGATATCCTGGGCTACAGCGCCCGCCATGCCTACCGCATCAAGCAGCGCGCCCTGATGCATCTGGAAGCGCTCAGATGAGCGCTTCGTGTCAAAAAGTGCTGCGGCACCTTTTTGACACGGGTGATACGCTGGACCATCCAGCTGTCGCTGCGCTTTCCGCAAGCTCAGTCGTCGCATTCCTTAGTTCGCAGGCGCTCACTTGCCCGGCTCGTTTCGCTTGACTCCTACGCCTGCCTTCATCGCCCACTGGGCACGGCAGGCTCCATTCCCACGCATGTCGCTGGCGCGGATTATAGTCGGGGGGGTTCCGACCCTCAGACACCTCCCATTAGGTTTCTGAGTGGTCAGGGGGTCAAGGCATTATAACGCTTTGCCCCCATTCTTATGCCTGTATCTTGAGCCGGATAACTCAGCGCAGTGCCTCGTGCGCCTGATCCACCAGCGCCTGGATGACGGCATCACCGGGCGCTTCGCCGGGACCGGGCCGGATGTCCGCCAGGAACTCGATATTCCCCTTGGGGCCTTTGATGGGCGAATAGGTGAAGCTCCGCAGCGTCCAGCCAAAGCTGGGGCAGAAATCACGGATCTCACGCAGCACGCGGGTGTGGATATCCGCCTGGCGTACAACGCCGTTCTTGCCCACCTGGCCGCGTCCGGCCTCAAACTGGGGCTTGATCAAAGTCAAAAAGCGGCCTTCCTGCCCCATGATGGCCGCGGCCACGGGCAAGATCAGGCGAATGGAGATGAAGGACACATCCATCACGCACAGGCTCGGTCTGCGCGTAAACTGTTCAGGCAAAAGCTGGCGGGCGTTGGTGCGCTCCATCACAACGACGCGGGGATCCTGGCGCAGGCGCCATTCCAGTTGACCATAGCCCACGTCGATTGCATAGACCAGGGCGGCGCCGCGCCTGAGCAAGGCATCGGTAAAGCCGCCAGATGCCGCGCCGATATCCATACAGACAAGCCCTGTCACCTCTCCCTCAAAGAAGCTCAGGGCTTTTTCGATCTTATGGGCGCCTCGGCTGGCAAAGGGATCACTGTCACCCCGCACGGTCAGATGGGCATCCGCCTCAAACAGCTGGGAAGGCTTCAATACCTTGACCTCACCCACATAGACCTGGCCTGCCATGATCAGGCGCTGGGCCTGCTCCCGGCTGGGCGCGAGGCCGCCTGCCGCCAGCAGCGCGTCCACCCGTTGTTTCACGCAATCTTTTCCATGATGTTCTGGATGGCCTGCGCCATGCACTCGCCATCCAAATCCAAAGATCGCAGCAGTTTGTCATGCGAACCGTGAGGGATGAACTGATCAGGCAGGGCGAATAGATGCCGGGGCAGTTTTAGCCCCTCCTGTACGCAGTACTCGCTGATGGCGCTGCCCAGACCGCCGGCCAGCACCTGCTCCTCCATGGTGACATAGGGCAGACCTTGCTGGCTGAACCTGCGCAGCAGCGCATGGTCCAGGGGCTTGACACTGGAGGCATTGATCAAGCTGACGCTGAGACCGCTCGTCTGGAGGACCTTCTGCGCTTTGATGGCCTCGCTGACCATGGGACCGGTGGCGATGAGTGCCAGATCACGCCCTTCTGACATTGTTTCCCAAACGCCGGATTCAAAGGACGAGCAGGGGTACATGGCCTGCACCATCTGCTCTGCCCGGGGGTAACGGATAAAGACCGGCCCCTGCTGTGCCATGGCAAAGCGAAGCATGTGCAGCATCTCATCCACGCAGCGTGGAGCCAATAGAATCAGACCGGGGATATGGCGCAGGAAGGAGGCACCAAAGACGCCGTGATGCGTAGGCCCGTCCTCCCCGCCGATGCCCGCGCGGTCGATCAAAAAGCAGACAGGCAGCTTCTGCAGGCAGACATCCACGATCACCTGATCATAGGCGCGCTGCAAAAAGGTATCATAGACGGCGACCACCGGATGCAGCCCCGCCTGCGCCATGCCGGCCGCCATGGTGACAGCGTGCTCCTCCGCGATGCCCACGTCAAACAGGCGATTGGGAAAACGCTGTTGGAAGGGGCGCAGGCCTGTCGAATCCGCCATGGCGGCGGTGACGGCGACAATGCGCTCATCGGCCTCTCCCAGCTGCGTCAGCAGCGCGCCGGCCGCCTCGCCAAAGACGCGCGCGACAGAGGTCACTTTGGGTGATCCATCCAGTACATCAAAGGGCGACATGCCGTGCGTTTGAGCCGGCGCGTTTTCGGCCACGGAATAGCCCTTGCCCTTCTGGGTGACGATGTGCAGCAGCACCGGCTGTTCAAAGGCCTTGGCGCGGCGCAGGATCTTTTCAAGCCCCGGCTCATCATGGCCATCCACCGGCCCCAGATAGCGCAAGCCAAAGGACTGGAAGAGCACGTCCTTGACGAAGACATTGCGGATATGATTCTTGAAGCGCTGCATCAAATCATGCAGCGGCTTGCCCATCCCGGGGACGCGCAAAAGGAAGGCGGTGACGCGTTTCTTGGCTGTGAGCCAACCCTTGCTGGTACGCAGATAGGTGAGGTAATTGGACAGCGCGCCGACATTTGGCGCGATGCTCATCTGGTTGTCGTTGAGGATGATGATCAGGCGGGTCATTGAGCTGCCCGCGTCGTTGAGCGCCTCATAGCACATGCCGCCGGTGAAGGCACCGTCGCCTACGACAGCGATGACATGCTCCCCCGTGCCCCGCAGATCGCGCGCCCTGGCCATGCCTAGTGCAGCTGACATTGCGGTGGAGGCGTGGCCGGTACCATAGGCGTCATGCTCAGATTCGGAAGGTTTGGGAAAGCCGCTGATACCGCCAAACTGGCGCAGCGTATCCATCTGCTCGCCGCGGCCGGTGAGGATCTTGTGCGCGTAGCACTGATGCCCCACGTCAAAGACGATCTTGTCCTGCGGGCTGTCAAACACGCGGTGCAGGGCCACGGTAAGCTCCACAATACCAAGGTTGCTTGCCAAATGCCCGCCGGTTTGCGAGACTGAGGTGATGATTTGCTGGCGCAGGCTTGGTATCAGCGCCGCCACCTGCTGTGGGCTGTACTTTTTGAGCTGAGCCAGGTCAGGGGTCTGCAAACGATCCATGCACTCTCCTTCTTGCGGATAGTTTACGCCAGTATAGCATAAGCAGGCTGAAAGGACAATTAAACGATGTTGTCAAGCAAAGGTGCGTCTCTTGACCATAGTCGTTCGACTGACGGTTGCTGTGCGCCGCTTTTGCGCAGGGCAGCAGAAGTCTAAATGCGGGTTTTATGTGTATAATCAAAGACAAGGAAGGTGATATCATGGACACAAACGAGAACAAGAATCCACCAAGCAATGATAATCCCCTCAAGAAGGCAGCCATGGCCGCCATCGGGGCGATTTCCGGCGCGGTCGAGAAGGTCGCTGAGGTGCTCGGCGGCGCGACCAGCCAGGAGAACATCGACAAGATGGCCAAAAAGGGCGAGGGTACCTATGACGCCATCAAGGGGAAGAGCGAGGACATCTTCAAGCGGGTAAAAGACTTCAGCGCCGAAACGGCTGAGAAGGTCAAAGCAGCCTCAACGATCCCCAGACCGAACAGTATGCCTCCGTTCAGCACGCCAAGGACGCTTTGGCGGATGCGCTTGAGGGTCTGCGCACGATGGCCGAACAGAGCAAAAAGGCTATCAGCAAGGCCGTTGACTCGGAAAGCTTCAGCAAGTTTACGGATGATCTGAACCGGGGCCTGAAGGCGGGCAAGGAAGAGATCGAGCGGCTGATACGCCGCGTGCGCGAATTGGAAGCCGACGATGTTGAAGATGAGGATACGGACGAACCCCACTTCGGCGATCCAGTGGAAGGCGAGATCGTCTACATGTCCGACCGCACGCCCAGGCACGCAGACGACAAGGTGGACAATGAGCCCACCGATGAAGGCGCCGGCTCGCCCACCACGCCCGATGATGAGAACAACACGAACAAACTCAAATCCGAGGACTTGAATGAAAATATCCCACAATCTGTGCCGAAGGAATATTGAGCGCGCGATTCCAGGTGAACAAATCCCTTGATTGCAGAGTAAATGGGCTGCCGCACCACAGTGCGGCAGCCATTCATTTGTCCCTTCAAAGGATAATCATCTCTTACTATTATATTGCTTTCATCGTGCGAACTATCGCCTTGCCCTGCCACTTCTGCCACAGGATAACAAGGACGATCAGCAGCAGGCCAATGACGTCGGTCACCAGGCCGGGAATGATCAGCAGCAGACCTCCGGCCACGGCCATCAGGCGCTGGAGTATGTTCAGCTTGCTGTCATAGTAGCCTTCCACACCCATGCCCAGGCCAAACATGCCGATGAGGGCTGTGACCGCGATGAGCACCACATCATACCAGGCGGCATTCAGCATCAACATCTGCGGGCTGTAGACAAAGATGTAGGGCACGACGAAGGCGGCGATGGCAAGTTTGGTGGCCTCAAGGCCGGTCTTCAGGGGGTCGGATTTGGCGATAGCGGCGCCGGCCATGGCGGCCAGAGCAACCGGGGGCGTGATATCGGCAATGATGCCAAAGTAGAAGGTGAACAGGTGCGCCGGCAGCAAATTGTAACCGGTCCCCAGTGCGGCCAGGGCACCATAGATATCAGGCATCGCCGCCTGCAGCGCCTTGAAGACGATAGGCGCCATGATGGCAGAGGTGATCAGGTAGTTGGCGGTGGTGGGTACACCCATACCCAGCACGAGGGAAGCCAGCATGGTGAAAACCAGCAGCAGCATCAGGTTGCCGCCTGCCAGGCCGCTCAATCCCGAGCCCATTTTGAGGCCGATGCCCGTCAGCGTGATCATGCCGGCGATGATGCCGGCCACCGCGCAGGCCAGCGCAACGCCCAGGATGGAGCGCGCGCCAGACTCAAGCGCCTGCATGTATTGCCGGGGCCGTAAGCCCTGGGAAGACGCGATGACGGGGCCCAGCGGCTTTTGCCTGACTTTAGCGACCAACAAATCCGCCGCGGTCTTGAGGTAGCCGCCCAACACAGCCATGCCGATGCCGATAAGAGCGGCGATCGAGGGTGTGAAGCCCGCGCCCAGCACATAGATGATAGCAACCAACGGAACGAACAGGTGACCCCGCTCGCGCAATATCACTTTCAGTTTGGGCATCTTGTCGCGGCTCATGCCCTTGAGGCCCTGCTTCTTGGCCTCCAGGTCCGTGACGATGTAGATGCCTGCGAAGTAGAGCAGCGCAGGAATGATGGCTGCTTTTGCGATGACAGAGTAGGGCACGCCCACGGATTCTGCCATCAAAAAGGCGGCGGCGCCCATAACGGGGGGCATCAACTGCCCGCCTGTTGAGGCAGAGGCCTCGACAGCTGCGGCGAACTCCGGCCTATAGCCCAGGTTCTTCATCATGGGAATGGTAAAGGAACCCGACCCCACCGTGTTGGCCACCGAACTGCCCGATACCGTGCCCTCAAGGGCGCTTGTGATGACCGCCACCTTGGCAGGGCCGCCGCGCTTGTGGCCGGCGACGGCGTTTGACAGGTCAATGAAGAACTCGCCTACGCCGGTCTTCTCCAGAAAACTGCCAAAGAGGATGAAGAGGAAAATAAAGGTGGAGGAAGCCCCCACCGGGGTGCCAAAGACGCCCTCGGTGGTATAAAACAGATGATCCACGATGCGCCGGTAACTGAAGCCGCGGTTGCCCAGAAAGGAGGGCATGTAGCGACCAAAGAAGGCAACTAGGATGAACACGCTGGCGATGATCACGATAGGCAGACCGACTACACGGCGGCAGGCTTCCAGAAGCAGCAGGATGGCTGCAGCGCCGATATAGATCTCATACATCTCCAGCGCGTTTTGGGCGACGATCTTTCTGAAGAACACAGCCGGGTAGAGAAACACAGCAAGCGATACCACTGCAAGCAGCACATCATACCAGGGCAGCGTGTCCTTGCGGCTGGACTTCCTGATGGGGTACAGCAGGAAACCAAGGCAGGTCACGATGGCCACATGTATGGGACGCATATGGGTAGCGGGGATGATGAACCAGGTGCTGTAGAGCTGAATGAGGGCAAAGATGATGCAAAATGCCGAGATGATCACGCCCCGGTAGTCCCGCAGCGTCCGAAAGGCGCTCTCGCGGTCATACTTGCTCATGATCGCCTGGATATCTTTCTCGGCCACCCGCTCCATGTTATCGGCAGTATAAATATGTTCCTCGTGATCGTGCCCAATGTTTTTCTCGTTCATATGCAGCCTCCATACTTTCAACAAAGCAGGCCGACGGAAGATATAGTTTTCCGCCGGCCGCTCTCAATTACGGGATAAGGAATTACTTGATCAGCCCCAGCTCCTTATAATAGCGCTCGGCGCCCGGATGGAAGGGGACAGGGACGCCGGTGACGGCGTACGCAGCGTTGATGACAGCCTTCTTGGCGTGGCTCAGGTCAGCGGTCTTTTCAAAGAGCACCTTGGTCATCCGGTAGACCAGCTCATCGGGCAGGGTCTTGGCTACGATCAGCACGGCGTTGGTGGAGGGTATCACAAGGTCTTCCTCCATGCCGGCATAAGTGCCCTTGGGCACGGTGACGGGCACGTAGAAGGGATACTTCTCCTGCAGGGCCTTCATCTGAACTTCGTCAAGCACCAGCAAACGGACAGGGCGCTTGTTGGCGACCTCGATGATGGAGGCATTGGGGATGCCGGAGGTGATGAAGAAGGCATCCACCTGCTTGTTTTGGAAAGCGGAAGAGGACTCATCAAAGTTGAGGTACTGCTCGTTGACATCGTCAAGCGTCAGCCCCGCGCCGCCCAATACCTGGATGGCGTTGACGGCAGTGCCGCTGCCCACACCGCCGATGGAGATATTCTTGCCCTTGAGGTCGGCGACGTTCTTGATGTCACTGTCAGCGCCCACAACGATCTGCACAGCCTCGGGATACAGGGAGCCAAGGGCGACAAAGCTGTCCACCACCTCACCCGCAAAGACATCTTTGTCGCCCGTGTAGGCATAGTACATGACATCGTTTTGCGAGAAGGCGACCTCGGCCTCTCCCTGGTTGATCATGATGATGTTCGCCTTGGAAGCGCCGGTGGACATAGGCGTCACGTCCAGGTCCGGGATATTGGCGCTCCACAGGGCGGCGATGTCACCGCCCAGGGAATAATAGGTGCCTGTCGTGCCGCCGGTGCCCATGGTGAGGAAAGTCTTTTCAGCCAGGGCAGACAGGGAGAGCAGGAGACAGAGTCCAAGGACAAGGGCGAGGATTCTTTTCATGATCGGTTTCTCCTTTCGCTTGGGGCAGGTCATTGTGCGAGGCATGGATTGGGTTCACGCAGAAAATTGTAGCAAATGCATAGGTACTTGTCAATCGGGGCATATCCCGGCTTCCGAAGGGTCCGGGAGCAGCCGGCGCATCAGCGCCACTGCCCGTTCACCGCCGGAAGAGAAAAGACGCAGGCTGCCCGACTTCGTATTGGGCGTGAGCAGGTCGAGCGCCTGCAGCTGTTCCCGCAGCTGCGCTGCCACCTGCGGGCTGTCGTCTATCAAAACGGCATCAGGGAAAAAGGGTTGTATTGCGGCGCAGAGGAAGGGATAATGCGTGCATCCCAATACTACCACATCGATGGCTTTCCCTTGACAGGGGTTGAATAAAGCCCGCAAAAAGGCTTCCAGCAGCGGGCCTTCCAGCTCCAGGCGCTCCACAAACTCCATCAGCCCCGGCGCGGGTAAATCAAGCGTGTGCCGGCCAAAGCGCGCCTTGAGCGCGCCGTAGCGTGCAGTCTTGAACGTGGCAGGCGTGGCCAGAACAAGGATTTCCCCCGTACGACGCAGACGCTGCGCCGCTTCCATCGCCGGCTGGATGCCAAGCACCGGAATATCAAGCGCCGCCTGCAGATGCGTGAGCGCCACGCCGCTTGCGGTGTTGCAGGCCAGCACCAGCGCCTTGACGTCCTGATCCAGCAAAATCTGCACACCCGCTCTGGTCAGCGCTTGTATTTCCTCTGGTTTTTTTGTCCCATAAGGCGCGTTGGCACTGTCGCCACAGTAGCAGATGTCCTCCAGGGGCAAAAGTTGACGAGCGGTTCTCACCACGCTCAAACCCCCCATTCCGCTGTCAAAAAAGCCAATGGGCTTTGCAGAAGGCACAGGCATCCCCCCTTTTTGCGCAGTATACCCCTGCGGCGAATGCCTGTAAACAACCGGCAATGATAGAAAAGAGGGTTGCCGCGCATGCGCCGCAACCCCCGTGTTATTGAAGTGCTTACGATCCCGATGACGGGTTACCAGACGATCTCCCCATACACAGTGCCTGCCGCGGCCGCCGCGTTTGACTCATCTGTATCAATGTGCATCGCCAGGGCATAGCTTGGGCTGACGCGCACGACAGTGTCTCCAAAGATCAACGCACGGCCATGCGTTTCCACCTTGACCTGAACGACATCCTTGTCCCTGACGCCCAGCATCTTCGCATCCTCAGGCGTGGCATGGATGTGGCGCATGGCCACGATGACGCCTTCCTTGAGTTCCACTTCACCCTCAGGCCCGATCAGTTTGCAGGCCGCTGAGTGCGCCGTATCGCCTGATTCCCGCACAGGGGATGTTAGCCCCAGGATCCTTGCCTCGGTCAAGCTGACCTCCACCTGCGTGGCCTTGCGCACCGGGCCCAATATGGTCAACTTCAGCTCACCCTTGGGCCCCTGCATGGTGACCTTCTCCTCCGCGGCGTATTGGCCGGGCTGGGACAGGTCCTTTTTGGGGGTGAGCTGATGGCCCGCGCCAAACAGCGTCTCCAGATCCTGCTGGGTAACGTGCAGGTGGCGGGCTGAGGTTTCAACCAGTATCTTCATCTTGTCTTCTCTCCTCTCATCATATGCCAACATTATAGGCCGCTGAGGTCGCTTTGACAAGCCAGCCCTTGGCGTTAGGTGCCTGCGAAGGGCTGATAGACCGAGGTCTTGAAGATCTCAAAGATGGTGAAATAGCGCGGATGCTCCCGCCAGCCGCCCAGGGTGGAGTAGCTGACGCTGTCGATGTGACAGTTGGGCAGCGCGGCCTTCAGTTGGGCGATAACCTCCGGCTTGACGGGATCCTTGACACTGTAATTGTTGCTGTTGTACAGCCACAGACGCTCAAGGGTCTTCAGCTTCTCAAGTGTTTGGTAGTCTTTGATGTAGTTGAAGCAGAGGTTCAGGTCCAGCACCTGTCGCATGCCCTCCAGGGGCGTGATATCCGTGATCCTGTTCTTGAACAGCTCCACATATTCAAGTCTCGTCGGCCGAACCATGAAGAAAGCCTTGAAATCATTGAGATTCCAGGGCTTTTTTTATAGAAGTATGCTGTTTGACCCTTCAAATTACCCTTTACAGCTTTTTACGCCTTCTTCAGAGTCGCAATGAACGCTTCCATACGGGCAGCTGATTCTTGTCTCATACTGTCCGTGACATGGCCGTATATGTCGAGCGTAAACGCTGCTGAATGATGACCCAGGTTTGCTTGCACTGTTTTGACATCATCACCTGAACGAAGCGCTGACACCGCATAGGTATGACGCAGATCATGGAAACGTCTTTTCTCAATACCGATTGATGTCAAAACGTTCTTGAAGTGCTTTGTCAATTTCCAATAGGAGATATGTTCTCCAAATTCATTACTGAAGACATATCCAGGACCTTCTATCCATAATTCACGCGGGCTTTTCCTTTTCTTCCTTGATAAATGCTGGTTCTCCCTGATGTACCACTCCAGCTTCTGACGATCCGGATACCTTAGGTGTTTCCCTTTTGTCCGTTTCTTGATACAATACTCTCGGCTCATGTCTATCCTCCTGATGTGTTTTGTCGTGACTCTCATCATACAGGATTTTCATGGGCTTTTGTGTTTCACTTTATTCTACAACTCACCATGCGGAAACTCAAGATTCCATATGGTTGACAGCGTGACCTGTTCCCCTTATTATTGTTGCTATGGATTTTATATTGGAGGGGAAAACTGATGTCAAGAATAAAACTCCTGGTGATGACCGTCCTCCTGGCCTGCCTGCTGCTGGCTCTTCCCACCTTGGCGGAGTCTGCCGCCAAGGTGGAGGTGCTGGGCCAAAGTGTGCCTGCGGATACCGAAACGCTATCTCTTGACAACATCCCGCTGGGCGATGCAGGGGCGCTAATCGTGGGGCTGGACCAGCTTAAGCAAGTCAAATCTGTCAGCCTAGTGGGCAGCGGCTTGAGCCTCAAGGATATGACTGCCCTGCGTATGGCGTTCCCGGCAATCCAGTTTAACTGGACGCTGGATATCTACAAGCAGACTGTCAGCTCCGAGGACACCTTTGTGGACCTGCAAAAGCAGAAAGTAGAGGATTTTGAGGAGTTCAAGGCGTTTTTGAACGACTTCCCCAACCTGACCAAGGTGGACATGTACAACACCTTTCTGAAGCGGGACATTATTGACCAGATGGCTGTCAACTACCCGCAGATCGAGTTTGGCTGGACCATCCGCATCGCGGAACACCGCATCCGCACCGATCAGACGGCCTTCTCCACCCTGCATAGCCGGGATTCCAAGAAGCACACAGGCGAGGACTTCCGCCAGCTCAAATACTGCAAAAACATGTTGTCCCTAGATATCGGGCACAACAACGCCACCGACATCTCCTTCCTGACGGATATGCCGCAGCTGAAGGTGCTAATCCTGGCGGACAACAACCTGGAGGATATCTCCGTCTTGGCCAAGCTGCCCAACCTGGAGTACATCGAGCTGCTCAAGAACAAGGTGACGGACATCACCCCCCTGGCGGGACTCACCAACTTGCTGGATCTCAACTTGTGCTTTAACTACATTGACAACCTTATGCCCTTGTACGGCCTGAAGAAACTCGAGCGCTTGTGGCTGTATAACAGCAACAACTGGAAAGAAAAGGACCCCGTCCCCAAAGACGAGGTTGCGGCCGTCCAGGCGGCCCTGCCCAACTGCTACATTGACTCCACCAGTTACTCGACCCTGGGCGGATGGCGCCGTCACCCCCGCTACTATGTCATCTTCAACACATTCAAGCGGGGCGAGTACATCCCTTGGGACGACGAGAGCGTGCAGCCCAAGTACCCCCAGCCGTTCAAGTAAAACATCTCCTATATGCAGGGAGCCCTGCGTTTGCGGGGCTCCCGTTTTTTAGTGTGCCCGACATGTTTAACCTCTAGGTGGTGAGAGACCACTATGGACTTGGCAGCAGGAACCATAAGCTGAAGGCAAGGGTGTCCATTGTGAGGTGGAATCTGAAGGAAGCCGGAGGCAAACCCTTGGTCTGACGAACAGGAACTGCATAGAAGGCATTTGCGGGAGGGACGAGCTTGCCAAACAAAGCGA
>JGI24132J36420_10000318_pt1 | contig 24341 bp, 16 predicted proteins | sample BarGraNGADG00212_3_FD_36420 | JGI IMG/M metagenome (IMG submission 36420) | reverse complement strand
GTGGCGGGCAGGCCGAGGAGTGCCAGCGCCATCCGCGGACGGAGGGGGTTCAGCGGATCCAGGAAGTGGGACTGACTCCACACCCTCAGCCCCTCCACCGAAGGGCCAGAGCCGTATTGGAAGATGGCCCCGAGACAGAAGAGGGCGGCAGCAACCAGGGTCATGAAGGCGGCCAGCAGCGTGAGCTTCCCCCTGGCGGCCTCCCACCACGCCTTGCTGGACAGTTGCAGCCCATCGAGGGAGATGGCGCCCAGCATGCACAGGGAGAAGGTGGTGGCCATGGTGAGCCGAGATGGTTCCCTGAAGAAGGAGAGCAGGGGCAGCCCCAAGAGAAAGTGCAGCGGCGTTGCGTCCCCCAGCGCCAGCAGCGCCGTCAGAAGTGCCATCCCCAGGTAGAAACGCCCATGGGGCTGAGAGACCAGCCGGCGCAGCCCCAGCAGGGCCAGCAGCAACACCACGGGCCCGGCGTAGTCCGGCGCCCCCCAGGGAACCGTCTGCAGGCGAGTGAGCGGCAAGAGATAGCCGGACAGCAACCCAAGGAGTGAGAGACTCTCCCCCGCGGCGGCCGCTTCGGGCAGGCCGGCAGCCCGGGTGGAGAGGGCCACCACCTCCCATGTCGGCAACAGTCGCACGGAGGCACCCGCGGCGCCGATCGTCCCCGCCAGGGCAAGCCAGCCGCCGAGCCGGATGCTGCCTCCAGGCCCGGCGTAGTGACCCACCTGGACCAGCCTGTAGAGGGCGTAGGCCGCACTCACAAGCAGTCCCGCCAGCACCAACTGCGGATGCCCACCCAGGAGGGCTGCTGCCACCGACAACGAGAGTGCGGGTCCCCACCCCCACCCCCGCCGCAGCACCATCTCCACTGAAAGAAGAACCGCGGGCAGGGCAAATGCGCTCCCGGCGGCAAAGCCGCTGCTTCCCGCCATCACCTCGCTGCTCATCTGGAATGAGGCCGCCGCCAGCAGAGACGGCGCCTTGCCCAGCCCCACTACGCGGCAGTAGAGATATGTCAACACCCCCGCTGCCAGCAGATGCAGCGCCATGGACCAGGCGTAGGCCTGAGCAGCGGACAAGAGCCAGGCCAAAAGCAGATCAGGGGGATAGAGGAATGGATACTGGGTGAAGGCGATGGGAAATCCGCCCATCATTTGGGGCGACCAGAACAGGCTCTCGCCCGCCCGAAGGGAGTGCCCCAGCCATTCCCAGGCCGGCAGGCTCTGGAGAAAGATATCGTCGTCCAGGAACCCGGCGCCCAGAAACAACGGCCTGGCGAGGGGGATGGCCACGGCCAAGAATAGGATCAGGGTTGGCCACAACAGCCCCATAATCAGCCGCCCAACCGGTACACCCTCACGGTGGGCCCGGGCCGGTCGTAGGAGAAGAGATGCCAGAACGGGGTATCCAGGTCGTCCAGGTCGAAGGGCGCTGGTATGCCATCGGTCCTGGGAGAGAAGGTAGCTACAAGCGGGAGCTCTCGGTCCAGTTGCTGGTAGAACTCGATCCGGTCGGCGTACTTATCTGGCTGCGCATAGGCCCTGTCGTACAGGAAGCTGCTGATCGCCAGGTAGTTGAAGCCCTGGGAACGGTAGTACTGCAGGTCGTGCATTGTGGCCCGCCATTCCAACTCGATTTCGCGCTGCTGCAGGGTTGCCCTGAAGGCCAGCGACTCCTGATCCAGAAGGGAGAAGGCCTCCACCGCGACCTTGCTGCCCGGCGGGATTGCGCGCTCCGCCCACTCATTGGCCTCCTGGCGGGTGTCCTTCTGGTTGAGGAGCCAGTCCAACCGGAGGGAGTAAACCGCCGGCTGGAGCAGGACCAGGAAGACCAGGCCGATGGCAACGAGGCGGCTCGCCCGAACCGGGCCGGTTGCCAGCAGAGCCTCCAGGCCGTACCCGGCAGACAGCGCCACGAAAGGCATGGCCGGAACCACCCAACGCACGAAGAACAGGTCCATGGAGGACATGAAGCCAAAGTAGCATAGGAAGAACGAGAGCAGCAAAGCAGCCTTCCGGCTGTCTCGCCTCCAGAAGAGAACTACCCCGAACAGTGCCAGTACTGTGGCAGCAATGCCCGCACCCTGGGCGATCCCGTTCAGAAATATCCACGCCGTCGGCACCTGAGCCTGGCCGGACCAGGGCGACTGTCCCATGGACAGCTGCTCCAGGAAGCCGTTGCGGAACTCATCGAATGAGAGGAGCGAGTATGGGGTTCCTAGGACGAAGCCGAACAGCGCCGATGCCGCCGATGCGATAAGGCAGGCCAATGCGGCCGGGCGCAGCCGGCCCGAGAGGCCGCGATAGTGAACCCAATGAGCCACCGCCACCGAAACCACGATCGTGCCCGCGTTGTACTTGGTGGACGCGGCCAATCCGGCCATCAGCCCGGCCAGTAGGTAGTGGCGGAGCTTCCCCTCCTCGGCAATCCTGCAGGCAAAGTAAAACGAGAGCACCAGGAAGAAGGTGGAGGGGACGTCGTTCACGGCNTANTGNGAGTTGCGAACGTGGAGGAAGTTGACCGCCAGCAGCGCAGATGCCAGCAGCGCGGTCCGCTCACCCCACCATCGACGCGCTATCAAGTAGACTACAAGTACGGTGGCAACACCCAGGATCACGCTGTTGAGCCTCGCCAGCCCGTAGAACAGCTCCTGTTCGCCCCGGAAAACCATGTAGAGATCGCCGGGATCCTGGCCGAACTGGAGCACCCGGCCGAAGGCAAAGATCCCCATGAACTCCAGCCCCAATAGGTGGATCAACAGCGAAGGGTTCTGGAAGTAGTGAGGGTTCAGCTGCCCGTGCAGCGCGAACTCCATTGCCCAGCGGGCGTAGATGCTGGTCTCCTCAGGCTGGTAGGCGAAGGGCAACCCCCAGTTCATCCCCGCCCATCTCAGCGCCAATCCTACGCCCAGGACTCCCATCACGGGCAGGGCTAGCCCTCGGGTCAGTCCCCGGCGGAGCCAGAACCATGCCCCTGCCTGCAGCAGAAGCGCCAGGGCCGGCAGGCCCAGAAGCAGCTCTACCTTCAGGCTTCTGTCGATCCAATACTCTCGAGCGAAGGACTCGGATAGCAAGACGCCTAGGCTGATGGGGAGGGTGAAGACCATGGGGACAAAGGATGAACCGGCCAGCAGGTCGGCGACTGCCCCGTCGCCGGCTGGATAGCCACGCAATAGCCATCGGGCAGCCAGGAACCAGAGCAGTAGGGCGATCAACAGCGCAACCGGGTTCAGATATCCCTTTGCCCCGATTTCCGCGGCCTCCATACGACCATACAGGGTAAGCCGGACGAAAAGGGCGAAGGCCAGCGCGGAGATGGCGAACAGCCCACGCCCGGCGGGAAGAATCCAGCGCGCCTGCGTAGAGGCGGGTGCCAGATTGGCCGCGGCAGATGCAGCAGAATGGAGAACAGGAGGCAAAGGAAAACCCCCGGCAAAATAGAGATCGCACGCCCAATAGGAAGGGATCGAGGCGCAACCACCCCGCCCTCGGCGATGGGACGTTTCGCCTCGATGGGGCGCATTCTGCCCACCTGGACAACTGCTGTCAAGCGAGGTCGTCGCCGACCCTCTTGGTTACAAGCGTTCCCTCGCCATCCCGCCAGCTCCGATGCGCCGCAGCGCCGCTCATTCGAGCATGCCTCGTTTGTGACTATCCCCATGCCCGACTATAATATGGCGCGTGCCTTTCGTCCGGGGAGGGCGTGCCTCTGGACTCGGCCCGCCAATTGATCGGCCGAGAGGCTCATGGACCTTCATTCTCTTCATTGCCAGAAGGACCTCAACGGGACCTCAGGCATTCGCACGGCACGGGATGTGAGAGACTCCACACCATCAGACACCCTTACCAGCATAGTCATAGTCACCTACAACCGGTTGGAGCATACCCGACTGTGCGTGGACAGCATCGTCGCGCACACTCCGGAGCCCTACGAACTGCTGTTCGTGGACAACGGGTCCAGTGACGATACCGTCGCCTACCTGCGCGAGCGGTTCGGGGAAGGCTGCGTTCTGGCCAACGAGTCCAACGAGGGGTTCATCCAGGGGGCAAACAGGGGGATAGCGGCCGCTCGAGGCGGCTACGTCCTGCTGCTCAACAACGACACCACCGTCACGCCGGGATGGCTGGCGGCCCTCCATCGGGCGGTGGGACGATCCCCAGACGCCGGCATCACCAGCGGCAAGATCGTCGGGCCGGACGGCCGGGTTCAGCTTGCGGGCGCATACATCGCCTTCGACGGCTCAGCCCGCATGATCGGCGAGGGGATGTCCCCGGACGACCCCAGCCTGGCCGAGGAGCGAGAGGTGTGCTACATCGGCGGCCACTGCATGCTGATCAAGCGGGCAGTGCTGGACGCCGTCGGCCCGCTGGATGAGAGCTANGGCTTCGGCTACCACGAGGACACCGANTACTGCTATCGGGCCCGCGCCGCGGGCTTCCGGGTGATCTACACACCGGACTGCGTGGTGCACCACCAACTGTTCGGCACCCCGCTGCCGGAGCGGCAGAAAATCATCGCCGAGAACCAGCGCCTCTTCATGGATAGGTGGGCGGATAGGCTGTTCCTGTGGCGCTCCCTGCGGTCGCGGGTGCTTTTTCAGGCCGATCAGGGGGAGCTGCCGGTAGGGGCCGGATGGTACGCGGCCGAGGGGGAGTACACCTGCACGGCAAAGGAAGCCTGGTGCTACCTTCAGCCCCCGGCCGAGGGACCGGCAATCCTGGAACTGGTGGCATCGGCGTCTCACCCCGACCTGGCGGAGAGACCGCTCCACCTGGAGCTCCACGCCAACGGCATCCTGGCCGGCCACATCTTCTTCAACACCCCCTGGGAGGTGCGCCAGCACTTCTTCCCGGTGTCCGAGGCAGGGAAGGATCCCATCAAGATCGAGCTGCGGGTGGACCGGACCTGGCAGCCCGACGAGCTGTTCCAGGACGGGCGCGACCCGAGGCAGATCGGCCTGGCGGTGAGGCGCCTCTCCCTCGGCAGCGTGGACGCAGCCCGAGGGTGGGCCGCCGAGGGGGTCCCGATGGAGGCATCGCTCCAGAGGCTCAGGGAGCACCTCGCATTCCTGCAGACGGCCATCGCCGAGAAAGATGCCTTCTACACCCGGGAGTTGGAGGGCAAGGAGCGGTTGATCGCCCGACTCCAGGGCAACCTGGAGCGGTACCACGCCACTCCGCCTTTCCGCGCATACTTCGCGGCTAAGAGGCTGTTAGGAAGAGAGTAGGCAAAGCCACCCATGCCCCTCCCGTTTGTGTCGGTAGTAGTACTCAACTATAATGGCCTCCGCTTCCTGGACGGCTGCCTCGGCTCTCTCACCCGACTGGACTACCCGAGGGACCGGTACGAGGTGGTGGTGGTCGACAACGTCTCCAGCGACGGGTCGGCCAGAATCGTCGAGGAGCGCTTCCCGGGCTTCCACATCGTCAGGAACGACCGCAATCTGGGATTCGCCGGCGGCAACAACGTCGCTATGCGGGCCTCCCAAGCCGATTACGTGGCGCTCCTGAACAACGATACCGCCGTCGACGAGGCGTGGCTTTCGGAGCTGGTGGAGGCGGCGGAGGCCGACCCACTGGTGGGGGCCTGCTGCTCCAAGCTGCTCTTCATGCACGACCGTGTCAGGGTAGAGCTGAAGAGCGAGCCCTTCAGGCCACGAGACCTCGGCTCTACAGACCAGCGGGGGTTGGGTATCCAGATCCTGGAGGCGCGTGTCGAGCAATCCGGGGTATCCAGGCCGGTGGAGTACCTGGATGGCTGCTACGGCCAGGAACCGTCCCCCAATGGGCCGTTCCGTTGGTCCGCGGGCAGGGCGATCCTGGGGCTTCGACTGGCCAGCCAGGGCGGTGAAGCCACGCTGCAACTGGTTATCGCGGCCCCGAGGCGGGATGGCGTTCCGGTCCGGTTCACTCTCTCGGCCGGCGACAGGGATCTGGGCGAGTGGGAGGTTGGCGTACGGCCGGCGAGCATCGATATCCCGCTGCCGGCCGACCTCATCGAAAGCGCCGGCCCGGTCATTCAGAACGCCGGCAACCTGCTTCTGCGAGAGGGCTCCGGCCGTGATAGGGGCACGGTGGTCCGGGGCACCGAGGTGTACCAGGAGGACGATCTGGGGCAGTACGACTGCCGTGAGGAGGTCTTCGCGGGGTGCGGCGCCGCCCTCCTGCTCCGGAAACGGATGCTGGATGAGGTGGGGCTCTTCGACGAGGACTTCTTCATGTATTACGAGGACATGGACCTGTCTTGGCGGGCGCGCCGGCAGGGATGGAAGGTCCTCTACGTTCCCGAGGCGGTGGTGCGACACTTCCACGCCGCGAGCAGCGTCGAATGGTCGCCGCTGTTCATCTACCACGTGGAGCGCAACCGTCTGCTGATGCTGGCCAAGAACGCGCCTGCAACCCTGGCGGTCGGCGAGCATCTTCGCTACGCCACGTCGATCGTACTGGACCTCGGGCGGTTCGCCCAAGCGATGCTGCTGCGCAGCCCCGATCTAGCCGCGCTCACGAGCCGGGTCCGGATCCAGCTTCGGGTGGCGGGCTGGCTCATATCCCACCTTCCGGGGACGATTGGCAAGAGACGCCGGCTCGCGGCCCGGGAGAAGGTTCCCGCATCGAAGCTGTTGGATTGGATGGTGGCCGGGTGAAGGTAGGCATATACAACCGCTGGCTCCATACGATGGGTGGAGGCGAGCGCTACACGGTCATCGCCGCNCAGGCGCTGGCTGTCGAGAACCAGGTGGAGCTGATCACACATCGCCCCACCTCCCTCCAGACGCTCGAGTCCAAGCTGCACGTGGACCTCAAGGGGATCACGGTGCGCTGCATTCCGGACCTCCCCTTCCACCGGCTTGGCGACTACACGGAGGAGTACGACCTCTTCATAAACGCCTCCTTCATGAGTTTCGTGCCCTCCAGGGCTAAGAAGAGCATTCTATTCGTGTACTTCCCCTTCCCCGTTGACAAGACGGCCTTCGGCCTCCTCAAGCGTCGGGTGGGGCTGTGGCTCCGCCACGAACTGATTGTCCCGGAGTACGGCGAGGGCTTCTACGGGCTGCAGCAGGTGGGCGGGGGATGGTACCGCTGGACCGCGGAGAAGGCGTTGGTTCACCTGCCGGTGGTCCGGAAAGGCACGCCGATGCGGGTGCGGCTGATGGTGGGCAGCTTCAGGCCGGGCGGCTCTGATCCCATTCCGGTGCGGGTCTCCAGCCGTGGCAAGCTGCTGGCCGAGACTGCCCTATCTCCCACCGACGGGAACTACCTACCCCTGGAGATCACCATCCCGGCAGAGGCCACCATGGAGGAGAAGGCCACCCTGGCCATCGAGACCGAGACCTTCAACCCCCAGGGCGGGCCGGGCTTCGAGGACGACTTCCGGGATCTGGGGGTTGCCGTCGCCAAAGTCAAGGTGATGGGAGCCCGACACCAGATCTACGATCTGCTCTTCGAGCGGCTGGTCAAGGAGGCGGGACTCCGGCTGGCCGGGATCCCGGACAACCTCTCTCTGCGTTACGTCGACAGCTACGACCTGATCACCCCCATCTCCGAGTACGTCCAGAAGTGGCTCAACATCTACTGGGGCAAGCGCGGAGAGATCCTCTATCCCCCCGTGGACGTGGATGTTTACGATCCCACGAGGCCAAAGCGGAACGTGATCCTAAACGTGGGTCGCTTCTTCAGTGGATCCCACAACAAGAAACATGTGGTGATGATCGAGGCATTCAAGCGGCTCTTCGACAAAGGGCTGCGGGGCTGGGAGCTGCACATGGTGGGAGGCGTGGCCCCTGGGAAGATCCACGCCGAGTATCTGGCCGGGGTGCGGAAGAAGGCGGAGGGGTACCCTATCTCCATTCACGCCGATGCCCCCTTCTCCGAGTTGAAGGAGCTGTACGAGGAGGCGTCCATCTACTGGCACGCCAGCGGCTTCGGGGAGAACGAGAACCGCAACCCGATCCGCTTCGAGCACTTCGGCATCACGACCGTGGAGGGCATGGCCGCAGGATGCGTTCCGGTCGTCATCGCCAAAGCGGGCCAACTGGAGATCGTCGAGCAGGGCAAGAGCGGCTTCCTCTGGAACAGCATGGACGAATTGGAGAAGTACACCCTGGAAGTCGCCACCGATCCCGTACTTAGAGCCAAATTGCAGCAGGGCGCAATAGCCCGTTCGCGCACCTTCGACCAGGACAGCTTCAAGCGAAGGTTGCTAGAACTGATTGCGAGAATATGAAATATGTCTAAGATGACCCCCGCCGAGGCCAGGGAGTTCCTGACCGGCTTCGATCACTGCTCCTATGCCGAGGCAGTGGACTACCTGAACGTTGCGCTGGACCGAATGCTGATCACCTTGGACATGATCCCGGAGCTGGGGGAGGGAGCCAGGGTGCTGGAGCTGGGGGCTACACCCTACTTCATGACCGCCCTGATGATGGAACGCTTCCCATATCAGCTGGAACTGGCCAACGAGCCCGACCGGCTGAAGCTGGATGGCGGCCGCGTTCGGCTGATCAACAGGAAGCTGGGCATCGATAGATCCTTTGACTACAAGGCATTTAACATCGAGATCGACCGCTTCCCCTACGACGATGCAAGCCTCGATGCCGTCATTTACTGCGAGATGATCGAGCATCTGATGCACGATCCGACGCACTCCCTGTATGAGATCCACCGGGTGCTGAAGCCGGGCGGCTACCTACTGCTCAGCACACCCAACCCATTCCGTTACACCAACTACATTCGCTTCATGAGGGCGAAGAACATCTACCCGCCCTTCTCCGGCTGGGGGCCATACGCCCGCCACAACCGGGAGTTCAGCACCCAGGAGCTGCGACTGCTGCTGGCGCAGTGCAACTTCGAGATGGAGACGCTATTCACCGCTTACGACCCTGCCTACGACCACCCCAGCCGGTTTCGAGCGGGGGAAACGATCAAGTGGCTGTTCGACCACGGCATGTTCAAGGAGAACATGGACGTGATCCACCTACGGGCCCAGGCGAAGGGCAAAGCGATCTATCGCTACCCGCCAGAGCTCTACCTGGATGTCCACGTCTACCAGCGGATCGTGAACGACAATATCGAGATGGGCGTGAACGACGAGGCGCAGCTGGGCCCTGGCTTCTACAAGCTGGAATGCTTTCCACCCCACTTTCGGTGGACCAGTCCCAGCGCCCACGCCCAACTGCTGTTTCAGGGCCAGCAGACCCTTGGTCTCCGCTTCTACTCTGGTCCCAAGGAATTGGGCCGGGACGTGGATGGAACGATCAAGATCGGCCCCGAGTCCCACCGATTTAGCGTGGCATCCGGAGAGTGGGTGGATCTCCGATTCCCGACACCTGCCGTCGAGAACGGCCCTTTGCAGCTGATTCTTGAGCTGGACAAGCCATGGATCCCCTGCAAGGTAGTGAATTGGAGCGCCGACACTCGCGACCTGGGGGTCGCGGTCCAACGCATCTGGCTGGAGTAATCACATTTGGCCATCCTCGAGAGCCCGGTACGACCGGACGAGCTGAAAGAGAAATCCGGCGCTCCCGCGCGGTCCGACCGCTCCATCGGGTGGCTGCTGCTTGTCTTCTTCATGGCCCTCTATCTGATCACCGGCGGCGGCCACGGCTACAGTCCGGACGGCGAGTTCGCCTGGAGGCTTGCCCGCAGCCTCACAATGGACCCGAAGCACGAGTACCTGCAAACTCAGCGACAGGGATTGGACCAGTGGGGGATCATGGTCCCGATTCTGGCCCAACCGCTGACCCTGATAGGGGAGTCGCTGGCCCCCCTCATGCCCCAGAAGGACTACGCCACCGTGGACGACCGCAGCTACGTCCTCGGCGAATTCAGGGGCAAGGGCACCCAGTCGGATGAGCCGACGGTGGGAGCCAAGGACACCGGCGCCGAGGAGAGTTACGTACGGACTGACCTCAATAACGGCCCTGCCACCAAGCTGACCGTCATCTCCTTCCTGGCCAATTCGAAGGACATTCCTCAGGGCACCACCGTGGCTGAGCTGACCCTGGTGGACAGCGATGGCAACCGAATAGTGATTCCGTTCCGGGCGGGCATCGAGACGGCGGAGTGGAAACAGGGAAAGGGAGCCGAGCCTGCTCAGCATGAGATGGCCAGGGTGGCGTCGATCTGGGACGGAAACACCAGTGGCCGCAACTACTACGCGGAGTTTCCCCTTGGCGGCACCAGAACCATCAAGGAGTTCAGCCTACAGTACGCGATGCCGATCGGACACCTCTACATACGGTCCATGGGGCTGGTGAACGACAATACCGGTAGCTTCGAGAAGATACCGGACGATCATCGGTTCTGGTCCGAAAGAGAGAACGATGACCTCTTCGCCCGTCTCTTCTTCTCGCCCTACAACGCCATAGTCACCGCCATCGGCTGCGTTCTGCTCTTCGCCCTGGCGCGCCTGCTGGGTTACAGCCAGGCGGTATCCATTATCGCGACGCTGATTTACGGGTTGGCCACCCTGGCCTGGCCCTACTCCAAGTACGACTTCTCAGAACCTACTCTGGTGATGTTCGTCCTGACCTCCATCTACCTGATCTTCAGGTGGGCCCAGGATAGACGCGGGTGGTTCCTTCTCCTGGCGGGATTGTCCGCTCTCTGTGCCGCCGCCACCAAGTACTTTGCGGGCGTGCTGGTGCCGTTCCTCCTGATGGAGATCGCCTTGCTCTACTGGCAGAGTCGTCCGAGCAGCAATCGGCTATTCGGGCTGATAAAGCCGCTGCTGCTCTTCTGCGTCCCCTTCATCGTGGTGGCCGTGCCCGCTCTGTTCTACTTTGGGATGCGCTTTGGCTACTCACCCTCCATACTGGAGGCGTGGGCCGGGGTGCAGCGCGGGTGGCTGCCGCTGCCGATGGAAATCGGGCTTCGAGGCTTGTTACTTAGTCCGGGCAAGAGCTTCTTCCTCTACTCGCCCCCGACTGTGCTGGCTGTACTGTCGGTCTTCCCCTTCGTTCGGCGGCATGGCTTGAAGTCCATCGGGTTGATTGCCATCGTCCTGATCTACTTCCTCATCTATAGCAAGAAGCCGGCGTGGCACGCTGGGGCAGGATGGGGTCCCAGATACCAGGTGATCGTCATCCCCATCGTGATCCTGATGATCGCGCCTCTGATCCAGAAGGCCGTCGAGGAGCGGCACCGACTGGCCAGGTACGCCCTGATCGCCACCTTCGTCCTCGGCGTCGGCATGCAGCTACTTGCGGTGTCCAAGAGCTTCGACAACTACCTCGGGATATTCCGTGAGAAGGTCGTTTCTCAGCTTCCCGACAAAGGCGCCCAATACGGCGGTGCCGACTATTACCCCTACGCCGAGGGGCTGGACGATCACAACTCCGTCACGGCCACCATCTGGGCGTGGCCGTTCAGCCCGATCCTGGCCCACACGTGGCTTCTCACCGCCGACTTTCTGGCCATCGGCCCCTCCTTCCTCCAGCCAGTAAAAGAGATGGTGCTGGATACCCCTCCCTGGAGACTGTGGGGCATCAACGCCACCCTGGAGCATCCGGAGTATGGGCTGGGACTCGATTTCTGGTCCATGAAGCTGCGGACCGACTTCCCATCATACGTGGGTTTCCAGGTGGGGGTCTTCCTGACGTTGCTCCTGTTCGAGGTGGCGCTGATCGTGAGCGGTACCCGCCTGGCGTCCGCGGCCTTCGGAGGCAGCGGCCTCGCGGGCAGGCCAGCCCGCACCTGGATCGCCGTCTCCATCCTGGCCCTGCTGTTGTTCGATGTCATCCACTTCCTTCTCTAGCCTGAGCTACGCCCGAAAGAGCCTTCTCTACGTCGGCTCCAGATCCACCCGAGGGAAAGATGTGGTCGCGCTCCTGCTGTTGGGGGTGATGGCCATACTCTTCCCGTGGCAGCTATCGCTCCTGGGCTACCTGCCCAACTCCATAGACTTCATCCTTCAGTACTACCCGAACCTGGCATTCCTGGCCCACAGCCTGCAGGCCGGGGAACTCCCCCTCTGGAACCCCTACAGCTTTGCGGGGACACCCTATCTGGCCGACCCCCAATCCGGCGTCCTCTACCTGCCCAACTGGCCGTTCCTGCTACTGCTGAACACCGCGGACGCGGCCAGGGCCATTATCCTGTTCCACTACGCCCTTGCCACCATCGCAACCTACCTCTACCTCAGGACGATCCGCCTATCGCCGGGTCCCGCCTTCGTAGGGGCCATGGTGTTCGGGCTGAGCCAGTACACCATCATCAAGGCTGCCGGCATCCCGCTGCTGATCAACCTCGCCTGGATCCCGGTGGCCGTCCTGCTGGTGGAGCGTAGCCTCCAACGGAACAGCAGTTGGTACGCGCTCGGGGCAGCAGCCGCCCTCACGATGCAGCTCTTCAACGGGTGGCTGCACGGACTGTACATCACCGCCTTCGCGCTGCTGGCCACCTATCTGTGGCACGCCGTCACCCGCTCGCTGGCCGAGCGAAGCTGGCGGCCCGCACTGAAGTGCACGGGGTTGATGGCCCTTGCCGCGTCGGTGTGGGCCGCTCTCGGTGCCATGCTTCTGCTCCCCGCCGTGGAGTACATGTCCCTATCCAACTACCTGATGGGCCGAGGGCTGGAGCAGGCAGGGGGCTCCGGAAACGTCACCGTGTTGGCACTCTTCGGCGTTGGGGGCACCGAGGGTCACGATGCCTATATCGGCGGCGCGGCCACCTTCCTGATGCTCCTGGGTGCGCTCTTCGGCCAAGACAGAGGGCGTAGGTGGCTCTATCTAGCGCTCGGGGGGTTCGCGCTCCTGACATCCTTCGGCACCAAGGCGCCCCTGTATGGCATCCTCTACCAATGGGTGCCGGGCTTCCAGACATTCCACACCCCCGGCCGATTCATGGTGCTCTACCTGCTCTCCTCCTCGGCGCTGGCCGCCATGGGAACAGACATTTTGCTGAAGGGGGTGACCCGCCGCCAACTGCTGGCAGTTACCGGCACGGCGATCCTGTTGCTGGCTCCCCTCTACTACACCATGTCCCGCATGTACGGCCCCGATACCTTCGGTGAGCTGGTGGGCAACCTTCTTCAGCAGAGCGATGGACCGTTCCTGTGGTTCGGGCTCGCCCGCCACATTTCTCTCTTCGGGGTTGCCACCATCGTGGTGGTAGCAGCCTTGGTTCTTTTCCGAGTACCGACGAGGCTCGGCTACTGTGCGGTGGTGACCCTACTGGCATCGGATCTCTTCCTCGCGCTGCCGTTGGGGGGAATGTACTTCTCAAAAGCTGCCGATATTCTCCAACCGTCGACGCTGGCCGACCGATTGAATGCCTATAATGCCTATGCTGGGAACCAAGGGCAGTTCCGTGTACTGGGATACGCGAGGAACGGTGAGAACCACTTCCTCTCCGACTTTCCCAAGAACCTTGTCCCGGACTTGACCCCGCCCAACCTGGGTATGGTTGATCGACTGGAGGACGTGCAGGGCTACAACCCGCTGCAGCTTCGACGCTATGCCGAGTACATAGCTGCCATCAACGGGGGACCGGACGACTACCACTGGTCCCTCGTGTACAACCTCCAGTCCAAGCTGCTGGACCTGTTGAACGTCCGCTACGTGATGCTTCGAGGTGACGATGCCAGGACGAGAAACGTGACCATCGCGACCAACCTCAATCTCCAGGTCGATGGGCAATCAATCACGGTTCGCCCGAAGTCGATACTGGCCTCCGGGCTTCAGGTCTACTCCTATCTGGGTAACTCAGTCGCTGTACCCGATGGACGTACCGTGGCCAGGCTGCGAGTGGTGGACGCGGATGGACACGTTTGGAGCTCCGACCTGCGAGCCGGGATTGACACCGCCGAGTGGGCTTATGATCGGCCCGACCTGCAGGGGCAGTTGAAGCACCAGAGGGCTCGGGTGGCCATGACCTGGAACGTACCCTATCCCGTGCATACCTACGTGACCGACCTGACATTCCCGACGCCGATGCAGGTGGTGGAGGTGACACTGGAGAGGGTGGAGCCGGGGCTGTTCGTGACGGTCCCCGAGGTCACGGCGCTGCCGGTGAACTCCACTCCTCGCTACCAACTGATTGGGGATGCGAGAGGAACCGAGCTATTCCGAAACAACCTGGCCCTTCCGAGGGCGCTGATGGTGCCCCGGGCGGAAGTGGTCCAGCAGCCGGAAGATGCCCTGGAGCGAATCCAGAGAGACGGTTTCGACCCCAGGCAACTGGTGGTACTGGAGGGGCCAGGTTTCCCAAAGGAGCAGGGATCGGGTCTGGAAAGCGGTGATGTGATCTCGACCTCCAGCAGCGATAACGCTGTGAGGCTGCAGCTGCGCGTCTCCTCGTATGGATTCCTCCTGCTGAATGAGCTATCATACCCCGGCTGGAACGCCTACTTGGACGGCCAACGAACCAGGGTGTGGCGGGCCAACTACCTCTTCAGGGCGATCGAAGTCCCTCCTGGAGAGCACGAGGTAGAGTTCCGGTTTGAACCCGACTCGCTGAAGCTAGGCCTTGCCCTCTCTCTGCCTACCCTGGCCCTCCTCCTGGCGGCCGCCGTGTTCCATTTCAAGACCCGACAGCATCGGAAGGAGAACACCACGCAATGATAGACAAAGAGTTGCTGGATATCCTGGCATGCCCGGCATGCAAATCGACCGTGAGACAAGAGGGTGAATGGATTGTCTGCTCCTCCAGCGACGACTGTGGCAAGAGGTACCCGATCAAGGATGGGATACCGATCATGCTGATCGACGAAGCCGTGGACCCTCACGCCACCAGGACAAGCCCTGAGCCAATGGGATGACATTAAAGGAATCCCGCATATGAACAGCATCGGCGGAGCGCAGAACCTGCTCGTGAAGTTTCGCAGACACAGGGCGGTGCTGCACCCTCGCACCTTGAGCTTCCTCTTCCACTGGTTGCGCAGGAGCCCCGTCGTGCCCTACGCCCCGCTGAAACTTCACCTGGAGCCTACCAGCAACTGCAACCTGCGCTGCGTGATGTGCCCCCAGAGCACGGGCGCCCTCAAGGGCAATGGTTACATGGACATGGACCTCTATCGCAAGATCATCGACGAGGCTAGAGAGTTCGTCCTGGAGATAAACCTGTTCTTCCGAGGCGAGCCGCTGCTCCACCCTCACATCGTCGATATGGTGAGGATCGCCCGAGACGCCGGTATTGCGGTACACGTTAACACCAACGCTACCCTACTGAGGGGAGAGATTGTCGGGGGGCTGCTGGACGCTGGGCTGGACAAGCTGACCATCAGCTTCGACGCCGGCGAGAGGGAGCAGTACGAGCAGATGCGCCGTGGGGCAAAGTATGAGAAGACGCTGGAGAACGTCATGACCTTTCTGAAGGCCAAGGCGGCCCGCGGCGCATCTAAACCCTACACAACTATTCAGGTAATCCGTTTCTTCGATCCGTCCCAGCCCAGACCCACCGTGCCCGAGCCGTTCGTCCACCTCTTCGACGGGCTGCCCGTGGACGAGTTCGACCCGCTGTGGGCTCATGGTTGGGCTGGCACGATGAAAGAGACCGCGGACTTCAAGGCCGCGCCCTACGGCCACAACTACTTCCCCTGCAACTGGCTGTGGAAGTCGCTGGCGATCTGTTGGGACGGGAAGGTGGCCACCTGCTGCGGCGATTTCGGCCCGGAGGATGTCTTCGGCGACCTGAATAGCGACACCCTGCGAGGGATCTGGAACGGGCAGCAGATGGTGAGGATCCGCACCCTGCAGCGAGAGGGCAAGCTGGGCCAACTGCCGCTGTGCCAGGGATGCGACTCCCCCTGGCAGCCCGACGGCCCGCGCTGGAAGCTGTTCAGTGCGGCCTCCAAACTGATTGGGGCGACCTATAGGGGCAGACGGACGAAGTGAGAGCACTCCTGGTTTCTAACCTCTTTCCACCCGACATTGGGGGACCGGCCACCTACGTCTCCAGACTAGCGGACGACCTCTACCGCCGGGGCCACGCCGTCCAACTGGTGGTATGCACCGAGGACCCATCCGCCGGCGAGAAGTACCCCTTCCCGGTCCACCGGGTCTCCCGCAAGATCTTCATGCCCCTCAGACTGCTGATGGTGCTGTGGCGGGTGCTGTGGTACTCCAGGAACGTGGACGTGGTGTACGTAAACGGGCTGGAGCTGCCCGGCGTCCTCGGCTCCAAATTGATGCGAAAACCGGCCGCCCTCAAGGTGGTGGGCGATTTCGCCTGGGAGTATGCGGTCCGCCACAGTTGGACGAACGAGGGCATAGACGAGTTCCAGACGAAGCGCTTCAGCCGCAAGGTGGAATTGGTGCGCAGGATAGAGCACTGGTACGCCCAGAACGTCGCCCGAGTGATCACCCCTAGCTTCTACCTCAAGGGCATCGTCACCGGTTGGGGAGTCCCGCCGCAGCGAGTCAGCGTGGTGTACAACGCCCTGGTCAAGCGGTTCGACGGCAGCATCTCGCGGGAAGAGGCGTGCAAGTCAGTTGGGCTCAGCGGGACGCTGGTGCTGACAGTGGCTCGGCTCTACAAATGGAAGAACATCGACGTGCTGATCAGCCTGGTGCCAGACCTTCCGCCGGAGAGCAAGCTGGTGATCGTGGGCGGCGGCCCGGAGGAGGCCCACCTGAAAGGGCTGGCCGCTGAACTGGGGGTTGCCGATCGGGTCGTCTTCGTGGGGAGTGTGCCCCAGGCACAGGTGGCCCTTTACCTGCGAGCAGCCGACGTCTTCGTGCTGAATACCCGCTACGAAGGGCTCTCCCACACCATTTTGGAGTGCATGGACACCGGACTGCCGGTGGTGGCCACGGCCGTGGGGGGCAACATGGAGCTCATTGAGGACGGCTTCAACGGCTTCCTGGTGCAGGTGGACGACCGCAAGCAGATCATCTCCGCGGTCAGGAAGGTGCTGTACGACCAGAACGTCCGCGAGAGCTTCATCGTCCGGTCGAAAGAGAAGGTGAAGGACGCCTCCTGGGACAAGTTGGTGGATACAACGGTGGGCATCCTGGAGCAGGTTGCTCGGGGCGCCGCGGAATGACCGGTTCCAGCGGATTGAAGGTGATCTCCATCGGGCTGGACCTCACCATTGCCCTGGAGGACCACGCCAAAGGCAGCAGGGGCGACGCTCACCGGCGGCAGGCTGAGTACGCGGAGCTTTCGGCGGGCTATACCGCCATTGTCAAGACCCCTCGCTCGCAGCAATACCGCCCCTATTACTGGGGCAAAGGCCACGCGGTGCTTCCCACCCTGTCGGCCTCCCCGCTGCAGTTCCCGCCAGATGCTTACCGGCTGGCGACGGAGGTCTACCGGAAGCAAGGGGCCGACCTGGTCGTTGCCCAGGACCCATTCTCCACTGGACTGGCCGGCTACTGGCTGAAGAGGCGATTGGGGATCCCCCTCTGCATCCAGGTGCATAACGACATGATCGGATGCAAGTGGTGGATGAGGGAATCCCGGGCCAACCGGTTGATGGAGCCGCTGGGAGCCTGGCTCATTCGAAGGGCGGACACGGTGCAGGTAGTCAGCCACACCATCCGCGATCGGCTCACCGCCCGTGGCATGGTGGCCGAGAGGGCGTGGAACATTATGACCGGTGCCGGCATCGACGCAAGACAGTTCGAAAACGCGGACGGCTCTGCCCTGAGGGCCCAACTGCTGGGTGATCGCTACCGTCACATCGCCCTGTTCATGGGCAGGCTGGTGAAGCAGAAGGATCTGCCGACTCTGATGCGTGCGGCATCTATCGTCGCTCAGAAGAGCCCGGACACCCTCTTTCTGCTGGTGGGCGATGGAGATGAGCGCGCTTATCTGGAGAGGCTGGTGCCGGCCCTGGGGCTAGAGACCAACCTCAGGCTTCCCAACGGGGTAGGCCCGGAGGAGGCACCATCCTATTTTGCCGCCTGCGACCTCTTCGTGATGTCCTCGGTGTACGAGGGAAAAGCTCGGGCCCTGGTGGAGGCGGCCTGCGCCGGGAAGCCGATCGTCTCGACCGCCGTGAGCGGAGCGGACGAAGTGGTTGACGAGGGAGAAACCGGCCACATCGTTCCACTGCGCGATCCCTCGGCGCTGGCAGACCGCATCCTCCGCTTACTCGCCGATCCCGAAAAGGCGGCGGGGATGGGACTACGCGGCCGGGCGCTCGCCAGGGAACGGTACGACCGACAGCGCAACCTGGCGGAGATGGTGCGAATGTGGGAAGCTACGGCGGGGACCGCTGATCGCTGACCGCTGATAGCTAACTGCTTACGTGAGGTGAATTGTGACTTCTGAGAACGGCCGCAAGGATAGGGCATTGAACTTCGGGATAGTCGGCTGCGGCCGCATCGCCTCCCGCCACGCCGATGCCCTCTGGGCAAGAGGTGACACGAGGCTGGTGGCGGTGTGCGACGCCAGCGAGCAGCGAGCGTCCAAGATGGCCTCCCAGTTCGGCTGTGAGACCTACTCCGACCTGGACCAGATGTTGGCCCGGCCCGATCTGGACGTGGTCTGCGTCTGCACTCCCAGTGGACTCCACGCCGCCCAGGGGATCCAGGCCGCGCGGGCGGGGAAGCACGTAATCGTTGAGAAGCCGATGGCCCTCACCCTGGAGGACGCCGACGCACTCCAGGCAGCCTGCCGGGAGTCGGGTGTAAAGCTGACGGTAGTGCTGCAGAACCGCTACAATACGGCGATGAGGCGGCTGAGAGAGGCTGCGGAAGCGGGCAAGTTGGGCAAACTACTGCTCTCCACGGTNACAGTCCGCTGGTACCGTCCCCAGGAATACTACTCCGGAGACAACTGGCACGGCACCTGGGCCATGGATGGTGGTGCCCTGATGAACCAGGCGATCCACCACCTTGACGCCCTGCAGTGGATGATGGGCGAGGTGGATAGCGTCTTCGCCTACACCGCGACCCTGGCCCACAACATGGAGGCCGAGGACACGGGGGTAGGGGTGGTCCGATTCCGGAACGGAACCCTGGGCTCGATCGAAGGCTCCACAATAACCTACCCGGCCAATATCGAGGGCTCCCTGGCGGTATTCAGCGAGAGGGGCTCCATAAAGATCGGCGGCAACTCCCTGGACCGCATCGCCTTCTGGAAGGTGGAGGGGGAGGTGGAGCACGAGCAGGAGATCCTGCGCCGGCAGGAGCTGGATCCGCCGCCCAGCCGCTACCTATCCCACAGCCTGGTGCTGGACGACATGGTGAAGGCGATCCGGGAAGACCGCCAGCCGGCCACCAACGGCGTGGAAGGGCGAAAGTCGCTGGCACTGGTGCTGGCCCTCTACCAATCGGCGCGGCTGGGCCGCGAGGTGAAGATGGAAGAGGTCGAAAAAGGAGAAGGGGTCGTCCCTGACCCCGATAGCAATAAGAGGAACCAGTGATGATCAGCCCCATGGCAAGGATCTATGCCAACGTCCAACTGGGCGAGAACGTCGAGATAGGTGACTTCGCTATAGTGGGTGTGCCCCCCCGGGGAAAGGGCGATGGCGAGTTGCCGACCGTCATTGGAGACGGCGCGGTGATCCGCTCTCACACCGTTATCTACGCGGGGAACGTGATCGGCAGGGGCTTCCAGAGCGGCCACCACACCCTGATCCGGGAGGAGAACCGGATCGGGGACAATGTGAGTATAGGCAGCAGCTCCGTTGTGGAGCACCACGTGGAGATCGCCGACCGGGTTCGGATCCACAGCCAGGCCTTCGTGCCGGAGTTCTCCGTGCTGGAGGAGGGGGCGTGGATAGGTCCCAACGTAGTGCTGACCAACGCGCCCCATCCCCTTTGTCCCAGGGCAAAGGACTGCCTAAAGGGGCCGACGATTCGGCGCGGCGCCAAGATCGGGGCCAACTCCACCATCCTGCCCTTCCTGAACATCGGGGAGGAGGCCCTTGTNGGGGCCGGTTCGGTGGTGGTCAAGGACGTTCCGGACANGGCCGTGGTGGCGGGCAATCCCGCCAGGGTGCTGAAGGGCATTGACGAGCTCACCTGCCCGGTGGATCTGATGGATAGTCCCTATGGAGGTACGAGATGAAGATCCCCCTGTGCGATCTAAAGGCACAGTACGCCAGCATCCAGAAGGAGATCGACGACGCCATCCACTCCGTCATCTCCAACACCAACTTTATCCAGGGGCAGGAGTGCCGGCTGCTGGAGCAGCAGTTCGCGGCATACTCAGGAGCCCAGCACGGCGTGGCCGCCAGTTCGGGCACGGATGCCCTTCAGCTGGCGCTTCTGGCGCTAGGGGTAGGTGCCGACCACGAGGTGATCACCACGACTCTCACCTTCACCGCCACGGCCGAGGCGATCAGTCACTGCGGCGGGACGCCGGTGTTCGTGGACGTCGATCCCCGAACCTACAACATGGACCCGGCAAAGCTCGAGTCGAAGATCACCAAGCGGACCAAAGTGATCATGCCGGTTCACCTGTACGGGCAGCCAGCCGACATGGATGCGATCCTGGCAGTCGCCGGGCGCCACGGTATCGCCGTCCTGGAGGATGCCTGCCAGGCCCACGGCGCGGAGTACAAGGGAAAGCGGATCGGCAGCGTCGGGGCAGCCGCCTGCTTCAGCTTCTACCCGGGCAAGAACCTTGGAGCTTACGGCGACGCGGGGATGATCACGACCAACGACAAGAAACTGGCGGACTGGTGCGCCATGATGGCCGATCACGGCCGGACCGAGAAGTACTCCCACGACTACATAGGCTACGGGAAGAGGATGGACACCCTTCAGGCCGCGATCCTGCTGGCGAAACTTCGCCACCTGGAGGAGTGGACTGTCGCCCGGCGCGACCACGCGGCAACCTACGACCGGCTGCTGGCGGGTCTTGTGGAATCCCCATATCAGCCAGAGTGGGCGAAATCGGTCTACCACCAGTACGTCGTGCGGGTTCCCAACCGCGACCAGGTCTTCGACCGGATGAAAGCAGCCGGGGTGGGAGTGGGCATCCACTACCCCATTCCCCTTCACATGCAGCCGGCCTATCGTTCCCTTGGCTACCGAAAGGGTGAGTTCCCCGTGGCTGAAAAGGCCTCAGATTCGGTTCTGTCGCTGCCCCTCTTCCCGGAGATGACGCAGGAGCAGCAGAGCTACGTGGTGGAACAACTCCGGGCAGCCCTAAAAGGCTAGTACGGGTAGTAATGAAGGTACTGTTCGTCACCCAGATCGTGGACCGCTCTCACGACAACCTGGGAGCGGTCCACGGGTGGATTGGCGCCCTGGCCAGGCAGGTCGAGACCGTCCACGTCCTGGCCCTCAACACCGGCGTCATCGACCTTCCGCCCAACGTCTTCGTCCACTCCCTGGGCAAGGATCTGGGCACTGGTAAGCTGCGCCAACTGCAGATGTTCAACGGCGTCGCCGGGGGACTGGCCCTCCGGCGACAGGTGGACGTCTTCTTTTCCCACATGGTGCCTCGCTACGCCCTACTGCTCGCCCCCTATCGTCTACTGTTCCGCGTTCCAACGGTGATGTGGTACGCCCACAACTCGGCGGATCTCAAGCTGAAATCCGCCAACCTGTGTGTGGACCGCTTCGTCACGGTGTCCAGGGATAGCTTCCCCCTGGGCCCGGAGAAGTGCAGCGTGGTGGGCCACGGCGTCGACACCGATCTGTTCCGGCCAACGCCCGAGAGCACACCCTGCGACGGTAGGGTCCGATTCCTCAGCCTCTGCCGCATCTCGCCACGCAAGGAGCTGGACACGCTGATTTCGGCAGCAGACCTGCTGACCAATCGCTGGGGGCAGCGGAATGTGGAGTTCATAGTAGCCGGTGGTCCGCTGGCACCGGAGGACTACGTCTACTACCAGCACTTAAAAGACCGTGTGAAGGAGCTGAAGCTGGAAGGGCTGTTCCGCTTTACCGGCGGCATTCCCCACTCGGAGACGGTCGGCCAGCTCCAGGGCTGCGATTACTTCGTCAACATGCACGTCGAGGGGGGACTTGGCAAGGCGGTGCTGGAGGCCATGAGCTGCGGGCTGCCGGCCTTCGTCTCCACCCCCACCTACTACGAGCGTTTTCCGGAGTACGGGAAGGCATTCCTCTTTGCACCCCGGGACCACGAGAGCCTGGCCGAGAAGATGATGAGGGCGGCGCTGCAGATGTCTCCTTCGGATCGCAAGAGGGTCGGCAACGACCTGCGCGGCTGGGTGCTCCGGGAGCACGATCTGAACCGGCAGATGTCCAGGATAGTCCAGGTGATGCAAGAGGTAAGAGAGGGGAGGCAACCATCTACGTTCGAGTAGTGTTGGCCGGAAGGGCTGCCTCCGGTGAGAGGGCACGCTACACCGTCGGAACGATCCTTTCCACCCTCGGGATCTCTCACGAGTTCGTGAGTGCGGCGGATGTGGACGGGGCCGGCCCGCTGAGTCGGGGTATCTACCTCGTGGTGGGCACGGCGGACGGCGGCCTGATGGACCGCATCTGCCGTGAGACCGCGGTAGTGGTTTTGCCAGACCCAGACCTCGAGTCAACGGCACCAGACTCCGTCCTTCCAGAACCCAGAACACAGAACCCAGAACCGGCACTGGCTCCCAAACAGTTTCGGATGCTCTCTCAGCCGACCCAGGGAGGGCACCTGGTGGGAATTGCGGCAGATCTGGTCGGACTGGCCTTCAAGCTGCTGGCCCGCGACGAGGAGTACGGCGTCTCTGCCCGCGACGACCACGACCGGTTCCTGTGGAGCGGCAGCCCCCTCAGCGCCACCGATCTAGGTCCTCGCCCCTTCGTCAGCGAGTACGCCCACCTGCTGCTGGCCTGCTTGCTGGAGGGGTGCCTACAAACCCGCCAGCCGGTGATCCGAAAGGAGTTCTGGCCCCACGGCAAACCGATGGCCGGCTGCCTCACTCACGATGTGGATGTGGTGAAGCGGGGCAAGCTGGGCCGGGGTGTCGCGGTAAGGGACGTGAGGGGAGCCCTTTCCAGCTTGGTCCGGGGCCGACTCGGCCGCGCCGCTACCCAGATCTCCACCATTGCCGGCACGGCCGCTTCGGATAAGGACCCCTACTGGAGCTTCGACCGGATCACGACCATGGAGGAAGCGCGGGGCTACCGGTCGACCTACTACTTCATGGCCGGCAACCGCCACCCGGAGGACGCCGTCTACAGCCTGGTAGAGCCATCCATCGCGGAGTTGATGGCCAAGCTGGAGGGATCGGGCTGCGAGATCGGGCTGCACGGCAGCTACCTCTCGAGCGTCGATGTCGAGATGCTGAGGTCATTGAAAGCGGAGTTGGAAGGAAAGCTAGGCCATGCCGTTGTCGGACACCGAAACCACTTCCTGCGCTTCCGAGCGCCTGATTCGTGGAGGGCGCAGGAGTCCGTTGGATTCGCGTACGATGCCACGCTGGGTTTCTCCGACCGGGAGGGCTTCCGGGGTGGGCATGCTTTTCCCTTCTTCCCTTACGACCTGGTGGCGGACCGGCCCATGGGGCTGCTGGAGATCCCGCTGGCGATCATGGACATGAGCCTGTCGAAGTACAGAAAGCTGCGGGGGGCGGATGCCGAGGATGCGATGGAGACCGTCCTCAGGCAGACACGGTCGGTGAACGGCCTCGCAACGCTGCTGTGGCACAACACCAGCTTTTTTGATCCCGAGTTTCCCGGCGGCGGCAGCCTCTACGAGTCCGCCCTGGATTGGCTGGCTGAGAACCAGTGCTACGTCGCACCGGCCAACGAGATCGCCGGCTGGTGGAAAGCCCGAGAGGCCGTGCGNCTNTCACCCCTGANGGACGGTCGCGTCGGCTGGAGGATGGAAGCCCCCGAGGAGATCGACGGGCTGGTGCTCCGGATCGGGCTGCCGGATGCCGAATCCTCACCGCGGGTGGGGGGCCAGGTTCCGCTGGCGCTGAGCCGAGATGGCACCGATCACCTGTTGGAATACGGTCCGCTACCGGCAGGATTCGCCATGGATATCGAGTACAGTTGAGACTGATCTACCTGGCCAACAACCGGATCCCCAGCGAGAAGGCCAACAGCCTTCAGGTCATGCAGATGTGCAGGGCCTTCCAACAGGAGGGGGCTGAGGTGCGACTGGTGGTGCCTCGCAGACTACAGCCCAAAGTGATGCGCGAGGTGGCGGACCCCTTCGCCTACTTCGGCATCCCAGACCGATTCCCCATCGTCAGGCTACCCTGCTTAGATACCCTGGAGTTGGCACCGGGGAGACTGCAGCCGGCGGCCTTCGCCCTACAATCCTCCAGCTTCAGTCTCTCCGTCGCGGGATACCTGGCCGGCCACAGGGCGGATCTCTACTACTCCCGGGATCCACTATCGACCGTGCTGCTGGGGATGGCGCCGGGCTCGGTGCGTTCCAGGTCGGCGTACGAGGCCCACACCTTCCCGAATCCGGGACTGAAACAGAGGCTTCACCTCTCGACAGTTGGGCGGATGGCCGGCATGGTTTGCATAACCCGGGGGCTGG
>JGI24132J36420_10000317_pt1 | contig 24348 bp, 18 predicted proteins | sample BarGraNGADG00212_3_FD_36420 | JGI IMG/M metagenome (IMG submission 36420) | reverse complement strand
TTTATTCCTAAGAATTATTGAACAGGGAGTGAATGCAGAACCTATCTCATACGAAAATATCGTTAAAGAAAAACACGGGTAATGATCGGATACCCCATTTTTTATTATACCTATTCCAAATTCAATAAGGTATATTGCATAAAACGGCAAAACCAGCGATTCTACTTGTTGGCGGATATGAATACGTTCATGATTCATAATCCTTTTATCAAGCTTCAGAGTCCTATCTCTGAGCAAGATAAATGGAAATAGCGTTATGCCGGAAATGCCTAAATATCTGATTTTTGGAATGACGATAATCATCAAATTAGTTCTTTGGTAAAAGTGGTTTAGTTTGTTTGTTGATTTTGTAGAGTTGATAGGTATTTATTGCTGTAAACAGGTTATTAATATCTATCGATGAATTAATATCTTTCAGATTAGCTGTGACCGAATTATTCAAATCACTGAAAGATTCTTGGGTAACATAACTCAAATTACTGATTTCAGAAACTATTTTATTTTCCATTTCATAAATAGAAAGTAGTAAATCATCTAATTTAGTTCCAATGGTTGATAATTTATCTGATACTTCATTCTCCCAGTTAGAATTATAAATTCCTATTTTGTCAAACGATTCATATATTTCGTAAAACGTAATCAAATCTTCCGAAACCAAGGCACTTATCATATTGATAGAATGAAAAACAAGCAATTCATACGTATGCATTTGGTTTTTCAAAAGATTCAATCTTTCGTCAAGTTCTTTTTTAGAACTTGTCTTTTCAATTGACTCAAAGATCTTCTGGATATTACTCTTTTTGGTTTTGATATAATTAGACACTTTTACAAACTGATGAACGTAATTCTTATCAATTCCAATTACCTGTTTTTGATATTTTGAAAGCAATTTAGGGAAATCATTGTCTATCAAATCAATCTCTCCGTTATTATCGGTATCCAACTTTTGAATAATAGTCTTTTTTGATTCTTTTAGCTTTTCCTTTTCTCTTTCAATTTTTTGAATTTTAGTAGCTTGTTCTTTTTGTAAATCTTGGTCAAATTTGTCTGCAATACTATTCAAATCATCAATAAGTTCTTTTAAAATTCCTACATCTTCGGGCGTGGATTTTTTCTTATAAGACTTATATGTTATTAAATTACCTTCTATTTTCAACTCCTTATTAATATCCATAAGGTCCACGTACCAATAATCATTACGTTTCCAGTAGTCATTGTAATAAATAAAAAGGATATTATCACAAAGGGCATAACCTTTTCCTTTATAAAAATGACAAAATGCTATTCCACTATCTAAACCGAAAATTATAGGAAATGGGTGGCTAGTTAAATCTATACTGTGCCAAACAGATGTTGAAAAAAACGAATGATATTTTGAATAGATAAACTGAGGTGTCACAACATTGGGTTTATCTTTTATTTTTTTGTGAAAATTCTCAAAAAAATTGCTAAGTACTGCTATTTTTCTATCATATAATTCCCCATCACTACTATAAATTGAGTCTATTTCATAAAATGTTTTCATATTATTGATAATTTTATAGTTAAAACAATTTTTCAAATTCAAATTCGTTTAAATCAATATTCCCTTTTCTTAACCATTCATCTTCTAATCTATCATAATTATGGTTATCTGTAGTAGTCCAATGCTTAATTAAACTTTTTATTCTGGGACGCCCTTTTAATCCCTGACCTGAAGGTGTGAATATTTTATAAAAATTTATTTTACGTCCATAATCACTTCTCAAGATTTCATTCCATTGAGTTAAAAAAGGTTCACATGGCTTTCTAGTTAAATATACGCTTTTAATAGATACATTCTGTTTTAAATATGAAATAATGCTCTCAGTTGACCATGATACTTGACCAATATTATTTAATTCTGCAAGATCACCATCATTTATTAGGTCATAACCTTCTTCATTAATGAAAACTGTATTTTTGACCATTGTGTAATCAGTATTTTTTTTGTTCATGACTTCTTGAATTAAATCAGCAAAAGTCAATTTATGTTTTGCTGAAAAATCAAAAATTTCTTCTAATGTAGGTTCTAAAGGAGAATGAAATTTACGCTGTTTCATGTATCTAAAACTTTTAAATTCAAACAAATTAAAAAGTGCGGGCCAAAACCAATTTCGTCCATAAAAAAAGTCTGCTATATTATATAACTCATCTGTATCTGGATTAAAAGTGCCTAAAAACAATATTTTAGGTTTATATGGCGTATTTTCAAGAATTGCATTTCTTGTTGAAAACCCCTGCCCAAAGTCTTTTTCTTTAAATTTGTGGTTAATTGAATCCATGTTTTTTATAGTTTATCAGTTTTTTATTATTTGTTTCAAAACCATTCCAATAGATTTACCAATTGGCTTAAATTCTTCTTCTGTAAAGAAATTCGATTTGGCATTATTACACCAATAACAACACCAAACCAAATTGTCAAGGTTATCATAAGTTTCTTTAGGATCTTTTCTATCCAATTCTAATCTTTTGCCCCTCTTACCACCTCTTGTTCCATCGGCTCTTTTACCGTTTCTTTGTAAGTCATAAAGCAGTTTCTTTCATCATTACTTATACCGCAATAATGACATTTTTGATTTGTTTTAGAAGCCCAATCATTGAATTCTTTTAATTTTATACTGGTAAAACCAGCTGAGACAAATTTCTTTTTTTTGTCGAATCTACTTTTCTTCTGATTATAGATTTTCTTTAAATCTTCTTCTGTAATTTTCAGCATAATATACTGTTTTAATAATTAATTGCAATTTTATTTTTTTACAACCCTTGTCTATTTAATAATCCAACATTCTGAAACGAGAAATAGTCAATTAAAAGACCTTGTGCTCTATGATTAACAGCTTTTATTTCCCTATTTGTGAGATTATGAAATTCTCTTGCTGAATAAATTTCAAATGGAATAAATACAATCAATACCTGTGAATTTAAAGCAATATTATCGTTAAATTCATTTCTTTGTATTAAGGTTCTATTCATCCAAGCATCAATCCAATGGTTATGATTTTGGTCATCATATCGTATTGTATTGTTAATGTGGTGTGCTAATGTACCTAAATGGTATGCATGGCTGCGTCTCCATCTTCCACCTATTTGATTGGATTCTCCAATATAGGTTGTTCCGAATGTGTCATGAATAAAAGCGATATACAAATGTGGTTCATTTTTAATTACATCATATTTTGCTTGAGCATCATTCGAAAAGAAAAAACCACTTTCATCAAAAACAGCTATCAAAGGATTATTGGGAATAGTTTTAAAAAGTGGTACTGAATTATTTTCTATATAAAGTTTGATATTTTCAATAAGATCAAAACCAGTAGTACCGCTAACACTTACACTTGATTTTTCTCTCACAACGTCTAATTTGTCTGTTGGAGGATTTGTGTTTTTTTTGAAATTAGTTACATTTTCATTCTTATAATTTCCTACTTTCAAATCATTTTCATTTATCTCTAAAGGATTATAACAATACCAATCCCCATTAAACAAAACTCTAATACAACCTTCTCTCTGTAGTTGTGTATCAACTTCTTCTGAAGTTGGTGTAGTAGCAGTAGTAAAAGGCTTTTCAAAAGAATATTTTAGAAATTTCAATTTGTTTTGTTCTTCTCTTGCCCAATCTTTTACGGTTTTTCTATCTAGCTTTCCGTTTGTTTTCTGTAATAGATAGTGTTTGCTCATAATAATTTGTTTTAAAGTTAATAATTTGTTTTGTTTTAAAACTCCCTTTCTTCACCCCACAAATATATGACTTTTATTTGTAGGGTGAAAAAGTATAAGTGCCTGAAATTAAAATCCCAGTTTTCGTCCCTTTTTGCTCATTAGTCGCTCCGTTTCGCAATACTGCACAAGTTCGTCGGAGGTTGCACGGTTTCCGGTAATCACCTCGTTGATAATGGCTTTGCGGGCAATGTTATCAATTTCTCCACCCGAGAAGTGAAAACGGGCAGAAAGTTCGCTGGCTTGTTTGTCGTCCATCCAGTTCAGTTTGCTTTTCCAAATCTGTTTTTTGGCTTCCACGGTTGGCATTTCGAATTTGAGTTTGAATAGAAATCTGCGCTCAAATGCAGCGTCTAAGTTATCCACCAAGTTGGTAGTGGCAATAATGATACCCTCGGTTTTCTCTATTTGTTCCAGAATGATGTTCTGAATAGCATTTTCTGTTTGTGCCACGTTGGAAGCATTGTTGTCCTTCCGTTTGCCAAGTACGGCATCAGCTTCGTTGAAAAGCAGAATGGGTTTCACTGCATTTTTCCTGCAAAGACGTTCATAATCTTTAAACACCGCTTTGATGCGTTTTTCGCTTTCACCAAACCACATGGATTTTGTTTGGCTGATGTCCACGTACAAAACATCACGACCGGTTGCCTTGGCTATCTGATAAACCGATTCGGTTTTACCTGTGCCGGGTGCGCCATAAAACACCGCTGCAACTCCTTTTGACATAGACATTTCCTGTAAACGAGCTTGCATATCGGTGAATTTTTCATTCGTCAGACTGGTTTGTAGAAAGTCCATTTGCTTTTGGAATTTTTCATCAAAGTAAAGTTGTTTAGTGGCAATAGCATCCACCGAAATAACATCCTTGAGCGTATGTTTTTTGATAAACATTTCGGCATCTTGTCCCAAGAGTAACTCAATAGCTTTTGTAGTTAGCGTAATGCTAACGTCACCAACAAAAGTGGCATTGTTCACTACTATTAAATTGGTCTCTAATAACTTACTTGTATTTTCGGTTATTTCCCTGATTTTTATAAATTTATGCTTTTGAGAGTCGTATATATTCTTTATGGTTCTCTCTACCGCTGTTTCGCAACCGCCCCGTACCATATCGTCGCACATTTCGTACAGCAGCGTGCGGTCGAACAACGAAATTCCCATGTCTGATAGTTTATCAATGGCTTCGATATGCGAATTATACATTTCCAACGTACTCACTTCGCCAAAAAGATGATCAGTATTTATAATATCTTGATTTCTTTCTTCAATAAAGTCCGACACGGCGTTACTAAACTCATAAATATCCAACTGTTCTGCCTTATTGGCTTCATTTATCGGTATATTGTGATACACAGCTTCCATTACGTTTTCATAAATGCGCATGAATTTCAAATTTGCTCTCGCTACTTTTTTCTTGTTACGACGTTCTAACTCTGACTTTATTATTTTTTTATCGATTAAAGCAATAATATCCGGACGGTATTTTACGAATTTTGAAATTTTCATAGATAGTTCGCTCAATAAATCGCTCAAGTCGCACGAGTAACCCATTGATTGCTGAACATATATGATGGAAAAGAACCATGCTTGTTGTTCCGTAACATCAAGAAATTGTGCGAGTTGTTGGCTTTCGGTTTTGATTTTTGCAGTTGCTTCGGGGTTTAATTCGGACTCGAAAAGTTCCGTCGAAATTCGATAAATCGTTTCCAATACGTTGAACGTGAGCTGAGTAGTTTGTTCCATAACGTTTAGTATTTATATGATTATTTTAAAAATTCAAATTGGATAAAGCGTGAAATGGGTGGACGTTGTTTGGGTTAAATAATGACAAAATATAAATGTTCATCAGGGCAAAACGTGCTTTTTTCGAATACAATTAGTGGAATGAAAAGTATGGTCATTGTTTTGATGAACAATGTCCTTTGAAATTTAGCATGAAAGAATTATGAAATGAAAAGATTGAAAGTAATAATAGTAAAGTAAGTATTAAAGTGAAGGAATAACACGCTGATTAATACCATAATTTATTACATTTGAAATATTAAAACCTCTAATTACAAGTATAATATATCATTTTCAAATAAAAAAGTTATTTAACAATAATTATATTAAAATATCGCTTTATTCAACCGAAAACCAATTAAAAACACTAAATATCACATACTTACCAAACATGTTAAAGTTTTATAAGTATATGAATTGGTATGGTGAAATAGTCTAGATCATCAATTATTGTTGAAATATGATTCTTTGATTTGTATTCTGTCATTTGTCAACAATTGGTTGTTCGAGCAATTTTGTTTTGATTCTTCAATTAAAAATAATAGTAAAGCATCTGGTGTTAGCTCCATATAATAATCGTCTAGTGTTTCGGATTTACTCATAGTTATGAGATATTGATCAATGAGGTCACTATAACCTTCAATAATCGATTGTGTTTCAAAGATTTTTACACCTAACAGGTTTTGGAAACCTGTTAGGTATGTGAAATTTAGAGTACCACAATCAATTACAAATTCAATTTCTTATATTGGCTTCCAATATTATAAGAGTTCTTAACTTCTATGCTCTTTCTTGCTTCTACCTCTGTACTTCCTCGCTACCAACACTCACTATCATCCGATGATCGTCCGATGACCGTCCGATGCAGCTAAGTGATAATTCTGTTCTACTTCTGTGATTATTCTGTGATTTATTTGATGTACATTTGCACTAATAATCAATATTATCAACTATTAAAAGTCACCCTTTAGGGGGATTTAGGGGGCATAATTATGGCACGTTTCATATCTTCTACTTTCGGAAAAATCTCAGGCAAACACGGCTCTGCTGTTGCAGCTGTGCGTAAAGATGGTTTATGCATTCTCAAAGAATATCGTGTCACTTCCAATCCCAATACGGCAGGACAAAAGAATCAGCGTGGTAAGTTTGGATTTGTGATGAAGGAAATAAACTGTTTGCGTAGTGTTTTTACAAGAAACTTTGGTGGACAATACGGAATTAATAAAGTAGTTGCCTCAGTCATGAAAACCGCTGTTATGGGTGAATTTCCCGATTTTACAATGGATTATAGCAAACTCATTATTGCCACTGGCAGTTTATACAGTACTTCCAAAGTAAGTTTGGACAGATTAAATGGAAATTCATGGATTATAACTTGGAATTCTGAATTTTATAACGATGGTTCGCCGACCGATCAAGTTCACATCGTCATTCTCAATCCTCAAACGAAATTTGCAATGGAGAGGTACGAATGTGCCGGTCGTTCAGCAGGAAAGGTAGAAATTGAAGTTCCATCCGGTTGGACAAATTCTGAAATTCACGCTTGGATCTATTTCACTTCTCCCGAAGGAAACAGACAATCAACCAGCCAATATATCGGTTCAATATAAAACTACTACCGATTACTTACTCCTCTATATCTTTATTTCCCAAATCGCCACGAAATGGCAAACACTTCCGCCCAATACGAATAAATGCCAGATGGCGTGCATGTATTCAATTTTTTTGAAAGAATACAAAACTGCGCCAACTGTGTAAAACAATCCACCACCAATTAACCACCATAACACATTCATAGAACCGGTTACTGATAGTGAATCGATTAATGGTTTGAATGCAATAACCACCACCCAACCCATTGCCACATAACAAATTGTTTCAAGTTTGCTTCCGTCTTTTAGTTTCAAAAAGCTCAGCAAAATTCCAAGTGCTGCGGCTGCCCAAATAACACAAAACAACGACCAACCCCACGCTCCATTTAATCGCAACACTACCAGTGTGAAAGGCGTGTAACTTCCTGCAATTTGCGCGTAAATGGCTGCATGATCAAACTTTCGACGAAGCGGTTTTGTGTCTTCATTTTTCTCAGCATGATAAAGCGTTGACGAAGTGTACATTAAAATCATAAAAATAACAAAAACCACATCGCTCACAATTGCCCAATTATTTCCGGAAGCAGCGGCTTTCTGAATTAAAAAAGTGCCGGCTACTAGACTGAAAACAATTCCGATGGCGTGTGAGTAAGTGTTGGCTCTTTCTTCTTTGGCTGAATATCTTGTCATGAAAGTTTGAGGTTAAGTTTTTTTTAAGCCCCTTTAGGGGTTTGGGGCCATCTATATCGTTCTTAATGCCCGATCAATTACATTGTTCTCAAATCCACGACTTTGAGCAAAACGAAACAATTTTCCTTGTTTTTCGTATTCGTATTCGTATTTCAAACCGGCTAATTTAGTTTTTAAAATCGATGCCAGCATTTCTTCATATTCTCCGTCATCAATTGTTTCTAAGGCTTTATTTATTAGTTCGTTGCTTAGTCCTTTTTGTTTCAGAAAATACGATATTTTGATTTTCCCCCATTTGTTGAACCGGAATTTGTCTTTTACAAAGTAAGTACAGTACCGTTTCTCGTTGATAAAATCATCAGCGATTAATCGTTTGATAATCTTGTTTTTATCATCCGACACAACTCCCCAGACATTCAGTTTTTCTTCTACTTCCGACACACAATGTTCGGAAATAGAACAATAGGACGCAGCTTTGTGCAGCAATTCCTCCAGTGGATATTCCTTTTTCATAAAATAATACTTACGAGTTAAGCAAGTGAAATTAACCCACAAATGTAGTTATTTTTCTTGTTTTTAATCTGATAATTATGCAAGCAAGAAATATTTTTCATATAAATAAAAACTTTGGGTAACAAAATATTGTTTTGTAAATAAAAATTGTAACTTTGCTACGAAAAATGTATCCTTTGCCTCAAAATGAAACGTACAAAAAAAGAACAATTAGAGTTTACAGCTACAGAACTTTTCTGGAAACATGGATTTAAGAAAGTCAGTATTGATGAAATTTGCAAAAAAGCAAATGTCAGCAGAAAGACTTTCTATACTTTTTATGAGAATAAATCGGCTTTGGTAATTCATTTAATGAAGAAAATGACAGATGAAGCCTTTTTGGAATCACGAAAAATTATTGAAGGTGAAGGAACATTTGCAGAGAAAATGGAGAAATCGCTGAATCTGAAATTGGAACGGAATAAAAATATGTCAATTGAATTTGTTGCCGATTTTTACAATCCCGATTCTACTGATATTTTGGACTGTTTTAATTTAATAATAAAAGATTCAATGTCGATGTTGACAGAATTTCTTCGAAAAGCTCAGTCAACAGGCGAAATGAACCCCGATTTGAATTTAAATTATGTACTTTGGTTGATGCAGAAACAAATAGAGTTTTGCAGTTCGCCTGAATTGATGTCCATGTTTCCTGATGTTGATACAATAACCAAGCAACTTACACAATCGCTTATTTACGGAATTTTACCGATAAAGAAATAGAATAATGAACTCAAAGTCGAAAATAGTTCTATTATTACTGTTAAGCACCTCATTCTTAATTGCTCAGAAAGATTCATCAAATTTATCTTTCAACGGACAGGTAACAGCGTGGGGAATCGGTCAATTTCAAAATCCGTTCGGCATTCAGTTTGGCGGACGTTTTGTGCCAACTTTGTTGGGAAACTTTTCATTATCTCCAAATTCCAAAATAGATTTTGAGGCTTCGTTGAATATAAACGGCTCGGTTAATTTTACCGGATTGCAATACGATAGTGTTATGGGTCAGTTTAAGCCCTATCGGGTTTGGTCGCGTTATTCAGGGCAGAACTGGGAAATTCGTGCCGGTTTGCAGAAAATTAATTTTGGTTCGGCCAAAATGTTTCGTCCGCTCATGTGGTTCGACGGAATGGATATTCGCGATCCGTTGCAATTGACTGATGGCGTTTACGGTGCATTGGGACGCTATTATTTTCCGAATAATGCCAATATCTGGCTGTGGACTTTGATTGGAAATAAAAATCCAAAAGGATATGAAATGTACGGTTCAGCACAATGGAAACCGGAAGTTGGAGGACGTTTTCAAATGCCCGCCGGTACAGGACAACTTGCATTAAGCACGAATTTTAGAAAAGTTCAGATGAGGAATTGGGTATCAAATCTTTGGAATGACTATGAATTTTTGAACGAATCCCGGATTGGTTTAGATGGTAAATGGGATATTGGCATCGGATTGTGGTTCGAATCGAGTGTTACGCTGACTGATACTAAAAATGTTTATTCTCCTACTTTATTCAAAGTTCAGGATGCATGGAATATTGGAGCTGATTATACTTTCGGTATAGGAAATGGCTTAGGAATGACGGTTGAATACTTCCGGTATCATCTTGGAGATCAGGTTTTAGTAAATGGAACTACTTTAAATCTGATTGGAAGCATGTTTACGTATCCGGTTTCGATGCTCGACAATATATCGGCAATGATATTTTATATACCGGGACCAAATTTGTGGCTGAACTATGTAAACTGGAGTCGAACTTACGACAATTGGAGCTTGTATGCGATAGCCTACTGGAATCCTGATAATTTTCAGTTGTTAAGTTCGCAATCACAGGGAAGAAATTTATTTGCCGGCAAAGGCATTCAGATAATGGTGAATTATAACTTTTGACCTCCCCTAACCCCTCCAAAGGAGGGGGAGAGTGGATTTGGAATAAACTTAAAATAACAATAAAATAAGAAAGGAATTTTCTATGAATAACAAAAATTTGAATACTGAAATTTTCCCCTCCTTTGGAGGGGTCAGGGGAGGTCTAATCGTCGAAGTAAAAAACCTCGTAAAAAAATTTCCTATTGGAACCGGATTTTTCACTGCTTTAAAAGGTGTGGATCTTGAGTTTACCGAAGGAGAATTTGCGGGATTAGTGGGTCCAAGCGGATCAGGGAAAACCACTTTGTTGAATATTATCGGAACGTTGGATGTACCGTCCAATGGCGAAGTGGTCGTGTTAAGTAAATCAGTCGGAAAATTAAAGCCCAAAGAAGCAGCACAACTTCGAAAAGAAAAACTTGGTTTCATCTTTCAGAATTACAACCTGTTGCCTGTTTACACGGTGTTTGAAAACGTTGAATTCCCATTATTGCTTCTCAATATGAATGCTGATGAACGGAAAAAACGTGTTATGGAAACGTTGGCCTGGGTTGGATTAACAGACAAAGTAAAATCGCGTCCGGCACAATTGTCGGGTGGTGAATGCCAGCGTGTTGCCATAGCCCGTGCCATGGTAAAACGACCATCATTGGTTTTGGCTGATGAGCCGACTGCAAATCTGGATTCTGCAAACTCGCACAATATACTACAGACTATGGAGAAGTTGAATAAAGAGCTAAAAACGAGTTTTATTTTTGCAACGCACGATGAAAAAGTAATCAGTTACCTGCATCGGATTATCCGGCTTCAGGATGGAAAAGTTGTGGAGGATACCAGCCCCCTAAATCCCCCTAAAGGGTGACTTTAAGATTAGCAAAATAACAACCAATTTTTAGAAATATGATGAATAATAAACAAAATATACAAAACTCCCCCTTCAGGGGGTTGGGGGGCAAATTCCTATTTAAAACAGCTTTCAGAAGTTTAATAGGTAATGGACTTAAAACCTGGCTCAATGTTTTTGTGCTTTCCATATCTTTTGTCCTGATAATTCTATTGCAGGGAATATTAAAAGGTTGGAGCACACAAGCAGTTGACGATACGGTAAAATGGGAAATTGCCGACGGACAATACTGGCAATCAAAATATGATCCTTTTGATCCATTTTCACTTGATTCGAGCACCGTTGAAATTCCGAAGGAATTTCAAAAAGATATTGATAACCATTTAATAGAACCCGAATTGATTTCAACAGGAAGTATTTATCCCGGCGGGAGAATGCAGAGTGTACTACTAAAGGGAATTAGACCCGATCAGAAATTATTGAAAATCCCAACCGAAAAACTACTTACACAAACTTCCGTCACAGGGGCAGGTGGATCTGAAATTCCGGTAATTTTGGGTGCTTTTATGGCAAAACAAACCAAACTCCGAATGAATGATGTCGTAACTTTGCGATGGCGGGACAAAAACGGAACTTTCGAAGCTGCCGATATTCGTGTTGTTGGAATTTTCAAAACATCAATTCCAACGGTGGATAATGGAATATTGTGGATTCCTCTCGACAGACTTCAGCAAATGACTTTGCAGCCCAATTGTGCCAATTTACTTATAAAATCACCTCTTATAGGTGTTCAAAATGTAAAAGGTTGGGATTTCAAAGATGTAACTAATCTGACTGCATCAACCATGTTGTTGGTAAAAACAAAATCCATTGGTACCAGTTTTTTGTATATCTTATTTCTACTTTTGGCTATGCTGGCTATTTTCGATACACAGACGCTGGCTATTTTCCGCCGCCAACGGGAAATAGGAACATTCATTGCACTTGGTATGACTCAACGGCAAGTGGTCTGGCATTTTACGCTCGAAGGAACCATTAATGCATTATTAGCTTTTGCTTTAGGAGCTGTTTGGGGAACACCAATTCTATTTTATATGGTAAAATATGGCTATTCGTTTAATATGGATGCCAGCGAAATAGGTGTTCCAATGGCTGATACGATGTATGCAACTATTACACCCGGTTTAGTAATTGGGACGATGATTTTCATACTTATTGTAACGGCTATTGTCAGTTATTTACCGGCTCGCAAAATTGCTAAAATGAATCCGACGGATGCCATAAGGGGGAAAGTACAATAGTTCATCAGTTGATTGGTTAACTTGTTCAGGAACCAGTCAACTTATTCACTAATTAACCAATAAACAAATCAACAAAATGATAAAATTCTTATTTAAAGGATTATTGCGCGACAAAACCAGAAGTCTATTACCGATAATAGTCGTTTCGTTAGGAGTGATGATGACGGTTTTTTTGCAAGCGTACATGGGTGGTATTTTTGCTGACAGCATTGAAACAACTGCCAATTTCTCGTCGGGACACGTAAAAGTTATGACCGAAGCATACAAAGAAAATCAATCGCAAATTCCGAATGATTATGCAATCATGGGAATAAACGATGTGATGAAAAAATTAAAAACTACTTATCCTGCTATGACCTGGATTGATCGGATTCAGTTTGGCGGACTGCTGGATGCTCCCGATTCGAAAGGAATGACCCGTTCACAGGGCACTGTGATGGGAATGGGCATTCATTTGTTGGGCAATCAGGATGAAATTACCCGGATGGATTTAAAATCCAAATTGCTTATGGGTCATTTTCCTCAGAAAAAAGGTGAAGTCATGATTACCGACGAGCTTTTTAAAAAGATGAATTTAAAGCTGGGTGACCACGTAACGTTGATTTCCAACTCCATGTATGGCGATATGGCCATGTATAATTTTGTGGTTTCGGGGACTATTCATTTTGGAACATCTGCTTTGGATAAAGGCATGATTATAGCCGATATTGAGGATGTCCGTGTGGCGTTGAACATGGAAAATGCAGCCGGTGAGGTGTTGGGTTTTTTCAACGATTCACCTTATATCGATTCCAAAGCTAAAAAATTGTCCACTGAGTTTAATGCCGGTAATACCAAGAAATCTGATCAGTTTTCACTGGCCATGTTACCCATGAGTGGCATAGGGGGCATGGATTTTATGATTGCCTATTCCGAAAATGCCCAGTATATCATTATCTTTATTTTCGTTTTCGCCATGTCCATAGTGCTTTGGAATGCCGGTCTGGTTGGCGGTTTAAGAAGATATGGAGAGTTTGGATTGCGCATGGCTATTGGTGAAAGTAAGCACGAAATTTATCGTTCGCTTATTGGTGAATCGCTTTTAGTTGGGTTAATGGGATCAATTATTGGTATAAGTATCGGATTGACTTTTGCCGCAATTTTGCAAAAACACGGACTCGATATAAGAGATATGATGCGCAATTCGAACATGATGATGCCAAGTATTATCAGGGCGCAAATTACCACCACCACTTACTTTATTGGCTTTATTCCCGGCGTACTTTCAACCTTAATCGGGTCCATGTTAGCCGGAATTGGCGTTTACAAACGGCAAACAGCTAATTTGTTTAAGGAACTGGAAGGATAAAATCAATTTACAATTTATTTATTTACAATTTACAATTGAAATATGAGAACAATCATTTTCTTTTTAGTGTCAGTTCTTTCACTGACAAGCTTTTCCCAGAATTACCCTTCGGGAAAATCCATACTCGACAAAGTAGACAATAATATGTCGGCAAAAACACGGATAATAACTGCAAAAATGGAAATTGCCGATTTGCGGGCTACACGAACCATGGTTTCAAAATCGTACAGCATCGGCGATAAAAAAGGTTATACCGAATACTTAGCTCCGGCACGAGAGAAAGGGACTAAAATGTTGAAACTGGAAAATCAGTTGTGGATATATTCTCCATCGACAGATCGGACTATTCAGATTTCGGGACACATGCTCCGCCAGTCGGTTATGGGCAGCGATATGTCGTACGAAGACATGATGAACGACAAGCCTTTGCTGGAACAATACAAAGCCGATGTGACCGGTACTGAAACGGTTGATGGTCGTACTTGTTGGGTGGTTACACTCACGGCAATTGCCGCCGATGCAAATTATTTTACCCGTAAAATGTGGGTGGATACCGAACGCAATGTGCCCCTGAAAGCGGATATGTTCGCCAAAAGTGGCAAATTATTGAAGCGGATCACGTTTACGAATGTTCAAAAAGTGGAAGGTCGTTGGTTTCCTATGGTCATGGTATATAAAGATATGCTCAAAGAAGGTCCGGGTACTAAAATGACGATTCAGGAAATTAAACTGGACACCACGATTCCGGCAAGTTATTTTAATTTGGGGAATTTGAAATAAAATGAAGTTCCCACATCTACACCAAAATTGAGATAGCTTATTTTAATAGACTTTGTTTTTTGTATTTTTCTACCATTTGTATTATTGTGTATTATAAATAGACTATTTTTGAACTTTAGGTCCAAAATTATTAGAAAAAATTGTGATGTTACAAAAAAACTTATAAATTTGTGGCAAATTTGAATTTATAAGTAACGTCGATTTTGTATGAAGTATTAGTTACTTTAAAAAAAAAATATTTTAAGACGAATGGGAATAGGGGAAACAGTTAAAGTATTAGTTATTGACGATAATCAAAATTCTATTGAGTCGGTATGTAATTATTTCAATGGAATACCTGAGGTAGAAATCATTCGATGTGAAATCGATGCTTCTAAAATTAAAAAAGCCATCATAAGCCATAATCCTAACATTTTGCTTCTTGAAGTTGAAAAGTTGAGTGAGCTGGATGCCGGTATAGTTGAAGAAATAATGAATTTAAAGAGTTTGAAGTTCAATGTAATTTTATTCTCAAACAATAATTTAATTCATTTGTTTCAGAGTCGTAACATAAAAAACACAACTAATTTATTGACTTCAAATGAGTTAAAAATTACAATTCGAGATTATATTAAAGATAAAGATTTGCAGAACAGTTCTGTGAAAAGTAGTTTGAAAACCGACAGTCCGGTATCAACTGAATTTATCGCTTTTCAGACTTTAATAGGATTACGATTTATAAACAAAAGGAGCGTGGTTTATTTTGAATATTCCAAAGATGAAAAATCAGAAAGAAGTCTTTGGGAGGCTTATTTGGATAACGCTGATATCATTAAATTAAAATTAAACACGACTTCCAAAGATATTATGAAAAATTTTGAAAATCATGATTTTATTCAAATAAGTCAATCAAATATAGTGAATATGAATTTTTTCAGCTCAATTGAATTAAAGTCAAGGAAATGTATCCTTCATCCTCCTTTTGAAAACAAAGAAATGATCATATCCAGAGCCTTTTTGAATGAAATAAAAAACAGATTTGAAATAGATTGAAATAAATTGAAGAATTTATTTCAAATTTTATTCTGAAATATTGTAGAATTCATTTAGTTATTATATCTTTGCCCCTAAATATTGTGGAAAATTACCAGTTCACCTAAGTTTTGTTTTTGATTGAAGCATAGAAAAATGTCAAAATAACCAGTATTTAGGCTATTTTCACGCATTAATTAAAAAAAAGAATGCTATTTAAGCGTTATTTTTGACCATATAAACATCTATTTGACCGGATTCTAAAAAAACAGTGTGTTATCATTTTTTTTTTAAGAATTTTTTTTTCAATTTTGCATCGATTTTTATCATATAAAACAAAAAATGAGTTGTAATTATTTAAAACTAATAAGTATGAGAAAAAGCTAATCCATGAACGTGATTCTCACTAAACCTATGGTGGTGATTGAATCTGACTTATTTTATCATGTTCTTGTAACAAAAAATAACAATAAAACAATTTTAATTATTTAACAAAAAAAAATTTATGAAAAAAGTATTTCAAACCAAATTGAAAAATATAACCAAAGTACTTGCTCTGGTTATAGTTGCTGGTTTAGCAACATTTACGGGATGTAAGTCATACGACTCAGACATCAGCCAATTGAACACTGATATTGTCACGTTGAGAACTGATTTAACAGCACAAATGACGGCTCTCAACTCGGCAACAACAACTGCAGTAAATGCACAAATTGCTACTCTTACTACTCAGTTGACAGCACAACAAACGCAATTAACTTCGTTGCAAACGCAATTAACGGCATTGCAGGCAAGTGCAGCTACAAAATCACAAATTGATGCATTGCAATCACAAATTGATGCAAATAAAGCTTTAATTTTATCACAAGCTACATCTATTGCTGCTTTGCAGGCTTATCAAGCAACGGCTACAGCACAGATACTATTACTTCAAACACAAGTTGCCGCTGCAGCTAAACAAGCCGATTTAGTAACACTTCAAACTACTGTTAATAGTTTTATTTTATCAACTACAACAACTCTTAATGCTTTAGGTGCAAGAGTTACAACTGCAGAAGGTACAATCATTACTATGAACGGAACTTTAACCACAGCTGTTAGTGATTTAGCTACTCTTAAAGGTAGAGTTGATGCTCAGTTGGCAACTATAACCGGATTGCAAGCTACAGTTACAACTAATACAGCTGATATTGCTAAGCTTAAAACAGATTTGACAGCATTACAAGCCAGCGTTGCCGCTTTGCAAACAAGTGGAACTAATAATACAACTGATATTGCAGCTCTTCAAACAAAGTTTGATGGTATAACTTCAAACTTTAAAGCGCTTGTAAAACAAATGAATTTGATACTTGATATCTTCAGCAGTCGTTTAACAAGTTTGGTATTTGTACCAGGTGGCGAAACAGGTATAAGCGGTTCTTATGTTAACGGCATTGAAGCTGTAAATTTAGCTTCATTAAAGACTCCTTGCGGACCTGTTTTTCCTGCAGTTATAGTTGCTTATAATTTGAATCCTTCTTTTGTTAGCCCTGCAGATATTGACATAGATAATTTGCAATTTGTTGTTATAAATACTTCTAATTTGATTACACTCACAAAGGGTCTTCAAGGCGCTAAAGAAGTTACAACGCCAACAATTAAAGCTACTTTTCTTAAGATTTTAAACGGTAAGATTTATGTAACAATAACATTAGCAGATTTAACGGAATATGATAATGATTATTTAAAAACAACAGTAACTGGTAGTCTACCATCTTTAACGGAAACATTCAAATCGATTGCTTTGCAGGTTCCGCTTTCAAGTAAAGCTATAACTGAAAATAATCTTGTATTTGATGATGCTCTAGGAACTGTAACAGTAGGACCTAAAACATATCCAACTGCAGGAGTTATTACGGCTCAATATGTAAGAGTAAATGATCAACCAATTAATAATTCAATTGGTATTGCAAGACCATTGACTACACCATTGAATCCTTTCTATCCAATATTACTTGGAAGTGATGGTGATTACATAAATCAAACATCTTCACAAAATAATTCTGCAAAAGGATTGATGACACAATTTACAGTTGATCAGGATGGAATTGTTGCTGTTTTAGATCCACGTGTTATCAGAATACCTTATAATACAGACCCTGCATATGCATTTGATTTAAGTGCATTTGCTACTATGGCGTGGTTGTCTAATAATGCTTTATTTAATACACCTGGATATGGTACATGGACATTTAAATTTGATAAGCCGACAGATGCAAATGGGGTTGTAATTCCTTATTTGAGAGGTGGTAATGGTACCGATCAAGAACAATTTATCACTTTTGATGCTAATGGTAAATTGTTACGTAAAGTATATACACAACCGGAAGCTGGTGCTGCAATTGGACGTACTCCTGTAGTTAGAATTCAGGCATTCAATTCAAACTATCCTGCTTGCCCTGCATTTACTGCATATACCAAATTATTTCTGGAAGAAAAACCTCGTCCTGCTGCATTCCCTGTTGATACAACTTTTGCCAGTACTGCTGCAACTTGTATTGATTGGACTGGTAGTACTAATGTTCAATGGATGAATGAAAAACTTTACAATAAAGTTGGTATAAGTAAAGAATCTTTCCATGCAATATATTCGTTACAATATAAATTAGTTAGTCCTGATAATGGTGTTGTTATACAGAAAGTAGATCCTATGATTACAGATTCATATATATTACAATGGACATTGACAGCACAACAAATATGGACTAGTTTAACCAGTGGTACTAATCCTGGTGTATTTAGTATACAAATGGTATACGTACCAAGTATTCCAGAGGAATATCCATATATTAATATTACGTTGAATCATACATTTACATTACCGGGTCTTAGCAATTTAACTACTACAATTAATAAGTACTGGTATAAAACAGATCTTACTTCAGTAGGTGCAAATCCTGCAGATGCGGACTTTAAAGCTGTAAAACATAATGTTGGTGTTCCTTTTGTAGGAGAAAATGTAACTACTAATTGTGTGTTCTTCAACAACATTAATCAGGCATTTGAGCAAAATGTTGCACCAGCAACATATCCATTTAGTTTATTAGGCTTGGATCCAACCAAATATGAATATTACTTTAAAAATCCTCAACCTGCTCTTGCTGATGGAACTATATTAATTCCAAGTGCAGATGGTCAAAGTTTGTTACAGAGTATTGGTGGTGATTTGATTGCAAAATTCTATACTTATAATTCAAGTTTAGGTAATATTTTGGAATTACAAAAAACTGTAACTGCTAAATTATTGTTGAACAAAGACTCTGCATTTTTGAAAGCACGTGTAGGTATTCGTCAAAAATTCTGTCCTGATATCGCTGAAAGTTTATCACCTATAACAGAACACGGAAATCCAAACTTTGATGTAGTATTCTTACGTCCAATTAAAGTTAAGAAAGTGTCTCCGACAAAATTAGTAGATGCTAAAAACTTTGGTGAAGTTGGAACTTACATTCCAATACGTGAAATGGTTCAATTGGCTGATTGGAGAGATGGTGGTTTAGATGAAAATGGTAATATGTATTCTTCTCTGTTCAATTTCACTGATCATAACTATTATTGGGGTTTCTATGGAGTTACAAGAATTTGGGTGGAAGATCCAGCTCAGATTAAAACTGACCTTAATGGAACTTGGTTACCTATCGGACAATTCCCAAATCTTGAAGTTGCACCTGCTACCAGTGTATTAACACCAAGTGGCACTATTACAGCTACGGACGGATATATTACCTATAAGAACAACGGTAATGCAATTGGACAACTATTCCATTTGAGAATACCTGTAACTATTGAATATGTATGGGGTAGTATAGTTAATGTAACTATTACTGTTGATGTAGCTAAGACAGCTAGCCCATCAGGAGTAAGAAGGAAATAATAATCATAAGTTTTTAAAAGCTTAATATATAAATAAGGGTGCTTGAATAAGCACCCTTATTTTATTTTTTACTACTACTATTTAGATAAAAAGAATATATTTTCTCTGGGTAAAATTATTTTAAAATCCATAAGTATTAAGTGTTGGCTTATAGAAATTTTTTTGTATTTTTGTTGTTAAATTAGTAATCAAATAAATTAATTTTTTTTTATACTGTTTAGGTCTAATAAAAATATATTTGTTTTTTTTCTTCGTAACATATTAAATCTCTTAATATTAATAATATAGGGGTTTAATTTGGTTTAAAATGAAAACATTCTTTTGTAATAAAATCAATAATTAAATAACGTATTTATGAAAAAGTTTTTAGCTCTCTTCTTATTAGCCCTTCTCACACAAATTTCTGCTGCTCAGGTATCTAAAACTATTAATATAACAACTGCAGGAACTCTTAGTACTTTGCTTTCTACAACAGAAAAAACAACCATACATAATTTAGTAATTTCGGGTAATTTGGATGCAAGGGATTTTAAATGTATGCGTGAAGAAATACCTTTACTGGCAGTATTGGATATCACTGATATAGCCATAAAAGCTTATAGTGGAACCGATGGTTCTTATTCTGTCGGTACCGGCAGTTTAATTTCTTATCCTGCTAATGAAATACCTCAATTTTCATTTTATAATGCAAATACAGGAATAGGAAAGAATTCACTTACTACAATTTTTTTTCCCACTTCTATAACATCAATTGGGGATAATTCTTTTTACTCCTGTAATGGTTTAACCGAACTAACTATTCCAAATGCTGTTACTTATATAGGATTTTACGCTTTTCAGTTTTGTAATGGTTTAACTAACGTTACAATAGGAAACGGTATTACTCAAATAGATAATCAGGCATTTTATAAATGTTTAAATTTTAAGAAATTAACCATTTTAAATCCTATTCCACCCACTCTTGGAGGTTTTGCTTTCAAATTATCACCTCTTTCAATTGTTTATGTACCAGCTGCTTCAATAGCTTTCTATAAAGCCAATTCATACTGGAGTTCATTCCCAATTGCAACTGATCAGCTTTTCACGATCAATAATTCGACTGCTGGAGGTTTAAGATCAGCATTACTTGCTGCAGGCTATACTATGCTTTCTTCTATTTCCAAACTCAATGTAACCGGGAGCCTGAATAGTACAGATATTAAATTAATGAAAGATAGTATGACTTTATTGATGGAAGTTGACCTATCCGGAACAACGATAGCAAGTAATATTTTTCCTTCGAATGCTTTTCAGGGAAAAACAATTCTCTCTTCTGTCAAGCTCCCTTCATCAGTAGTAACCATTGGTGACTATGCATTTGAATCTTGTATAAGTTTAAGTGGTAGTACACCTCTACCCTCAGCACTGACTTCTATAGGAAACTTTGCATTTTCATACTGTACATCCCTGACAGGTGATTTGAAAATTCCAAATTCAGTTACTTCAATAGGTACTTTTGCTTTCAACAATTGTAAAGGATTAAATGGTACTTTATTTTTACCTGACAATTTAACAACATTATTAAGTAGTGCTTTTTCAAGTTGCTCAGGAATAAGTGGCATTTTAAATATTCCTCAATCGTTATCAAGTATTCCAAGCTCTGCCTTTTATGGATGTTCTAAACTGACACAACTAATTATTGGTAAAAACACTACCTCGATAGGAGATGAAGCTTTTTATAGTTGTACCGGTTTAGCTAAAGTATCAGTACTCCGCTCCACCCCACCTACTATTTTTGCCAATACTTTTAATGGTGTAAATAAAGCAACCTGTATTTTAGAAATCCCAACCGGTTCAAAAGCAGCCTATCATGCAGCTAATTACTGGAATTTATTTACTTTGGTTGTTGAAAAATCAGATACGTATACCATCACGGTACAAATCGGATCCGGTGGCAGTGTAAAGGATAATAACGTAGCCCTTGTTAACAACGCAGTGCTTACTGTAAATAGTGGCACAACAAAGTCGTTTACAATTCTACCCAATGCAGGATATGAAATTGATTCCTTATATTATAGTGGGGCAAATGTAGAATCACAGTTCATTAATAACCAATATACTACAACTCCGGTCAATGCCAATACCACGTTGAAAGTTACGTTCAAAAAATTCTTTGGAATGGTCCTGAAAATCGGAGAGGGTGGAACTGTAAAAGAAAATAACGTGACTCTGATGAATGATTCAGTGCTTACAGTATATACAGGAGATAAAAAAACTTTTACGATTACGCCCAAAGCAGGCTATGATTTTAATGTAGTAACTTACGGGGGAATCGATATCAAATCTCAGATCATTAATAATCATAATATATTTACTACACCGGCTGTCAGTGCAAATGATACATTGAATGTTACATTCAAACAAACATCAGATAATTTCGGCATAACTATAAACATTGGTGTGAATGGCAGTGTATCTGAAAACAATGTAACCCTTAAGAATGATACAGTGCTTACTGTAATTAAAAATGCTACAAAAACGTTTACATTTACACCCGATGCAGGCTATGAAGTAGCTACTTTAACATACGGCGGTGCCAATGTAAAATCACAGATCAGCAATAACCAGTATACTACACAGGCTGTCATTGCCAATGACACATTAAGTGTTACGTTCCAAAAAATACAATATCGATTATCCATAAAAGATGCATCATCGGGTACAACAAACCTCTTATGTAATTATGGCGCTACTCCTTCGTTCGAATTTACACCTTCAACGAATTATAAAATTAATACAATAACTTATAATGGCGATGATGTAACCGCTTTGTTGGTAGATGGAGTTTTCACGGTTCCTCCAGTTACTGAGAATGGGTTGCTGAATATATCTTTTGTAAGTCTTACAGGATCACCACAGTTGATTAACAGCAATGTAAAAGTTTTTACTACTCAGTCTGATATCGTTATTGACGGCACTTCCGAAGGTGAAACGATTAGTCTTTATACGGTAAACGGTATCCAGATCCAAACCCTGAAATCACAGGGAGAACGCATGGTAATTCCGGCTCAGCGAGATGAAATTTATCTGATAAGGACAGAAAGCAAGACCTTTAAAGTTATTTTATAAACAAGTAACCGGTTAATTTAGGAAAGGAGCTGTATTATGCAGCTCCTTTTCTTTTTTTGAAAGTTCGGCTTTCTAATAAGGTTAAAGAAGGCTCAGAAAAGAAATTTTTCAGACAAATAAATTTAAAATAATTCCTGTTTTTGACAGGATAAGTAATGGGAATAAAGTAATGTTTTAAAATCTTCAATTTTGCAGTCGGCAAAGTCCCTCTCCTTGGGAGAGGGATTTAGGGAGAGGTCGAAATTGGAAATACGACTTCAAATCTTTCCAACTACATAAAACTTACATTGCCCTCACCATTCGGTCGTTTCCCGAAATATCTTTTCGTACTTCTATTTCACGAAAACCCATTTCATGTAGTAGTTTCACAATCGATTTTCCTGCTTCACGGTTAATTTCAAAATACAGTTTCCCGTTAGGTAGTAGGTGTTTTTGTGCAAAAAGTGAAATCTGACGGTAGAAAAGCAACGGGTCATTATCCGGCACAAACAGAGCCATATGGGGTTCGTTATCCAATACATTGGGTAGCATTTCATCCTTTTCCTGTTCAGTGACATAAGGCGGATTGCTGACGATTATATTCCATTTGGCAGCAAAATCAGGAGCATTTAGAATATCAACTTTAGAGAAATTTATTTGTAACTGATTGAGGCTGGCATTGCTTTGAGCCACTTCCAGGGCTTTTTCCGAAATATCAAAGGCATCAACTGTCGAATTCGGAAACTCATGTTTCAAACTGATGGCAATACAACCGCTTCCGGTTCCTATGTCCAGAATTTGATAAGAACCGTTTCGGTCATTCTCGTTTCGTATCCAATCCACCAATTCTTCCGTTTCGGGACGAGGTATCAGAACGGATTCATTCACGTTAAAAGTCAGTCCATAGAACCTGGTTTCGCCCAAAATATATTGAATCGGAACAAATTTTTTCAATTTTTCGATAAAACTTTCAATTTCTTGATGTTGTTCTTTAGAAAAATGTGTATTTTTGTTAACGATAATTTCAGTGCGAGAAAGACCGGTCAGTTTTTCAATTATCAACTGACTGAAATTTCTGATTTCAGTTTCGGGATAAAGCCCCTGAAGTTCGGATTGAATATGGAGAAAGGCAGTTTTCATGCTGCAAAGATAGTGGAAATGTGCTAATGTGCCAATATGCTAATTTGCCAATAAATCAATGTGCTAATGTGCTAATGTGCCAATATGCTAATTTGCCAATAAATCAATGTGCTAATGTGCCAATGTGCCAATATGATAATGTGCCAATAAACTAATTAACAGATGAGCTGATCAACCAATCAACCAATCAACCAATCAACCAATCAACCATGACTTATGAATTAAAATATATGTCCCGCTGCCTTCAACTGGCTCAATACGGTGTAGGTTACGTTGCTCCAAATCCAATGGTAGGAGCGGTTTTAGTGTACGACGATAGGATAATCGGTGAAGGCTATCATCATCACTTTGGAGAAGCTCATGCCGAACCAAATGCCATAAATTCAGTAAAACAACCTGAATTGCTTCATGATGCAACTCTTTATGTGAGTCTCGAACCTTGTTCACATTACGGAAAAACCCCGCCATGTGCCGATTTGATTGTCAATAGTGGAATTTCACGGGTGGTTATTGGTACACTTGATCCGAATCCGAAAGTTTCAGGTCGTGGCATAGAAATACTTCGAAATGCTGGGATTCAAGTAATTGTGGGAGTAATGGAAAAGGAATGTCGTGAACTTAATAAACGTTTTTTCATTTTTCAGGAACAAAAGCGTCCCTATATCTTGCTTAAATGGGCGCAAACGCAGGATGGTTTTAT
>JGI24132J36420_10000299_pt1 | contig 25051 bp, 28 predicted proteins | sample BarGraNGADG00212_3_FD_36420 | JGI IMG/M metagenome (IMG submission 36420) | reverse complement strand
GAGGACCGCGACACGGGTATAGCGAAGCATATACTCCAGTCGCATTTNGCTGGAGAACTCGCCTCTTCTGGCTTCCCAAACGAGGAGATAGAAGCCGCGATGAGCGTCATACGCCCTGTAATTGAATCTGACCTGCTAAGAAAGTTTATTGGTTACGCAAAAAGGATCAACCCGATCCTCACTGACGAGGCCAAACAGCAATTCATCGACTACTATGTAGGTTTGAGGAAACAAGGTGGTGAGGGGTCACCTATCCCCATCACTGCCCGCCAACTAGAAGCGCTCGTGCGGCTAGCTGAAGCGAGCGCACGCACGCGATTAAGCAAATGGGTGACGCTCGATGACGCGAAACGCGTCATTCAAATCGTCGAATCTTGTCTCAAAGAGGTAGGAGTTGACCCTGAAACAGGGAAAAGAGATTTCGACGTAATAGCAGTCGGAAAAAGCAAAAGCCAACAAGAACGAATCAAAAGCATAAGGGATATAATCAGAGAGCTCGAGCGAGAAGCGGGATCCGCGCCTCTTGAAAAAATCGTGGAGAGAGCTTCAAAATTGGGCTTCGACAAGGATAAAGTTGAGGCAGAGATTACAAAATTAGTGCAAGAAGCAGCAATATTTGAGCCCGTCAGATACAGCGGCAACTATAGGCTGACACAACAATAAAATGCCGGAAAAAATAACCGCCCTTTCGAGCATATTTTTAAAGTCGTACAATGTGAACAAGGAGATTCTAGTAGCTGCGTGCGATTCAGAACTTATCGGGCGGACCTTTTGCGAAGGAGAACTTCACTTGCATGTCAATGAAGACTTCTTCAAAGGTCAGCCGGCAGATGAACACGAAGTGAAAAAGGCACTAAAAGAAGCTACAATAGCAAATCTAATCGGCGAACGATCTGTTTCTTGCGGCATCGACAGTGGCGTTGTTGATAAGAACTGCGTCATTATAATTGACGGCATCCCGCATGCGCAAATGGTTCTTTTCTAGATCATTGGAGGCAATGTGACTCTCGAAAGCGTTTGTCCCAGCTGTGGCGAGAGTTCGTATGGCGTGTGCGAACGCTGCCTTGCTAAAAGCCATACTATATCGGCAATTCCAAGCTTCATCTCAATAAAAGTGTGTCCGACGTGTTCCGATCACTTCTTCAATGGCAGATGGATTAACGAAGATACCAACAGCGCAGTCGCAAAGGCAATTGGAGAGGCTCTAAATATTGATCCAAACGAAGCAGCTTTGACACTTGTGTCAAATCAGGTTTCCCCGACGATCGTACACGCACATTTCGAAATCAACGTCTCTGGAGCAGGAGAACCCTACAAAAGTTTTGACGTAGAGGTTCGTGTGAACCGAGCGACGTGCGACAGATGTTCTAGAATCTCGGGAGGTTATTACGAAAGCAAAGTGCAAATACGCGCCAACCATAGGAGACCTGAGCGAACCGAGCTCGATCGCGCGCTTGAAATTGCTGGAATAAATATTGACCTTGTGCAAAAGACGGATAGACTAGCATTTATCGCAAAAACAATCTGGCTAAGAGAAGGCCTCGACCTTTATATCGGCTCGGTCAAAGCCGCTAAACGGATTGCACGGGCCTTATTAAGGGAGATGGGGGGGACTATCAGCGATTCGGCTAAGCTGACAGGACGACGCGACGGAAAGGATGTTTACCGCGTGACTTACCTCGTGAGACTGCCCGAATTTCCGACTGGAACAATTATTCTGTGTCGGCAGCATATTTATGAGATCTGCTCGACAATTAGCGCAACAAACGCTGTCGACCTAGAGACCGGCAATAGAACTGCTCTGAATCCTGAGGCTTTACGCACTGCAGAGCTCGTTGGAACTCGAAGTGATGCGAAAAGGACTCTGTTAGTTGCGATCGATGCTGATGAGGTCCACCTGCTCGACCCTGAAACGTACGTTACTCTTACAATCAAGAAGCCCCCGTACATCAGTAAGGAAGACGAAGGTAAAGAGATAAAGGTCGTTAAGACGCAAGAAAGGGTATTTATCCTTCCATGAAAGGGCATCAGTTGCTCAAGCAACGATTAAAGGCGCCGCTCGCTGAACACGAAAAGATACTGTTGCCACGGGGATGGCAGATCCTTGGCGATTTGGTTCTCGTCAACATCCCAACCAAGATCGTGCATCTAAAACACGAGATAGGTGACGCGCTGCTGGATCTNTATCCACGCTGCAAGAGCGCTTTATGGGACAAAGGAGTACGAGGCACCCTTCGGACGCCAGAGATCGAAGTCATTGCAGGCTCAGGAACGAGGACTGTCCATAAGGAAAATCACTGCAAATTCGCCCTCGACGCAAGTCGCGTTATGTTCTCAGCAGGCAATTTNGCTGAACGAGTTCGAATGAGTACTGTCGGCAGCAATGAGAGGGTCCTTGATATGTTTAGCGGTATAGGTCAACTCAGCATTCCGATAGCTGTACACGCCGGTCCGCAGTCGATTGTCGCTATAGAGCTCAATTCAGTTGCATATCGCTACCTTCGGCAAAATATCCTGCTTAATAACGTAAATAGTATCGTCCGACCCATATTAGGCAATTGCGCGAACGTTGCGCCAAGCGCTCAATTCGACCGAGTGATTATGGGGCATTTCGACGCGTGCGACTATCTTCATAAAGCGCTGCGCTGTTTAGCCCCCGAAGGGATCATACACTATCACGAACTCGTACCTGAAGAATTGATGTACAAACGACCCTATGCGCGAGTCGAGCAAGCGGCGCAGGCACTCGCGAAATCAGCCGACCTGCTTAGCACGCGCAAAGTTAAAGACTACGCTCCGGGCGTTGCACATGTCGTGGTCGATGCTAGAATTAGCTAAACTCGAGTTTCACGCTGGTAGCGGCGTCAACCAGNACTTTAAGCTTTTGAAACGCAACCTCTCTCGTTTGAAGGCGCAGTCCGCAATCAGGATTGACCCACATATCGTCACCAAAAACTTCTATCCCGCGCTCGATTCGCTTCTTAACCGTTTCTACAGATTCTACCTTTGGACNGTCAGTATCTATCACACCGAGCGCGACGCTTTTTTCGTGGCCTTCAAATGCAGCTCGCGTTAGTTTATCCAACAAAACAGGATATTTAGCTGCTTCAACGCCGATGTATTCCACGTTTTTCAGCTTCAAGAGCTGGTCATANTCCCTATANGACGCTACATGAGGATGAAGTTTCACAGGAATCTCAATATCATCAACCGCTGCGTCGATATATCCGAGCACGTTCTCCACGCCCACGTTAAACAAAGCTGGTTCATCGATCTGCAAAGCATCAGCCCCTGCACGACAAAGCTGGTCAGCTTCAAAGCGGAGCGCTTTTGCAAGGTCACTAAGCAAACGTGGGTCGAGACTCGACCTGTACGGCGCACCGCGGCTTATAGAAGATGATGCGGCGATTGTGACGGGNCCTGTTATAATCCCTTTGATCTTAGCACCGGCTCCCGCATAATGACGCGCTAAAGTGAGGTCCTTTGCAGTAATGCTCTTTGGAGGCCGCGTGATTTTTCCAGTTATGTACGATCGGCCCTTCTCNCTTTTCATTCCTGGGATTCCAGCTGCAAACGTGCTGACCATATCAGCCCTCACTTGGCCGTCAGAGACCAGTTCAATACCGGCTCGAACTTGATCGACGACTGCTGCCTCTATAGACGCGACAAAAGGATCCTTTCCAGCCATAAGATCTTGAANACTCATTTTGGCTTTGCAGTCTTCTCCTATGGTGTGCGTCGGGTAGCTCCCAACCGTGTTTGTAAGAATTCCCATTCATGTACTCCTATTTAGCACGCAATCTCTGTTCATAGTGTTTATAAAATAACGTTTACGAACTATCTCTCGCCCGTCACAGCCCTCTTTGCTCAATGCACCAAGTATCTCCGGACAGGGACTATAAAAAAGCCTGTTTACAGCGTCTTCAAGGTCATTAAAGCGGTGGGAGTAGAAGAGGTGTGAATAGCACCTGCAGTCTGAGGAGCCAAAACCTCCAATGCAGGCAAGCGAAGAGGACTCCCCCAAGTTGCGAGCTATACTACATTCGATTCTCTCTTGTGTTGCGATTTCAATCGTCTCGAATACCTCAGAAACGGCTAAGAGGTAATCAACGTGCCACTTTTGCGTCTTGAGACGACCAGCAGAAACATCCAAGTGGCGCTCAACTCGTTTGAAGCCAGCAGCCCCCATCGCCGATCCTACGTACGCATAAAAGCCTGGCGCAAATGCGATGGTCCCGAGCTTTCCAACCGTCACATCTTTGGCCGACGCTAGCCAAAGAATTATCACGTAAGCGCCTTTCATTTCATTCTGGACTTTCGTTCGCTTTTGCGAACTTAAGAGACTGTTTAATCTGTTCATCGACGCTATCTGTAGTGNTTACCCCATGGCCAGGATATAATACGCTCACTTCCAGCTTCGCTAATCGCGAAATTGATTGAACCAAGTCGTGCGAGCTTCCGCCAAGCAGATCAGTCCGGCCAATGCCCCCGAAAGGAAAGACNGTGTCTCCAGAAAAAAGGCTCTTTGACTGAGCGTCGTATAAACATATACTTCCAGGAGTGTGCCCCGGCGTGTGAATCACGCGCAAGATGGAATCACCGAGATCAATTTGNTCTCCGTCTTTCAGCAAAGTATCGACATGAAACTTAGGCGCACGAGCACTAAAAGCGTGTGCTGCTGACGCTGCTGTGCCTATATTTTTAGCATCTGCCTCATGCATCATCACTTTAGCACCATTTGAAAAGACAAGCTGANCTAACGCTGCCGTGTGATCGTAATGTAAGTGGGTTAGAATGATGCAGCAAGCTTCGTCTAAGGGAAGTCGTTTGGCAATTGTATGAGACCCTAGATCGATAATTGCTTTTTGCTTTGCATTTAACCAGTAAGTGTTGCCCATATCAGGGCTCGAAAAAGTATCTGTGCGCATCAATATAATTTAGCGCCCCCACTCTATTAAAGATTTGACCAGATCTACAAAGTTTTCAACAGCTCACATTTTTAAGCAACAAGCGCATAAACATTATGTAGAGGTATAAGCTAAGCACAGCCAAAAAACAGCATGACACTCCTAGAAGAAGCACAGAAAGGATTAACTGATGATATAATAAACGTTGCCAAATCAGAGGGCGTAGCGAGCGAGAGACTGAAGCGTAACATCGCTCAAGGCCGAACCGTGATACCAAAAAATGTGACTCACGACATTGCAGCGATCGGCATAGGCGACTCGCTCCGTACGAAAGTCAACGCTAACATAGGAACCTCCATAGACTATGTTGAGATTACCGAAGAGCTTGCAAAGGCAAAAACAGCCCTTAAATTCGGCGCAGACACTGTCATGGATCTTTCCACGGGCGGAGATTTGGACCGCATACGAAGTGAGTTTCTGCACGAGATCAAGTCCCCGATTGGCACAGTGCCGATATACCAAGCCGCAATGCGACGGGACGCCGTGGTCTCAATGACGACAGACGACATGTTCAATACGGTTCGTAAGCACGCGAGAGACGGAGTTGATTTCATGACTATCCACGCAGGAGTCAATCTAAAATCTCTAGAAGTGTTGAAGAAGAATAAAAGACTTATGGGAGTCGTGAGTAGGGGGGGCGCTTTTACGATAGCGTGGATGACACACAACAACGCAGATAACCCCTTCTATGCAGAGTACGATTATCTCCTTGAGCTCGCACGCGAATACGATTTCGTAATAAGTCTGGGTGACGGCATGCGATCAGGATGCTTGCACGATGCAAGCGATCGTCCGACGTTTATGGAGTACATCCAAATCGGAGAGCTCACGAAACGAGCATATGAGAACGGCGTTCAGACCCTCGTAGAAGGGCCCGGTCACGTCCCTCTTAACGAGATAGAAACCAACGTCAAGGCAATGAAATCGTTAACGGGTGGCGCACCACTCTACCTGCTTGGACCTATCGTCACAGACATTGCTCCCGGCTACGATCACATAACAGGAGCAATTGGGGGGGCTCTGGCGGGAATGTATGGTGCTGACTTCTTGTGTATGACCACGCCGTCCGAACATCTCGGGCTGCCGTCTCAAGAAGATATAAAACAAGGGGCAATCGTGACAAAGATCGCTGCTCACGTTGCTGACCTAGCCAGAGGGATGCAGAATGCACACGAACTCGACAAAGAAATGGCAAAATCGCGAGCAAGCTTGGACTGGGAGAAGCAATTCAAGCTTTCAGTGGATCCAGAGTTAGCTCGGGCGAAATTCAACTGCCATAGTCGAACAACTGACGCGTGTTCCATGTGCGGGGATCTATGTGCGATAAAAATTGCAAAAGCAGCTTTGGAGAACTCCAAGTTATAATTCCAAGCTGATTAAAGGTCTAAAACCTTATTTACCTCCACGTTAACTTGCAGAATTCTCAACGCTAGTAAGGCAGCGTTTTTCCCATTGTCTATTCCAACCGACGCCACCGGAACCCCAGCAGGCATTTGCGCTATAGAAAGCAGCGCGTCTAAACCGCTGAGCTTACTACTAACAGGAACACCTATGACAGGAGCGTTTGTTTTTGAAGCAATGATACCTGGAAGAGCTGCAGAAAGACCTGCGATAGCAATATAAACTTTAGCCCGAACTTCTCGAAGATATTCATCAAGGCGTATTGGATCTCGATGCGCTGATATTACTTCTACCTCATACGTTATACCCGCATCTTTTATGACCTCTATCGCTTTTTCTGCCACGTGCATGTCAGAAGTAGCGCCTACTAATATAGCCACGTCGGGTTGATTCATCGCGTTGTAATTATCTCGCCACCGTAAAAACCCTTTCTAAACTCGAAGGACGTGAACACGTGCCGTACTTCGGCGGTGAGTATAAAGTACTAATCGCGTCAAAAATTCGCTTTTGACCTAGTTTAGCGTGATTTCATTGTGAAAAACAGCTTTCTGTTTTTCGCGCAAGAGGCAGCATTTGCCTTTCAGCAACGTTTAGTGGCACAAAATTCTAAATAGGGTGTCACGGTTAAATAAGGAGGCAGAGAGCTGCTTGTTCGAAAATAATCATAAGAGATGCTACCATGGGCAACACAGCTGAAACTGAGCTAATAATGATTCCTGGACCGGTCCAAGTGGCCCCTCAAGTACTTCGAGCGTTGTCAAAACCGATGATCAACCATCGTGGGCCTGAATTTAAAAAGATATTAGATGAAAGTCGCGAAAAACTTCGCAGCCTTTTCAACACAGAGAGCGATGTACTCATACTGAGCGGGTCAGGAACTTGTGCTATGGAAGCCGCAGTCGGCAATCTCGGCGGTCATAAAAAATTTGTTGCGATTGAAAACGGCAAGTTCGGGGAACGATTGAAATTACTCACCTCACTTTATGGGAGCTCTGCCCCGGTTATTGCCGAATGGGGCACGTCGATAAACACGGACAAGGTCAAACAAGCGCTGCAAGAAGGTGCAGATGCAGTCACAATCGTCCATAATGAGACCTCTACCGGTATGACGAACGATGTTGAGCAGATAGGAGCGCTGTGCCGAAAATATGAAGCACTTCTCATCATGGATGGGGTGTCCTCTATTGGTGGAATCGAAGCACCTATAGACAAATGGGGGGTCGATATAGCATTCACTGGCTCTCAAAAATGTCTAGGTCTTCCGCCCGGTCTTTCAATGATTGCTGTGAACGAACGGGCATGGGATATTATTAAAACGGCCCAAAAAAGGCCGTTCTACGCAGATCTGATTGCTCATATGAAATCTGCCGACAAGGGGCAAACACCTTATACGCCTACTATCCCGTTGTTCTTCGCGCTCGAGGAGGCTCTAAAAATGCTTGAGGCCGAAGGGCTTAGCGAACGTATTAACAGGTATCGCACTTATGCGACATCTATACGCGCTGCAATTGAAGCGATGGGCTTGGAACTATTTCCACAACCCAGCGCCTCTAGCACGTATTCAAACACGGTAACAGCAATAAAAATGCCGTCTGGAATAGATTTTGTTTCACTAAAGAATGAGATGCGACGGCGTGGCATCATTATCGCAGGTGGCCAAGAACGACTAAAAGGCCATATCTTTAGGATAAGCAATATGGGTAGCATAAGTGAAGGAGATATATTGCAGGTTATTGAGAAGCTTGAACTCGTATTACTTGAAAAAGGTGTAGTTAGTGAAATGGGGAAAGGAACCCTCGCTGCGGATTGCGTTCTTGAAGGATTGTGACGTGTGAGCTTTACGTTTATTGATGGGAATCTTTGAATGAAAATAGGAATAGCGGACACCACTTTTGCGAGGTACGATATGGCTAAGGCGGCTATAGACGAGTTGCAGAGGTGGATGTCAGCATCAATTCAAAGGTACACCGTGCCTGGAATAAAAGACCTGCCAGTCGCATCGAAGAAGCTCTTAGAAGAATCAGAATGCGATATTGTTATGGCGCTGGGCATGCCTGGATCGAAACCAATCGACAAACAGTGTGCACACGAAGCATCGACTGGACTGATAAGAGCGCAACTAATGACTAACAGGCATATTATTGAAGTATTCGTCTANGAGGATGAAGCCTCAAGCGAAAAAGAGCTTGCTCGATTAGCCGATGCTAGAACACGTGAACATGCACAGAATGTATTCAAGTTGTTGACTAACCATCTGACCCCAGAAGCCGGAACAGGCAAGAGAGAGGGCTTTGCAGATGAAGAACCAGTTGANTTTTAAGATAAACAAGAGGAGTTGTTCATGGATAAAAGAGATGGGGAAAAAATACGACTAGGGTTTGTCGTAGCAGAATTTAATAGAGACATTACATATCAAATGGAGATTCTTGCAAAAGAGCATGCTGCATTTTTAGGCGCTGACGTTGNCAAGACAATTTATGTTCCAGGGGTTTTTGATATGCCCTTAGCAATCAAGAATTTGGCTTTAGATGATGAAGTCGACGCCGTAGTTACCATCGGCTGTGTAATTGAAGGCGCAACAACACACGACGAAATCGTTGCGCAGCACGCGACTCGTAAAATTGCGGATCTAGCTTTAGAGTATAACAAACCGGTCACATTGGGTATATCTGGTCCACGTATGTCTCGTTTGGAAGCACACGAACGCNTCGATTATGCAAAAAGAGCAGTTGAAGCAGCTGTAAAACTGTATGAAAGACTCTGATGAGACAAAGTCAAGTCATTTCTGCAAGAGTCAGAAGTATACCGCAATCCGCTACGATGAAAATTGCGGACATCGCGGCTAATCTTAGACGTGAAGGGCGAGACATTATCAGTTTCAGTCAGGGTGAACCTGACTTTGATACACCAGAGAACATAAAAAACGCCGCAAAAGACGCCCTTGATCGTGGCGAGACACACTACACACAAGGTAGTGGAATTCTGGAACTGAGAGAAGCAATAGCAGAGAAGCTGAAAACTGATAACCGCCTCGATGTCACTTCAAGCGACGTGCTTGTCACAACCGGCGCAAAACAAGCGATATTTGAAGCGATATGTACGCTCATCGATGAAGGAGATGAGGTCTTGTTGTTCGATCCAGCGTGGGTTTCATATGAACCAATCGTAAAGTTCGCTGGTGGAAAGCCCGTCATGGTTCCTGTTTACGAACGGGATGACTATGCGCCAGTTGAGTACCAACGTTATATAACTGATGATNCCAAGCTCATTATTTTAAATAGCCCATGCAACCCGACTGGAGCTATGTACGACGAAAGTGTCATAAAAAGCGTAGCTCAGACGGCTGAAGACCATAACATTGTTGTGATTTCTGACGAGGTCTACGAAAAGATCGTGTATGGCACCAAGCATCACAGCATAGGTACATTGATTCCTGACTTAGCGATTACTGTAAATGGATTTTCGAAGGCATACGCTATGACGGGGTGGAGGCTAGGCTATGCAACTGCACCTCGATCAATACTTCAAGGCATGCTTAAAATCCAGCAACACACAGTAAGCAATGCAACGTCCTTCGTCCAACGAGCTGGTATTGAGGCGTTGAACGGGGATCAAGGCACCCTCCGTGCTATGGTGGCTGAATTCCACATACGGCGCGACCTAATTATTAACGGTCTNNCTAGGATTGGAATAAAATGCGCGCTTCCAAAGGGTGCGTTCTACGCATTTCCAAAGATCACTCAATATGGTACTTCTGAACAGGTGACTGAAAAACTGTTGAGTGACGCTTCAGTCGCCGTGACGCCTGGATCNGCATTCGGCCCGAACGGTGAGGGCTATGTGCGGCTGTCGTACGCCACGAGTCGCGAAGACATCGCTAAAGGAATCGACAGGATCGAAGAAGCACTCAAATAGATTTTAACACTTCACCCGACGCTTAATGATCTCTCTAATTATGTTTTCAGTACCNGATAGATTGCCACTATCCTGATAAGGCAGCCTTACTACTTTTGCAGGTATGTGCCTTTTTTCAAGGTCCTCTTGAAGTTTGTTCTCGTCAAAATACTGATCGAAACCAAGCGCTACTATGTCTGGTTTTATTAGCGCTAGGGGCTCGAATATATCGCGCTCGCTCCCAAGTTCAGCGTAGTCTACCATCCNTAGGGCTTTGATTACTTGTAGTCGTTGTTGTTCTGGAAGTATAGGTTTTGACTTGTGCTTAATCATGGAATCGCGTGACACAATAACAAATAGTTCGTCGCCCAACTCCCGTGCTTTCTTTAAATAAAGGATNTGACCAGGATGCAAGATATCAAACGTGCCTGTTGCGAGAACTCTAATCATTTTCGTCGCCGAAGGTTTCCTTTATATCTCTATATACTGCGCTCTCTTCAATTTCAACGTCGAGCACATCGAGTTTTCTAATGTTGCCGACTCTATCGTAACAAGCCCAGCTCGTGATTTCGTAAGGACGGCCGACAATGATATGATAATCACCAGTTGACATAAACATGCGAATATCTGCATCCGACGGCTGGAGCGCTCCCGACGGATGGCTATGCACCGATCCTACAATATGTGTGTTGACGGGTAACATGAATAGATCCATAACCGCACTTACGTTGGACGACTGAGTGATAGGGACATCCACATCAGTTATGACCTGATCAGTCTCATATAACATCCCAGCAAATTCCTTAGGGTGTGAAGAGGCACTCACTTCAAGTATAAACTTCAATGCGTCACGAGCGATGCCTTTGATCTTTTTTTTCATAAGTGCACCTAGTTGTATTCTCTCGCCACATCTTTTTACTCTGTTTAAACACGAAGGATAAAAGTTGCTATGTCGGTTCGACTGTTTCTCATCGGTGCCTCAGAACTCATAGGGATCGTCATGGCGTCTTTAGCGCTCAGGATTTAAAATACATCATCGGCGCAAGTGCAATTGAACTTCTTAGTAATATAGGTATACCTCGTTGACCCAGCGACATCGATACCCATAAAAGGAGCTCCGTGAGCAATTAGCTTCATACTTCGCAAAAATAATCGTACGGGACGCGCCCAGAACCTAGATCACACGTAAAAAAGAACTACGACAAACGTTATGATGCGGAGGGAGGGATTCGAACCCGCGAACTCCTGTGAGAGTGGATCTTGAGCCCACCGCCGTTGACCACTTGGCTACCTCCGCTTTCGTTTGATTTAGTACAGCAATCACGTATTTCTAGTTAACTAATGCGCAGCGAGAAGCGTGTTTTCCCCCGAATTGATCGTACACGTCAGCTTAGTACGTAATACCACAAACGATAACAGCTTGTCTTTAAAAAACTCAAGACGAATGAAGTTTATATACGTCGTTCAACGAACTGTAACTAAGTTGGCCTAGCAACCTACCTTTTTCGAGAATGTAACCAACTATCGCAATTTCTAAATACGCTTCTTGTGTTTAGGTAAAAGGTGATACTATGGTAGTCGGAGTTACGATGGTCAACGTCGTTCCTGGTGAAGAACGATACGTTTATAGAACGCTATTGGAATTAAGCGGTATTAGGGAAGTTTACCACGTATTTGGAGAGTATGACTTTGTAGTCATTATTGAAGTCGAGGGGCTTGCTGCTTTGAACAATTCAGTTGATAACATTCGAGATATCAAAGGAGTGACTACGACTCACACTATAGTTGGCGCGGAACTGTGATCGGGAGAACGCTAAATGGCTGAAAACATCGCGGAGAAGCTTGCACAGAAACAGCGGGAGATTAGCATAGCCGAGTTCTTTGAGAAAAACCGTCACATCCTCGGTTTCGACTCTTCGACTCGAAGCCTTATAACGAGTGTAAAAGAAGGAGTTGATAACGCACTAGATGCTTGCGAAGAGAGCGGTGTGCTGCCCGATATTCTTATTGAAATTAAAAAGGTGGATAAAGACACCTATCGTGTCATAATCGAAGATAACGGCCCCGGCATCGTAAAAGAGCAAATACCGCGAGTCTTCGGAAAGCTCCTGTACGGCTCTCGATTTCATGCCCTAAAACAAAGTAGGGGGCAGCAAGGCATAGGAATCTCCGCAGTCGTGTTATATGCACAACTGACATCAGGGCGCCCTACCTCGGTATACTCAAAAACAGGAAAGAATGAAGACGCTCACTATTACGAGCTCGTTATCAATACGAAGACCAACGAACCTGAAATACTAATGGAGAAAATTGTGCCGTGGGATCGACCTCACGGGACTAGAATTGAAGTCGAGGTGGAAGGCACATACGTCCGCGCGCGTAAGCAATCGATCTACGGTTACACGAAGTCAACTGCCATAGTTAATCCGCACGCGAGATTGACGTTGGTTGAGCCAAACGGAGACACAGAAGTGTTTGAGCGTGTCACGGAGATCTTGCCAATCGAGCCATGTGAGATTCTGCCGCACCCTGAGGGCATTGAACTAGGCACTTTGATAAAGATGTTGCGGTATACGGACAGAAGAAGAGTAACATCATTTTTAACTAACGAATTCGCGCGGATTGGACACAAAACCGCTAAAGAAATTTGCGCAAAAGCCGGTATCGACCCCGACGTAAACCCCGGTGACCTTTCACGCGATCAAGCAAAACGCTTGCTTGAGGCATTCAAAACCGTTAAAATTAGTGCACCTTCAACTGAATGCCTTTCCCCGATAACGGAAGAGCTGATAAGAAAAGGGCTAGAAAAAGAATACGACGTTGACTTTATCNCGACGACCACGCGTGACGCCTCGGTGCACACAGGAAACCCATTCATCGTCGAAGCGGGCATTGCCTACGGGGGCAGCTTGCCGAAGGAAGAGAGGGTAGATATCCTGCGATACGCAAACAGAGTTCCTTTGTTATATCAACAAGGGGGGTGCGCCAGCACTCACGCTGTAGAGAAGATTAACTGGAGGAACTATGAACTTATACAACCGGGCGGTAGCGGTATCCCGCAAGGCCCAATCGTTGTGCTTACACACGTTGCTTCAACCAATGTTCCTTTCACATCAGAGTCGAAAGAAGCGATCGCAGATATACCNGAGATAATAGACGAGATAGAACTTGCAGTCCGAGACGTCGCGCGTNGCCTCAAAAACTACTTAGCGAAACAAAAGCTCCTTGCAAAGAGAAAAGAAAAAGAGGAAATAATAGAGCGAGTTCTTCCTAAACTTGCCGAGAAGGTATCTGAAATAAAAGGAGCCCCACAACCTAACATTCAACCTATCGTGGCTAAAATAATGGGGAACGTGCTCGTTCAAAAGACAACAAAGCAAAACGATTCTGCGTGCACAGTGACAATCCGCATTAGTAACTTTTCAGAGAGTCTAAAAGATTTCAAACTTCACGAAGTCTCCGCTGTTGAGATAGAAGACNCGACTCCTAAGCCAAAAGTGTCGAGTTTTAACGGCCAATTCGACTACATGTGGAAAGTATCAATCAAGCCTAATTCAGAAAAGAAGGTTAAATACACGGTTAAGTCAGAAGAATCTGCAAATTCTAATCCCTTGGTTGAAGGGATACTTGCGGAGATGGTCACAGGGGCAGATGCGCTGCCCAAGAAGCGAGCTAGTGAGTGAGGTTAAGCATGAACGCAAAAGAAGACCTATTGAAAATAAAGAAAGAAAAAGACAGCTTGACCAAACAAAGGCTTTTGAAAATCATCGAAACCATGTACGATCAGTTTACGAGAGAACAAATTCCTCAACTGCTGATCCCTACAAGAACGAAATCGAATATTGAGTTCAATGAAGAATCAGAGGTCTGGGTCTATGGTGACNGGGAAAGTGCAAGAAGCTGCAAGACAGTAAGAGGAGCTTACAGCCTCCTCAAGTCGAGCTACACAATCGAATTCCTAAAAAAACAGCTCGATGAGAACCGCTCGTCAACGCTCAGAGAGCTCTACTATATCTCAGAAGGTTGGAAACTTGGGAAGTTTAGAGAGCAGCCTGAATCTGACAGAATGATCGAAGATCTAGAGATCATAACTGAACTGCAGCGCGAAAACTTTCATGTGCGTCCTGAAGAGAACGGCGCTACCATATTTGGTCCGATTCGAATCAAAGAAAACGTTGAAAGACGTGGGCAAGTGTCCGAACGTGTCATTCACTGCGTCGATGATGTCGGTGAAGGCGGGTACCAGATCCCATATAACGTCGATAATCTAGATTTTATCGAGCACGACGCTAAGTTTATTATCGCCATCGAAACCGGTGGAATGCGGGACCGGCTGATCGAAAATGGCTTCGATACCGATTATGACTCAATTATTGTACACCTGAAAGGCCAGCCCGCAAGAAGCACACGGAGGCTTTTAAAAAGAATGAACGAGCGGCTAAAGCTTCCCGTCGTCGTTTTTACGGATGGGGATCCCTGGTCTTACAGGATATTCGCCTCCGTCGCTTACGGCTCAATAAAGAGCGCACATATGTCAGAATACATGGCAACCCCGGCAGCTCAATTCATTGGCGTGCGCCCGAGCGATATCGTCAATTACGACCTGCCCACCGATAAGCTCTCTGATCAGGACGTGCGGGCTCTACAGTCAGAACTTACCGACCCACGTTTTGCAACTGATTTCTGGAAAGAGGAGATCAATCTCCAACTGGAATTGAAAAAAAAGTCTGAACAACAGGCGTTCGCGAGTCGAGGCTTAGATTACGTAACTGACGTTTACCTTCCCGAAAGACTCACTGATCTCGGGGTAGTTTGATACGCTAGCAACGATTTACACAACTAATTTTGGCGGGCGCTGGGACGATCATTTTTATGATAGTAGCGGGCTATTGAATTGATGCAAACCAGCCCCACATACCTGACTGCCCCACCCTTTCTTTACCTTGATAGAACCCTCACTGAATACGACTTCGCCACGCACCATAGTAAATGACGGAAAGACAGCGACGCAGCCTTCAAAAGGCGTCCACCCACACTTGCTATACAGCACATTCGGGGTTATTATTTTCCTATCGTTAGGATCAACAAGTATGAGATCTGCGTCATATCCTTCACGTATCGCTCCTTTGTTCTTTAAATTGAATCTAGCCGCGGGAGTTGCGCTTACCAGATTCACGAGCCGTTCAAGACTTATCTGATCGAGCCTCGCCAATAGCAAGGGGAGCAAAGTTTGAACCCCCGGCACCCCCGGAGGAGGGAACGAAATGTTCTTATCGGCAATAGAGTGAGGCGCATGNTCACTAGCGATCATGTCGATATAACGGAGACTTGACCAGAGGGTATTGACGTCTTGCCGGCTNCTAAGTGGAGGATTCATTATGCCAAATGGACCAAGTCTTGCTTGGTCGAGGTTAGATAGGAAAAGGTGATGCGGAGTTACCTCACAGCTGACATCCTGATCGGAACCTCTCACAAAGTCAAGCCCAGACGCTTCACTTAGGTGGCTTACATGTACTTTGGCCCTGATTTCTTTGTTACACGCTAAGACTGTCTTGATCCCGGCCAGTTCGCTTGAGATTTCACCGACACGTCTTTCAGCGTGAACGCATAACACGGCATTGAGGCGCTTGATAGTTTGAAGCGCATGATGCAATTCCTCGCGCGATTTTTCTTGAACGAATACCTCACCAAAAGCCGTAACCCCGAGTCGCCACAAGTCATCGAGCTGGTCAAGTTTTTCGATACCAGCGTTGATGCCATAATCCACAACAGATTTTCGTGCCGCGCGCTGCTTACGAAAATAGGCTCGCTCATCACATACCGGGGGCTTTGAGTTCGGTTGATCTATGACAGTAGTCACCCCCCCAGCAGCAGCTGCACACGAGCCAGAATACCAATCCTCCTTATATGCTTCATCCAAATCACGAAAATGAACGTGAGCGTCAATTGCGCCAGGCAGTAACAATCGGCCGCGTGCATCTATCTCTTGCCCTCCTGCACGGACGCTTCCAATCTTAGCAATTATGCCTCTTTCGATCAAGACGTCGCTGATAACAACTTGATTCCTGCAAAAGACTCTTGCATTTCGAATGACAGTTTGAATCATACGTGGGTCACTCAAGAAAACGCTCTACTACCTCGCCACCAGGGCGAAGCTCCGAAAACACCTGACCTTCAAAAACAAATATTTCTGCGTTGCGTTCGCTCGGGTTTAAACCTGCCTTCATATACGTTTGGTCCAAAAACTCCTGTTGCGTCCATTTATAGTCAGTTGCAACTTGCGGCAGAAGCAATCCTTGTTGCTGTCCTTTTTTTACAATGATGCCTTGCTTACCGACCACAATATCAGTAGGACCGTCAATTCTTTTGGGCTTAGTAAGAAGCGTGATCTCTACCCTAATACGCGTTAGCTCCTCTGCTCTGACCGGAGGAAATCGATAGTCATACAAGGCAGCGCTGATTGCCGAGTCGATCAGGGCGTCTTTTATGGTTTTGCTTGCGTATGGATACCCGACACAGCCCCGTAAGGCTTCTGAATGCAAAGTAACAAAAACGCCGCCAAGTTCATCAAAAATAGCAGGGAGGTCTTGGGGTGCCTTTATGCGATCTCCGGAATTCACCGCGATCTCTATTGCTTCGCGTGCGAGACGCACGCCGATACGCGCTTCGTCCAGATGCATGCTTCGCATGTTAGTGAATACTTATATTACATTTGCCTTCAAGATACGCCATGGAGAGGGGGTGAGTGGCTGCCGGTGGAACTCGCTGAGGAAAGTCCTCCCACCTTCTGGATGTGTGAGCGAGGAAACTCGCATGGCGAGAGTCATGGCTCTGGCACAGAAACGATACGTNCCTGTAAATATGAGAATGAGGTGAAGAACCGACGAGAGCAGGGGTTACGATGGAACGGCGAATCCTCACAGGTGCAAGCTAAAAAGGGTGAATGAACAGTCCAGATGACACCCAGGTTAAGCGCTTAGATAAATGCCACTTGAAACAGAAGGAGGCTTACAACCCCCACTCCAACCTTGCTTCAAATCACTTTTTCGCTACGCGAGAAAGCTTTATATCACCCTCCCCCAAAATATCGCTGCCTTTCAAATGAAAAACTAAAGGCTTGAGGAAGAAAATGAATTTAAAAGAGCTAGCAGAGCAGATAAGAGATCGTTTTTCTAATCAAGGAGTTAAAATTTCAGCTAGCGAGATAGAACAGCGCTTACATAGTCTCGTCGATGATTTTAAAGTACCGACAGAAGAAGCGAGCAGAAGTGTAGTTGCTTATTATTCTAAACTCAATCTACAACAAGTATCGGCTTCAGCGACTGAAGTTATCTACTCAAAGATCAAAGACATAAACACAGAGGACAAGTGGATCAATGTCCGCGTCCGCGTTGTTCAGCTTTGGGAGCCTAATTCACCATCCATCGCACAAGTCGGCTTGCTTGGCGACGAGACCGGAACTATAAAATTCACTAGCTGGTCTAACGCAAAGTTGCCTATTCTTAAGGANGGAAAAAGCTATTCAATACGTAATGTTGTTACGAAATCTTGGCAGGGACGTTTCAGTATCAGTTTGAACAAAGCATCAGAAATTACTCCGCTCGATGGAGAAGTCGCAGTCGGTCGAGCAGAAGAAGAAATTTCCGGCACCATTATCGATGTCCAATCGGGTTCTGGACTTATAAAGCGATGTCCAGAGTGCAATCGTGTCGTCGTCAAAGGGCACTGTGCTGAGCATGGCACGGTAACTGGCCTTTACGATCTACGCATTAAAGGGGTGCTAGACGACGGTGAGGTTGTGACGGACGTATTGTTTAACCGCGAACTAACAGAAAGGTTAACAGGAATGACGCTGGCAGAAGCCAAAGAAAGAGCTATGGAAGCACTTGACCAAAACGTTGTCGCTGATGCTATGAAAGCTGTAACAATCGGAAGATACTACATAGTGCGCGGCAACAAAACGCCCCGATGGCTACTTGTAACAGATTTCACTGAGGCTCCACAAATTAAAGATGAAGACATTAGCGCCGTTCTCGCTCGAGCGCAGGAGCTCCTCTGATGGCGCTAAAACAGCGGGAAGTAGCGCGTCGCCTATATGCAAAAGAGCTGCAAGNGTCGACGCTCTTCTACAAAGAACACGATGATGCATACGCACCACAGTATCTTTTGACCCCTACTGGTGCAAAATGTAATCGCGTATTTGTTGTAGGCACTTTGACAGAAAAAGAAAACGTCGGCGTTGACGCTGACTACTGGCGTGCTCGAATAGCTGATCCAACGGGCGTTTTTCCAATATACGCCGGCCAGTATCAACAACAGGCAGTCACGCAACTAAGTTCGATAGAAGTACCTTCGTTCGTAGCCGTCATAGGAAAATTAAACGTTTTTCATGCTGACGAAGGCCCCGTTAAAGTGTCCATTCGTCCTGAGTTCATAAACGTCGTTGGCGCCGAAACAAGAAATAGGTGGGTNTTAGAGACCGCTGAAAAAACTCTTGAAAGGATTGAAATTCTAAAGCAAGGCGGCGAAAATGTATCAAAAGTTCATGATTACTACGGCACGGATACAAGCCCATACATAGCAGTTGTGATAGAAGCTGTTAAGACGCTAGTAAAAGAGAGCTAGGTATAGTTAGTTATTCGCTTCAACGGATTATCCCGTAGTAATATGGTAATGATTTACGGTGTTTCATCAAGAATTGAACAAGACGTTAAGGAGTTTATCGTTAGCGCCGCTCAGACTTTTAATGCTATCGAACTCGTTTCCGAGTATCCACACGTACACTACAGCATATCTAACGTCCGCGTACTTACCGAACTAAAATCGAGCTACGAACTTACCTACACGATGCATGCACCTTTTTGTAGTGTAAATCTTGCTAGCATTAATCCAAAACTACAGGAAGCATCCGTAAACGAAATAGTCCATTCGATCACTTATGCCAACGAACTCGGATGTGAGCTAGTCGTTGTCCACCCCGGCATTGTGAGCTATCCAAGAAACCTGCCAAAGTTTGAACAAATTTCAAAGGATAATCAGTACGACTCTTTTGTGCAGATTTGCGAAAAGGCAGAGGACGAAAAAATGCTTGTGTGTGTAGAGAACATGCCCCGGCTTCCACAAGCACTTAAACAGACATGGACAGGGGAAGCCCTCGTACAGATTGTCGACGAGTTTGGATCTGTTTTCCTACAATTAGCACTGGACGTAGGTCACTGTAATACTACAGACATCCCTATACCACAGATGATCCGATATTTTGGCTCACGGATCAAACACGTGCACATCCACGATAATGATGGGTATAGAGAGTCTCATTCGATCGTCGGGCAGGGTTCGGTGCCGTGGCGATNGGTTTTAGAGACACTTCACGAGATACGATACAACGGGCTCCTCATTGACGAACATCGGACGATTGAGGGACAGAAACTCGGAAAAGAGTACCTAGAGCCGATTATTCAGTCTTGTTCTTAATCGAAGATTCGATGCTCAGAAGTTGATCTGGCTAGATGTTGTCGATTTAAAGATTAAAGCTTGCTATCTGCCTCTAAATCAACTATAATAACAAATTGACGCATGATTTAACTTCAATTAATTCTACGCCTCATACTTGCTGTGAAAATCTCGCCACCATCGTTTGCCAATGACAAAGATTTTACCTGCAAATGAATGAACGCTTTCAAACGCTAAATGGAAACCGTAATTACGACGAATTAAAGCCGGCAAATAAGTCTTTCTAAAACACCTTCTTATTTTGAAGTAATGTGAGGGAGACTCAATCCCCAAGTGCCCTTAAACTTTCCCGTGTTAAAAGTCATGTAATGCTCCAAGACTTCATCCGCAAGTGCTGCAAATCGTCAATAAAGCGATTTGCTGATACCTCATCGAAAAACAACAAATTTACAAAATCAAATTAAGTTTTAGTTTAAACATGATTGCATTGCTACTGCTACGCATACTTTTTTTAATTATGGAAAATATAGGGCAAAACATTTACTTAAGCAAACCAAGAAGCTTTCTAGTCGATGACTTCTGATTTTGTCTCAACAACTTAAACGAAGTACGTTTCGTTTCTAATAGTTAATTGCTAAAAGTGAAAAAGAAGTATGGCCAGTAATAAAAGCATATTAATCGTTGACGACGACGAGACGATATTAGCAGTCCTCAAAGAGATTTTAGAGTTAGACGGATACTCTGTTGAAACTGCAGCAACCGGCAAAGAAGCTATTGAAAAATCAGAAAATATCTTTTTTAACTTATCAATGCTAGACATAAAGCTTCCAGACATGGAGGGCACAGAGCTTATCACAAAACTACACAAAGAAAATCCACAAATGATTAGAATAATCATTACTGGATTTCCGAGCTTCGATAATGCAGTAAAGTCCCTCAACCTCGGAGCTGACGCATACATCACGAAGCCTGTCAATTCTAANGAGCTACTTGAACTTGTCGGAGAAAAAATAAGAGAGCAGCAAGCGGCGAGTCAAATAGACGAGGATCAAGTTTCAGGCTGGATAAACGGCAAGATTCGCCAAATTGAACAAGAACAAGGCGAACATCAGAGCAAGAGCTGACCTTACCTTGCGCTCGATTTTAAAAATCTCTGAAAAAAGTGGCAACATACTTTTGCCTCCATTGCACTGAGAAAACACTCTTTTAAAATGTCAATTCACTTTGACCTTAAAGATATGGCGAGTGAAGACACCGAAAAGCAATCAAAAGAGAAAGAGATCGAAAAACTAATAGCTGCTTTGTCGGAAGCTCAGAGCCAAAAATCAAGGATAGCTGCAGCAAAGGCACTCTGCGAGATTGGAGGCATAGCGATTACTCGCCTGATCTCAATGCTTAGCCAAGCAGGGTGGGAAGTTCGCAGCAGCGCCGTTTTAGCGCTTGCAGAAGTAGGAAAACCCGCAACGCAAGCGTTCCAAGCTGCTTTACAAGATGATGATTGGTTCGTACGGGCGACAGCAGCGAAATCGCTGGGTAAAGTCAAAGATCCTCGGGTTGTAAAAAATCTTATTAACGTTTTAGGTGACAGGAATTGGTTTGTTCGTGAGCGTGCTGCGGAAGCGTTGAGCAAAATTGGGGGGCCTGCGATTGAGCCGCTGATCGACGCGCTGAAGGATCAAAATGGACTCGTTCGTGAGCGTGCTGCGGAAGCGTTGAGCAAAATTGGGGGGCCTGCGATTGAGCCGCTGATCGACGCGCTGAAGGATCAAAATGGACTCGTTCGTGAGCGTGCTGCATGGGTCTTAGGAGAGATAGGTAACGAAAAAAGCGAAAGACCCTTGCTCGAAACTTTTCACGATGAAGAGCTGTACGTGAGGGCAAGAGCGGTGTTAGCGTTTGAAAAAGTGAAAAACAGGAAATGTTAAAAGAGGTTTGCCTTCAGGCAATAGACAGAGTAGTATTTTCTCCTAAATGAGACATCTAAAAAAGCAGCTTTGACACGGTATGGACTTATAGCAAAAAAACTTCCGAATCGTAAAAGATATGTATTTAGCTCAACTCCCAAAATCAAGAAGCTGTAAAAAATACTTGTGGAATCTCAAGTCAGCACTCAATTCCGGATGGAATGATAGGGCTATTTTATTTCCTTTTTGCGCCGCAACAATATACCCCTTAAAGCGAGCTAANACATTTGTTCCACTTCCGACTTGCTTAATTGCAGGAGCTCGAATAAATATCGCATTAAACGGATAGTCAAACACATTTACTTCTAAAGGAAGCTCAAAAGACTCAGCTTGCCTTCCAAATGCATTTCTTTCTACTTTTATATCCATTAGCCCTAACCCCTCCACATCCTCATCTCGGTAGTCAGATAGGATGATTAATCCAGCGCACGTCCCCATCATTGGAATGTGCTGATACTTAAGGATCTCTTTATCAAGTCTTTCAAAACGCAAAAGCTTAGAAATTGTTGTACTTTCGCCACCTGGAATCACTAAACCGTCACAATTCCGGATGATTCCTTTCTTTTTTATCCGGACTATTTTGCAGTTCAAACCGCTCGAGACTTTTTCTAAAGCCGTTATGTGTTCAGAAACTGCTCCTTGAATGGCAATTACCCCTATTGTTAGCATTGAGTGGTTCCTTCTTGATGTCTCAAATGGTAACAGACTGTCTGCTCAGTAATTTGTTTCGAAATAAATAAAATAGTCCGTGGCCCAACCATATAACAGCTAGCTCGTTTTTGCACTGATAATCTGCTATGATAAGCAAACGCCCGTTACCATATAAAAATAGCATGCAACGCCGCAGTTTCGACCCAATGAGGGGTCTTACAAACACGCTCGCGCCCACTAAACATTTAAGCCGAAGCGACAATTATATAATTAAAAAATGTTTTACGTTTTACGTAATAGATGGCCAAAGATAAGATTTTCAACATTAGAGTCTCAGAAGAGGATTATACCAAACTAAAAAACCTCGGCAGCATAAGAGCCCGCGAAATTTTGCTTGACGCAGTCAACTATGAACTCTTTGAGCAGATTCCAAAAAGTGAGATGGAAAGACTCGTCTACAAATATGATGAGTTAGATGCCTCTTTAACTAATCTTGAGCAAAAACTTGGCGTCATCGAACAAAAGGCTCTTTCGAAGTTAATTGATGACAAATATGCCCAAACAGCACTCAACGATTTTGAAGATCTTTTTCAACGAGTTGATCGCTCCGTAAAGAAACTAAATAAAGAGAGATTCGAGCTTCTAAAAATGAGAAGGGACGGGACACGGTACCTTTATTTCGGCGTCAGAGAGCTTGCTGCAAAACACCAACTGAGCGCACCGCGCGATCGCACAGACGCTGAACTTTACAACGAGTTAGCTTCAAAGCAGCTAATTGATAACAAAGAAAAATACAAAAAAAGCATAACTGAACTTGTCAAGAGCATTCAGGAAAATATCAAAGAAGAGGAGCTACTCTTAGATTCCCTAAGAGCTATGAGCCCTTATATTATTATGCGAGAGAACGTTCAAGCTCAAATTGAAAGTTTGAAAGAAGAAATGAAGGATGTCATTTTTGTAATTGAACACATTAAAGCTCTCGAAAAAAAATATGTTAGCAACTTCTTAGAGAGTTTAAGGTTTAGTGGGGGGGATGAAGATCCTTTGGCCTCTAAGCTCTTGGATAACGAAGAGTATTGGTCACGTTTCCATAACTCAGACCTTTCCCTTTATGACAAGTTCGAGAAGTACCTTATCTGTTGCGGAGTTAACGAGACTAGGGCTAAGGCAATAGTCAAAAAACACATGACTTAATCCTGCGTCATGCGTTTAACTAAAAATCGCAAGTAGGAAAAAACAAAAACTGATGGACTCGACGGGAATCGAACCCGTGGCATCCACGTGTTTCTCCTGAGATGCGAACGTGGCACTCTACCCCTGAGTTACGAGCCCTTAGTCTGCAACTGATGTGGGACTTTATATAATTTAGGACTTTCATTTAGGAGAGAGAAACCGNCAATCTTCTGCTCCAACAACCCAGCAAAAAAGACTGGATTAGACTGGATTAGAATAGAATTTCAATATCCAATTCTTCTGCTAGTTCCTTATAACGGTTCCTTATTGTCACTTCAGTTACGCCAGCAACGTCAGCAACCTCTCTTTGCGTTCTACGGTCACCACAAATAACCGAAGCTATATAGATAGCCGCTGCGGCGACTCCCGTCGGACCTCTTCCGCTAGTTAGCTCCTTTTCCGTAGCTTGCCTCAATATTTCAACAGCTTTGGACTGAACCTCACCCTTGAGTTTTAGACCTGAACAGAACCTCGGCACATAGTCTATGGGTGACGTTGGGGTCAATTTTAGATCCAGTTCACGTGAAATAAATCTATAAGTCCTACCTATCTCTTTTCGACTTACCCTCGAAACCTCTGCAATTTCATCGAGAGTTCTTGGAACTGAACATTGACGACAAGCAGCGTATAAAGCGGCCGCTGCTACACCTTCAATACTCCGTCCCCTAATTAGATTTTTATCGACCGCTTTGCGGTAAACAACGGCAGCAGTCTCTCGTACGTTTCTTGATAATCCAAGCGCTGATGCCATTCGGTCGAGTTCAGATAAAGCAAATGCAAGATTTCGTTCCGTAGCGTTTGAAACACGGATCCGNCGTTGCCATTTGCGCAATCTATATAGTTGTGCTCTATTCTTAGACGAAATAGACCGCCCATATGAATCCCTATTTCGCCAATCTATCATTGTTGATAATCCCTTGTCGTGAATAGTGTAAGTCATAGGAGCGCCAACGCGGCTCCTTTTCATTCGTTGATCGTGATCAAATGCCCTCCATTCTGGACCCATGTCCATAAAGTCTTGATCAATAACAAGGCCACATTTGTCACAGACAAGTTCCGCCCTTTCGTAGTCTTGTACTAGCTGCCTTGAACCGCACTCAGGACAAACAGCTTTCGATTCCTCATATTCTCCAAGCTCTTTTTGGCGTTCTTTTGCTACTTCTCGCGCTTTTGTGCGCTCTATAATTCTTTCCCTTTCTACTTCAACCATATTTTCACCGTGAGCTTAGACATAGACCGTTTCACCTACCAGTTTTTTCAGGTCAGCAGGGGCCATTTTTTTAGAGGGCTTTACTGATATATACGGAGATAACACTGGGCCAAATACATCATGCACCTTGCCAATTTTTTTCATTCGCTTCGTTAATACCGAAGAGTTTATCTTAGGAAACAAAGCCGCTCTAAGAATAATGTAGCCGTGACTTGAAATATGAAGTATAACGCCTAGCTTTCTCAACCCTAACCTCGAACGTTATGTATATATATATA
>JGI24132J36420_10000297_pt1 | contig 25191 bp, 22 predicted proteins | sample BarGraNGADG00212_3_FD_36420 | JGI IMG/M metagenome (IMG submission 36420) | reverse complement strand
CCCCCCCAAATGGGGGGCTTTTAAAGTTATGTCTGTTTTTTAACCCCCCATATGGGGGGAAGGGGGGTTGAAACAGCAAAGGTTTTAACAATACTGCGTAAATATAAGTTCTAATTTCCTAATTTTGCATAAATTGGTTTCTATGCAGATATTTTATGCACCTGATATTATTGGCAAAACGTATTCACTTGACGAAAACGAGTCAAAGCATTTGATCAGGGTANTAAGAATGACAAGAGGCGCTGAGGTCAGGCTGATTGACGGTAAAGGGAATCTGTATGAGGGAATCATAAGCGAACCGGATCAGAACAAGTGCAGAATTGAAATCACAGGGGAAATTAAGGATTTCGAAAAAAGGAATTACAGGCTTCATATTGCAATCTCACCATTAAAGAATCCTGAACGATTTGAATGGTTTATTGAAAAGAGTGTTGAGATAGGTATCGATGAGATTACTCCTCTGGTTTGCAGAAATACTGAAAAGCCGGGAATAAAGCCGGGAAGAGTTAACAATCTTATCATTTCGGCAATGAAACAATCTCTTAAAGCAACAAAGCCAGTACTTAATGAACCATGTAATTTCAAAGATTTTATAAATATGGATTCAAAAGGCGTCAGGATGATTGCTCATTGTAATGATTCAATAATAAGAAGCAGGGTATCTGATGTATATTCAAAAAGTGATAGTGCAATAATAATGATCGGACCGGAAGGCGATTTCACCAGGGAAGAGATTGATTCTGCAGTCAACAGAGATTTTTTTCAGGTTCATCTTGGACAAAGTCGTCTTAGAACAGAAACGGCAGGCGTTGCAGCCTGCCATTCGATATACTTTTTAAATCAATAATACAGATACTATCCGGCCATAAAGTTATTCGCGATTCCTCCCTTTTAACATTTCCTGGCATTGATTTCCATCTACCTGTAACCTTTAAACTTTTTTCCTGATTTTTTTTATCAGGCTCGTTGTCAAGCATCTCTCCGGAACCGGTTTTACTTGCCGGAGTAGTTCAATCACTTCAAAGAATTCAAAGTTTAAACCCATTGCATCTTCAAAAAGATCTATGTCTTCAACTTTGATATCCCGGAATGTGATAAATTGAGTAAAAATTAATCCCATAGGCTCCATATTCTCAGTTTTAATGAAAACGCCCCGGATTACATATTATTGTTATATTAAATAATTAATTTATATGTTCTTATTCGATAATGATCCCGATCTAATTCAGTGTCAAAGTGATTTTATTCTCAACCATTATTCTCCTCATATTAATGAGGGCATATCTCATACGGCCAAGAGCTGTATTTATACTTACATCAGTAATATCAGCGATTTCTTTAAAGCTTAATCCTGCATAATGCCTCAGGATTACTACTTCCCTTTGGTCATCAGGTAAATGGCTAATTATATTCCTTACGTCTTTTTGTATCTGTCGTTTAATCATATCGTCTTCTACATTGTCTTCAGCAAACGATTTTGAATTAAAAAGATCAGACTCATAATTATCGTTAGAAATAGTATTCATCTGCTTGATCCTGCGGAAATGGTCTATAATAAGGTTATGAGCTATACGCATCACCCAGGAGACAAATTTTCCGTTATCGGAATATTTACCCGCTTTAACAGATTGAATAACTTTAAGGAAAGTATCCTGAAAGATATCTTCTGCAAGAGCCTGATCACGTATATAAAGACTTATATACGCGAAAACCTTGTTCTTATGACGGTGGATTATCTTTTCAAAGCAGGACTGCTCACCCTTTATGAACCTCAGAATCAGTTCATAATCNGAAATCATTTTATTCATAACTCTCTCGTTTAATTAACTAGAGTAGAGATGTTTTATAGGCAGTCTGTTTTTCGTTAGTAAATGTTGCAATTACAAAGAAAGCAATTTTTTTGATTTGAAAGTATTACTTTTGAGCTTTAANAGAAATTTAACAAATTTTTTAAAGAATCAGATATGGATGGCTTTATTGAAATCAGGGGGGCAAGGGTACATAATCTGAAAAATATCAGTCTTAAAATTCCCAGAAATAAAATTGTTGTAATAACCGGGGTATCCGGATCGGGGAAATCTTCTCTTGCTTTTGACACAATATATGCTGAAGGTCAGAGAAGATACGTAGAGAGTCTCTCATCTTATGCCCGTCAGTTCCTTGGCCGGATGAATAAGCCTGAAGTTGATTTTATAAACGGCATCCCTCCTGCCATTGCAATTGAACAGAAAGTTAATTCCAGAAATCCACGTTCCACAGTTGGTACCTCGACGGAGATTTATGATTATATGAGACTTCTGTTTGCCAGGATTGGCAGGACATATTCTCCGGTTTCCGGAAAAGAAGTCAAAAAACACAGTGTAGATGATATTGTTGATTTTCTTGCTGCTCTGCCTGAGGGAACTAAAGTAATTATTACTTCTTCAGCGGAGATACCAGAAAACATTAAAGTTTCGGAATATTTTTTATTCCTCGAAAAACAGGGATTTAATCGTATTGAATCAGAAGGCAAACTCATCAAAACTGATGAGCCGGAATCTTTAAATAAATATAAACCAGGTCAGCAGATAAACATAGTAATCGACAGACTGGTAATTGAACATTCTCCTGACAGTTTCAGCCGGGCTGCCGACTCTGCACAAACAGCATTTCAAACAGGTAAAGGATATTGTCAGGTGGTTGTACTCAATGATAAGGTGGTGAGAAGAGAAAGCTTTTCGAATAAATTTGAAGAGGATGGAATTCTTTTTGAAGAGCCTTCTGAATATTTGTTCAGTTTTAATAATCCTATCGGTGCTTGTCCGGTTTGTGAGGGATATAGTAAGATTATAGGTATAGATGAAAATCTTGTTATACCCAACCAGAACCTCTCAGTTTATGAGGATGCTATTGCTTGCTGGAAAGGGGAAACAATGAAAAAGTGGAAAGAAAGACTGGTAACTAATGCCGGATCATTCGACTTCCCGATACATAAACCGGTCTACCAGCTTACTGATGAACAAAAGGCGCTTCTCTGGAAAGGAAATAAATATTTCGATGGTATAAACAAATTCTTTGATCATATCGAGGAGAAAAAATTCAAAATTCAGTACCGGGTACTTTTAAGCCGGTATCGAGGGAAAACAACATGTCCTGAATGCAAGGGATCAAGATTACGTAAGGAGGCAGGTTATGTAAAGGTTGGTGGAAAAACAATCCAGGAACTTGTTTCAATCCCTGTCGGAAAGCTTTATGAAGTAATTTCTGCAATTAAGCTTAATGAACCTGATGCCACGGTTGCAGAAAGACTGATCAAAGAGATCACCGTCCGGCTGAAGTTACTTATTGAGGTCGGTCTGCCATATCTTACGCTCGACAGGGTCTCTGCAACATTGTCAGGGGGAGAATCCCAGAGAATAAACCTTTCTACCTCGCTGGGTAGCAACCTTGTAGGTTCGATGTACATTCTTGACGAACCCAGTATTGGGCTTCATCCCCGGGACACCAACCTTTTGATCGGGGTATTGAAAGAGCTAAGAGACCTGGGTAACTCAGTAATTGTAGTGGAGCATGAAGAAGAGATTATAAGAGCCGCTGATGAAATAATTGATATGGGACCGGAAGCAGGCAGGCTCGGTGGTGAGGTAGTTTATCAGGGGGGGCTCGATCTTACAACAGCAAATAAATCACTTACTGCCAGCTATCTCAGTGGCAGATTGGTTGTACCTGTTCCGGGAACCAGAAGAAAATGGAATAGCTATATTGAAATTAAAGGTGCAAGGGAGAATAACCTGAAAGGCATTGATGTAAAGTTTCCTCTCCATACCATTACTGCCGTTACCGGAGTGAGCGGTTCAGGTAAATCAAGTCTTGTATCTGATATATTATATAAAGTATTGTCTAACAGGATTAACGGAACAAATTTAAAACCAGGTCAACATGGAGAAATCACTGGAGACATCTCCAGTATAACAGGCATTGAAATGGTTGATCAGAATCCTATAGGCAGATCGAGCAGATCAAATCCGGTTACATACCTAAAAGCTTATGATGAAATCCGGAAACTTTATTCAGAGCTGCAGTCTTCAGTCCAGAATAATTATAAAGCATCACATTTTTCATTTAACATTGAAGGCGGCAGATGTGAAGAATGCCAGGGAGAAGGAATAATACGGGTTGAAATGCAGTTTATGGCCGATGTGGAACTGACATGTGAAAGCTGCAAAGGGATGAGGTTCAAAAAGGACATACTCGATGTGAGATATAATGATAAGAACATTTATGATATGCTTGAGATGACCATAGATGAAGCAATTGAATTTTTTAATTCACATCCGGGAAAGAATGAGAAGAGGATTGTTGAAAAGCTGAAACCGCTTTCAGATGTCGGTTTGGGATATATCAAGATGGGACAGTCATCAAGTACTTTGTCGGGAGGTGAAAGTCAAAGGGTAAAATTGGCATATTTCCTTAGTCAGGAACGAGGTAGTGGACATATATTATTTATTTTTGACGAACCTACAACAGGATTGCATTTTCATGATATAAATAAGCTTCTTAAATCAATAAATGCCCTTGTCGATCACGGACATTCAGTGATACTTATTGAACATAATCAGGAAGTGATAAAGAGTTCCGACTGGGTTATTGATCTTGGACCTGAAGGTGGAGAAGACGGTGGTTGGGTTGTTTTTGAGGGAAAACCTGAGGATCTGGCCCGATGTAAAGAATCTTACACAGGCAGATATCTGGCACCGAAACTGGTGAAACATATATAAAATATGGAGGGACGTTGCATGCAACGTCCCTCCTATTTTGTAATCGATATATTTTATTTTTTTATTTTGAATCCAAACATTATTGCAACACAACCACTTGCCGGTGTTTCACCTGGTTTATTAAATGAGTTAACTTTAACAATGAGCTTTAGCTGTTGACTGGATTGTAGTTTGAAATCCCATGTTTTAGCAAAGTTCGCATCTTTATTTGAATAGAGTACATTTTTATTTGCATCCAGTACCCTGAATTCCACATCCGGAAGTTTGTCTTCTCCACAGATTGAGACTCTGTAATCCATGTCGGAATAAAATGTTTTATATAGCTCGGCTTCCTCGCCTTCAACAAGTATTGCAGCATGATAGTTTCCATCATGGGTATACGCTCCCAACTCAGGGATGCAAACCTTTTTAGCGAATGCTTTGCACTGAGCATTTACATTAAAAGTTGTAGCAACTACAAGTAATGCCAGTATTGGAATTATTCTAAGTATTCTCATGGGGCTAGTTATTTACGAATGTCTTTCTTATCTCCGAAACAGTTATTGAGAGTTCCTTGAATACTTCAGGTGTCATATCAGTCTTAACCTCTGACTTTAGAACTGTCATATTTGATACTTTGTCAAACTCTGGTCTTATTTTTGAAGTTGTGATTGATATTTTATCAAAAACGACTTTCAGTTTTTTAACCTGAACAATTAGGTCATCAACTGCAGGATTCCCCTTACTGCTTTCAAGTAAATTTAAAAGTATGTCGATCGAAAGTTTCTGATCAATAATCCTGCCGACAAGCTTATTGCCATTAAATTCCTTCAAATCAACAAGTTGAGTAGAAATATATAATCCCTCGAACCATCCGCCTACTAGTACCATTGCTGCAATTGCGGGCTGACCATTATCTGAAAGATATGAATTAGAGTTCATAAAAGTCTCACTTACAATCTCCATAATAACTTCGCTGTTATTGATATTTTCCTCTAATTTGTCAATTTGTGACTGTTCAATTGCCTTAAGAATGCCCAGTCCATCAGCCATTTTCTTGGCAGCGTTCATATAATCAATAATAAGCTGAGTCTGTTCATATAAACTTGCAAAACTTAAATCGCAGGTATAAATTCCCAGATTAAGAGCCATGCTTTTATTCGTCACATAACTATTTACATTACCTATAGGATTGAGCAGAGCCTCATCGAACCTTGCACCAGCCGATTTTATGAGCATAGCTGACTCAAGGGGTGACGGAAGTGCATTAAATATTTTTTCTGCCTGCTGAATATCTTCAACTACAGTTGCATTTTCTTTTGGAACACTAACTTTTACATCTTCCTTAGTTGTCTTTGTACCTCCGGACTTGCAGCCCATAAGCAGACTGGTGAACATTAAAACTACCACCAGAATTTTTGAACAAATGCCATATTTTTTATTCATGATCTAAATATTTAATTTCAAACCTAATTCACGACTAAATTAGTATAATATTTTTATTTTTCAAAAACAGCTTTAACTAATTGCTGGTATTTCTAACTTTGTCTCAAATTAGCTAACGATGATAAAATCAGAGAAAAAGCTAAAGAAGCTTGTTGAAACACTTAATAAAGATAACAATATTTCGATAACTGACACTATTGAATTGCTTCGTAAGGAAAAGCCCTTTGAGGGTGCAATCGGTTTACTTACTGCCTTTTATAACAAAACCGATGATATGTCAATAAGAAAAACAATTGCTGGTTTTATTAATGATCTGAAAGATCAGACTGCATGTGAAGAGGTCATAAAAGAAATAAGGAAAGAATGGAAGCCAGATACTATCAGCATGTTAGTATCATCATGCTGGCAGTCAGGTCTTAATTATTCAGTTTATTCTCCCGATCTGGCAAGAGTATTTCTTACAAGTGACTATGTAACAGCAATTGAATGTCTTACAGTAATTGAAGATTCGATACATGAATTAAGCAAATCATTAAAGGATGAAATTATTAATATAATTCAGGAAAGCCCGGTTTCCCAGGATAATGAAAAGAAGCCTCTGATCTTTGAACTGATTTCGATTCTTGAAAGATAATTAGCTTTTATCTGATAGTCTGGGTTTCATCTTTAGAAGGTCCTTATCTTTTACCGAAAATTAAGCTCCCGATTCTGAGCATTGTACTTCCTTCCTTAAGCGCCATTGCATAATCTCCCGACATTCCCATAGATATCTCCTTAAAATAAATGCCGGATCTGAAATAACTGTCTTTCAGCGAATGAAAACACTCTCTCAGATTTGCGAATTCTTTCATAACCTGATTTGTGTCAGATATAAATGAAGCTATTCCCATCACACCACAGATCCTCACATTTCTCAAAAGTAAAACATCCTCTGATTGCAGGTTTTCATAAAGATCGGGCACAGAAAATCCGGATTTGGTCTCTTCAGTTGCAATATGAATCTGTAACAGACAGTCTACTACCCTATTTATCTTTAATGCTTCGGAGTTGATGGCAACCAATAGTTTGTATGAATCAACAGATTGTATCATACTGATAAATGACACAATAGATTTAACCTTATTGGTCTGAAGATGTCCTATCATATGCCATTCTATATCAGCTGGGAGAAGATCTTTTTTATTAAGAAGTTCCTGGACCCGATTTTCTCCAAAATATCTCTGCCCGGCATTATAGGCTTCAATGATATCGCCTACCGGTTTCGTTTTGGATATTGCAACAAGCCTGACAGATGAAGGGATCTGTGATTTTAAAAAGCTTATATTATCAGCAATGAGTGGCATATATATCTGTTAATCAAGTAAATGAATAACCAGTCCGCTGCGGAGTTTTGGTTCAAACCAAGTTGACTTGGGAGGCATTATGTTACCTGAATCGGCAATTGTAATGAGTTGATTCATTGATACCGGATAAAGCGCAAATGCGACCTTCATCTCACCACTATCTACCCTCTTCTTGAGCTCACGGAGACCGCGGATTCCTCCAATAAAATCAATTCGCTTCGATCTTCTGAGATCCTGAATATCCAGTATAGGGCTGAGTATCTGAGTTGTAAGTATTGTTACATCAAGAACACCGATAGGATCATTGTCATCATAAGTTCCGGCTTTTGCAGTAAGACTGAACCATTTACCATCGATATACATTGAGAAGTTATGAAGTTTTTTAGGTCTATAGTTTTTACTACCCTTTTCCTCAATAACAAATCCACTTTCCAGCCTTTCTAATAATTGTTTAGTGGTAAGACCGTTAAGGTCCTTAACAGTTCTGTTATAGTCAATTATTTGTAATTGATCAGCAGGGAAATGAACTGCAAGGAAAAAGTTATATTCTTCAGTCCCATTATGGGATGGATTATTCTCCCTCTTTTCTTTACCAACAAGTGCTGCCGCAGCTGTCCTGTGATGACCATCTGCAACGTAAGTGTAAGGCACCTTTTCTGTAAACAGCTTTTCTATCAGTTTGTTTGTTTCCGTTTTATTAATAACCCAGAAATGGTGGCCAAAACCGTCCTCTGCAACAAAATCATATTCGGGTTTTTCGGAGTTGACAATCTTATTTACTATTTCATCAATCTCTTTAACTGCAGGATATGTAAAAAAAACCGGTTCAATATTAGCATTGTTGACACGGACATGTACCATTCGGTCCTGTTCTTTATCAAGACGCGTAAGTTCATGCTTTTTAATAATGCCATTAAGATAGTCGTCGACAGAGGCACATCCTGCAATTCCATACTGAGTACGCCCTTTCATTGTCTGTGCATAAATATAAAAGTGGGGCGTCTCATCCTTAATCAGCCAGCCGTTCGTCTGCCACTTACCAAAGTTTTCGACTGATTTGTTATACACCTGCTCTGAATGGGTATCAATGTCTGCCGAAAGGTCGATTTCTGATCTGGTAATGTGAAGAAGAGAACACTCTTTTCCATTTGCCATCTTTCTGGCTTCTTCAGTATTCATCACATCATATGGCAGACAAGCCAGATCTTTTGCCAGAGCACGAGGGGGCCGTAAACCCCTGAAAGGTTTAAAAACTGCCATCTGATTATAATATTTTAAGTTTTACTTGTTTACTTTATATTTCTCATTACCTGTTTTGAAATAGTCAACAATCTGCCTGGCAGCAGCGAGACAAGCATTCATATTTGCTTCCTCTGTCTGAGCTCCCATTTTTTTTGCTGTAAATAGAAAGCGACCTTTATACTTTTCCTCAAACAAGGCGCTACAGTCAGGTGTAACATCGGAGAGGTAACTGAAGTCCGGACGTTCTTCAAATATTCGCAGAAGGCCATCTTCATCAATTACTTCTTTTCTTGCAGTGTTTACCAGGACAGCATCCTTAGGCATTTTCTTCAACAGGTTATAACCAATTGATTTTTGGGTTTTATCGTTTGCCGGCATATGTAATGAGATATACTGACATTTTGAGTATAATTCTTCTGTGGTATTGCAGACTTTAACACCATACTTCTTTATATCTTTTTCAATGACAAAAGGATCGAAGGTGTATATATCCATTCCAAACCCTTTTGCTATTTCGGCAACATGTTTCCCTACATTTCCGAATGCGTGAATCCCTATTGATTTTCTTCTTAGTTCAGTGCCTGATTTTCCAATGAATCCGCCGCGAGCATGATAAAGCATTAATGCAAATGCCAGTTCAGCTACAGCATTTGAATTTTGCCCCGGAGTATTCATTGCTACTACATTGTGTGCAGTACAAGAAGGCAGATCGAGATTATCGTAACCAGCACCTGCACGGACAACGATTTTTAACTTTTTCGCCGAATTAAGTACCTCTGGTGTTACCAGATCGCTCCGAACGATCATGGCATCTACATCCGAAACAGCAGCAAGGAGATCTGAAACATCCTTATAGTTTTCGAGTAACACAAGTTCATAACCTGCAGCCTCTGTCACTGTACGAATCTGAGTAATTGCAACCNGGGCAAATGCTTTTTCTGTAGCTACAAGTACTTTCATAACGATGTTTATATTAAATATTAAGGCTGTAGATGCCCNTAAAGTTCTTAATATTATGATTATTTAATTTTTTGATTCAAATTCTTTCATTGAATGTACAAGCGCAACAACGCTTTCTTTCGGAAGAGCATTATAGGTAGAAGCACGGAAACCACCTACTGAACGGTGACCCTCGATACCAAGCATTCCTTTTGTTTTGGCAAAATCGGCAAATGGTTTCTCAAGCTCTTTGTACTCCGGCGCCATAACAAAGCATATATTCATAAGAGATCTGTCCTCAGGGTCAGCAATTGTAGGTATGAATAATTTATTTCTGTCAATCTCATCATAAAGGATTGTTGCTTTTTCAATATTCATTTTCTGGATGGCTTTCACACCACCAAGGTTTTTCAACCAGGTGAGGGTTTGTTGTGCGGCAAATATTGCAAACACGGGAGGAGTATTGAACATCGACGCACCTTTAATATGTACCCGATAGTCAAGCATCGATGGAATTGGACGGGTTACTTTACCAAGTACATCTTCCTTTACAATAATAAAAGTGACACCTGCCGGAGCCAGGTTCTTCTGGGCACCTCCATAAATAATGGAATATTTTGAAATATCTACGGGTCTGCTGAATATATCTGATGACATATCTGCTACAAGAGGAATTTTTACATCAAGATCTTTCTTAAGCTCTGTTCCATAAATTGTATTGTTTGTTGTGATATGGAAATAATCAGCATCGGAAGGAATTGAATAATTTTTGGGGATGAAATTAAATAGCTTTTCTTTGGAAGAGGCAACTTCTACTACCTCTCCAAATAACTTTGCTTCTTTTAGAGCTTTGCCTGCCCACTCACCTGTGTTGAGATAAGCAGCTTTCCTGTTCAGCATATTCATCGGTACCATCGCGAACTGTAAACTTGCTCCACCGCCAAGAAACAAGACCTGATAACCTGCAGGAATTTCGAGCAATTCTTTAAAAAGTGCTATGGTGTCGTTTATACAAGCAACAAATTCCTTGCTACGGTGAGAAATCTCAAGTACAGATAACCCTGAACCTGCAAAATCTTTTATCCCTTCAATCGTCTTATCAATGGTATACTGAGGAAGAATTGAAGGACCGGCATAAAAATTGTGTTTTTTCATAAAGGACTTTTTATAATTAATAATGGATAATTTAGTATCTGAGTTATACAAAAATATATAAATAATAATATCTTCTGTTAACTAATTCCGCATGAATATATTTATTGGATATTATCAACAAGAACCCCATTTTTCATTATGGGAATTTTATCGGTGAAATCAGGTGTAAGACAGAACTTTATGCAATCATCAAGGTTTTTATCTCTCAGACGGGTTCGCTGAGCTGCTTTTTCAATATACCCTGAAAGATCATGACAGGCTAACGACCAGAGATCAATAGCAGCAAATGTTGAATCACAAATAGTTGTGAAATTATTGCTATTCATAAGAATTTCTGAAATTGCTCCAGCGCAAACAGTATCTTCAATATTAAATCTGTTTTTCCAACCTGCACATAGTAACAATATATCCCTGTCCTGTTTAATCAGCCATCGCGTAAGTGCTCCAATATTCAGGAAGGAACCAATTACTGTCATATAGGAGGATAATGTAAGATTAATAATACCAGTACCATTTGTAGTACTATAAACAATAGTTTTGCCTTCAACCTTTTCTTTTGTGAAATTAAACGGAGAATTCCCAAAATCTGCAAAATCAAGGACAAAGCCATCGCGTTCAGCTGCGACAAGATAACCTCTTGACTTGTAATCCATTGCCAGGGACACCTCTGCAACGGGAATTATTGAAGCAGCACCATTGGCAAAAGCAGTGCAAATAGCTGATGATGCACGTAGAATGTCAATAATCACCACGATTGAATCACGATGTGCCCCAGCTTCAAATAAAGCAGGTGAAAAACATGTCTCTAGATTTCTTTTACTCATACAAGAAGTTCTTCCCTGGTGATTTTTGGTGTCCTGACGCCTTTAGTTTTTGTTATAAATGGGCAGGTTCACAATCTTTGCCTTAAGATCTTTATTGCGGATTCGTATAAATATTTCAGTGTCTGGTTTCCAGTAACTCTTGATCAGGTAAGCCATTCCAATTCCCTGCTTCATCATAGGAGACATAGTTCCCGAGGTAACTTCACCGATTGTTTCCCCCTGAGCATTTACAACTTCATAATGTTGTCTGGGTATTCCCCTGTCTATCATCACAAATCCTTTCAGTCTTTTTTCCACTCCACCCTCTTTCTGTTTCATCAACAGAGCTTTGTCAATAAATTCCTTACTATTAGTGAATTTAGTAATCCAGGCCAATCCTGCTTCGATCGGGGATGTTTGATCATTGATATCATTGCCGTAAAGGCAAAAACCCATCTCAAGACGTAAGGTATCCCGTGCACCCAGACCTATAGGTTTGATATCAAATTCTTTACCAGCATCAAATACTGCTTTCCAGAGCTTTGGTCCATCTTCATTTTTAACATAAATCTCGCATCCTCCGGCACCGGTATAACCTGTAGTAGAGAATATTACATCCTTAATTCCTGCAAATTCCAGAACCTTGAATGTATAATATTCCATATCCTCTACAGGAGTTTTAGTGAGCTTCTGCATTGCTTTAAGCGCCAACGGACCCTGAACAGCAAGCTGGGCAATACCATCTGAAGCATTAATAAGATCCTTACCTGCTTTCAGACCGAATTGCTCAGCATTCTGTACACACCATTTCCAGTCTTTTTCAATGTTTGCTGCATTTACTACAAGCAGGTATTTTTCAAGATTATATCTATAAACCAGCAAGTCATCCACAATCCCTCCTTTACCATTCGGAAAACAAGAGTATTGTATCTTCCCGTCAATGAGGGTTGAAACATCATTTGATGTTATATATTGAAGAAATTTAAGAGAAGCCGGACCCGTAACCCAAAATTCACCCATGTGGGAAACATCAAAGACCCCGACTCTATTCCTGACCGTGAGATGTTCTTCGGTAATACCAACATATTCAACAGGCATATTGTATCCGGCAAAAGGAACAATTTTGGCGCCCGCCTCCTGGTGAAATTTAATAAAAGCAGTATTTTTCATTAAAACTTAGTTTTAAAAAATAAACAGTAAACCCGATACATTCGATTTTTTTTGCAAAGCAAACAAATACTTTCCTTAAATTATCTGATGATTATCAGAATTCAAGGATTTTAAACTCAACCCTTCTGTTTTTAGCCCGTCCGGCAACAGTGGCATTATCAGCTATAGGTTGTAAGGAACCATAACCCCTGAATTCCATTCGTGAGCGGTCTATGCCCTTCTGACCCAGGTAATCTACAACAGCTTTTGCCCGTGCTCCCGATAATTTAAAGTTAAGTGATTCGTTTCCTGTTTTATCAGTATGTCCGGATATTTCAATTTTCATCTGAGCATTTTCCTTCATGATATTCAATAAACGATCGAGTTCTGTATATGAACCTGATGTCAGTATAGATTTCCCGGATTCAAACAGGATATTGTTCAGTACAACTTTCTTACCAACCTTTACCTTAATCAATTCAATATTAAGATTATAAACTTCTTTCAACCAGTTATCGGGGACGTCAATACGTCTTGTCTCTGATAGAAATCCTGTTGCGTGAAGATCAATCTCATAAGATTTCCTGGCAGGCAGTTTCAGTCTGTAACTACCGTCCTCATCCGAACTTGCAGTAGTTCCAATAACTTCCCCGCTTGAAATATCTTTGAGGTCAATTTTAGCCAATACCGGTTCACCTGTCTCTGAATCTTTTACTTTTCCTATAAGAAAAACCGGGTTTTCCTGTTGGATGGCTGGGGCTACAGGTGGTGGTGGTGCAACAATTAAAACGGTATCCCTTATTGTAACAGTATCTCGTGCGGGTGGCGGTGGAATTACGACAACAGGTTCAGGTGGCAAAATCTGTCCGTGGTAGATATCTGTTCCGCCTAATCCTCCTGTACGATTCGAAACAAAATAAAATGAGCTGTCATCAACCTGTGAAGGATTATAGAAGATCTCATCCCATGGAGAGTTTACCGGGTAGCCTGCATTTTTTACACTATCCCATGCACCATTCTTATTTCTAATGCTATAAAATATATCAAATCCACCTATTGAGTTGTGACCCCGGGAACTAAACCACAGAGTATCACCGGTTTTTGAAAATCTCACAGCCTCCTCATCATAAATAGTATTAATTAAACTCCCGGCATTTTGTGGTTTTGACCACTTCCGTGAATTAATCTTCTTTATATAGTAGATGTCTTTACCACCAATATTATCTTTAGCATTATCGGAGACATAGTAAATCTCGTTACCTGAAGGGTTTATTGTAAATGAAGTTTCTGATCCTCTGGTATTTATGTGATACGGAATAGCTACGGGAGTTTTCCAGATTCCTTTTTTATTCAATGACATTTTTATGTCCCCATTATTTGAATAACCGGTATAAACATAGAGTATGTCATTAGCTGAATTTATATAAAGAGGTGCTTCACTGAGCTTTGTAGTCAGGTTTTTTCCTGCTGAAATGGCTGGTGTCCAGGAACCAGAGGCCAGGTGCGAAATAAAGATATTTTCATCAAATTTTGTGTCAGAATGGCGATTACCCGATTTTGGAAGTTGACGACGGGTAGCAAAATACATTGTATTACCGTCATCAGTTAAAACTTCAGAATAGTCGTCAGAATTAGAGTTAATATCTGGCCCCAGATTCTTTATTGATACTCTCATTGTATCTTTCGTTATAATTATAGCGGAATTACATTCCTGTATGCATTTCCGTGCCAATGATGTGTTCTTCTTACTCTTCTTTCCCGGCGAGCTCAGGTAACCAGTGAATTTTTCAATTGCTTCCGGAAATTTTCCGGAATATTGAAGTGATCGTCCGGTGAGTAAAAGGACATCTTCAGCAACATCTTTCTTAATTTCAATAGCCTTCAGAAAAAAACTTCCTGCTTCTTCTTTATTATCTGAGAAAAGAGCTGACACCCCTGTTTTATAATTCAATTCGGAATTTGAATTATTATAAACAAGAGCTTGTAGATATTCATTATATGCATCATTGTACCAGATACCTTTTTCACCATAATAAGCATCTCCGTTAACGACATGTTTCCATGCTTCTTCAAATCCTGATTTATCAGTTTTAAAATCCTTACGATGGATGGTGATATCTGTCTGGGCATCCAGGCTTGAAGAATTCAGAATAAATACCACTATTAATGAGTAGAGAAAATATCGCATAACATTTGTTTTTTATACCCATAAAAGTAGCACTTATTTCCTTTATCTGAAAAACCTTCTTTACTAATAAACGGAAAACTGTTCACAGACAGACAAAAATATTATTATATTTGTTTGTAATTCTTTGCACGGTGTTATAAAAATTTATCTCTCTAAAAATTATGGATTACAAATTCATAAACATGGAATATCTTGATTCTGTTTCAGGAGGAGATCCCGGAATCATCAATGAAATCGTTGTGATATTCAAAGAACAATCGGTTGAAATATATAATGAGATGAAATCCCTTCTGGCAGCAAAGAAGTATACTTCTCTGGGATTGCTCGCCCACAAAGCAAAGTCATCAGTTGCCATTATGGGGATGACTTCGTTGGCCGAAATGTTAAAAACACTTGAACTCCAGGCCAGGGAGGGAAAAGAAACTCAATTATATGAATCATATTTAGAGAGATTTATAAGTGAAACAAAAGAAGCTATCAGGGAGCTTGATGAGTTGATCAGTAACAGGTTAAACAGTAATAAATGATAAATATTGAAAAAAAGGATAATATAGACATTATATCCTTCTCTGTCAATAAGATCAATGCGATGAACATTGATGAAATCAGAGAAGATATTCTTAAAGTACTTGATAATTCTAATTCAAAAGTTATAATCGATCTTAAAGGGGTGGAATATATTGACAGTTCAGGATTTGGTTGTTTTCTTTCAGTTATGAAAGCTGCAAGGAACAATTATGGAGTACTCAAGTTTGCTAATCCGGAGCCAAGAATTACTGAGTTGTTTGAAACTCTTCACCTTCACACTGTTTTTCAGATCTATTCTGATATTGATACATGTTTAAGGTCATTCTGATAACTCTCAGTTCATTTGGATTTTTTTTTGAAAGAGAGATGACCATTTTCCACATCAACTATTATTGTCTCCTCTTTGGATACCTTTCCACCAATAATTTCTTTAGATAATTCATTTACTATCTCTTTTTGAATAAGTCTTTTTACTGGTCTTGCCCCCAATTGAGGATCATAACCTTTTTCTGCCAACCAGTCAATAGCCTCATCTCTTACCACTAATTTCAGTTGATACCCGGCAAGAGTATGCTCTATATTAACCAGTTGAATTTCCACGATTGCTCTAATCTGTTCTTTAGTTAAAGGTTTAAACATTACAATTTCGTCAACCCTGTTAAGAAATTCCGGTTTGAGTGTTCTTCTTAATAGTGTAAATATTTCTTTCCTGAGGATTTCCTCTTCCTTTTCCGACATTTTATTATCCAATTTATCCATCCTGTCTCTTATAAGTTCTGACCCCAGGTTCGATGTCATGATAATAATAACGTTTCTGAAATTTATTGTCCGTCCTTTATTATCTGTAAGTCTTCCCTCGTCAAGAACCTGGAGTAGCAGGTTAAACAGGTCGGGATGTGCTTTTTCAATCTCATCGAGAAGAACTACTGAATATGGTTTATGCCGGACAGCCTCAGTGAGTTGTCCTCCTTCGTCATATCCAATATATCCCGGAGGTGCACCAATAAGCCTCGATACAGAATGTCTTTCCTGGTATTCAGACATATCTATCCGTGTCAACAGGTTTTCATCATTAAAGAGGAATCCGGCAAGAGCCCTCGCCAGCTCTGTTTTTCCCACACCTGTGGTTCCGATAAAGATAAAGGAACCCAATGGCTTTTTCTGGTCCTGCAGTCCGGCCCGTGACCTTCGGACTGCATCAGCAACTGCTGTAATTGCTTCATCCTGCCCGACTACCCTTTTGTGTAATTCAGATTCGAGCTTTAACAATTTTTCTTTTTCACTTTCGAGCATCCGTGAAACAGGTATTCCGGTCCATTTAGACACTATGGCTGCAATATCTTCCGATCGTACCTCTTCCTGTATCAGCGACCCTTTAGTTCGTTTCTTTTCGATTAGATTCTTAAGTTCTGAAATTTCCTTTTCAATTTCAATTATTTTTCCATACCGTATCTCCGCTACTTTTCCATAGTCGCCGCTTCTCTCAGCCTGTTCTGCTTCAAGACGAAGAGATTCGATGGCCTCTTTTTTAACCTGCACCTTATCAATCATTTCTTTTTCAGCCTTCCATCCGGCTTTCAGCTCATCCCTTTTCGCTTGCATATCAGCAAGATCCCGTGATATTTTTTCTGCCTTAACTGTATCTCCNTCCCTCCTGAGTGCCTCTTTTTCAATTTCAAGACGGGTAATAGTTCTTTCAGCTTCATCGATCTCTTCTGGAACAGAATTCATTTCAAGTCTTAACCTCGATGCTGCTTCATCAATAAGGTCGATTGCTTTATCAGGTAAGAACCGGTCGGTTATATACCTTGTTGACAGGTCTACAGCTGCAATGAGCGCTTCATCTCTGATAATAACTTTATGATGTGTTTCATATTTCTCACGGATACCTCTCAGTATCGAAATGGAATCTGTCCTGTCGGGTTCATCAACCATAACAACCTGGAATCTTCTTTCAAGAGCCTTGTCTTTTTCAAAGTATTTCTGATATTCATTTAAGGTAGTTGCCCCAATCGCTCTCAGTTCACCTCTGGCAAGAGCAGGTTTCAGAATATTGGCGGCATCCATCGCTCCTTCAGATTTACCGGCACCAACAAGGGTATGAATCTCGTCGATAAAAAGGACTACTTCCCCGTTTGATCCGATAACTTCGTTCACAACTGATTTTAATCTTTCTTCAAATTCTCCTTTATATTTTGCTCCCGCGATAAGGGATCCCATATCGAGTGAATAAATGATCTTTGATTTAATATCTTCAGGAACATCTCCCCTGATTATCCTATGAGCCAAACCTTCAGCAATAGCTGTTTTTCCAACGCCAGGTTCACCTATCAGTAGCGGATTATTTTTTGTCCGCCGTGTTAGTATCTGTAGAATACGCCTGATTTCATCATCCCGACCTATGACAGGGTCGAGTTTCCCTGACCGCGCCCTCTCATTCAGATTGATTGCGAACCTGTTCAGCGAATTAAAAGTATCATCTGAAGTCTGACTCTCCACAGTTGCTCCTTTTCTAAGTTCATTGACAGCAGCTTTCAGTTCTTTCATTGTCACACCCAAATCCTTAAGGATACGCGATGCCTTATCCTCAGTATCAAGGATTCCCATGAGTAAGTGTTCTGATGATACAAATTTGTCTTTCATTTGTGCGGCATGGTTATTTGCTTTCCTGAACGCATCTGATACTGAAGACGATACATAGGAATCTGCACCTGTAACTTTTGGATATGAATCAATAAGACTATCAATCTCTTTTGCCAGAGCGATAGAATTTACTCCCATTTTCCCGAAGAGGAAATTTGTGATACTCTCTGCCTCGCTCATTACTCCTTTGAGAATATGTGCACATTCAACAGCTTGCTGGCCTTTGGCGTTAGCAATGTCAAATGCTTTTTGAACTGATTCCTGAGCTTTTAAGGTGAAATTATTTAAATTCATATTGCGTTGTTTGAGTAATGTTCTGCAAAATTACTGCCAGTGTTAATCAATTTCAATTCAATGTCTTTTTGACAGAAAATCATATACTTATCATGTCATTGTGACAAATAAGGGGGGTTGGGGGGTAATGAATTTAGCACTATCTTTGGCTCAAATTCTGAATTATGAGTAAAGTTTTATGGAAACCCGGAACGATGATTTATCCGTTACCGGCGGTAATGGTAAGTTGTGGATCTGTTCCTGAAGAGTATAATATTATTACGGTTTCATGGACTGGTACTATATGTAGTGATCCGGCAATGTGTTACATTTCTGTAAGGCCTGGCCGTCACTCCTATAATATAATAAAAAATAATGGTGAGTATGTAATCAACCTGACGACAAAATCACTTGCTTTTGCAACAGACTGGTGTGGGGTGAAATCCGGAAAGGACCATAAAAAGTTTTCTGAAATGGGGCTCACTCCTGTTCCTGCTTCAAAGCTAAAAGCGCCTTTGATCAAAGAATCGCCAATCAATATTGAATGTATTGTTAAGGAAATAAAAGAACTTGGATCGCATCACATGTTTATATCAGAGGTGGTAGCCGTTAATGCCGATGAAAAATATATTGATAAAAACACCGGTCTGTTCAGATTAAACGACGCAGAACCTATCTGCTATTCGCATGGAAAATATTATGAAACAGGCAGTTTAATAGGTAAATTTGGTTTTTCTGTGGAGAAGAAAAACAAGAAGAAATAGGATTTTTTTTGCAGATAAATTCATTCAACCATTGGCCTTAACCAGGCTGAATAGATGGCTAAAATATGGAATAAAGCAAAAAACATTAATTAGGATTCTTTGTCCCAAACAACTAATTTCATATCTTCAAAGCTTGAATTATAAAAATGCTTTATTATGAGTGAGAAGATCCTGGAAACTCTTATGCAGTTGTTTGCGATTATTGCCAAACCTCAGAGCAACGCTAAAGAGAGAAGAGGGTTCGTTGAAGTTTTTCTCAAACGACTGCTGAATCAGGAACTGGTAAATAAATATCTCTCGAAATATGATGAAAAATTTGAAGAAGCCAGAAAGAAGCTTGAAAAAAGCAGTGAAGAGAGACGTGAAGGAGCCATCGCAATCAGGATCAGAAAACTTTGCAATGAAATCAACGAACAGGGTCAGCTCGACCAGGAACAGAGAATAGTAGTAGTTATTCAGGTACTGGAATTTTGCAAATCAGGAGGACAGGAAGTAAGTCAGCTTGAACTTGGTTTTATAAGTACACTCGCGGAAGGGTTGAATATTACGACAGAGGAATATGAATTCATTGAAAGATTTGTCCTGAATTCGTTTTTAAATATTCCTGCAACCTCTGATCTGTTAATAATTAATGGCATTAAGAACTTTGACCGCAAAGAGGCAAAACATGCATATAAGGATTTACTGAAAGGTCACATCTGGATACTATATGTGCTATCTGTTAACAAATATTTTGTAAGGTTTATTGGTTCAGGTGAATTATCTATGAATGGCCAACTCCTGCAGGAGGAAAAAGTATATCCATTCAGTCAGGGATCATCTATCAAAGGATATAAAATAACACCTATATATTACTGGGATGTTACAATGCAATTCCTGAAAGGGGAGTTCAAAGCATCAAGAGTAGTTTATGAGGTTAATAATCTTGAATACCGGTTCAAAAGCGGAACAGTGGGAATTCATCACATGAGCTTCAAGGAAGAATCGGGCAGAATGGTAGGGATCATGGGTGCCAGTGGGGCAGGAAAGTCAACTCTACTCGGTGTACTGAATGGTACAAGCAATCCTTATGACGGAGAAGTGTTTATAAATGGAATAAGCATCCATAAGGAAAAGGAAAAGATCAAAGGGCTTATCGGATATGTCTCACAGGATGACCTTCTCATTGAAGAGCTCACTGTTTTTGAAAATCTCTATTACAACGCTAAACTTTGCTTTGATAATTTAACAGAAGAAGAAATCATCACCAGAGTCGATAGTGTCCTGAAAAATCTCGGACTCTATGAAATAAGGAATATTCAGGTAGGCAGTCCACTTAATAAGAAAATAAGTGGCGGACAACGAAAGAGACTCAACATCTCGCTTGAGCTTATCCGCGAACCAGCAATAATGTTTCTTGATGAACCAACATCCGGTTTATCATCCCGTGATTCTGAAAATATTCTTGACTTATTAAAGGAACTTGCACGAAAAGGGAAACTTCTGTTTATTGTAATCCATCAACCCTCATCCGAGATATTTAAGATGTTTGATAAGCTTATTATCCTCGATACCGGAGGATATCTTATATACAATGGCAACCCGGTTGACTCAATAGAGTATTTCAAAAGGAAAATTGAACAGGCAAATTACAACGAGAGCGAATGTTACGTCTGCGGTAATGTGAATCCTGAACAGATATTCAATATTGTTGAGACCAAAGTGTTTACCGAGAGTGGACAACCCACCGAAACACGCAGGATTTCCCCGGCAGACTGGAGTAACCTTTATAAAGAAGAAAAGAAGGAAGATAAAAGGGAACCAGGTAATTCAATACCAGAAATAAATTTCAAGACTCCAAACAGACTTAAACAGTTTATAGTTTTTATTAAACGTGATGTTCTCTCCAAAGTTGCTGACACGCAATACCTTATTATTACACTTTTGGAGGCGCCCATTCTGGCATTTTTTCTTGCATTCCTTATACGATATTTTGATGAAAGCATAAAAACCCCACACTACACTTTATATAACAACAGCAACCTTCCGATCTATATTTTCATGTCGGTGATTGTAGCTATTTTCATGGGGCTTACAGTCAGTGCTGAAGAGATAATAAAAGATAGAAAAATTTTAAAAAGGGAGGCTTTCCTTAATCTTAGCTGGAATAGTTATCTGATGTCGAAAGTGTTCGTTCAGTTTGCAATATCGGCAATTCAGGCATTCACATTTGTACTGGTTGGTAACGGGATTACTGAAATAAGAGGGATGATGTTTGAATACTGGCTCGTACTGTTTTCTTGCTGGGCAGGCGCAAATATGCTTGGACTGGTAATATCAGATAGCTTCAAGACTGTGGTAACTATTTATATATTAATTCCATTCCTTGTAATTCCTCAGATTATTTTAAGTGGTGTAATGGTCAAATTTGAGAAGCTGAATCCGAATATTTCCTCTCCGGTTTCTATTCCGGTATATGGTGAATTTATCACTGCCAGGTGGGGTTATGAAGCCCTTGCCGTTAAGCAGTTTATTAATAATAATTATGAAAGGCCTTTTTATCTTTATGAAAAGGAGATGAGTAATGCAGTCTTTAAGAAAGACTATTGGAATGTAGAGATAAAAGGCGCTCTTGATAATATTATAAATGACCTGGACAAAGGAGTAAAGGATAATGAATTCAGAGATAACCTGCTTCTTGTCTCAAATGAGATTAAGAAACAACTTGTACTGACACCAGAGATCAGATTTGTATATAGTGATCAACTCACTCCCGACAAGATTACTTATGAAGTAGCTACTGCCGGTATAAGTTATGTTGAAACAATCAGGAAACTTTATGTCAATCTTTATAATGATGCCAGCAACCGTAAAGAAGCTTTGAAATCGAGGTATGCAGGAGAAAATCTGCAAAAATTCCTGAAACTAAGGGATAACTATTTTAATAATTCTCTCGAGGAGTTCGTTAAGGACAAAAATGAAACGACAAAAACCATTGTTTATAAGGGTGAATTGATTCAGAAACTCGATCCAATATTCATGGATTCCAAATATAAATTTATCAGAGCACATTTTTATGCACCGGAGAAGCAGATTTTTGGGATGAAAGTTGATACTTATATGGTAAATGTTATCGTCCTCTGGGGTATGACATTTTTTCTTTACCTTGCACTGTATTTCAGGTTGCTCAAAAAACTACTCGATTCCGGGGAAGATATATTTGGGAAAAAGAAGAAAAGTTCCGATTAGATCAACACGTTGATAAATTAAAGAGGCTGCCTCAGAAGAGACAGCCTCTTTAATTTTTAGAACAACCGATCTTTGTCATAATAACTTCAAAAATCAGTTATTCAATAATCTCAATCATTTTAAATGGTACCCGGATTATTGATTCATAATCCTCGCCTGCCTCTAGCATATCCTCATCGTCTTCCTCGTAATACCAGTTCACCTCAACCTCATTTTTCGCTTTGTGAATTGCTTCGAGTTTCTTAAATACATCGAGGATACACTTCGATGAGCTTGTGTTGAAATATTCAAGGCGAATATTTACTACAGTTTTTGTAAGAGGTGACTCCTTATATGTATCAAGCCAGTCTACCAAAGGCTTATAGAATTCTACTGAGTTTTCTGGAATTGAACGTCCTTTAATTTCAAAGACACCTTCTGTAGAATCAAATTTAACTGTTGGAGTTTTTGCGGTTCCTTCGATAATGATCGGTTCCATATTTATCAGATTTAAAATTTGTTTACATTTCTTCGTTCACTAAAATATCAAGATAGAAGAACGAATAATTTTTATTATATACTTTAATAGTGTATTCAAGTTTATTACCTGTTTTCCTTGCTATGTCAACAAGGCCAAGTCCACCTCCTCCTTTAGCCGAAATACGCTGGTGGTTCAGAATAAATTTATATAGTTCCCTGATCTCTTCATGGCTAGACCTGTTGATCCTCTTGATTTTCTCTTCCAGCCTTTCAATGTTTTCGGCATGTACAAAATTTCCGGTTATTATTCTATATCCGTCGTTGACCTTTTTAACTACGAGCAGGCCAAATCTTTCAGCCGTCTGATCCTCAAAGTCATCGGGAACTTTGTCAACATGATGGTATAAATTCTGAAGACTTTCAACAAGGACATTATAGACTTTTTTCCTGAGTTTTGATTGTTCATTAACCGCAANCATCTTATCCTCAACAGTGTCAAGAANATGATTTATGACATCCGAATCAACATTGCCTTTATAATAAAGGATTGTATTCCCGGCAGACAAGTCTGAAAAATAATTCTCTATATTAAAGCTCATTTAAGCTTCATTTTAGATAAGATCTAGTTTTTCCAATAACAAATATAATAAAAATATAAAGCTACCAAAATTTAACTATCACAGTTTCCGGTTTTTTAAATAATGGGTATATTTTTGATAAAGGTACCTATTTGCTGTGATCAACATCATTTATAAGGAGATATCAGGTCTTCTCCTGCTTTTTCGTACCCTTGTACATCTCATATTTAAGGAGAACGCACTCCAATGCGCCATTGAAAAGAGTGTGCTTTTCTCTAGGTTTCAGACCAACATGTTTGAGTGACTCCTTGTTTGAAGTTATCAGCCATGCTGTGGTTCCGGCGAAATTATGTTTCAGCGTTGTACCAATCATACTATATAAAAGGTCAATTTCTTCAGGTTGAATTCTTTGTCCATAAGGCGGATTCAGAAAAACGAATCCATTATCGTCAACAGATTTAAGATTCTTAAAATCAGATACTTCAAGGGATATGGCATCGCTCAGTTCTGCTTTAGCAACATTGGCTCTTGCATGCTGTAATGTTTGTTCCGAGATATCGCTTCCGAATATTTTTACAGATGAAAGTACAATTTGACTGTTACAATCGTGTTTTATCTTTTCGAACAGATCTTCATCAAAATCTTTCCATCGCTGAAATCCAAAGAATTGACGGAATTTGCCTGGTGGAATATTACAGGCTATCAGTCCTGCCTCAATGGGTATGGTACCAGATCCACACATTGGATCAGTCAAAGAAGCAGACATATTCCATCCTGATAAAAGCACTATACCTGCAGCGAGAACCTCATTAAGCGGAGCAACTGTCTGTTCCTGCCTGTATCCTCGTTTGAACAAAGGAACTACGGAAGAGTCGAGTGAGATCGTCGCGAGGTCATTGCTAATATGAAGATTGATCAGAATCCGGGGATCACCTGAATCAACAGATGGACGCCTTCCCGTCTTATTCCTGAAAGAATCGGCTAAAGCATCTTTGAGAATCAGACCGGCATAACCAGTATGTCCAAAATGAGGAGAGTTAATAACAGGTACAATTGAAAATGTATCATCAGGATCCATAAATCTATCCCATTCTATCTTCAATCCTTCATTATACAGATCGTCTTTTGATCGGATTCTGAATTCAGCTATTGGCATGAGGATCGATAAAGCAGTTCTGACACAGTAGTTTGCCCTGTACAAAAGATTCATATCACCTTTAAAAAACACTGCACGGTTACCCGTTTGTACTTCGAGGGCTCCAAGACTGATAAGTTCTTCTGAAAGAACTTTTTCAAGTCCGTATAGAGTCTTTGCTACAAATCTCATTATTAGTATATTGACTCCTGATTACTGAATACCTAGTATCAAATTATAACTCTTCTTATCTGAAATAATTTTGAGCGCGTTGGCGATCACTTTATCGTTTTCATTCACAATCTGATACAATTCGCTTGTCTGCCACATGTTACTTGCAACAAACCCCTTCAATATTAACAGAATCTCATCTTCAGATTTGTTGAATTGTTCTTCATTGAATTTGACTCCTTCAGCTTCTCCTTTTGCTATAAATGCTTTAATATCATTGGGACTGAATTTAAATTTCATGTTGAAGTCACCAAATGATTTATACTGGGAAGTTAACACTGTCCTGTTTCTATCGAAATATTCAAGTGAAAAGGTATTAAGAACATTTTTTGCACCTAGTTTGTTAAAGTA
>JGI24132J36420_10000294_pt1 | contig 25213 bp, 20 predicted proteins | sample BarGraNGADG00212_3_FD_36420 | JGI IMG/M metagenome (IMG submission 36420) | reverse complement strand
CAACATTAATTTTAACTCTTGGCTGATTATGCAGTTTAATTGTGGAATCAATTGCCGAGTCGAGTTTAAGGATGTTCTGATCGATTTTTAACAAGGCGGCCTTTATCCCGGGGTTTGTAATTGTCGTTGCGTTTGATAAAACAGCGATTCTGGCTTTTGGGAAATACTTGTCCCGCAATATAATACTGTCATCAATAATCCCTGGAAATGCCGGATGAAGAGTGGGCTCTCCGTTACCTGCAAAAGTTATTACATCGGGGGCCTGGCTCTTTGCTTTCATTTCTGACAGTTTCCGTTCAAGAGCATTATAAACTTCCTCACGACCGGGAAGTTGGCTCACGGCTTTTTCAAGATCGCTGGTCCATCCACACTCGCAGTAGATACAATTGAAATTACAGATTTTTCTTTTTGTGGGTAATAAATTTATTCCAAGTGAGATACCCAGCCGCCTGCTTTTAACCGGTCCGAATATTATATCATCAAAAAGAAATGTGGCCATTTTTATCTCCTGTTACCGGGTTCAAAATTAACATTAAATCAGTCTGGTCGCAAAACTATCATGAAGTAACTTCATATTCTGCAGGTCAACATTCTGAAGAAGCAGAAGTCCGGGTTTTTTACCGGGTTCAATGCTTCCATACTGCTCTTCTTCTCCCAGTGCCTTAGCTCCATTAATTGTAGCCCAGAATACAAGATCTTCAATCGGGATTTCAGGAAAATTAAACTGAAGTGTTTTAAGTTCATCAAGAATACTGAGATTAGTGTTCGAAGCCAGACTGTCGGTTCCTATTACAATTTCACAGCCCTCTTCCATAAGCAGATTCAGGGGAGGGATTTTGTTTTCGATATAAATATTTGAATTTGGGCAGAGGCACCAGAATAAATTCTCCCTTTCTTTAACCATTCTGATGGTCTTTCGGTCAACAAAAGTATTATGAATAAGAATCAGATTTCCCGACTTTGTTATCTCATTCAGTACTACATCAGTATGGCTTCCAGGTATTTCCAGTTTCGAAGGGATCAATCCGGAACGTTTGTAAGATGACATCAGAGACCCGGTCTGGTTTTTGAGGAAAGCTTCTTCTCCTGCTGATTCCATAAAATGAATGGAAGTTATCTTATTATTTAAACTTTCATTTCTGAGAAGCCTGAATAGAGTCAGCGACATAGAATAAGCCGAGTGCGGAACCAGTGAATACGGAAGATCCATTTCCTTAGCTGTTTCGGCGACTTTGATTATATCATCCATTCGCCTTCCGGCTTTTTCCGGATCAAGTCCAAATACTTCAAGAAGGTTAATGTACCTTATCCTGCTTTGTTTTTTTATATNGAAGGAATCGGAAGTATTACANACATCAGCGCATAAAACTATACCTTCCTTATACATATAATTATCTGCAGAGGATGTCGACGAGTATACACTTTCTTTATTATAATCCCTTGTACTTCTGATCTGTTCGATGAAATCCCCGAGACCCTTTCCTTTTGAGGAATAATCTTTCATGTGGGATAGCTCCAGATGACAATGACAATTGACGAAACCAGGAATAATAATTCCGTTGTAAAATTCTATGGAATGTATTTCTTTCAGATGACCTGATGTATTTTCAATACTGACAATTGTCCCATCATCTTCAGTAGTTATCACTGCTCTTTTAAGGGGAGGACCTGAGTTGGTTACTATGTATTGGGCCGCAAAACGTTTCATGATACCACAGCTGAGCTGACGGTAAGTGAAATATTCTCTATTTTAGCATGTTTCTCAAGATCATAAGGATCGTTATCGAAATCAAAGAGCCAGCCTCTTATATGACGAATTTTACTCTCAGGAAGAGGGAAGGTAAGAATGTATGTATGAGGACGGCCATCTTTTATGTAATCAATTGTTTTAACATATAGCCTTTTTCCCGTATCTATGCTGTCGGGAGAACTGGAATATACAGTTGGTCGTGGATTAAGTGACTGGTCATCAGGGAAAAGAGTAGCAGAAAATGTAAGAATATAGATGCCGGGTCTGAAAAGTGTTATATCAAACATAGTTGAGTCGTTACCTGAAAGGCCCGGTAATAAATAAAACTCTTTTCCCGTCCATTTGTTAAAAATATGCGCCATCTCCGCAATTGATTCCTTTTCGACACGTGATTCCATCTCACTTAAAATGCCAAGAACCTCATCATATATCTTATTTAGTTTTTTGGGATCATTAATAAAATAGTACTTCATTGTTCTGTCCATGATTTCCTTTGTATAACCATGTTTTTCAATAACCTGGTAATAGGTTGATATAGAGTCAAGTGAGGAAGTCCAGGAACTAATCTTAGACATGGTTAGAAGTCCATCCGCTAAATGAATATCCGTCAATAATGAAACAAGTTCTTTTTCCGGGATCAGATTTTTTTCATCAAGTTTATTCTTCTTGCCCGAACAAGATCCAGTTATTAACAAAATCATCATCAATATGAGTAAAGCAAACCTGATCATAGTATTCTTTTTATTAAGAGTCTTCCTCATTTAGCTTGTGTTTATCAGGATATACTGTAAATATAATAATTGATTATCAAACGTCTTTATTGAGGTATTTTTTTGTAAGATACCTGACAGGATACCAGGCAGCCCAGTATCCTATTAAAAGAACTGTTCCGGGAACAATAATAAAATCCTTTATCTTCATAACCACCGGATATGAATCCATGATAAGAGACTGACTCTGAAGTTTTACCAGGCCATAGGTCTGTTGCAGCCAACAGACAATAAAACCCAGAATAATTCCTGATAATGCACCGATTATTGAGATAAGCCATCCTTCAAATATGAAAATCTTTCTGATCAGGTTGTTATCAGCACCAAGACTTTTAAGTATTTCAATATCACGCTCTTTCTCGATTATAAGCATTGTGAGTGAGCCTATGATATTGAATGAAGCGATAATGAGTATAAGTGTAAGAATAAAGAATATAGCAAGCCTTTCGGATCGCATCACCTTATAAAATATTGCCTGCTGTTCATACCGGTTCTGAACTTTAAAGCCCTTCCCAAATATTTTTATAATATCCTTTTGAACAGCATCCGTTTCGGCGTGTTTTTTGAATCTGATCTCAATGGTAGTTACCCCCTTATCGATTTCTGTAAGTTCGCGGGCGAAATCAAGTGGGATATAAACATACCTGGAATCGTATTCTTTTTCGACCTCAAAAATCCCGGATGGAAATATAAATTTATGATTTAATGAATTTTCAGCATTGAAGTTGGTACCTCCGGTCTTTCTTGGGAATATTATTTCCAATGGAGTTATAAAGTTAACCCTGATCCCAAGATATTGGGCAACACCGATGCCGGGGATAGCATACGGACGGCCTTTATCGCTTTTCAGTATAAAGTCACCTTCCCACATTGAACTGTCGATATTTGAGACCATGGCATAGTTCTCGTCAATACCCTTAATGGTGGCAATAAACTGTCGGGATCCGTACTTTAGCAGAGCATTGTCTTCAATTGTAAGAGAATAACAGGACAGTCCCTCAACGTTAGCCAGAAGTTTCAGACGTGCAGTGTCGGCAATAAATGTTTTGCCTTCTGCGGCTGTTATTTTAATATCCGGATCAAAGGTGTTAAAGATCGCACTGACCATAGTTTCAAGTCCGTTAAAAACGGAAAGAATAATTATCAGCGCCATTGTACCGACGGCAACTCCCGCAACTGAAACAGTCGAAATAATGTTTATTGCATTCCGCGATTTTTTTGCGAACAGGTATCTTTTTGCTATGTATAATGAGAGTTTCACTATTCTTGTTTTCTGGCGGTAACCAATAACCCGGTTCCGGTGGTATGAGTTAAACGGAGATCAAAAATGTTAAGAATAATCGAAACAGGGAAGAAAATCAAATAATAAAAAGGGAGAAGAAGGGAAAAGAGATAAGATATGTTTAACATCTTAATCGGATATTTCATAGACAATCGCCATGAGATATTCCCGGGCTTACCGTAGGTATAACCTGCCTCAACAGTTTTGAAACCGGCAAGTGAAAGTTTATCGGTTATATCTTTAATACTATATCCATCTCTTACATGCTCATCAATGAACGATTCTTCATGGTCGCTGTGTACATCTGAACCTCCTTTATCCGACGGGGTCGATATAAGCAAAATACCATTGTTTTTAAGTGATTTATAGAAATTCTGAAAAACCAGCACATCCTCTTCAATGTGCTCCATAACATCTACAGAAAGTATTATGTTATAACAATTGAGGTCGTTCATGGTTGTGAGATCCACTGTGTGAAAGGAAACCCTGCCCGCCAAACCTGTTTTTCCGAAAAAAATGTTACAATCGTCTATTTGTTCCTTGTTGATATCAATGGCATTGATCTTCCAACGGCTGTTCATCCTGCTCATACGCCATGAATATTGCCCAAATCCGGAACCGGCATCAAGTACCGATGTATCTCCGGGAAATTGGCTGGCAATCTTCCTTAATGCTTTTTTAACATGCCAGGTGCGGAGAAGCAGGAGATCAAGAAGAAAATATAGTGTTTTTCTCAGAAACACAGATCCTGCGAAGAACCGGCCCAGCGATCTTTTAATTGGCTCGTACTTCATATATATCAGGATTTTAGCAACTTGTCTATTTTGTCAATATAGTCAAGGCTATCATCAATATGGAAGGCGATACCTGGCACTATCCGGAGTTGAGTCCTGACTTTTTGACCAAGTTCAAATCTGATCTTTGAACTGTACTCCTGTATTGCTTTGAGCACATCATCCTGATTGGTTGCCGGGAAGATGCTTATATAGACTTTAACAAAAGAGAGATCGGGACTGACTCTTACTCTTGTGATTGAGACTAACTTACCGTGGGCGAATTCATTCCCCCTTTTAAGAAAGATATCGGCCAGTTCTTTCTGAATTAATCGCGATACTTTTTTCTGTCTTGTCGATTCCATGGCCAGTTTAATTTTAATCCGGCAAAGGTAATAAAAAAGGCTCAACGGCACAAAGGCGCCGTTACACCGTTACGCCTTTTTTATTAGCTTTGCGATGAATTTTTTATTTACGAGTACATGGACACAGTTGTTAGCGGTATCAGATCGACAGGAAACCTTCATCTTGGAAATTATTTCGGTGCTATAAAGAATTTTCTTAGAATGCAGAAGGAGAATAACTGCTATTTCTTTATTGCAGATTATCATNCGCTTACAACTCATCCTAAACCCGCAGACCTTCACGGGAATATNAAGCAGGTCCTGGCAGAATATCTTGCCTGCGGAATTGATCCTGAAACTGCAACTGTTTTCATTCAGAGTGATGTACCGGAAGTCTCAGAGTTATATCTTTTGCTGAATATGAATGCCTATGTAGGAGAACTGGAAAGGACCGCTTCATTCAAAGAGAAAATAAGAAAACAACCCGATAATATTAATGCGGCATTATTAACCTACCCGGTATTGATGGCAGCCGATATAATAATTCATAAAGCTAATAAAGTACCTGTCGGGAAAGATCAGGAGCAACATCTTGAAATGACCCGGAAGTTTGCCAGGAGATTTAATATGATGTANGAGGTAAACTATTTTCCGGAGCCCGATGCCTATAATTTTGGCCAGCAGCTTGTTAAAATACCTGGTCTCGATGGTTCAGGGAAAATGGGCAAAAGTGAAGGGAATGGTATTTTTCTTTCTGATACTCCACAGGAGATAAAGAAAAAAGTGATGAGAGCAGTTACCGATACCGGTCCCACAACCCCCGGGCAGGAACTATCAGAACCGGTGAAGAACCTGTTTACCATTATGAACGTAGTTTCAGAACAGGATACTGTTAAATTTTTCGCGGATAAATATGCCTCATGCGAAATTCGTTATGGAGATATGAAAAAACAACTCGCTGAGGATATTATAAAGTTTACAGAACCAATCAGAATCAGGATTAATGATATACTCTCTGATAATAAATATCTTTCAAAGGTTGTTGCTGAGGGTGCGGAAAAGGCGAGAGCGAGTGCTTCAAAAACCGTGAGAGAAGTCAGAGAAATAATCGGGTACCGTCCATTTTAACTTAAAAGAAAGCCAGGTTTATGACCTGATTGCCTACAACACCGCATGTAATCTTTTATTTGTTAATTTTGAATGGAACTATTAAAAATCTGAACGTGGGGAAAAGGATCGCAATTATATTAGTGATACTCCTGATTTCAGGCCTTGCTATAATGGGATATTTTCTCCAGCAAGGCAGAAAGAATTTATTTACAGATCCTTTTAAGACAGTTCCTCCGGATGCCTGCATTTTAATAGAGACGGTTGATCTTAAAAGTTTCATGAATTCCCTGACAACAGGCAGGGGATTATTTGGAGAAGCAGGGAAGGTCAGGGAACTGGACGGGTTTAACCAGCAACTTAAATTTCTTACAGATCTGCTGAATAAGCAGAGTTTTAAGAAGTTATTTAACGAAAGTGCTGCAATAATATCATTTCATACAGACAAGAAGGGGAAAATTTTACCAATGCTTTCTATGCCCGTCCCTGGTGACATAAGGTCGCGGCATATTAAAGAGATGTTAAGCACATCGGGAATTAAGGATGTGACTGAAATCAGGCTAAACGGCAATCCGGTTATTGAGATTCCTTTTCTTAAAGAGAACAACAGAGACACAGCTTATATTTCACTGTTATCAGGTTTAATGGTATGCACAAATTCGAAAGCGCTGGTTGAAAAAGCAGGTATCCAGGCAGGAAGTGGGAGTGATATCAGAAATGTTCCGGGATTCACAAGGGTATTACTGGCTTCCGGGAAAAACGCCGATAAAATATTTGTAGTTTTTCGTAATCTTCCGGATTTTATCAGACCTCTTTTAATTCCCGGGAGAAAAGAATTGGTAAAGAATGTTGCCAGGCTGGCAGGAACAGCAGGAGGAGATATATATATCAGCGAAGATGGACTTGTACTCAGCGGATATACAGAAAGTGTAGATTCATCTGAATTACTTTACAAGTATAAAACTCTTCCTTCAAGAGATTTTCATACCTATAAGATTCTGCCGTCGGCGACTGTGCTTTTTGAAACCCTTATTCTCCCTTCTTTAAATCTGCATATTGTATCTGATAGTTCAATATCACAGGAAGCAGCAGATCTCGCTGTTAAGATTAAACCATATACCGGAGAGGAGATAACAAGGGCAATAATTGATCTCAAGGGACAACCGGTTAGTGATAATACTTTGATTATTTATGAATTAACTAACCGCGTTCAGGCTGAACAGGTTTTCCTTGAAGAGGTAGGTGCCAAAAATGAAATTCTCTATTTTGAACCGGATGATCAGGTTAAGATCCCCGTCTATAAGACCTCTTTTAAGGGGTTGATCAGGGTAATGCTAAACGGATTCGCCCCGGATTTTGATGAGACCTACTTTACATTTTATGATAATTTCATGATTGCCGGTAGCTCCTATATAACTATTTCAAAATTACTTTATGACAATATCCTCAACAAAACTCTTGCAAATAACCTGACATACAGGGATTTCGAAAATACATTGCCCACCCGGGCCGGGTATTTTTTCTTTTGTATTCCGTCACATATTACCGATTACCTTTCAGGGTTTCTGAATGAAGATATTATTCATGCACTCAAATCGAATAAAAGTTCACTTAATAAAATTCAGGCTGCCGGATATCAGTTTGCATCGAGTAATGGCATGATTTATAATAGCCTTTCCATCAAATTCAAAGAAGTGGCCAGGGAAGAATCAAACACGGAATGGGAGACTCTGCTCGACACTATCGCAAGTATAAAACCATTCTTTTTTACTAATCATATTACCGGAGCGAAAGAAATTTTCATTCAGGATATGAAAAACAATACATACCTGATAAATGCAGCCGGCCGTGTTTTGTGGAAAGTACCACTAAATGAGAGGATCGTAAGCACAATTTATATGATTGATTATTTCCGGAACGGGAAGTATCAATTGCTGTTTTCAGGCAGAAACTATATTCATCTACTCGACAGAAATGGCAACTATGTTGAGAGATATCCGGTAAAACTCAGATCGCCGGCAACAAACTCAATGGTTATGTTCGACTATGACAATAACTTGAATTACAGGTTATTTATCGCCGGTGAAGACAAAATGATATATTCGTACGACAAAACAGGAGGTGTTGTGAAGGGATGGAAACCCTTCAGGACTACCGGAAATGTAAAAGCCGAGATAAATTATTTTAAAGTTTCAGGGAAAGATTATATTGTCGCCGCGGATGAAAATGCTGTTTATTTTCTTGACAGGACTGGAAATAAAAGGATGAATCTGAATCAACCTGTTACCAAAGCTGTCGGTTCTGCAATGAGATTGAACCCTGGATCAGATCCCTCTGTAGTCTGTTCATCACCTGATGGTACAATACAACATATATATTTCGACGGGAGTGTTAAAAAATTTAGTGTGAAGAAATTTTCAAGTGAACATTCATTCGATATTTTTGATGTGGATGGTGATGGATTTGTTGAATATATTTTTATTGATAAAGGTATATTGTATCTTTATAACCATAACCTATCGGAGATTTTTACGCGGGAATTTGGCTCTGATAACCTTGGTGGACCGATTAATTTTATCTTTTCAACTGCCGATAGAAAAATCGGTGTTATTGATGTGAAAAAGAATCTGATTTATCTCATAGGCAAGAATGGAAAAAAGATGAATGGATTTCCTCTGAGAGGCGCATCCATGTTCTCAATCGGAAAATTATCGGATAAGAGCGGATGGCATCTTATTGTCGGTGGTACAGACAGGTTCCTTTATAATTATAAAATAGATACAGAAATTAAATAAGAAAAATTATGATAAAGCGATCATTACTGTTTATTTTGATGATCATGGGTCTCTTAATTACTGGCTGCATTAAAGAGACTTACAATATGAGAATGCTCTCAAAGAAAGCCCATATTTCACCTACTTTGGCGATATCTGCTGTTAAAGGCGACATCTCATTTAGTGATGTTGTGAAGCCCAGTGATACTGTTGTATTTGATAAGGATAAGCTGGTTATACTCGTTTTTAAGAAAGACTCTGTTATTGATTTAAAATTGTCAGATTTTACCAAGGCAACAATTCAGAAGACTGCAACAATTGATCCCAACTCCTATGACCTTAATCTGGGAGATGTTATGAATCACATCTCAGGAACTGTTAAGTTCTTTAATCCTTCAATAAAGTTTAATTATACGAACTCATTTCCTGATCCTGTAAAAATAAGTTTAAATGTCACAGCAAAAGGCAAAAACAGTACTGTTCCCCTTAATCTGTCTCCATTTACATTGTCAAAACCCAACCTTCCTGTTCAGCAGGAAGTTACAACTACATTTATAATAGACAAATCCAACTCGAACCTGCCCGATCTGATTTCACTTCCTCCTGAGACAATTAACTATTCCGGTACTGCTGTTATCACGTCGACTGTAAAAGACAAAGGAATCGAGAATTATGCAATAGGCGCCAACCGGCTGACAGGATCGCTTGAAATTGATGTACCCATGGACTTGTCACTTAATAATCTGCAGTTTAAGGATACAGTAAATAATTTTATAAAAAACAATAGTGGGGATAATCCTCTGGATCCTGCAGACTTTCAGTTGTTACGGATAAATGTATCTGCTAAAAATGGTTTCCCTCTGGGAGCTACTTTGAAAATGAGCCTTTACGATTCATCAACAAAAACTGAGAAGAGTACTGTTGAAGCAACCAAACACTTAGATCCGGCGCCCATCGATGGCAATGGCAAGGCTAGTGGTGTAACTGAAACCACTACTAGTTTTGAATTTACCAGCGTTTTTTTCAGCAATGTGAATAAAGCAGATAAAATTATCTTCACGGTAATACTCAATACAACAGGAACCACTCCACAGGAAGTTAAAATCTATTCCGATTACAGGATTAATTTCAATGCAGCCCTGGTTGTAAAACCTGATATAAATTTTAAGTGAACATCTATAAACAAGTAATATGACCGGGAAAACAAAATACATTCTGATATTAATACTGGCAGTTATTATTGCCGACGCATCGGCTCAGAACAGCCAGGTATTGTATTTTATGAATCTGCCTCAGAACCATCTGTTAAATCCTGCACTAAGACCATCTAACAAAGTCTATATAGGATTACCGGGAATGTCAGGTATTAATCTGAACATAAACAATAATTTTGTTAACTTCAATGATGTATTCATTAAGGGTCAGCCTAAAGATTCAATAATATCCTTTCTTCATCCTGACTATAATCCAGATAAATTTCTTGCTAAGATAAAAGACAAGAATTCCCTGGAACAGGAAACTACGGTTCAACTTTTAGGAGTTGGATTTTCAGTGGGGAATGATGGGTATGTTTTTCTTGATATAAATGAACGTATTCAGGGTAATATTGTACTGCCGGGGGACCTTTTCAGACTCGCTCTAAAGGGAAATGAAGGTTTTGCCGGAAAGAAAATAGATTTGTCCTCGTTAAGAGGAGATATAAAATATTACCATGAATTTGGAGTGGGCTTCTCAAGAAATTTTACAGATAAACTGAGGATTGGTATAAAAGGAAAACTGTTATTTGGAATAGCAGCTGCCTCTATTGATAACAAATCATTAGGGATAACCGTAAATGATGATTATAGTCATACCCTCGATGCCAACCTGACTGTTAATATGAGTGGTCCGGTCAATGTTTATATGAATTCAAAACATAATGTCGACAGTGTGGTTTTTGATGATAGCAGGTTTAAGACATCCGCCGGAGCAACTGACTTCTTTTCAGGGAAAAAGAACATAGGTCTTGGCCTGGATATCGGCGCTACGTTCGATTTAACTGACAGGATTGTTCTTTCGGCATCGGTTACTGATCTGGGTTTTATCAGATGGAAAAATGATGTTACCAACCTGAAAGCCTATAACCAGTTTAAATTTAGCGGCTTAAACATGCTCGATGTTATAAATGGCACAAAAACCATTGATGAAGTTGGAAAAGATATGCTGGATTCTCTTAAAAACGCATTTAATGTTTCCAACTCAAAAGCGCCTTTTACTACTTATCTTCCATTCGGTATTTCCTTAGGTGGGAGTTANAATGTTACGAAGAGATTCTCTGTAGGCTTTACTGTCATACAGCAGAATAATAGGTAAACAGNTACGTGAAGCTCTTACTTTATCGGCCAANTTAAATCTGGGCAATGCATTTTCCACGAGTATAAGTTATACAGCTGAAAATCATCGNTACGATAATCTTGGTGCAGGNNTGGCTTTCAGAGCCGGAATAATTCAGTTCTACCTGCTTAGTGACAGAATTCCTATAATGTGGAATAAAATAAAGAATGATAAGAGTAATGTTATGGTTCCGGCAAACTGGAATACTATTAATTTAAGATTAGGAATGAACCTGGTTTTCGGGAACAGGATCAGGGAAAAGAATGACAAGCCAATGATTCTGGTGGAATAATAAATTAACAAGTATGATTCTTATTCGTTATGTATTGCTCAGCATAATAGGTTATCTGTTAATCAGGTCTTTCGTAAGGTTTGGGCAAGAAGATAAATCTTCAGGTGACAAACAGAAAGCGGTTAACAAGGATAAAGTTCCTCAAAAGAAAGTTTCGAAGGAGATAGGTGAATATATCGATTACGAGGAGATAAAGAAATTTAAAAAATGATTATTTGTTTGCGGTTCTGAGCTTTTTAGCAAGAGAATTTGCAAATACAAAATCGTTAAGTATTTCACAGTCTGAATTGAGAATATCGTTTTTATTCCCTTCCCAGCATTTAACCCCGTCGCTTATAAAAACGATTTTTTCTCCGATCTCCATAACGGAATTCATATCGTGAGTATTTACTATTGTTGTCATTGAATACTCTTCTGTGAGTTCTTTGATGAGTGCATCGATCAGTATTGCAGTAATTGGGTCGAGTCCGGAATTGGGTTCATCGCAAAAGAGATACTTTGGATTCAGAGCTATTGCTCTTGCTATTGCAACTCTTTTCTTCATACCACCCGATAATTCAGAGGGGAACAAATTGTTAGCATTGATGATGTTTACTCTGTTGAGACAAAAATTTACTCTTTCAATTTTCTCTTCAGATGTATGATCAGTAAACATATCAAGAGGAAACATGACATTCTGTTCAACCGTCAATGAATCAAATAATGCACTTCCCTGGAATAACATACCCATCTCGGTCCTGATCTTTTTTTTCCCTTTAAAATCGAGCTTATTAAATAATGTGTCCTCATACCAGATCTCTCCGCTTTCTATCTCATGAAGACCGACAATCGATTTAAGAAGTACAGTTTTGCCTGACCCGCTTCTTCCTATAATCAGGTTTGTTTTGCCTGTTTCGAATGTAATAGAGATATTCTCCAGGACAGACTTCCCATTGAATGATTTATTCAGATTTATAACTCTGATCATGACAGCAGAATTTGAGTTAGTATTACATTGAAAAGTAATATTAATACACTGCTGTAAACAACAGCTTTTGTGCTGGCCCTCCCTACTTCAAGCGATCCGCCGGCGACATAGTATCCCTGAAAGGATGAAACAGTTGTAATTATGAAGGCAAAGAATACCGTTTTTATCAATGAGTATACAATATAATAGGGTATGAATTCATATTGAATTCCATAAATAAAATTCTCTGAAGTTATCACACCGGCAAGGGTACCGGCAATCCATCCTCCAAAAATCCCGACAATCATGCCAATAAGTGTAAGTATCGGATTAAAAAGGAGTGTTGCAATTATTTTTGGAAGAATAAGGTAAGAAGCAGAATTGACACCCATAATCTCAAGGGCTTCTATTTGTTCTGTAATCCTCATTGTACCAATTTCAGCTGCAATATTAGAACCTACTTTTCCGGCAAGGATTAGTGCGGCGATCGTTGAAGAAAACTCAAGGATCATGGAATCGCGGCAACCCAGGCCAATAAGGTATTTAGGGTATATGGGATTTTCTGTATTATACGCAGTTTGAAGTGTAATAACTGCTCCCATGAAAAAGCAGATAATAGCAATGATGCCAATTGAATTCAGTCCCAGATTTACAAATTCACTCATGGTTTGTTTGAAATAAAGAGAAGGTTTTTCCGGTTTTGAAAATACCTTCTTCAGGAGCAGGAAGTAAAGCCCGAACTGTGTAAGGAATTTAATCATTCTTTTATTTTTAGGCACCTCAAAATTACTAATATTTATGGTATTTCCGTTAATAAGGTTTTTACAACCTATATGCATTATAAATTATATATTTGCATAAATTGTTGTAAAAAATATTTCTTATGGATAACAGGTATGTTATTATAATGGCAGGAGGGGTAGGTAGTCGTTTCTGGCCTCTGAGCCGTAGTGAAAGACCAAAACAATTTCTTGATATTATAGGAAGAGGAGAGACCCTGATACAGCAGACATANAGGAGATTTAAGAAAAGCTGCTCCGAGGAAAACATATTTGTAGTTACAAATGCTGAACATAAAGACATGGTGATTGAACAACTGGGTATAGATCCATCACGTGTTCTTGGAGAGCCTTTTCGCCGAAATACAGCGCCATGTCTTGCCTATGGAACATTCAGGATTTTAAAGGAAAATCCGAATGCTGTAATTGCAGTCACACCCGCTGATCATCTGATTATTAAAGAAGAAGAATTCTGTGATGTAATACAAAATTGCTTTGATTTTGCAGAAGGGAATGATGCTCTGATTACTCTCGGAATAAAACCCGACAGGCCGGAAACCGGATATGGGTACATACAGGCCGATCGGAAGAAACCTGTTAAAGGATTTGGGAACCTGCTGAAGGTTAAGACGTTTACGGAAAAACCAGATATTGACCTTGCAAAAGTCTTTATTGAAAGCGGTGATTTTTACTGGAATTCGGGGATCTTTATATGGAATATTAAGTCAATCCTTAAAGCCTTTGAGACGCACATGCCGGATATGTATAATGTATTTGATGAAGGCAGAGATATGTTTGGAACAAAGCAGGAAAAGAGTTTTATAGGAACTACTTATGCTGAATGCAGAAGTATCTCAATTGATTATGGGATAATGGAAAAGGCTGATAATGTATATGTTATGTGTACAGATATAGGCTGGTCGGATCTGGGAACATGGAGCTCACTTCAAGAGCATTCCTCAGTTGATAAAAATGGAAACTCATTAATAAGAGGGGATATATTTTCGTACGAAAGTAAAGGGAATATATTTAATATTTCACCCGGGAAAATAGCTGTTATTCAGGGACTCAAAGACTATATTGTTGTAGATTCAGAAAATGTCCTTCTGATTGTTAAGAAAGATGAAGAACAAAATATAAAAAAATATCTTGAGGATGTAAAGAAATCAACAAAAGAAAAGTTCGTATAAAATCAAAAAAAAGAGGCTGCTTTTCAACAGCCTCTTTTTTTAGTATTCCCAAAGATCGTGTTCAAAGTTGAATAGTTCGGTCTTAATACGTTCAGCTTCAAACAGTGAAGCTTTTCCAATCTCGTATTGGTTGATCATTCTGTCGTCATATACATTTGATTCACCGGCGATTACGCCCCCGAACCGGCGTTGCATAAACAGATCATCAAATGAAATTCTCTGAGCATCATTATTATTCATGAATACTTCATGTTTCGCGAGGGCATCCCTTACTTCATCATATTTGATCCAGAACAAAGGCTTTTTAAGAATTCTTCCGGCCTGGTTATCAAAGGCCATATAATAAGGTTCGATTGCAATTATTCTTACATCGAGTTTGGAGAGTTTCTTATCAAAATACCATTCTTCGTAAAGCATCAGTTGCTTCACCTCCTCTGGTTTCGCATCCTGCTTAATTGTGGTGTCTCTTGTTAAACCTGCGGCATTAATTGTTATTGACTCGGTTTTGCTTATAGCTCCCATTTTAATCTCAATATCATTATAGGTGGTACTGACAGTGGTGTTGAGAGGATCGTATGCTGTAAGCTTACCGGCTTTGATCTCATCCAGTAATATGCGGATAAAACTTTTTCTTCCGTCGAGAGTCGTCTCTATAGGATAGTATAATGGTTGATTAATCTTTTCGCGCAGATCGATCATGCGGTAGTAACGTTTGGACCAAACAACATCGGCCTCACGCAGATATGGGTATTCAATTTTTTGGGCATCCACAATCGATTTGGTGTAAATATCCCCGAAACTCTGGGCATTTACGATACCTGAAAGTGAGAGACCTATAATTCCAAAAAGAATTTTTTTATTCATGATGGTTATTTATTTTGATATTAATCAATCTTCAATATTACAGGCAGAAGTTCCTTCGTTCTGCCATCAGGTCCAAGCGCTTTAATATCTTTAATAATTAAGTTTTTACCTCTTGTAAGTCTGCCGATCAGATCTTTTTGTTTGGCAGTCAGGTTACTGTTTGTGCTGGATTCTTCAAAATCGGAACCTTTATCAGAGTAAAGGACTGTAAATCCGGTAATTGTGTATTGAAGGTCAAAGTCGAAATCGGGCAATATTGCAAATACACCCTGCTGTGCTGCGGCAGTCGCCCTTGGAACAGAACCTGTGCTTTTATTAGCAAATATTGCCACCGGATTAGGTATTGATTTTACCCTGAAATCGTAAGGAGCATACTGAACCGGTTTGCCATTGATATCAGCGGTTACAATTACCTGAACATTCTGTCCTACAGCATTTGGTTTGACAGCCCAGGCGCCCTTGAAACTTTCTCCTTTGGAGTTTTTAACTTTTCCCGTTGAGAAAGTTCCGTTCACAACCTTAATTTTTAACTTATCAGGACTGATACCCGGGACAGAGACGTCAATTGGATTATTAATACCATAATACATAACGTTCATTGCAGTGGCAGAGACTATAACATTTGGTTCACCAACAACATATGAAGATTCGAATGAGTAGTTTATAGTTGAACCGTCAGGCGCTTTCAGTGCGATTATCCCACCCCATTTTCTAGGGCCTGTTGCTGAAGCACGGACTTTATAAATCCCTTTTCCGCTTTCATCAAGTTCGAGTGCAGTTCCTCCAACTGTAATGACAGGCTTCTGGGTAGTATCTGTTGCAGAAATAAATACCTCGGCCTGGTATTCACTTCCCAAAGTCACGTAGTTTGAATTTGGGATAACGATTGGTGTTAGTTTGTTAAATTTGAACGAAGAGGCATCAATCTGAGTATAGAGATAGTTAAGAACTTCAGTTTCCGCGTTTCTTACACTGAGCTGATATTCTGAGAGGATACAAATAACTGCAACAAGTGGTAATGTCTGGAAGTTCAGGTTCTCCCAACGTTCTGTTGCCCCATCTTTATTTTTCCCGTCTTCGGTGTTAAGACTGCTTTTCAGCGCTTCTTCTACCGTAGGATTTTTACCTTCAAGAGTAGTGATAAGGAACTGGCGATAGTCATTAAGCAGAGCCTTCAGGTCATTGGCTTTTCCATTTTCGTTGGCACCGATCATAACTTCAGATGGTACATTGGTATCATCAATCCTTTTCACTTCTTCAATTATAACCTCATTTCCCTTTACAGCCGGAGTTTCGGGGTCTCTTTCGGCTTTTTTGATTATTTCTATTTTAAGTCCCTGAATAAAATTAAATGCTTCTTCNGCCCTGTCTTTAACCTGATATGCCGCTGTTTTGTACTTTCCGGCTTTTGCAGGGTTTTCGGAGGCAGCCCTGTCGAATTCTTTATATATTACATCATTCTTGAGGGTGTAATTAGCGATCGTCTGAGTAAGTCCCTTATCAACTTTCTTAAATGCTTCAATAACCTCCTTTGAAACGTTAAGTGCAAGCATAGCGGTAAGCACCAGGTACATCATACCGATCATCTTTTGCCGCGGAGATAGCTTTTCGTGAGCCATTTTGTTATTAGTTTAGTTAGATAAAAAAAGCCGCGTTATTTAACATTCATAGCTGCGAGCATATTTCCATAGACATTGTTCAATGCGGAAAGGTTATCGTTGAGCTTTGTTATCTGTTCACGGTACTTTTTAGTATCTCCGGCTGATTCTGAAAGATCTTTCATTAAACCTTGAATTCCTATATAGAGTGAATCGGATTCTTTAAGATGATTATCNGCTCCTTTACGCTGCAGTTCGTAAACAGCATTAAGAGCAGAAAGGTTTTTGTTAAGTGATTCAAGTTGTTGTTGATATGATTTTCCTCCTACTTCAATAACTGATAATGAATCAGCCATAGNGCGATATGAAGAGCTGGTTTCATTAATTAACCTGGTTGTTGACTGGTATGAATCTGTCAGTTTCCCAAGTGAATCATTAGCNGTGTTAATTGTATTCATATATTTNGAAGAAGCTGCTGAAACATCTCCCATAGTATTCATGTTTGCAGTTGATTCGCTAAGTTTTTTCATTCCTACTCCCAGTTTCTGGAACAAATCAGGAGATATCTCTGCTTTCTCGAGCATCTCATCGAATTTAGCAAGAGCAACAGATCCGGCTCCACCACCATAACCTCCGCTACCGCCAGAACCGCTGCCATGGTATTTTCCTCCATGTGATGCAAGCTCGGGTGTTTCGTCTTCCGGAATTCCGGCAAGTTCAGGATATACCAGCGACCAGTCAATCTCTTCATGTAATGGTTCAAATGCTGAAAAGAAGAAGATCACTGCTTCGGTACAAAGACCAATAGTAAGCATGAGACCTGCCATTGGCCAGTGCTGTATTTTAAACAATGCACCAATTATAACTACGGAAGCACCTAAACCATATAGTTTAGCGATGAAATTTTTCCACCCGCTGCTTTGTACTAATTCTGCTAGGCTCATATTACCTGATTATTTTAGGGTTAATTCTAATTAATTAATTTACACCAATATAAGATCTNACATTACGGAAACCGACATATGATTTTGTGGAGTCCTGAAATTCAAAATCTCTTGCGCTTGTCTGAAGAAAATATGCAATATCTTTCCATGAACCACCGCGGATTACCTTCCTTTTCATGACAGGAGGATCCTGTGGTTTGGCATTATATTCATAGTTTGGCTGAAGATCATGCTGGAAGATATAAGCTGAAGGAGAGTATGCACAACATGTCCATTCGGAAACGTTTCCAGCCATATCGTATAATCCGTATTCGTTTGGTTCATAAGAACCCACTTTTCCTGCATATACGTTTCCATCGTCAATATAATTGCCACGTAATGGTTTGAAGTTAGCAAGGAAGCATCCTTTGTAGTTTCGGGTATATGGTCCGCCCCATGGATACATTGAAAGATCAAGGCCTCCTCTTGCTGCATATTCCCATTCTGTTTCCAGCGGCAGCCTGTACCCATGCACATCAGCTACTCCATTCTTTCTGAGTGCAGTGTTCATGTAGTTTGTCCTCCAGATACTGAATGCAGTCGCCTGTACCCATGACACGCCTACAACAGGGTAATCATCAAAAGAGGGATGCCAGAAATAAAGTGATGCCTGAGGATCGTTGAATGAATATGTAAAATCGCGTATCCAGCACAGCGTATCGGGATAAATATTTATGATATTATGTTTGATAAAAGAGGAACGGTCTTTTACATCTGTACGGGTACCGTCAACATTTGTTACCTGACCCTGGTATTTACCTGTATTATTTGCGTAATCGTATTTGTAAGATGATTTGGCAGCCTGTTGATAATCAACCCAGAAATAAGAATAGTTCAGCTTTCTGACATCAACCTGTTTTTTCCCGTTAAATCTCTCTTCAGGTGGATAATACATCTCTTCGATAGTAGCCTTTGTGGTCTCTTCTTCAGGGTTTATTTTTTCTTCCCAGTTAATCACATTTGGTTCGATTACATTTCCATCCTTGTCAGCTAAAAAATATTCCCTGTCAGGTACACTTGCACCGCCCAGTTTTGTTCTGAGGATAGAATCGCGGACATAGTAAACAAACTGGCGATATTTGTTATTGGTGATTTCAGTCTGGTCCATCCAGAAAGCATCAACAGTAACTGATTTTGATATACTGTTCATTGCCCAGACGGCATCCTGATCGCTTGGTCCCATAGTAAAATTCCCGGCAGGAATAAATGCCATTTCAAAGGGTTCCGGCTCGAAGAATTTTTTCCGCCCCTGAACGCCAGTCAACTCCCCGTTATTTGAAGAACCACAACCAGATAACAGGAGTATTAATATTAGANCAGATAGGGTTACCTTTTTCATAATACTATAGAGTTTTATATTGCAAGTAAGTTATTTATTTTCAATAATCATAAAAATCTGATGCTTTTATATTTCATTGGGCTTTTACCCAGGCTTAGGTCGAAGCAATAATTGATCATAAATTCGTGCGACCCGGAACTGCTCTTTCCAATATCAGAAATTGTGAAATCATAAGAATAACCAAGTCTGATTCCATTAAAAAGCTCAACTCCTACAATTCCGATCAAAGCATCTCCGGCTCTGTAAGAAACGCCTCCCCATACTTTTTTATTGTATCTGATCAATGAAGTTACAGCAATCTGAACCACCTTCCCATCACTTAATGCAAAGAAGGATGGGATTAATTCAAGCGATGGATTTGGCAATTGTAAATTATAACCACCAGTCAGATAATAATGTCTGCTGAAATATGGCGTGCCTTTACTGAACTTTATTTTTGGCTGATTAATGTGAGTGACTGAGAGAGAAGCATAATACTTATCTGCCTTGTAGAAGAGACCAAATCCTGCATCCAGAGCAACATAACTCTCTTTGTTTTCGGGTATCAAAGGATCGCCGGAAACGGGAGTGTGTGCATCACCTACGGGTATCTCCCAGGTGGGATTGATTGTAGTATTCAGCATACCCAGGCTTAAGCCGATACCGAGTTTACCCATTCCCAGATCCATAAGGTATGAGTAAGATCCGGAAAGATTTATATTTTTATTAAAGCCTATATTATCGCTTTCAACCAGCAAGCCAACGCCGCTTTTTATGCCGAAAAGAGAAACAGGAGAACTTATGTTAAAGAGAGTTGTTGAGGGAGCGCCTTTAAATCCTATCCACTGCTGCCGGTTCATAGCAGTAGCACAGATCATTCCTGAAGTACCTGCCACACCCGGATTAAAAGTAAGAGTGTTGAACATATACTGACTCGACAGAGGATCTTGTTGAGCTAAAACCGACTGTAGTGGCAATAATAAAAAAAGAAATGCAATATTTAGTTTTTTCATCTCTTCGTTTGCAGGTTCAATACACATTGATTGATCGAGTAAAATAAATAAAAATCTAAGTCGTAAACAAATTTACCGGTATTTATTTAAAAATCGGAATACCTGTTATACGAGCGCACTTGGATTTTGTTTGTTGCACCAGGCACATTAATTTCAGGCGCGGTTCAGAGATCTCAGGATTTTAGTCTTTCGACGGCTTGTACCCATCTGTCAGGAACCTCATTACGGTTGGCTTTAAGATAATCTTCATGTGAGCAGGCAACATAGAGGTTATGGTTTATTTCAGAAGGAAGCTCAATCCACCATCTATCGGTCAGATTGCTTTTTATAAATATAAGATCATCCTCGAGATCGGTGATTCGTACATGATACTTAATAAATCTCCCTGAATTACTGAGATTTAAGACAGGGGTTTCATACTGTTTTTGAGAAAAACCTTCAAAGAAAAACCAAAGGATCTGAGCAGCGAGACCTGTAGTCTGGTTGCGTATATCAAATTCAGGATTCACATCAAAAAGACCAAATACTTTCAGCTTATCGGATATTCCGGCATACCTTGAAAGCAGACAGATCTCTTCTCCGTAGAAGCCATTTGGAGAAGGACTGATTGTCCCGGGAGCATCAGATTGTCTTACAGCCGAAATGTCAAATATTGCTACATCAGAGTCTCTGAACAGAGGCTCTGTAAGGTAGATAGCCTGTCTTACATCGCCGATCCTTAGTAATTCCGATCTTCGTTTCAGAAATCTGTTTATTATCTGTTGATCATTAAGATATGTCTGGTATCCGATATTGATATAATGAGAGAAGGCGCTTTTATGATTATTAATAATTGCATTTAAGTAATTAAAAGAATCGTATTCTTTCTTTTCATTACTGAAATCGATCCGTGGATCGACACAAGTTAATGTATACCCGGTTAATGATTGAGAAATGGCTTTATCGATCGCGGGAATAATAGCGCTACTGCCTCCTATAACTACAGGGAACAGATTCTCCCGTATTAATAAAGATAAAACATCGGTAAGCCCGGCAATAGTGTCGTTGAATGTAACGCCCTGTTTCATATTACCGAGATCAATAATTTTTGATCTTCCCGGAATTTTAGCAAGTTTGTATAATTGCCCTCTGATCATATCAGGTCCTTTTAANGAACCTGNATTTGGTGAGTTCCTGCCCTCAGGTACTCCTACTATTGCAATTTTGTACTTACTGATATCTTTAACAGGTGTGTTATCAGTATGAATGGTGATATTATGTGGGAAGCCGGCCTGGGTGGTCAGATGCTCAAAATCAGGACCCTCGATACTTACCGGATTAAAATAATCATTCAGATCTACCATGTTATAATTTAAGAACTCTTTTTGGTTTTATCACTGGTTTCGATAATCTTAACGCAATCTTCTTTGGTAAGTTTTTCAGCATCAGTGCCCTTAGGGAGTCTGAAGTTTTGCTTATCTTTAACAAGGTAAGGTCCATATCTTCCATTCAGGAGCATAATATCTCCAAAGTCTTTAATAACCTTCTTTTTATCAGTCTCATTTTTTTCAAGGATTATCTCAATACCTCTTTCAATTGACACTGTATAAGGGTCATCCACTCCTTTCTTTAAAGAGAAGAATTTGCTTTTAAATCTTATATAAGGACCGAATTTACCTATTCCTACAACCATTTCTTCTCCATCATATTCACCCAAAGAGCGGGGAAGACGGAAAAGGTTTAACGCCTCTCCAAGGGTTATTGTTTCGAGCAGCTGGTTTTTTGACAGACTTGCATATCTTGGTTTTTCTTCATTTCCTGTTTCACCGATCTGGGCTACCGGACCAAAACGTCCCATCCTGACAGTGACAGGATCTCCTGTTTCAGGATGATTTCCAAGAACTCTTACTCCGGTTTTTCTCTCTTTTTTCTCCAAGGTGTTTGTAACTGTCTTATGAAATGGNGAATAGAATTTTTCAATCATCCCTGTCCATTTCAGATTGCCGAGAGCTATCTCGTCGAATTGTTCCTCAACTTCTGCAGTGAAATGATAATCAATGATTTCAGAGAAATTTTCCATAAGAAAGTCATTCACGATCATTCCAATATCCTGTGGAAAGAGTTTCGATTTTTCTTTTCCTGCCACCTCTGTTTTGGTCGAATTTGTAAACTTACCACCGAGGAGAGTAATAATTTTTAACTCTCTTTTTTCTCCGGGTCTGTCCTCACGCGAGACATAACCCCGGTTNTGAATTGTTGATATTGTCGGAGCGTATGTTGAGGGTCGGCCAATACCCANTTCCTCAAGTTTTTTCACAAGACTTGCTTCGGTATATCTGGGTGGCGGGGAGGTGTATTTTTGAGTTGCAGTTATATTGTCGTAGGAGAGCGGCATGCCTTTGGTTACCGGGGGAATCACATACCTTTCTTCATCGNTGTTTTCCTGGTCGGATGATTCTGTATAGACTCTCAGGAAACCATCGAACTTAATAACTTCCCCATTAGCCTGAAAGGTAACCGGTGAGTTATTCATATCAATTGAAATGGATGTCTTCTCGATCCTGGCATCTGCCATCTGGGAGGCAACTGTTCGTTTCCATATCAGTTCATATAGTCTTTTTTCATTCTGATTGCCCGCTGTGGTTGAGTTTTCGAGATATGCAGGACGAATTGCTTCGTGAGCTTCCTGGGCCCCTTTTGATTTGGTTTTAAACTGTCGTGTTTTTGAGTATTCTTCACCAAACTCAGAAGTAATAACCTCACGCGACTTGACAAGCGCCAGATTCGAAAGATTTGTTGAATCGGTTCTCATGTATGTAATCTTCCCGGCTTCATAAAGTTTCTGTGCAACAGCCATTGTCTGAGCAACAGAAAACCCCAGCTTCCTGTAAGCTTCCTGTTGAAGAGTTGACGTGGTAAACGGCGGAGCAGGTGAACGGGTTCCCGGCTTGATAGTTATACTTCCTATTGAATATTTTGAACCATTGCATAACTCCAGGAATTTTAATGCCTCTTTTTCATCAGGAAACCTTTTGGAGGCTTCTGCCCTGAGCGTAGCGTTCTCACCTTTACCTGAATCGATCAGGAAAATTGCAGTAACCCTGAAGGCGGATACTGTCTCAAAAGAAATAATCTCCCTTTCCCTTTCAACAATCAGACGGACAGCTACAGATTGAACCCTGCCGGCAGAAAGTGCTGGCTGTACCTTTTTCCAGAGCACAGGTGAAATTTCAAAGCCAACAAGCCGGTCGAGAATACGGCGAGCCTGCTGGGAATTGACAAGGTTCATATCAACCTGCCTTGGAGTTTCAATGGCATTTGTGATAGCCTCTTTGGTTATTTCATGAAATACAATTCTCTTTGTTGTTAACAGATCGAGTTTCAGAACGCTGGCAAGATGCCATGCAATAGCCTCTCCTTCGCGGTCCTCNTCAGANGCNATCCAGATATTTTTTGAATCAGCAGCGGCTTTGCGCAACTCGCTGACAACTTTTGCCTTTTCCTTTGGAACCTCATAATCGGGTTCGAAATTATGTTCAATATCTATACCCAGGTTCTTCTTTGACAGGTCTCTGATATGCCCGAAACTAGAAACAACGCGGAAATCTTTTCCCAGAAACTTCTCAATGGTTTTCGCTTTGGCAGGCGACTCAACAATTACAAGATTTTCGATCATGACAGCAGATATTTATTCTTTTTTTCAGACGACAAAGTAAATCAATTAGGTACCAAACTTCAAAATAAACCGTTAAGATTCTTTATTATTTACTATTTTTGGACCAAACNTCTTAAGTAAATGAAAGGCGATACCAACAACAAAAAATACCAGATTTGGTTCTGGGCGATCTTTATTTTTCCATTTATTGTTGTTATAACATTATTTATTCTGATTTCCAAAGGGAAACTTGGTCCCATGCCTTCTTTCGGAGAGCTTGAAAATCCGGAATATTATCTGGCAGCGCAGGTTCTTTCAGAAGATGGAGTCCTCCTGGGAAAGATCAGCATTGAGAACCGGACATGGACAGAGTATAAAGATTTATCGCACTATGTGACTGATGCTCTTATATCTACTGAGGACATTCGTTATAACAGACATTCCGGTATTGATATTCGCGGACTTGGCCGTGCAGTTGTACGCACTGTCCTTCTGGGCCAGAGCACCGGCGGCGGAAGTACAATAACACAGCAGCTGGCAAAGCAACTTTATCCGAGAGATACCGCCAGAAATTCTGTTCTTATGAAGAATATCAAACTGAGTGTTTCAAAGTTCAAAGAATGGCAGACAGCAGTTAAACTTGAGAGGAGCTATACAAAAGAAGAGATAATAACAATGTATCTGAATAAGTTTGATTTCAGTTACAATGCTATTGGAATAAGATCTGCAGCAAGAGTATACTTCAATACAACACCCGATTCTCTTAGTCTTCAAGAGGCAGCGGTTTTAATAGGAATGCTTAAAGCGTCAACAAGGTATAATCCCATACGGAATTATGATCTTATGCTTCAGAGGAGAAATGTAGTAATCTCCCAGATGGCGAAATATGGCTATATAAATCCATCTCTTGCAGATTCTGTAATGAAATTGCCGATAGATGTTGACTTCAGGATAGAAGATCATAATTCAGGACTGGCAACTTATCTCAGACAATACTTAACGAATATAATGAGGAAGCCTGAACCTGACAAAAATAGATATGTTCAGCAAACATCGTATGACGATGCATTATGGGAATGGAATAACAATACACTTTACGGCTGGTGCAATAAAAATAAAAAACCTGACGGGACTAGTTATGATGTGTATAGAGACGGGTTGAAGATATATACAACAATTAATTCCCGAATGCAGAAGTATGCTGAAGAGGCATTGGCCGAACATTTATCTAAAGATGTACAACCTGATTTCTATAGACGGGCCAGATGGTTTAAGAATCCACCATATTCTGATGATCTGACAAGGAAGGAGGTTGATGATTTAATAATGACATCTCTTGAACAGAGCGAAAGGTACAAAATTATGTGGGCAAGAGGTATTCCGGAAGATTCTATCATGCTGGCTTTTAATACCCGTGTTAAAA
>JGI24132J36420_10000293_pt1 | contig 25313 bp, 18 predicted proteins | sample BarGraNGADG00212_3_FD_36420 | JGI IMG/M metagenome (IMG submission 36420) | reverse complement strand
GGTTTCTCAATAACCATACCTCTTGATCCCGGGCAACCTCCACCCTCATGGTCATGTGTATTTATCATCTGTTCCATTACTCTGGTCTCACAATATGGCTCTGCCTCTCTTTTTTCAATAGTTATGGCGCCTTCAGGGCAATGACCAATACAGGCACCAAGACCATCGCACATGATTTCACTGATAAGCCTCACCTTACCATCAATTACCTGTAAGGTTCCTTCATGACAATTTGGAACACATAAACCACATCCGGTACATAAATCCTCATCGATCTTTAAAATATCTCTTTCCATATCTGATTTTTAACTTATTTTCAGATACAAAAATGAATATTCTGAATAGAATAAATTGTAACATATGTTACAATTCTTCGTTTTTTTCAGAAAGTCAATGAAGTATCATTAGCCATATTTGTGAGGGCTACATAAATCATTTTTGCCACATCTTCCATTATATCAATTGTAATTGCATCGGGGTCATCGCCAGGAAGATGATAATAAACTTTTTTGAATCCATCTGTAGTTCCGATCGACATAGTCCGGAATCCGGCCATACTGAAGACAACACCGTCGCTTCTTGGCCTGCCGTAATATTCACCTGATGATGGCGCTGAAGCCTTCATTGGCCTGTGAATGTACTTTGAATTAGCTTCTTCAAAATATGAAAGGAGGTTTTTATAAGCGCCTGAAGTATTTACAGCCAGTCCTGTACCGTTCCCGACCATATCGAGATTAATAAATGTGATGGTTTTTTCTTTTGAGAAAACCGGTTTACTTACATAGAGCTTGCTTCCGATTAATCCGTTCTCCTCGCCACCCAGTCCAATGAACATTACACTCCTTTTCAGACTTATTCCGGATTGTGCCATTGCTTTTGCCGCACCCATGATATCAACAATCCCGCTTGCATTATCGAGGGCGCCGTTTACAACTTTACCTGCATTACCTACGGCATCAAGGTGGCCGCCAATAATAATAACTTCGTTTTTAAGAACCGGATCACTGCCTTCAATAATCCCGATGACGCTGCACCCCTTACCTTCAGGATGTCTTGTCGTGTTTGCTTTTATAGTAATAATCTTACCGGTGTTGAATGAAGCAGGTTTCATACTCTTTATCATTTTGGCAGTCAGATCTTTGTTGGTAGTTTTAAGACCTGCAAAAATGTCATCAAGCGGTTCTGTTCCGATCCCGCAAACAATAATTGAAGGATCATATGTTATATTTGGATTAGCACCAATTCCGTCGATATAAAGAAATCCGGCTGCGCCATGTTTAACAGCATTCTCAAGCTTGTACTGATGATAACAATAACCTACCCATTTTTTATATTCCGGATTTCGGGGATCGGTGTATGGAACATCACGATTCATAAGAACAATTTTCCCTTTTACGTCTATTCCTTTATAATCATCGTAATTAAGTTCAGGTGCGGTAACGCCGTAACCGACAAAAACAACTTCTGCTGTTATCTCGCCATTACCTGAGTTCATTCCCGGGTAAAAATCCTGAGAATAGTTATAACTCTTTTTTATTACTGACCCATCGGGTTGAGCAATGTTAAGTATAAGGTAACCGGGTTCATTAACAGTAGTATAAGGCAGGTCAAACCATTGAAAAAAGCTCCCGTTGTCACCGGCAGGTTTGATTCCCCATTCCCTGAACTTACCTGCTACCCACTCTGCACTTGCAAGGTATTCAGGGGTACCTGTAAGCCTTCCGTTGAATTCGGGCGAGCAAAGTTTTTCAACCCAGGTCATCATCTCTTCACTGGTGATAGTATGAAATTGTTTTAGCATTATTGCTTCTGTATCATTCTGTGAAAAAACAACAGAAGGCATTGAAAATAAAATTGTTATTAACAGATACTTGATTTTTCTCATATTATTCGGTTTAAATAAACTCTAAATATATAATAAAATGGAACTAAATTGATTTTAATCAGAATCTGATGATTTTAATTTTGATTGAAAAACAAATCACTATTTTTACAAAAAAAGCATGGACCTGTCACTTCTTGCAGATACTCCTCTTTTTAAAGGATTGTCTGAAAATGATATTGAAATAATTCTGAAGGTGGTACCATATAAGACGAAGAAATATGGTATTGGTTCTTTCATAGCGCAAAGCGGCGAAAAGGTCAATTCTCTTATGATTGTGACGAGCGGAACTGTAAAAGGGGAGATGACGGATTATTCAGGCAGAATAATAAAGATAGAAGATATTCCTGCTCCCGGAGCACTTGCAGCAGCGTTTATCTTCGGCAATATGAACAGGTTTCCTGTAAATGTGGTTGCAGTTTCGGATACAGAAATTCTTATAATTGACAAAAGCGAATTTCTGAGACTGCTGATGAGAAATGATAAAGTGCTTGTAAACTTTATGGATATGATCTCCAACAGGTCACAGTTTCTTTCCGAGAAGATTAAGTTTCTCAGCTTCAAGACAATAAAAAGTAAACTTGCGCAATATATCCTTCATTTGGCAAAAGGCAAAAAGGGAAAAGTCAGATTTGATAAAACACAAAATGATTTGGCCGATTTTTTTGGGGTGGCCAGGCCATCAATTGCAAGAGCATTGAGCGAATTGGAAGATGAGGGAATAATTCTTGCACATGGTAAAGAAATTATTATTCTGGATGAAAAAAAACTGACAGAATTTACAATTGATTAGGATATACTTATTCATAAGAATAATATAATAACCAGTCAGAAAAACAAACAGGCCAGTAACTAATTACCTGCTAACAAGTCTACTTCAAACCTCTGTTAACAAGGAGCGCGTCTATACCCGGTTCTTTTCCCCTGAAAGCAATATACATCTCAAGAGGATCGCGTGTACCTCCTTTTGAGAGTATCTCTTTTTCAAATTTTGCGGCCACCTCTTTATTAAAGATGTCGCCGGTTTCTTTAAATGCCTGAAATGCATCAGCATCCAGGATCTCGCACCAGATATAACCGTAATAACCTGCTGCATATCCGCCTGCCCAAATATGATTAAAATAGGTCGATCTGTACCTTGGTTTGATTTCAGGGATTAACCCATATTTATCCATTGCTTTCTTTTCAAAGTCCCTGATATCAAGGTCTACAGGTTCCCTGATGGAATGATATTCCATATCGAGCAATGATGCGGCAAGATATTCCACCGTAATAAATCCCATATTGAATTTACCTGATTTATCAAGTTTTTCAACAATTTCTAAAGGAATGGTTTCGCCTGTCTGATAATGCTTTGCGTATACTTTAAGGACCTCAGGTTCCAGAACCCAGTGCTCCATTATCTGAGATGGTAATTCGACAAAATCACGCGGTAATGAACTGCCCGGATAAACCTTGTTGGAAAGCAGCGAGGCCAGTGCATGACCAAATTCGTGGAAAAGCGTACTGGCTTCTTCAGAAGTCAGAAGGGAGGGCTTGTCAGTAATGGGAGGAGTTGAGTTGGTGACCATTGTGACGATAGGATAAATCATTTTTCCTTTAACGTCGAGGCTCTGACCCCTGAACCCTCCGCACCATGCTCCCCCACGTTTTGAAGGACGGGGGTAGTTGTCGATCATAAGTACGCCGACATGTTTGCCATCGCGGGTAACTTCAAAAGTGTTTACGTCGGGATGATATTTGGGTATATCTGTTCTCTTAGTGAAGTTCAGGCCATAGAGCCTGTTGGCAACGTAGAACATACCTTCCATAACGTTGTCAATTTTAAAATATGGTCTGGTTAATTCATCATCAAGATCATATTTCTCCTTCTTGATCTTTTCGGAGTAATACCACCAGTCCCAGGGTTCAAGTTTGAATTTACCTCCCTCTTTATTTATTAGTTCCTGCTGTGCTGCTGCTTCTGCTTTAGCCACTGGAGTTGCTGCATCCCATACCTGTCCAAGGAATGTAAATACTTTCTCAGGTGTTTTGGCCATATTTCTTTCAAGAACAAAATCAGCATAACTTTTATAACCAAGAAGTTGTGACCTTTCAACCCTCAGCTTTGCTATTTTGGCAATTATTGATTTGTTATCAAATTCATTATCATTATCGCCTTTCATAAAATAACCTGTGAACAATTTTTCCCTGAGATCTCGGCGATCTGAATATTGAAGGAATGGTGTCATGCTCGGTACCTGGAGAGTGAATACCCATTTCCCATCCATTTTCAACGATTTTGCCATCGTTGCTGCCTGCGTAATTACACCTTCAGGTAATCCGGAAAGATCCTCTTTTTTATCAATAATAAGCTTGAATCCATTGGTTTCGGCCAGCAGATTCTGGCCAAACTTAACCGACAGGAGCGAAAGCTCTTCATTTATTTTGCGAAGCTTAAGCTTGTCTTCAGGAGATAATGCTGCTCCGCTTCTGACAAAGTCTTTATATGTATCATCCAGAAGTTTTTTCTCTTCGTCAGTCAATTTAAACTTATCCTTGTTTTCATAAACTGATTTGACTCTTTGGAAAAGAGTATCGTTAAGGCTTATATCATCCCTGTGCCTGGATGCAATAGGAGATAATTCCCTGTTTATGGTCTGAAGAGTATCATTTGTGTTGGCTGAATTCAGGGCGCCAAAAACCCTGCTGACTTTTGTAAGAAGTTCTCCGCTGTACGAAAGCGCCTTAATAGTATTTTCAAAAGTAGGTTCTTTGGGATTATTGATAATAGCTTTTATCTCCTTATTTTCTTCCTCGAATCCTTTGAGGTAGGCCGGCATATAATGTGATGCCTTTATCTGTTCAAAAGGAGGAACCCCGAAAGGAGTATCGTATTCGTTAAAGAACGGGTTATCGCTCTTAATCTCTTTTTTGCAGCCTGTGGACAAAAGTACTGCGACAACAATCAAACAAGCAAATTTTTTCATAGGTTATGAATGGGTTTATTTTATGTCGCAAAATACAAAATTGATCTTATTGCACAAAACATTATTGGTAAGCTTATAATAAAAGAAGAGAAGACATCGTCTGATGTCTTCCCGCGATTAACTATAAACCTGATCGTAGAATCGGCCGAACGGCCATTGTAAAAAACTTTTCTCTGCTGTAAGCAAAGTTATGTCTTAACCTAAATTCAATATATAGACGTAAATATATTTCTAATGTTGCATCTTACTTTGTTAATGATTTGTTAATCATTTGTTAAAATTCATGCATATAATTGAATATCAAATACATGACTAATCGATCCTATGACGAGGTTCATTTATTGAGAATGGTGATGTTTATTTTAATTTGAGTTTAACCGAATCGGCAGTATATGACGTGAAAATTCCGAGCCCTCCTGTAACATTTGAAAAAACCGGTGTAACTTCGGAAAATGGATTTTCACTATTGTTGTAATTATTCATTGACTTATGATACAGGTAATAAGATTTTTCTGTATTGAATAAATAGATCTTTATTAATGCAGAGTCGTAATAATAAAAAGAGTTGCTGAAACCTGTTATACTCTGAGTAATCTCTTTACCATCCATTCCATTGTCATTAAAAAGATCATTCTCAAGCCAAAGGGACTCTGAGTGTTTGGTTATCTCATCAGATCCCGGATAGGTATGGTAACCTATATATTCTCCGGCTAATCTGTAGAAATTTACTTCTCCCGGGTAATCTGTAAAAGATATTATAATATTCATTTGCCGGTATGTCTGCCCCGGAGAATATTGCTGAACTACAGAAAGGGTATCTGCTTTAAGGGAAAAACTCCTTCTTTCAGGAACGGTACATGTTGCTTCTGCTGACAATCCATTTTCACTCGACACTCTCAGCTCATAGGTCTTTCCGTATTTTATTGGCATTTTTTCATGACTGATCTTAAAGCCAGTCTCAACAGTTTCAAGAGCCACTTCAATGGAATCGTTCGAAATGAATCCTGTAAGGTTGCCGAGAGGCTCCTCGGTATTTAATTCGCCATATAGATTTTTGTTAGAGGTTACAAAAAAATAAGAAATAGTTTCCGAGGGTGATATAAAAGCAGAGATTGCCAGTTTCTGTTTGAATTCAGGCAGATTCACCAGACTTACATCACTTTCACAAGCAGACAATGATATCAGGGTTAATAGTGAGATAAAATATTTAATCCGCGAGGAACCCATATTTTAAAAATTGAATGAATAAGTAAAAGAAGGAATAATTGGAAACAGACTAACCTGCCTCAGTAGGCCATATTCTTTATTATTGACAACATTATACTCGGAATAATAATAGAAAGGATTCTTCCGGTTATAAATATTATATACTGAAATTTCCCATATCCGTTCTCCCCATTTCTTTTCTTTATGAAATTGAATGCCAACGTCAAGCCGGTTATAAGCCTTCATCCTGAAGTTGTTCTTTTCGCCATAATCATTTACATAATCTCCAAAGAATGGAGAAAGACTTGGGTGATACGGAGATCTGGCCTGCAAATGAGTGGGAGCAATATATTTGGACAGAGGTAGAGTGACTGCATTCCCGGTTCCATAAACCCATGTTCCTGAAAGAGTTATATGATCGTTAAATTTATAAGTTGCGACTATTGAGATATCGTGGCGACGGTCATACCGGGCATAAAACTTTTTCCCGAAATTCAGAGAGTCAAACTGCATCTGAGTCCACGACAGGGTATATCCTATCCATCCCGTCAAACGACCCTCTTTTTTCTGAAGCAGAAATTCAAGTCCATATGACCAGGCCCGTCCCGAAGTAACATTATCTTCCCAGTTAATGCCGACTGCAGAGCTGACTTCATCAAGATTAATGAAAGAGGCCCCTTCTTTATACCCTGGTACATGATCCATTTTTTTGTAATACCCTTCAAGAGAAAAAGCGAGTTCAGGGTCCCTTATATCTTTAACTATCCCAAGTGCAACTTGTTGCGATTGCTGAGGTCTGACCCTGTCGGTTGTGGGAACCCAGAGATCGGTGGGCAGACTGATCCCTGTACCTGAGATCATATGAATATATTGGTTCATAGACGCAAAAGAGGCTTTTAGTGCAAAATCGTTTTTCAATCTCCAGGCTACTGAGAGCCTTGGTTCAATAAAATGATATTGGTTTTTTGAAGCAAGGAAATGGCTGAAACGTATTCCTCCGTTTACTTTGACCGGCTGCACAGGTTGCCATGTATCCTCAATATAAACACCCGACTCGATACCATCTATATACCTGATATCTCGGGTATTAATATTTCCGGGAACATCAAGTTCAACAAATGCGTGTGGTTTGAATCTGTGAAAAATAGTGATTGCTCCGGCTTTGATCCAATGTTTTGTATTGGGAATGAAGTCAATGTCGTACTTAAGCGATAAATCCCTTATGCCGGAATAATATTCAGCATAATAGTCCTTGTTTTCATCAATAACTTTATATTTATCGTAGATGCCAAATTTATAATTACTGAAAATTGCTGAAGCGTTGGCAAACAATTTATTATTAAAAAGGTGGTTCCAACGAAGAGTTCCGGTAGCATTTCCCCATAGAAAGCCAATATTCTCCTTCATATAATCTGTAAAGTTCCTGATATAGAATTTATCTTTCCCGAAATATCCGCTCAGATAAAGCTTGTTCTTACGTCCGAAATCATAATTGACCTTGGCATTGAAATCGTAAAAATAATAGCCGGTATTCTCTTCTTTCATTGCAGCCAAAACAGGTCTGAGTATCAAATCTGCATAAGTCCTCCGGCCTGATAAAAGTATTGAAGATTTACCCTTTTTCAGAGGTCCTTCCAAAGTAAAGCGCGATGAGATAAGGCCAATACCTCCTTCTCCATGCCACTCTTCCTTGTTTCCCTCTTTCATGTTCATCTCCAGAACTGATGAGAGCCGTCCTCCATATCTGGCCGGGAAACCACCTTTTGTCAGCTCAACACTTTTTAATGCATCACCGTTAAAAAGTGAGAAAAATCCAAACAGGTGACTTGCATTATAAACTATGGCATCATCGAGAATAATAAGGTTCTGATCCGGACCTCCACCTCTGACATAAATGCCACTTGTGCCTTCAGTTCCCTTCTGAACGCCGGGCATAAGCTGGATCACTTTAAGGACATCCTTTTCTCCCAGAAGAGAAGGTACATTTTTGATCTGAGCCACCTGCAGCTTTACTGTACTCATTTTCGCTGATTCACTTTGCCGCTCTACGCGATCAGCTGTTATCGTAACTTCATTTAAAAGGATACTGGGTTTAAGATCAATATTCAACTCAATATCTTTTTGAAGATTTATATTAATGGTCTTAGTGGCAAAACCTACATAGGAAATAACAAGTTTGACTGAATCCGAAGCAGGTAATGTAATTGAATAGAATCCATAGTTATTGGTCACAGTTCCGGTTTGCCGGTCAGGCAGATAGATGTTGACCCCAATTAGTGTTTCACTGCTGATAGCCTCCTTAACATATCCGCTGATTGTAAATCGTTTCAGAGATTGTCCTGAACTTGTTATAGTTATAAGAGACAAAAAAAGAGCCGTATAAATGACTTTCATTATATTTGTAAGATTCAGCTTTTATCAAAATTAACGAAATTAAACCGGTTTTATTACAGTGAATTACTTCTTTAAATATTTTATTTAACTTGCAGCCTATATTTTAAGTCATGATTGCTAAATTGAAATATCTTTTCAACTGGCAGCGACTTGGACGTCGGCTCTACTCTTGCCTTATGTTCTATAACAATCAGATTTCCCTTTTCTGATTTATCAGATCCGTTTAATCATTCCTGTAATTCTTATTTATAATCATCCTTTTAAAATGGAAGGACTCATTTTCAGCGTCAAACGATATTCTGTCCACGATGGACCGGGCATAAGGGTAACATTCTTCATGAAGGGATGTCCGCTTTCGTGTCGGTGGTGCCATAATCCTGAAGGAATCTCTCCTCTTGAAGAGGAAGTTATTCAAAAAGAGAGGGTAGGAGATAATGAGTTCAGCCGGACAGAAACTGTGGGGAAATATTATGCAGTTGAGGAGATCCTGAATATTCTTGAAAGGGAGGATCCCTTTATTAAGGAGTCAAAAGGTGGGGTCACCTTTTCAGGAGGAGAGCCGATGTTACAGAACAGATTTTTACTTGAAGTTTTAAAATCCTGTAAGCTAAAAGGATATAACACTGCAGTTGATACTTCAGGTTATTCATCGTCTGATAATTACAGGTCAATAATACCGTTTACCGACCTCTTCCTTTACGATATTAAGCACCTTGACGATACAAAACATATTGAATATACAGGGGTGTCAAATATCAGAATACTTGAAAACTACAGAATGATACTGGCCTCAGGCCCTGATGTAATGATCAGGATCCCTGTCATTCCCGGATTTAATGATGACGATGATCACCTGTTAAGGTTAAAACAATTCATAATATCAACAAAGAGCGGAGCACTGAAAAGAATAAACCTTTTGCCATTTCATAAGATAGGTTCTTCAAAATATAAAAATTTCAGCTGAAAGAGCTGTTCTGATAACCCGTTTTTATAAAAGTGATGAAGCACGCGAGCTGTCAGCGCCGGTGAAGCGGGCTAAAGCTTTCGAATATCTTCTGAGGAACAAAAAGATATGTATAAATGAAGGTGAACTTATTGTAGGTGAAAGGGGACCTGCTCCGAAAGAGACTCCAACTTATCCGGAAATAAGTCTGCATTCGTTGCAGGATCTTGAGATTTTAAATTCGCGGGAAAAGGTATATTTCAAAGTCGATGAAGAGGTAAAGAATATCTATGAGAATGAGATTATTCCCTATTGGAAAGGAAAAAGTAACCGCGACAGGATAATGGGTATGATGACTCCGGAATGGATCAGAGCTTATAATGCCGGGATATTCACAGAGTTTCAGGAGCAGCGGGCTCCCGGACATACTGTATTGGGCTGCAGGATGTTCAAAACCGGATTTGTTAAACTGAAGGAGGAGATACAGGAGTCTGTTTCGGGACTTGATTTCTATTATGATAATCAGGCTCTTGAAAAGTTTGAAGAACTCAAAGCAATGAATATCGCATGCGATGCAATTATTATGTTTGCTAACAGACATGCTGATGAACTGGATCGTCTTTCAGAAAAGGAAAAGAACCCGTCAAGGAAAAGAGAATTGGCGGCGATGGCAAAAGTCTGTCGCAGAGTACCAGCTTATGCTCCGGAAACAGTCCATGAAATGCTTCAGCATTATTGGTTTATTCATGTGGGTGTCATATCAGAACTTAATCCATGGGACTCATTCAATCCTGGCCGGCTCGACCAGCATCTCTATCCGGTTTACAAAAAAGAGATGGAAGCAGACTTACTAAGTACTGAAGAATTGGATGATCTGCTTGGTTGTTTCTGGGTGAAATTCAATAATCATCCATCTCCACCCAAGATAGGAGTCACAGCCAGCGAAAGCAACACATATACAGATTTCTGCCTTATTAACCTGGGAGGAGTCAAACCCGATGGTACCGATGCTGTCAATGATATGTCATATATTCTTCTGGATGTCATTAAAGAGATGCGTATTCTGCAACCCGGCTCAATGATCCAGGTCAGCAGAAAGAGCCCCGACCGGTTTATTCACAAGGCTCTTGATATAATAAAGACAGGTTTCGGACAGCCTTCATGTTTCAATACCGAAGCAATTATACAAGAGTTGCTGCGACAGGGGAAAAATATTACGGATGCCCGCAATGGTGGAGCATCAGGTTGCGTTGAAACAGGGGCCTTTGGTACAGAAGCTTATTGGCTGTCGGGGTATTTTAATTTGCCAAAAGTCCTGGAACTGACCCTTAATAATGGTTTCGACAAAAGGACTAATCAGCAGGTTGGCCTAAAGTCGGGCTATGCCAAAGATTTCGGGACTTTTGAAGAATTGGTCGAAGCATTTAGATTGCAGGTTAAGTATTTGATAGATATCAAGATAAGAGGGAATAATGTAATTGAAAAGATTTTTGCCAACTGGCTTCCTGTACCTTTTCTTTCATTGCTTGTCGGGGATTGCATACCAAACGGAAAAGATTATAATGCCGGCGGATCCAGGTACAATACAACATATATACAGGGAGTTGGTCTTGGAAGTATAACTGATATGCTGACTTCAATACGATATAATATTTATGATAACCATAAATTCAGCTGGGCAGAATTTTCAATAGCTCTCGATTCAGATTATAAGGGTTTTGAACAAATGCAATATGAATTAATTTATAACACACCAAAATATGGTAATGATGATGATTATGCAGATCAGCAGGCATTAACAGTTTTCGAAATCTATTATGATGCGGTGAATGGAAGACCTAATGCAAGGGGTGGTAATCACCGTATAAATATGCTGCCTACAACCTCTCATGTATATTTTGGAAGTGTTACGGGGGCCACACCCGACGGACGAAAAGCATATAAGCCTCTTTCTGAAGGTATATCGCCCAGTCAGGGAGTTGATAAACAGGGTCCTACCTCAGTAATAAAATCAGCATCAAAAATTGATCATCTTCGTACAGGTGGTACTCTTCTGAATCAGAAGTTTACACCTCAGTTTTTTGAAGATGAAGAGAGTTATAATCATCTTACATCATTGATACGCAGCTATTTCAGCCTTGACGGCCATCACATCCAGTTTAATGTGGTAAATGCTGAAACATTAAAAGAAGCACAAAAACATCCCGAGTTATACCGTGATCTTATAGTTCGTGTAGCCGGTTACAGTGATTATTTCAATGATCTTGGAGAGGATCTCCAGAATGAAATTATCGCCAGGACGGAGCAGGGGGTGAGTTCATGGAATTAGGAGGATTTAAGGCACAGAGGATTCTATTGATTAGCAAGTGAAAGTCTATCTAAAATATAAAAGGGTTGTACCATTTTGATTCAACCCTTTTATATAGCCTTTAATTTTATTTTGTCTTAATCTTATCCTTGGTCTCATTAAACACCGAAGTTGCGGTGGCAACAACTCCGGCAATATCTGACAGGTTAGATGGTAAAATAATAGTATTGTTCAGTTTAGCCATGTTCCCGAATGCTGTCAGGTATTGCTCGGCTATTCTCAGGTTGACGGCATTTAAACCATTATTTTCAGAAATAGCTAAAGCTATTGCTCTTAAACCGTTGGATGTGGCAACAGCAACCTGCTCAATTTCAGAGGCTCGTCCCGCTGCTTCATTTATCCGTCTCAGCTTTTCTCCTTCCGATTTTAGAATATACTCCTGTTTGTCACCTTCAGCATTATTTATCTTGGCTTGTTTTGTTCCTTCCGATTCGGCAATTACAGCTCTTTTTTCCCTTTCAGCTCTCATCTGCTTTTCCATAGCGTCCTTAATACTTTGAGGAGGAGAGATATTTTTTACCTCGTAACGGCTAACCTTAACACCCCATGGTTCGCTTGCCTTATCAACTGCTTCAACAATACTGACGTTTATTGTTTCGCGTTCTTCAAATGTCCTGTCAAGTTCAAGCTTACCAATAACGCTCCTCATAGTGGTCTGAGCTATCTGTATAGATGCAAACCTGTAATTATCAATTCCATAAGAAGCTTTTTGAGGATCAAGAACCTGGAGGTATAGTATCCCGTCCACTTCTACTGCAATATTATCGCGCGTGATGCAGATCTGAGGAGCAACATCAATGGCCTGTTCTTTGAGAGTATGTCTGTATCTTACTTTGTCGAAAAAAGGTATAAGTACCTGAAAACCTGCTGTAAAAGTTGCCCTGTATTTACCAAGACGCTCTACGATTATTGCTGTTCGCTGCGGAACAATTTTGATCATAGAGGCAATAAGGATGAAACCTAAAAAGATTACACCCAGGAGAATTAATGTAGAGCTTGATCCTTCCATGTTAGTTATGTTTTGGTTTGACGTTTAATTTAAAACTTTCTTTATTTATTATGACAACTGATTGTTTTTTTGATATTTCAAATTTTGATTCAGCATCCCATGTTGTACCTTTGAATTCGACTTTTCCCTTCTTATCAAGTCCGAAATCATTCAGCGCTATACCCTCCCTACCTGTAAATTCGTCTTCAACAGCATCAGAGATATTATCCTTGTTATAGAAAAATTTCTTCTGAATAATTCTTCTGAGTGCCACGAGTGAGAGGACAGAGGTGATAGCAAAAATTATTATCTGAAGATTAGTACCTGGCTCAGCTATCAAACAGACCAGAGCTGTTACCCATGCCCCAAGGCCAAAGAAAAAGATAAAAAATCCGGGGATCACCAGTTCCATTAAAAACAGTAAAAGGCCTATAAGAAACCAGATAAGTTCAGGTCTTGAAAAAATTGATGCAATCATTTTAATCGGTTTTAATTATTAGCGAGATTTTTTTGTTTGAAGTAAAGATATAATTAAAACAGGACAAATCTTAATTTTTTTTTAAGAATCCTGATTAAGTTCAGAGAGTTAAATAAAAGTTATAAGAGATACTTATTTGCGATTGATCTTGTATTCTATATCACGCATCCATGCTGCAACTTTTTTTGAATAAAAATTCAGATTTTCGCATGTAAAGTCACCTTCCATTTTGATGAGATGCCCCTCATAAGTATCCGTACTTTCAGAGTATTGAAAACATATGAATTCAGCTGTCCCGGCATCTTTTGCGACATTTCGTCTGGCGCTGATTTTGCTTAAAGCTATTTTCCGGATATAATTTGAGTATTTGTGCAGTTCTTCAGATGGAATTTTTTCNGCCGATAATTCACATTTCTGAAAGTTCTCGGTAACCTGTCTCTTTGTTANAGTATAGGAATTGTCATGGTGATTCCAGTTTTCAGGATTATGATANGCGAGAATATTTCCTTTGTTATCAATCAAAAAACCGTTATGTTGAATGCCCCATGCATNATTTTTATAATCGTACTGAAATAACATCTGCTGATTGGCGCTGATAAAATGGTCTTTCTTACATCCCGTAAAAAAAATGATGAGCAGGAAAGTACCTGATATTAAGATTGAATTAAATCTCATATTAANTGCAGATTGANTTTTAAGGGCCGCAAAAATCGAGCCATTTTGTTAGTTGATAACGATAAAAACAAAAAATTATTTTTTGGATCAGTCAAATATTAGTTGAAAAAAATTCATAATCCAATTATTTTTTGTAAATTATAAAATTAATAAATCCTTCGGGACCGAACTGAGATTTTAATATCTCATCCGTTAATTGTACGGGATAATTAGTTCATTTACAGTTATTAAGAGAATAGGATTAAAAGATCTTAATAAAACAACCAGGAAACCGGACAAGTAACATGGAAAAATTTTTTGATTATTTTGATGGCCGATACCGAGAGTCAATCCTGAACAAACCGCCAACAGATGATGGTCCAGTCATAACAATTTCACGATTGACAGGATGTGATGCCCGTCAGGTAGCTGAAAATGTTGTAGATAATCTTAACCGTATATACAACACCACAAAATGGAAATGGGTCGATAAGGATATTATTTATGCTATCGCGAAAGAATTAAATACGAATACCGAACGCGTTGAAAATTTCTATAACGGATTTGAACTATCAAATTTATCAGAAATGATAATGGCCTTCTCCGGAGGTTTTGTCAGCGACCTTAGGGTAAAAAAAGCTATTAAGGATGTTGTTCTGGCGATGTGTAAAGAGGGCTATACAGTATTGGTGGGACGCGGAGGAGTATCTATCGCCCATGATATTTCTGACTCTTTGCATATTCGTCTTATAGCCCCGTTCTATTGGAGAGTTGAAAACGTAATGAAGAAGAAAGCAATGGATATTGAAAAAGCAGAAGAGTATATTATTAATACAGATGATTCCAGATTTAACCTTATCCAGGCTTTTCTCGATAAAAAATCGGTTAATATCGACTACCTTTTTGATTCAACGATAAACCGTAACTCTTTTACTATTATAGAAATTGCTGAGCTTGTAGTTTCGATGTATGAAAAGAAAATAGGAAGACAAATTACCGAAAGAAAAAAGAAAGTCTCATTTTTTTGATTCTTGATTCAGTCAGTTTTTCAACTAAAACTTTTGCCTTTTGTCTTTATCCTTTTGTCTTTTGTCTTTTGTCTTATATAATCTCCCCAATCCGTTTAATATGGTCACTCAACCTTCGGTCGAGGCTCTTCTTATAAGCATCCCAGTCTGTTACCGGATATTTTGCGACACCGCTGTCCGCGGCTGCCTTGGCTACTGCCGGGGCAACAGTGGAAATAAGCCGTGGGTCGAGGGGCTTAGGGATAATATATTCTTTACCAAATGTAAGCTTATCAATATTGTAAGCTTTTAAAACTGAAGCAGGTACAGGTTCTTTTGCCAGGGTAGCCAAAGCCCTGCAAGCGGCCAGCTTCATATCCTCATTTATTGTTGATGCTCTGACATCCAGAGCTCCCCTGAAGATAAACGGGAACCCAAGAACGTTGTTTATCTGGTTAGGATAATCCGATCTTCCCGTTGCAAAAATCAGATCATTTCTGGTAGCCATCGCATCTTCATATGAGATTTCAGGATTAGGATTGGCCATAGCAAATACGATTGGATTCTTTGCCATTGAGGCCAGCATTTCTTTTGTCATCATATTTGCAGCAGATAAGCCAAGGAAAATATCAGCACCTTTAACTGCCTGGGCAAGGGTATCCAGATCCCTGTCAGTCATAAACTCCTTCTTGAATTTATTAAGATCCTTCCTTTTACTGTTTATAACGCCCTTGCTGTCAACCATAACAATATTTTCCTTTTTTACCCCTAATAAGAGGTAAAGTCTTGAGCATGAGATTGCTGCAGCTCCTGCACCGCATACTACCAATCTGATCTCATTAATTTTTTTCCCGGTTATTTCAAGTGAATTTAGCAAACCTGCTCCAGAAATAATAGCTGTACCATGCTGGTCATCATGGAACACCGGAATATCGAGCATTTTTTTTAACCTTGCTTCAACCTCAAAACATTCCGGTGATTTTATATCTTCCAGATTTATGCCCCCAAATGTAGGAGCAATTGCAGCACATATTTCAATAAGTTTATCAGGATCTTTTTCATTCACTTCAATATCAAAGACATCAACATCGGCAAATACCTTAAAGAGGAGTCCTTTACCCTCCATTACAGGTTTCCCCGCCATAGCTCCTATATCACCAAGTCCCAGTACAGCTGTCCCATTTGATATTACCGCTACAAGGTTTCCCTTTGCTGTGTAGTTATAAACTGTTTCAGGACTCTTTTCAATCTCAAGGCATGGATATGCTACTCCCGGAGTATAGGCAAGGCTGATATCAAATTGTGTTCCAAAAGGCTTTGTCGGAATCACTTCTACTTTACCATGGCGGCCCCTGCTGTGATAGAGAAGCGCACCCTCTTTTGTAACTTTAGGCATAAGTTAAACTTTAATTACTATTGTGAATGAAATTCAATGGACAGATTATAAGGATTAAATTTATAATCATCCGAATATACAACTATTATATTGAAGATTTTATGAATAAAATCAATTCGTCTGCAAATGAAGATTTCAATGTAAAATTATTGAAAGGGAGAATCGGCTGTTTTATTTATGATTTTAAAAAAGCTTGATAATCAATGAAGTTTTATTATTAATTTTCGGTACTCTTTAAATATATTTTGCATTGAAAATAAATTTAGATATTTTCAACGCTTGTTTTAATCTTTTTTTGTACAAATTTAATTGTCTTATATGAAGCAAAATTTAGCAATAGGTACTGATATCGGAGGAAGCCATATCAGCTGTGCAGCCATTGATCTTGCCTCCGGAAAGATTCTGAGGGAAACCATTAGCGAAAAAGAAGTAAATAACCAGGCTCCGGCAATAGAAATAATCTCAACATGGGCTGATGCTCTCCGCAAATGTATAAATAAGGCCCCTGAAGGCTCTGTAAAAGGAATTGGATTTGCCATTCCGGGTCCATTTGATTACGTAAAAGGTATATGTCTTATTAAAGGTGTATCCAAATATGAAAATCTTTATGGATTAAATATTGGAGATGCAATTCGTAAAAGCCTCAATCTCCCTGAAAGTTTTCTTGTCAGATTTATGAACGATGCTTCATCATTTGCAGTAGGAGAGGCCTGGGCCGGAAAGGCTTCAAAAGCAGTGCGGTCACTTTCAATAACTCTTGGTACAGGTTTCGGATCAGCATTCATAGAAAACCACATACCGGTTGTTGATGGGCCCCGGGTTCCACGGTTGGGATGTGTTTATCATCTTCCGTATAATGGTGAAATTGCTGACGAAACATTTTCCACGCGGGGGTTTATAAGGAGTTATAAGAAAGCAACAGGAAAAGATGTTTCAGGAGTAAAAGAGTTATCTGCAATGGCTGCGTCAGATAAAACGGTCATGTCAATTTTCTATGAATTTGGTGATAACCTGGGAGCTTTTCTTTCTCCCTGGCTGAAGAGGTTCGTCGCAGAGATACTTGTGGTCGGAGGAAATATTTCACATGCCTATAATCTGTTTGGCGACTCATTTGAAAAAAGATTGAAAAAAGAGAAATGCGATTGCAAAGTCGAATTATCAGTATTAAAAGAGGATGCTGCCCTTCTCGGAGGTGCCTATCTTTTCAATGATGATTTCTGGAATGCTGTTCAGCATGCTCTGCCATTAATGTAATAAACCTGATAGACATGTGGTTTGATAATTGCTGATTTGCTCTTGGGAATCGGCTGTAATTGTTTGTATGAACTGCTTTTTATCAAAATCAGTTTACTGAATGAATGAGTAGGATTAAAGATCAGTCATTTTAAAAAATGAGAGGCCTTTTTATATTTTTCATAATCGTGTTCCTTTCATTTGGACAAAAAGACCTCTATTCACAGAGTTATCCTTTTCGTGAATATACAGTCATGGACGGGCTTCCTCAAAGCCAGAGTTCAGGAGTCTTTCAGGACAGCAGAGGATATCTCTGGATCGCAACACGAAATGGGGTGTCGCGGTTCGATGGTACCGAGTTCACTAATTATTTTAGGAAAGATGGACTGAATACTAATTTTGTAAATCAAATTTTTGAAGACTGGGATGGCTATATCTATGCACTCTCATCGCATGGTTTATCCAGGTTTGACGGTCAGAAATTTATTTATTATCCTCCTTCCGGAGATATTAATAGTTACATGTTTTCCTATGGTACACTGACCAGTGAGCCCGGAGTTATAATACTGGTTAACAACGGTGCTGGAAAAAAAAATAATAAACTGATCAGTTTTAAGGATGGAATCTATTCCGATTATTCGGGCTTATTCCCTGCACTTGATACAGTGAACATTAAGACTATATTGTTCGACAGCAGGAGTAATGATTTGGTTTTGCTGGATAATTACGGAAACGTGTTATCGTGGAAAAACAACCAGATGACTCTGATTTCCGTCAAGAAAATGGACGAACTTAATATCGAGAATGGGAGAATATTTATCTCAGCTGACACTCAGTTATATGAATATTCGGATGGAAAAATATTTCCATTCGACCTGAAAAAAAATGCTGATAAGACTGAAGTAATTATTTATAACTTTTTGAAAAGTAAAAATTCTTTCAGTTTAATCAAAAATAATTCTGAATTCCGGATAACGATTCCCTTTGGTACATCAACAGGCTATCTTGTGGATATGGAAGGGCATGTGTGGATTGCTACAGAAAAAAACCTCTATAGGCTTATTTCAACTGCATTTAAATCTTTTACCAGTGCTGATGGACTTGCAAATAATATTTGGGCAGTTTCACAGGACAGGAATAAACATTTATGGTTTGGTTCATTATATGGAGATCTCCAGGAATATGACGGAAAGGAATTCAGGTTAAGAAACGAGTACAAAACTCTATTTAAGGAAAACCTGAATTTTTATAAAGGAAGCCGGATAATGTCGGATGGCGACATATATTTTTCAACCAACCAGGGAGTTCTTATATGGGACGGGAAGTACTTTTCAAGACTGAAAGGTATTCCGGATATGACACAGGTTTGCTATGTATATGAAGATCCCGTTGATAAATCGGTACTTTTTGGATCCAACAGAGGACTTTATCATCTTAAGGATGGGAAAATGAAAGAGTACCCTGAATTCATCGACAACAACCTGGGCGTTATTGAAGGAGCTGTTCGTGATCATGACGGAAAGTACTGGCTTTCGGGTCACAATGGATTGGTGTTTTTCGATGGTCTGAAATTTTTTCCATGTAGAGATAGTGTAGCGCCTCAGACCTTTACATATACTATAGATAAAGACAGCAGGGGAGGTCTTTGGGTAACATCTGAGGAGGGGCTTTTTTTTAAAGCCGGCAACTCTGACAGATTTATTCATGGTCTTCCTGAATCAATAAACAGATCAGCAAACAGCCTTATGATGATGGATAGTTCCTCCCTGTTAATCGGACGCACAACTGACATCTGTATTATTGACCTTGACAAGTTTTATGGAAATAAACAAGATTACTTCAGATTATATAACAGGAGTGATGGTTTTTCAGGTGGTGACTGCCTTGATAATGGTATTATCAGGGAATCTGATGGGAAATACCTCATTCTTAATTCCAACGGTGTAGATATTCTGGACAGGAGTAAATTAAAGATAAACATATTTCCTCCAAAAGTATATATTACACAAATTGAATATAAAACGGATAGCCTTACATGGGAAACACTTAATGAACCTGGTCTCTTTTATAATAAAAACAGTGACCTCCGGCTTAGCAGAAAACAGAATACTGTTCAGATCAGCTTTACAGGAATCTCAACAACAAACCCGGAAAAAGTAAATTATCAATACCGACTGTCAGGCTATGAAGAATTGTGGTCGGCAAAAGGACCCGGACGAAAAGCTATTTATGAAAATCTTCCGCCTGGTTATTATATTTTTCAGCTCAAGGCATTTAATGCTGACGGCNTTGAAAGCACAATGCCNTGCTCAATCAGTTTCAGGGTAAAGCCTGCATTCTGGCAAACTCTTGCTTATAAAATAATGGTATTTGTACTGATAATTATTTTCTCCGTTTTTACAACATGGTACATAATGAAGGTTCTTCAAAAGCGAAAGAAGGAAAAAGAGAAGCTTCATTCTGAGCTTATGCAACTCCAATTGGCATCGGTGATAAAACAATTTGATCCTCATTTTACTTTTAACGTTCTTTCATCAGTAGGTTCGCTTATTATGAAAGGAGAAAAGGAGGCAGCTTATGATTATTTACTGAAATTTTCATCTCTTCTCAGAACAGTTTTAAGTGACAGTTCAGTTATCACTAAACCTCTTGCAGAAGAACTTGATTTTGTAAGAAGATATTGTGATGTTCAAAAACTAAGGTTTCGAGACAGGTTTAACTGGAGAGTGAATGTTGATGAAAATGTGAATCTCCAATATGAAATACCAAAACTGACCATTCAGACATTTGTTGAAAATGCAATAAAACACGGGATGGAGAACCGAAAGGAAGGTGGAAGTGTTAGTGTTAACGTGAAAAAAAATGATTCAGGGCTGGAAATAAACATAAGAGATAACGGGATAGGCAGAGCTGAAGCAAAATTGTTTAATTCGGAAGGAATGGGAATTGGAATTAAGATAATTACAGGACTTTTTGAGCAAACAAACTCAACTAATATAAACGCGGCAAAAGTGGAAATGATTGATCTGGTTGATTATAAGAATGATCCTGATGGAACCGAGGTGAGAATTTTTGTACCCGATGGTTACCAATTTGGCTATAATGGAGTAAAATAATCTGTAATGTTAAAATCCAATATTTTAAAAGCTGTTATAATTGAAGATGAAGCGGAATCTTTACAGCTACTTTATAATCTGATAGTTTCAAACGGTAATGCTGAAGTTGTCGGATCTGAAACTGACCCGGATAAAGCAATTGACCTTATTGTTTCATCCGATCCGGATATTCTTTTCCTTGATGTCAAAATGCCGGGTAAAAACGGATTTGAAATCCTCGATGACCTGAAAAAAATAAAATCAGTTAATCCTTATATCATATTTACAACAGCTTATAATGAATTTGCACTTAAGGCTTTTGAGTATTCCGCATTCGATTATTTACTGAAACCTGTCGAACCGCAAAGACTTAATGAGACAATTCTTCGCTGTATAGATTCCCGCAATGCAGGTAAACTTCAAAAAACCGAAGTCCTGCTCGATACATATAAAAAGCTTATGTTCAGGAATATTTCAGGCATTGTTTTTATTGATCCGGCCGAAATAATCTATATTGAAGCAGCAGGTAATTATTCGGTTTTTCATCTGAATGGCAACAGAACTGAAACAGTAACACTGATTCTGGGGAAAATTGAGGAGCAGATAATAGATGAAAAATTCTTCAGGATCAACCGCTCTTATATTATAAATTGTGACTATCTGAAAAAAATAAATTCCAAACAGTTACAATGTATCCTGATAAAAAACGGAGTAGAATTTAAATGCAGTATCTCGCGCGACAGGATTGGAGAACTTATAGATAGGATGAGGAGATAATTTATATATTTGCTGTTGCCCGATTCTGCATAATTAATCAGCTTGTCACTTAATTGTCTTACTGAAGATGTTCTTTCATCCAGAACAATCACCTCTTCATACGAAATAATTTGCTATTTATACAAAGGCTTCCGTTTGACCGATAAATTACAAAAGTTCAGATTACATTTGTTACAATGTGATAATGATAATCAGTTGTTAAATTGATGTTAAAGGTCTGACAGTATAAAATTTATAAAAGAAAAATAGTTTCAAGTTTAGGTTAATAATCATTTTAATATTCCAGAGATCCCTATTCCCCTTTTTCCCCCATTTCTCCGGAATTTTCATCCCCCCCTTAAAAATGCAGATCTGCATCGAAGGGGGGTTGTTTTTATAGCAATTAACAGGAGTAAGACTTCAGGTTTCAGGAAAAGGATTTATATAAGCCTTATGCAGGTTTTTTAAAAATAGTACTTCTTATGTTTGTAAATTGATCATAAAACTTGCAAATTGCAGTATTAACTAATTCCTGATTCTATATAGTTCTTCTATCATTGTTAACAAAAATATTATGAAAAAAAGGATTTTTGGACGGCGTGAATTTCTCAGAAAGAGTACCGCTGCCTCTTTAGCATTTACAATAATCCCGCGTCATCTGCTCGGGGGCCCGGGCTATACCCCTCCAAGCGACCAGCTTACGAAAGGTATAATTGGTGTCGGAGGTATGGGTCGCGGACATATTGTTTATGAGGGAACAAGATTACTTGCCGTTTGCGATGTTGATAAATCACATCTGGAACAGGCAATTGCCCAGGCTGGTGGAAATATTACCGGCTACCACGATTTCAGGGATCTGATAGCGCGTGATGATATCGATATTGTTCATATTGCAACTCCTCCTCACTGGCATGGAATTATTTCTAAAATGGCAGCAGAAGCCGGTAAGGACATCTGGTGCGAGAAACCAATGACCCGGACAATTGGTGAAGGAATTAAAGTTATTGAGGCTGTTCAGAAATACGGCCGTATGTTCCGTCTGAATACCTGGTTCCGGTTTAAAGATCAGTTCTATGGGCTGGGAACCACTGTCAAACCCCTGAAAAAACTTATTGACAGCGGTGTTCTTGGCTGGCCGCTGAAGGTAACTGTAAGTGGAATAACAGGTTATGACTGGAAATTTTATTGGAGCGGACTTTATAATCTGAAACCAGAGCCAGTTCCTTCTGAACTGGATTATGATTTTTGGCTAGGTCCTGCACCGTATAAACCTTATAACCCAGAGAGAGTTCATGCAAAGTTCCGGGGTTACTGGGATTATGACGGCGGAGGCTTAGGCGATATGGGTCAGCATTATCTCGACCCGGTTCAATACTTGCTCGGGAAGGATGATACAGGACCTGTTTCAGTTGAGATAGATGCCCCTCAACAACATTTTGATGCAGTAGGATCGTGGAGGAGGATCACATATACTTATGCTGACGGTTGTAAGATAATACTCGATGGGGAGAACCGCGACACTAATGCTGCATATATAGAAGGTCCTCATGGTAAGGTGTTTAAGGGATTTATCTCCGACATTCCTGACATGGAGAAACTGATAAATTCTCTTCCCGATCCCGAACCCCAGATCACAACTTTTACCGAATCGGTTCTTACAAGAAAGAAATTTGCTCTTAATGAGTCAAACGGACACAGGTCATGTTCCATAGTAAACCTTGGAATTATTGCTCTGAGGCTTGGTCGTAACCTTAAATTTGATCCGGTTAAACAGGAGTTTATTGATGATGAAGGTGCCAACAGACTTATTAACCAGCCTATGAGAGGCCCATGGAAAATCTGATTAATGATATTTAATTTGAAAAATTGAAAATATGAACCGGGTCCCGACTTTTCGGGACGAGTTACATCATACCTTTAAAAAATAATTATGCCATTATGAAAATCCAGAAAATACTTATTGCAAGTCTTACTCTCCTGCTAATTTCTTTACCTTCTTACCCGCAGGATATAAGAACCCTCGAAACTAAAGTAGCTGACCTTCTTGCCAGGTTTCCTGCCAATGATCTTCAGCTTAACGATAAGCTGATGGGAGATATGCTTTCTCTTGGTGAAACGGGAATAAAGAAGATTTGTGATCAGATTATCCCTGCAGGTACGGGGGATGACACTCGTCCGAGGTTCGCTGCTGAGAGCCTTTCTCGTTTTCTTTCCCAAAGTGGAAAAGAAACAGAAGAACTAATATGGGAAAAAATTTGTATCAGCTATGCTACCAGTCAAAAAGACATTAGCGTCAAAGACTTCTTTATAAAACAACTCCAGATTATTGGAGGTGATCAGTCTGTGTCAGCGCTTAAGAATTTTATTTCTGATAATGAGATTTGCGAACCTGCACTGGCAGCAATTAATGCTATAGGAGGAAAAACCGCTGAGAGCGTCCTTGCCGAATCTCTGAAAAATAAGAGTCTTCCATGTGCTGCGGCAGTAATGAATGCTCTGGCATCTATGAAATCTCAAATTGCTGTTAATGAATATATTACATGGGCTTCAGATATAAATGTAAACACAAGAGCATCGGCTTATAATGCTCTGGCACAAAGCGGTTCGCCTTTGGCATATCCGGTGCTGTCAAAAGCAGCAAAAGATGTATTCTACAGGTGGGAACGCACCGGTGCAACTGCATCACTTCTGACTTTTGCTAAAGTTGTTGGTAAGAATGGCGATTTAAAAACTATAGACAAGATTTGCAAACTGTTAATTGGAAAATGTGATGACAACACCACAATTCAGAATAAGATTGCTGCTCTTGATGTATATGTAAGTTTTCATGGTACTGAAGCAATGCCATTTATTCTCAAAGCAGCCGGTCATGTTAATAAAAAGTACAGAATCGCTGCGATGCGAATGTCATTGAGTCTGTCCGGAAGTGAGGTTACCGGAAAATGGATTGAATTATTTCCCAAAGCAATTCCCGATGCAAAACCGGAGATCATTTCAATGCTTGGAGATCGTAAAGATGAGAAGGCTTTACCATTAATCACCTCCTCTCTTTCACACCCCGATATGGCAGTCAGGATTGAGTCAGCCTCAGCTTTGGCCAAAATCAGTGGTATAAAAGCTGTTCCCGATCTGATTGATTATATGACTAAGTTTACAAATCCGGCTGATCAGGAGGCTGTTAAATCAGCTTTGATGAGCGTGATTGACAGTGATAAATTACCACTTCTTAAACCGGTTCTGAAAGATGGGCCGCCGGCTGCTAAAAAAAGCGCCATCGGGATGATGGCATGGAATAAAGGAAATGAGTACTTCACCGAAGTATTACCTTTTACCTCTTCTCCTGATGAGTCGGTCAAAAAAGCTGCTTATGCGGCACTTGCTGATCTTGCTTCCCCAAATGACCAGACAAATCTTATTGAGCTTCTTTTAGTTACAGACAAGCCTGATCTTGTTACTGATGTTCAGACTGCAATTACCAATGCAGCTTTGATGATACCTGATCCTGCAAAAAGATCGGATGCAATCCTTAAAGCAATGGCTGGTAAGGTTCAAAAAGAAAAGCTTATACCTGTCCTGGCAAAAACAGGAGGAAGTGAAGCTTTGAAAACTGTTCTTTACGAGTTTGAGAATGGCACTTCCGAAATGCGGGAAGTATGTTTCAAAGCTTTGACTAACTGGAAGGACTATTCAGCTTCTTCAGCTCTTTATAAGATCTGTGCCTCAGGTAATAAAACTTATGAAGCGCCTGCTTTTGAAGGATATGTGCGGCAGATCCGATCCACCCGGCTGCCCGATGAACAAAAGCTTCTTCTCTATCGCAAAATAATGCCTTATGCTCTCGGCTCAGGCCGGAAAAATGAAATATTGACAGAAATAGGAAAACTAAAAACCTACCAGTCATTGTTTTTCGTATCAAATTATCTTGATGATTCCGAAACATCTGC
>JGI24132J36420_10000282_pt1 | contig 25918 bp, 25 predicted proteins | sample BarGraNGADG00212_3_FD_36420 | JGI IMG/M metagenome (IMG submission 36420) | reverse complement strand
TCGGGTCGGCCTGGTAGTGCTGCACGAGGGCGGCGCGTTCGTCGTCGGTGCTCGCGACCAGGGCGTCTGCGACGTCGACGAGCTGCTGCTCGCCGATCAGACGGCCCGCCGGCTCCGGCTCGTCGCCCGGCGCGAGCGAGGCGTTCTTCACCGCGGCGATCGTGTGCATGGTGTGCATCAGCGGGACATCCCAGCGGTCCGCGGCNAGCCAGCCGACGTGGCCGGAGAGCCAGTAGTGGGAGTGGACGACGTCGTACCAGCCCTCGGTCCGGCCCGCCTCGGCCCGCAGCACACCGGCGGTGAAGGCGCACAGCTGACCGGGCAGGTCGTTCTTCGCGAGCCCCTCGAACGGTCCCGCGGAAATATTCCGCACGGTGACTCCGTCGCCGACCTCGACGCTCTCGGCGAGGCTCGAGGATGTCGCGCGGGTGAAGATCTCGACCTCCGAACCGCGCCGCGCGAGGGCGCGCGCGAGATCCGCGACATACACGTTCATGCCGCCCGCGTCGCCGGTCCCGGGTTGGTCGAGCGGGGANGTGTGCACCGANAGCATCGCGATGCGCGGCTGCCAGGGACCCATCACCCTCCTCCTCCGCCCGCCGTCATGCCGACTGCTCNGCGATCACGCACGCGGGACTCGGCAGGTCCAACCGTCCGAGCACCGTGGGAATTCCGGCCTGTGCATGCTCCGCCGGCGCGTGCCCGTCGGCGGAACGCGGCTCGCCCAGCGCGAGCGCGGCCAGGCCGCCGCCGGTCTGGTTCGCGATGATCATCCGACCGACCTCGACCGCGAAGTGCCGTGGCCAGGTGCCACCCGAGTCGACCTCGGCCGAGGGCCGCAGCGCACCGTCCTCGGACACCTCGAACACCGCGATGACGTCCGCGCCGCGGACCGAGAGGTAGAGCCGCCCGCCCGCCAGCCCGATGTGCGCCGGTAGCACTCGGTGCCCGCTGCGCAGGCCGGTGCCGCACGCCGGCAGGACCTGGACGTGGCTCGCGGTGCCGGACGCGTCGTCCCAGCGGAGCGTGTGCACGGTCACATCCAGCTCGCCGACGACGTACAGGGCCCCGCGCGGGCCGAAGGCGAGGTGGCGCGGCCCGGTTCCCGCAGGCAGGCGAGCGGCGATCCCGTCGGCGACGAGACGCCCGTCGGGCTCGGCCCGATACCGCCGCAGCTCGTCGGTGCCAAGGTCGACGACCAGGACCCAGCGTCCCGATGGCGCGAACGCCGCGAAGTGCGCGTGCGGGCCTTCCTGTCGCGCACGCTCGGGTCCGGTGCCGTGGTGCCCGAGGACCACCGTCGGCTCGCCGCGCTCGAGGGCCATCGGGTCGAAGCCGCCGGCCGGCTCCAACAGGACCGTGGCAACGGTGCCGGAGGCGTAGTTGCACGCGTACAGCGCGCGACCCGCCGGGTGAACCAGCAGATGACAGGGATCGCCGCCGCCGCTCGACACTGTGCCGAGCGGGCGGAGGGTGCTGCCGGGCCCGATCGCCCACGCGCTCAGCCGGCCGGCCGGGGCCATCTCGTTCACGGCGTACAGGACAGGGCGCTCCGGGTGCCGAGCCAGGAAGGACGGCGCCGGGGTTACGGCTGCGAGCGCGGCGTCCACGGCGCTCCCGTCCGACGCGAGCTCAACACGCCAGATGCCCTCACCCTGGCCGACCGGGGTTCCGGCGCCCGCGGCCGGGTAGGTACCCACCCAGTACGACCTCGTCCCTGACACGGGCCGAGTCTAGGTGGTCGCGGACACCTGCTCGCGGTCCACCCAGGACGCGGGGTCCGCTATCAGCCGGCGCAGCATGGCCTGGGCGCCACCGAACATCGCGGCCCGCGAGACGACCCTCGCCGCGCGCACCTCGACGGTCGCCCACGGTGCGGAGAGCACGCGCGTCCGGAGCTGCTCGATCACGTGGCTGAACAGGTACGGCTCGAGCCGCGCGTAGATCCCGCCTAGGACGACGCGGTCGACGTCGACCAGGTTGACGACATTGGCGAGCGCGACGCCGAGGGCGCGGCCGGCCTCGGCGATCGACCGCAGCGCGAGCGCGTCGCCGCGCTCCGCGGCCTCGACAAGAGCACCGATCGGCAGATCCGTGGACAGTCCCGCGGCGACCATCAACGCCTCCTTGCCGGCGTAGCGCTCAAGACACCCGGAGGCCCCGCAGCTGCAGCGTGGCCCGCTCGGGTCCACGACGGTGTGGCCGATCTCGCCGCTCCAGCCATGCCGACCGCGGAACACCTCGCCGTCGATCACGATCGCTGCCCCGATGCCGATGTCGCCCGAGAGGTAGATGAAGGTCTCCTCGTCACCGGCGGCACTGGCCTCGGCCCTCGATGCGAGGTTCGCATCATTGGCCAGTCGCAGCGGGATGGCATCGAAGACAGCGTGCTCCCGCAGGATCGCGGCGACGTCCAGATCGCGCCAGCCGAGGTTCGGAGCGTTCCGCAGCGGGCCTCTCCTGGTGTCGACGATGCCCGGCAGTGCGAGGCAGGCGCCGACGACCCGCACGCCCTCGTCGCGCAGCTCCACCACGACCTCGGCAGCGAGAGCGGCGATACTGGCGAGGACCGCGTGCGGGTCACTGTGCCGGAAGTCCCCCGTCACCATCCGGTCGGCGACACACGCTCCGGCGAGGTCGAGGGCGCACCCGCCCAGGTAGTCCAGGTTGACCTCGAGACCGAGCGCCGCGAGGGTGCCGGAGGCGGGCGCGAGCGGGATCGCGGGACGGCCTGCTCGCTGTGGCGTGACCGGCTCGAGCTCACGGATCAGATCGGCCTGGAACAGGCGGTCGACCAGCACGGACACGGTCGCGCGGGTCAATCCGGTCGCGACGGCGATATCGGCCCGGGACGGGGGTGCCGCCGCGTCGAGGATGTGGCGCAGCACTAGGGTGAGGTTGTGCTCGCGCAGGCTTCCCTGGCGGGCCGCGGCGTTCGGATCCGCGCCATGTACGCCGCGCCCGCGCGCCACCTTGCGCGTGACGCTGTGCCCTTGCGACATGGCCTTGACCTTAGCGCCTCGCGGGCATAAGTTCAGCAATAATACAAATTCTAGTCAAGGAGAGCCCCTATGCCCCCCGTCGCAACTCGCGCTGATCACTTCTCATTCGGCCTCTGGACGATCGGCTGGCAGGCCCGAGACCAGTTCGGCGACGCGACCCGGGCCCCGCTCGACCCGATCGATGCGGTCCGCCGGCTGGGCGAGCTCGGCGCCTGGGGCGTAACCTTCCACGACGACGACCTCGTCCCGTTCGGCTCCGACGCCGCGACCCGGGACCGGATCATCGCCGAGTTCCGCACCGCCNTCGCCGACGNCGGCATGNTCGTCGAGATGGTCACCACGAACCTCTTCAGCCACCCGGTCTTCAAGGACGGCGGCGTCACTTCCAACGACCGCTCGGTCCGCCGCTTCGCGCTGCGCAAGCTGCTCCGGAACATCGACCTGACCGCCGACCTCGGCGCCCGCATCTTCGTGATGTGGGGCGGCCGCGAGGGCAGCGAGTACGACGGATCGAAGGACATCAAGGCGGCCCTGGACCGGTACCGCGAGGGCGTCGACACCGTCGCGTCGTACATCAAGGCCAAGGGCTACGACATCAAGATCGCGCTCGAGCCCAAGCCGAATGAGCCGCGCGGCGACATCCTGCTGCCGACCGTCGGNCATGGCCTCGCGTTCATCGCCGAGCTCGAGCACGGCGACATCGTCGGCCTCAACCCGGAGACCGGGCACGAGCAGATGGCCGGCNTGAACTTCGTGCACGGGATCGCACAAGCCTTGTGGGCCGGCAAGCTCTTCCACATCGACCTGAACGGTCAGCGGAGCATCAAGTTCGACCAGGACCTCGTCTTCGGTCACGGTGACCTCGCCTCCGCGTTCTTCACCGTTGACCTGCTCGAGAACGGCTTCCCGAGCGGCGGCCCCAAGTACGACGGCGCGCGCCACTTCGACTACAAGCCGTCCCGCACCGAGGACTACGACGGCGTGTGGGCGTCGGCCGCGGCGAACATGCAGATGTACCTGCTGCTCAAGGAGCGGGCCACCGCATTCCGCGCCGATCCCGAGGTGCAGGCGGCACTGGCCACCTCACTGGTCGCCGAGCTCGCGGTGCCGACCCTGGCCGCGGGCGAGTCGCTCACCGACCTGCTCGCGGACCGGAGCGCCTTCGAGGACTTCGATCCCGACAAGGCCGCGGAACGCTCCTACGGTTTCGTCCGACTCAACCAGCTCGCCACCGAGCACCTGCTCGGCGCGCGCTGACCGGCTCGCTCGTGCCACTCGTCGCAGGTGTCGACTCGTCCACGCAGTCCTGCAAGGTCGTCATCCGGGACGCGGTCTCGGGCGCACTCGTGCGCTCGGGCCGCGCCCCGAACCCGGACGGTACCGAGGTCCACCCGGACCACTGGTGGTCGGCGCTGCAGGTGGCGTTGGCCGAGGCCGGCGGCCTGGCCGACGTCGCGGCGCTCGCCGTCGGCGGCCAGCAGCACGGGATGGTCGTGCTCGACGCCGACGGCGCAGTCGTCCGACCGGCGCTGCTGTGGAACGACACCCGTTCGGCGCAGGCCGCGGAGGACCTGATCCGCGAGCTCGGCGACGGTGACGCCGCGGCGGGTCGTCAGGCCTGGGCCCGGGCGATCGGTTCGGTGCCGGTGGCCTCGTTCACCGTCACCAAGCTGCGCTGGCTCGCCCAGCACGAGCCCGCGAACGCGGCCCGCGTCGCGGCGGTCGCCCTCCCGCACGACTGGCTGACCTGGCGCCTCGCCGGACAGCCGTCCGGTCCCGGCTCGCTCGACGCACTGACCACGGACCGCTCGGACGCCTCCGGCACCGGTTACTACTCCGCCGCCGCCGGCGCCTACCGGCACGACCTGCTCGAGCTGGCCCTCGGGCACGACGCCGTGCTGCCGCGGGTCGTCGAGGCCAACGCGCGGGCCGGGCGCACTCCGTCCGGTGTCGTGCTCGGTGCCGGCGCGGGTGACAACGCGGCGGCGGCCCTCGGCCTCGGAATGACAAGCGGCGACGTGGCGATCTCGATCGGCACCTCGGGCGTCGTCTCCGCCGTCTCCCCCGTGCCGACGGCGGACCCGTCCGGCCTGGTCACCGGCTTCGCCGACGCGACCGGGCGGTACCTGCCGCTCGCGTGCACCCTGAACGCCTCGCGCGTGCTCGACGCCGCCGCTCGCATGACGGGGACCGACTACGCCGAGCTCGGCCGCCTCGCACTGAGCGCGCCCGCCGGCGCCGGCGGGCTGGTCCTGGTGCCGTACCTGGAGGGCGAGCGGACTCCGAACAAGCCGGATGCGACCGGCGCCCTGCACGGCATGCGGATCGCGAACACGACCCAGGCCCACCTGGCGCGGGCCGCGATCGAGGGCATGCTCTGCCTCCTCGCCGATGGCCTCGACGCGCTGCGAGAGCAGGGTGTCCCGGTCGAGCGGATCTGGCTGATCGGCGGTGGCGCGCAGTCCGAAGCGGTCCGCCGGATCGCGCCGGCAGTGCTGGGCCTGGACGTGCACGTCCCACCGCCCGGCGAGTACGTCGCCGACGGCGCCGCGCGGCAGGCCGCCTGGGCACTCGCCGGCGGTGCGGAACCGCCACGCTGGGATGCCGCGACGGTCCAGGTCTACTCGGCCGCAGCGACCCCGGTGGTCCGCGAGCAGTACGCCGCGGTCCGCGAGCTCACCGCCCGGCAGCCGCACTGACATGGTCGTGGGTGGGGCGCCTCGCGGTGCCCCCCACGACTCAGGCGGCGGCCCGAGTGAGCCGCGCCGCACTCAGGTCAGTGCCCACCACCCCACGGCCAGCCGGTCTTGAGCGGCGGCGTGGCATTGTGCGCCAGCTCGAGCGCCAGCTGTGGGAACCACTTGCCCGCGGCCGGGTCGACCATGCCGCGCACCGGGTCGCCGGGACCGGCGGTCCCGCGGGTGCACGAGCCGTCCGACTCAGCCGGGATCTTGACCCACGGGTAGGCGTCGATCAATGGGACACCGGTGTTCGACGTCGGCCGCAGGCCGAGTCCCCGATCCGGCGGGTTGCACCAGTCCTCGTTGCCCACCCAAGGGCCCTGGCCGTTGCGGCTGGAGTCGATCACGAACCCCGTCAGCCCGGCGTCACCCGGGTACGGAACCCAGGTCTGGTTCTCGACGTTGTTCGGGTACCACTGGTCGGTCAAGGTCCAGGTGGAGAAGTCCGACGCCGTGGCCGGGGTAGATCGCTCCGCCCGGGATGACGAGATCGGGTCGAGAGCCGCGGTCACCGATCGTCGCAGTGCGGGCCTGCGCGAGCTCGACCTGGAGGTCGTGCTCGCGCAGGCGCGCCGCAATCCAGCCAGCAACTTCGGCTGTCGATCCGTTCTTCGTTTCGAATGCAACGGTCACTCGTGGCATGCCACGGTCCCGCCCTTCATCTCCCGAACCTGTCAGGAGCTGACGCGCCTAGTGGGCCGCGTCGTAGGCAGCTTTGATCCGCGCGGAGATACGTCCGCGCTCGCTGACCTGCTGGCCCTGAGCGCGTGCCCAGTCACGGATCGCGGAGCTCGAGCTACCGCCGCGAGTGGCACCGACGCGCCGACCACGGCTCGCCCGACCACCGACACGTCGCGCGTGACCGACCCACGCTGCCAGGGACTCACGCAGCCGCGCCGCGTTCGCCTTGGACAGATCGATCTCGTAGGAGACTCCGTCCAAGCCGAACGTGACCGTCTCTGCGGCGTCTCCGCCGTCGAGATCGTCGACAAGAATGACCTGTACCTTCTGTGCCATGTTTCCCTCTCCCGTCCACCCGATACATGTGATCGGGCGATCACGTATGAATCATCGCATGCCAATTCTGCCGCACCAAAGCCATCGGCGCAACAAAGGAGGGAGGAAGCCAGCGCGGAGGTCGCGGGACGACGCTCAGGAATGCTTGACTTCTCGCGCACCCTCGGCAGCGTCGAGCTTCGCCGCGGCCATCCGCTCGCGCCGGTCGGCCTGCACGAGGGAGCGGATCACGATGAAGAACAAGAATCCGACGCCGACCGACGGTAGAAGTCCGGCGAGAATCTGGACGGCGAGGTTCACGCTGGTGATCCTACGTCGTGCTCAGTGGCTGGGCTTGACGAGTGGGAACAGGATCGTCTCGCGGATTCCGAGGCCGGTCAGCGCCATGAGCAAGCGGTCGATCCCCATGCCCATCCCGCCGCTCGGCGGCATGGCGTACTCCATCGCGGTCAGGAAGTCCTCGTCGACCCGCATCGCCTCTTCGTCGCCGGCCGCGGCGAGCAGCGCCTGCGCCTCGAAACGCTGCCGCTGGATCACCGGGTCGACCAGTTCGGAGTACGCCGTCGCGAGCTCGAAGCCGCGGACGTACAGGTCCCACTTCTCCACCAGCCCGGGCGTGGTCCGGTGGTCACGGGTCAGCGGTGAGGTCTCGACCGGGAAGTCGCGCACGAAGGTCGGGGCGTCGAGGTGGTGGCCGACGAGCGTCTCCCACAGCTGCTCGACGAGCTTGCCGTGGCTGGCGCGCCCCGGATCGATCGCCACGTCGAGCTTCTCGGCCCAGCGCTCCAGCTCGGCCAGGCTCGTCCCCGGCGTGACCACTTCGCCCAGCCGCGAGGACAACGAGTCGTAGAGCGAGAGATCCGCCCAGTCGCCACCGAGCTCGAACTCGGTTCCGTTCGGGAGCGTCACGGTCGTGCCCCCGAGCACGTCGATCGCGGCACCCTGGACGAGATCCTTCGTAAGTGCCGCCATCGTGTTGTAGTCGCCGTAGGCCTCGTATGCCTCGAGCATCGCAAATTCCGGCGAATGCGTGGAGTCTGCGCCCTCGTTCCGGAAGTTGCGGTTGATCTCAAAGACTCGCTCCACCCCGCCGACGACCGCGCGCTTGAGGAACAGCTCCGGTGCGATCCGCAGGTACAACTCGATGTCGAACGCGTTCATGTGCGTGACGAACGGTCGCGCCGCGGCACCACCGTGAATGGTCTGCAACATCGGCGTCTCGATCTCGAGGAACCCGCGCCGGTCCAACNCCTCTCGCAGCGAACGCATCAAGGCCGCGCGCAGCCGGACCGTTTCACGCGCGGCTGGGCGAGCGATCAGATCCACGTACCGCTGGCGAACCCGCGACTCCTCGGACAGATCTTTGTGCAGCACCGGCAGCGGCCGGATCGCCTTGGCGGCCAGCTGCCACGAGTCCGCGAACACCGAGAGCTCGCCGCGGCGCGACGAGATGACCCGTCCGTGCGCGAACAGGTGGTCACCGAGGTCNACGTCGGCCTTGAACGCGGCGAGCGACTCCTCCCCGACGGCAGCAAGGCTGAACATCACCTGCAGCCGGTTCCCCTCGCCGTCCTGCACGGTGGCGAAACAGAGCTTGCCCGTGTTGCGCAGGAACACGACCCGACCCGCGACACCGACGACGACGTCCGTCTCCTCGCCGATCTCGAGCTCGCCGTGGGCGGCCCGGACCTCGGCGATCGTGTGCGTGCGAGGCACCGAGACCGGGTATGCCTGCTCGCCACGCTCGAGGATCCGCTCGCGCTTCGCCCGGCGCACCAGGATCTGCTCGGGAAGGTCGGCGGCCGCCTCGGCGTAAGACGCGACGTCGGCCGGCTGTCCGAGGGTGCCGGCCGGCCTGCTGGGATCAGTGGTGCTCACCGCACCAGGCTACCGAGTCACGAGGGCGCCGGGAGGGTGCGCTCGACCAGGTCGAGCGCGAGATCGAGGATCGGCGAGGAGTGGGTCAGCGCACCGACGGACAGGTAGTCCACCCCGGTGGCAGCGACCTCGGCGGCCCTCGCCAGCGTGAGGTTCCCGGTCGCCTCGAGCTCGACCTTGCCGGTGACCCGCTCGCCCAGCCGCACGGCCGCAACCGTCTCGGCGAGCGCCTCGGTCGTCATGTTGTCCAACAGCAGGAACCGCGCGCCGGCTCGGATCGCCTCGAGGGCCTGGTCGAGCGTGTCGGCCTCGACCTGGATCGTCACCTCGGGGAACCGCGCCCGGATCGCCCGGATCGCGGCCGAGACGGAACCGGCCGCGATGACGTGGTTGTCCTTGACCATCGCGACGTCGGACAGGCCCATCCGCTTGTTCGTACCGCCCCCGCAGCGCACCGCGTACTTCTCCAGCTCGCGCAGCCCGGGAGTGGTCTTCCGGGTATCGAGCACGAGCGCGCGGGTGCCCTCGAGCGCGTCGGCCCAGCGCCGGGTGTGCGTGGCGACCCCGCTCGCGCGGCTCGCGAGGTTCAGCAGGGTGCGCTCCGCGATCAGGATCACCTGGACCGGGCCCGAGATCACGCCCAGCACCTCGCCGGCGTGCACCCGGGCGCCGTCGGCCACGTTCAGGATGTAGGCCGGTACCGGAAGGCGCAGCCGGGCGGCCACCTGGCCGAGGACCTCCTCGACGACGCCCAGCCCGGCCACCACGCCGTCGGCTCGCGCCATCAGGTGCGCGACGCCGGTCTCCTCGGGCGCCACCGTGGCCTGCGTCGTGACATCGCGACCTGGATCACCGCCGAGATCCTCGTCGAGCGCGCGCGCGACCGCCTCACGCAGCCAGCCTGCATCCAGTCCCGTGCTCACGCCTCCCATCCTCGCAGAATCCCGCTCCGCCGAGCCGGCGACGGTCGCCCGCGCGGACCGATGCGATACCCACGGGGGTATAGTGGCATCTCGTTGCCAGACCCGAGGAGAACGCAGATGACCACCAATGTTGGACAGCGTGACCGGATCGTACGCGGCGTGATCGCCGCGGCCGCGCTGCTCGAAGCCATCGCCGCCGGCCTCCGCACCCCGCTCGGCATCGTCCTGGCGGTCGTCGCGGTCCTGCTGGCCGTCACGGCGGCGGTGCGGTTCTGCCCGATCTACCGGGCTCTCGGCCTCAGCACCTCGAGCGAAGGGCAAGACGGCGCGCTGCCACATTCGGTCCGAGCGCACCGCGCGCTCGAGCTGATCGCCGATGGCGCCCAGCTCGTCGACGTTCGGGAAGCCGCGGAGTGGAAGACCGGGCACGCCCCGCAGGCCACCCACATCCCGCTCGATCGGATCACGAGCTCGACCAACCGCCTGAAGACGGACCGGCAGGTCGTCGTCATGTGCCAGAGCGGGATGCGCTCCCGCTCCGGTGCGCACCAGCTGCGCGCCCAGGGCTTCGAGGCCACCAGCCTGAGCGGCGGAATCGGCGCGTGGCGGGCGGGCGGCGGAGCCATCGTCGGCGGCCGTGGACGCTGAGGAGGGTACGCTCGTGGCCGAGACTTCAACGCCGAAGGAGCGCGGCATGCACCTGGAACCGGCGTCATTGACGCCCGTGGTCAACCGGTTGCGCCGCGCCCAAGGCCAGCTGGCCGGGGTGATCCGGATGCTCGAGGAGGACCGCGACTGCGCGGACATCGTCACGCAGCTCGCGGCCGTCTCGAAGGCCGTCGACAAGGCCGGCTTCGCGATCATCTCCTCGGGGCTGCAGCAGTGCCTCCAGGAGGGCGGCGACGCCGCCGGCCTCGACCGCGCGCGCCTCGAGAAGCTGTTCCTCTCGCTCGCCTGAGCTGAGGACGCCGTCATGGCCCCGCCCGAGTCGCCTCAACCCCTCGACGACGACCGGGTCGCGCGCTGGGACGCCCGGCATGCCGCAGACGGTCACGGCTGCGCACCGCAGCCGAACCCCTGGATCCAGGAGATCGCCGGGGCACTCACCCCGGGTCGCGCGATCGACGTGGCCGCGGGAACCGGGCGACACGCTCTCTGGCTCGCGAGCCGCGGCTGGACCGTTCGGGCGATCGACTTCTCCCCCGTCGCGATCGAGATCGGCCGGGCCGCCGCCGCGGACCAAGGTTTGGCGGATCGGATGGAGTGGGTCGAGGCCGACGTGACGGCGCTCGAGCTCGAGCCGCGCAGCGCCGACCTGGTCCTGCTCGCCTTCCTGCACCTCGAGCCGACGCCGTGGCGCGCGGTGCTCAGCGAGGCGGCGGACGCGGTCACGGCCGGTGGCGCGCTGCTCGTCGTCGGCCACGACATCACGAACCTGGGGACCGGGGCGCCCGGTCCCGCTGAGCCCAAGGTCCTGTACTCGGTAGCGGCGCTCGCCCGAGACCTGCAGCGGTGCGGCATGAGGATCGAGCTCGCCGAAGTCCGACAGCGCCCCAGCGACCGGAGCGGGCAGCCCGGCGAGGTCCAGGCCGCCGACACGGTCCTGTTCGCGCGGCGCGCCTGATCGAGCGGGCGCCGAAGACGCCCCTGTCGCGGTCGCGGGATGGATACCCCCTGGGGTATGCTGATCACCACACCCTCGTTGTTCCACGGAAGGACCACCATGCGGATCGTTGTCGTCGGCGGAGTCGCCGGCGGGATGAGCTGCGCCGCACGCGCGCGCCGTCTCGCCGAGGACGCCGAGATCATCGTGCTCGAGCGCGGCGAGCTCGTGTCGTTCGCGAACTGCGGCCTGCCGTACCACGTCAGCGACGAGATCCGGGATCGCGCGGCACTGCTCTTGCAGACCCCCAAATCACTCCGGGCGGCACTGAACCTCGACGTCCGGACCCGCCACGAGGCGACCGCGATCGACCGCGGCGCCAANACCGTCACGATCCGCTCCGCCGCCGGCGAGACGACCCTCGGCTACGACGCCCTCGTGCTCGCGCCCGGCGCCCGGGCGATCCGGCCGCCGCTGCCCGGCCTGGACCTGCCCATCGTGCACCCGCTCCGCACCGTGCCGGATGCCGATCGGATCCGCGCCATGGTCGCGGACGGGGCGCGCCGCGCCGTCGTGCTCGGCGCCGGGTTCATCGGGCTCGAAGCCGCCGAGGCATTGCGGGCCCGTGGCCTCGACGTGACGATCGTCGAGCTCGCCGCACACGTCCTTCCCCCGCTCGACGAGGAACTGGCGAGCCTGGTCGACGCGGAGCTCGCCGCGCACGGCGTGCACCGCCGGATCGGCATCGCCGCGAGCGCCGTCGAGCAGAGCCCGGGCCCGGAGCACGCGGTCGACGTGGTCCTGTCCGACGGTTCTCGCCTCCCCGCAGACCTCGTCGTCCTCTCCGTCGGGGTCCGTCCGGACACCTCGCTCGCGAAGGACGCCGGCCTCGACCTCGGCCCGACCGGCGCGATCCGGGTCGACGGCTCGTTCCGCACCTCGGACCCGAGGATCTGGGCCGTCGGCGACGCGATCGAGGTCACCCACGCCATCACCGGCGCCATCGGGCCCATCCCGCTCGCCGGCCCGGCGAACCGCCAGGGCCGGATGGCGGCCGAGTCGATCCTGGGCCGGACCGTCACGCCGGCGCCGGTCCTCGGCACCGCCGTCGTCCGGGTGTTCGGTCTGACCGCGGCCATCACCGGCGCCAGCCAGTCGGCGCTCGACGCGGCCGGCATCGAACACTTCACCGTCCACCTGCACCCCGGACACCACGCCGGATACTTCCCCGGTGCCGAGCAGATCCACCTGACCGCGTCGTTCTCGCCGGACGGGCGCCTGCTGGGCGCCCAGGGCGTCGGCAAGGCCGGGGTCGACAAGAGGATCGACGTCTTCGCGACCGCGCTGCGGGCCGGCATGACCGCGGACGACCTCGCCGAGCTCGAGCTCGCCTACGCCCCGCCGTTCGGCTCGGCGAAGGACCCGATCAACATGACCGGATTCATCGCCCAGAACGTCCTCGCCGGAACGCTCGAGCTCTGGTACCCGAGCGACCTCGAGGACGCGATGAACGACGCGCTGATCCTCGACGTCCGCAGCCGCGGAGAGTTCGTCCGGGGGCACCTCAAGGGCGCGCTGAACATCCCGCACACCGAGCTGCGTGGCCGGATCCAGGAGGTCGGGGCCGCGGCCGACGGGCGTCCGGTGCGGGTGCACTGCGAGAGCGGCTTCCGGTCCTACCTGGCGCACCGGGTGCTGAGCCAGGCCGGCTTCGACTCCGCGAACCTGTCCGGCGGCATCATGACCCTGCTCGCCGCACGGCCTGAGCTCGAATTGGTGACCGGCTGAAACCCGAGCCCGCTCAAGCACGGTGGGCGGGCTCACGCGCATCTCAGTTCAGGTCGAGGTGCGGCACGGGCGTCCGCGCCAGCTCCAGCTCGCCGTCCGGGCCCAGCGTGACCACCAAGCGGAGCCGCCACGCGTCGTCGGCCGCCGGGAAATCCTCCCGGTAGTGCCCGCCGCGCGTCTCGGTGCGCTCGAGTGCGGTCGCGGTGAGCACCGTCGCGACCTGGTGCACGTTGGTGGTCTCCCACTCGGCCGTCTGCGGCTGGACGAACACGTCCGGCACCAGGTGGGCCGCCGTCGGCACTCGGGCCAGGCCTTCCGCCGCGGCCTCGAGCCCCGTGGCCGAACGGATCACGCCGGGGCCCTCCTGCACCAGGCCCTGGATCCGCGGTCGGGACGCCGCCGGTACGAGCGCCTCGCCGCCGGTGCGCGACACCGGCTCGAGCACCGGAAGCTCGCCGTCGGCGACCCGAGCGGCGATGTCCTCAGCCGCGCGGTGCGCAAAGACCAGACCCTCGACCAAGGAGTTGGACGCGAGCCGGTTGGCACCGTGCACGCCGGTGCAGGCGGCCTCCCCCGCGGCNTACAGTCCGGGCAGGCTGGATCGTCCGCGCAGATCCGTCACCACGCCACCTGAGTGGTAGTGCTGGGCCGGGGCGACCGGCACAAGGTCCTCGGTGAAGTCGATCTCGTGGTCGAGCAGCCGCTCATTGATGGTCGGGAAACGGGCGCGCAGGAAGTCCGCGCCGAGGTGCCTCGCATCCAGGAAGATATGGTCGGACCCGGTTCGCGCCATCTCCTGCACGATCGCCCGCGAGACGATGTCCCGCGGCGCGAGCTCGGCCAACTCGTGCACCTGCGGCATGAAGCGCGCGCCGAGCGTGTTCAGCAGGATCGCGCCCTCGCCGCGCACCGCCTCGGAGATCAGCGTCTGCTGGCCGCGCGCACCGGTCCCGCCCCACAGCACCGTCGGGTGGAACTGCACGAACTCGACGTCGCCGACGGCGGCGCCGGCCCGGAGCGAGGCTGCCAGCCCGTCGCCGGTGGCCTGGACCGGGTTCGTGGAGGACCGGAAGACCTGGCCGATGCCGCCGGTGGCCAGGATCACCGCGCGCGCCAGCACCGCACCGACGCCGTCCCGGGTACCGGCGCCGATGACGTGCAACGTGACTCCGCAGACGGCGCCAGGGCGCCCGTGCGCGGCCGGCTCGGCGGTGAGCAGGTCGAGCACGAGCGCGTGCTCGATCACCTCGATCCCGGGGTCGTTGCGGACGGCCTCGAGCTGCGCGACGAGTGCACGCGAGATCTCGGCGCCGGTCGCGTCACCGCCGGCGTGCGCGATCCGGTCCGCGTGGTGGCCCCCCTCGCGGGTCAGCGAGAACTCACCGGCCGCGTCCATGTCGAAGTTCGCACCGAGCGCGACCAGCTGACGCACCCGTTGCGGCCCCTCGGTGACCAGGACGCGCGCCGCGACCGGGTCGCACACTCCGGCACCCGCGACCAGGGTGTCCTTGAGGTGCGCCTCGGGCGAGTCCGTCGGGTCCAGCGCGGCCGCGATGCCGCCCTGCGCCCACCGGGTCGATCCCGACTGGAGCTGGCCCTTGGTCACCAGCAGCACGTGGGGAACCCGGGTACGCAGCCGCAGCGCCGCGGTCAGCCCGGCGATCCCCGAACCGACGACGACGGCGTCGACATCGGCGAACCAGCCCGGCTCTGGCGCAGCGAGACGTCGCGCCAGCCGGGTCACTCGGCTGCCCCGGCGTCACCGCGGTGACGGTAGCCGTCGATGAGCAACCCGCTCGGCTCGAGGCCCGAATCGGCCGGGACGTCCCCCGGCTCGTGCCCGATCGAGACGATCCGGTTGTCGGCGTCGACGAAGACGACCTCGGGCTGGTAGACCCGCGCCGCCTCGGTGGACATCAGGCCGTAGGCCATCAGGATCACCAGGTCGCCCGGGTTGATGTGGTGGGCCGCGGCGCCGTTGATGCAGATCACGCCGGAGTCCGCCGTCCCCGGGATGACATAGGTCGTGAGCCGAGAGCCGTTCGTGACGTCGACGACGTCGAGCTGCTGACCGGGCAGCAGATCCGCGGCCTCCATCAGGGTGGCGTCCACGGTGATCGACCCGACGTAGTGCAGGTCGGCCTGCGTGACGGTCGCCCGATGGATCTTCGAGATGATCATCGGGCGCTGGAACGAGTTCATGACGTGCCTCCTCCGCCGCCGACCACAAGCGGCGTGTTGTCGATCAACCTGTTCGGGCCCACCCGCGCGGCCACGGCCAGGATGGCATCGCCACGATACCCACGCTCCACCTCCTGCGCGGACGCGGGGTCGATCAGCGCCACGTAGTCGAGATCGACCGCCGGCACGCCCTCGAAGACGGCGCGCGCCGCAGCCCTGACCGCGTCGCCGCCGCGCGAGGCGACGGCGAGCCCGGCGCGGAGCGCCTTCGAGAGCGTCAGTGCCTGCTCGCGCTGCTCGGCCGTCAGGTAGGCGTTCCGCGAGGAGAGCGCGAGCCCGTCGGCGTCGCGCACCGTCGGAACCGCCACCACCTCGACCCGGACGTCGAGGTCCCGCACCATCCGCCGGATCGCGATGAGCTGCTGGGCGTCCTTCTGCCCGAAGAACGCAAGGTCGGGCGAGACGAGGTGCGCGAGCTTGAGCACCACGGTGAGCACTCCGGAGAGGTGGCCCGGCCGGGTCGCCCCCTCGAGAACAGTCTCGATCGGCCCGCCGACGACTCGTACCATCGGGTCGCCGTCCGGGTACACGACCGCCGGGGTCGGCGCGAAGACGAGGTCCGCTCCGACGGTCGCGAGCAGAGCGAGGTCGCTCTCGAGGTCGCGCGGNTAGCGGGCGAGGTCCTCGCTCGGGCCGAACTGCAGCGGGTTCACGAAGATCGTCACCACCACGTGGTCGGCTCGTGCCCGGGCGGCCCGGACCAGAGCCAGGTGGCCCTCGTGCAGCGCGCCCATCGTCATCACCACGGCACGGCGCCCGGTGAGCGTCCCGAGCGCGGCAGCGAGCTCGACCCGGTCGCGCACCAGCCGCGGACCCTCTGTCACTGCANCCATGCCGGTCACTCCTGGCTCGGTTGCTCGTCGATCGCGTCGAGGATCGACGCGGCCTGATCCTCCCGCAACCGCCCGGCTGCGAGCGCCCGCTGCGCGGTGGCACGGGCGAGCGCTCGATACGACGCGGGGATGTCGCCGGCCCGCGGGTTGCGGGCCGCGAGCCGGNTGAGCTGGTCCAGGTGCGCCCGGACGGTGCCCGCGTCGCCACGCACCACGGGCCCGGTCAGGGCCGAGACGCTCCCTGCCTCCGAGCGCAGCGCCCCGTCCAGGGCTGCGCGGACGAGCGGGCCCAGGAACCGCCCCGGCTCGGCGACGCCTGCCTCGGCGAGCGCCTGCGTCGCCTGCGCGATGAGCACGACGAGGTGGTTCGCCCCGTGCGCGAGAGCGGCGTGGTACAGCGGNCGCGCGTCCTCGGCGAGGACGACTGGCTCGCCGCCGATCTCCACCACGAGGGCCTGGCCGATCGGCAGGAACGGCGCATCGGCCGTGACCGCGAACGCACACTCGGTGAGCCGCGAGAGGTCCATCGAGGTGCCGGTGAATGTCATCGCGGGGTGGATCGCGAGTGGGATGGCGCCGGCGGCGCGGACCGGGTCGAGGACGGCCGTGCCGAACCGCCCCGAGGTGTGCACGACCAGCTGGCCGGTCTGCCAGGCCCCCAGGTCGGCGAGGCCGGAGACCAGACCCGGCAGGGCGTCGTCCGGCACGGTCAGCAGTACGAGCTCGGCGCGCTCGACGACCTCGGTCACTTCCCAGTGCGGGACGCCCGGGAGGAGCACCGCGATCCGTTCTCGGCTCTCCTCGGAGATGCCGCTCGCGCCGACGACGGCGTGACCCGCCGCACGCAGGGCACTCCCCAGGACCGCACCGACGCGACCGGCGCCCACCACCCCCACACCGAGCCGCCCGGGCCGGTCCGACGGCGCCGCTCCGCTCCGGTGCGGAGAAGTGCTCACGCCACGACTCCCGGGCCGCTCGCCGGCCCTGCGACGGCGAGCCCGGCCGCCTGAACCCGGCTCAGCCACTGTTCCGGCATCGCGGTGGCACGCGCAGCGCGCGACAGGTCCACGACCTCGGCCGCAAGGCGGGCGACGTCGGCCGCGGCGAGGTGGTCGAGCCTCGGCCTGATCGAGCCCTGCGTCGAGTGCAGCTCGAGCGTCGCGACATCGAACCGGCGCTCGATCGGCCCCTGCGAGATCCCGACCGACTGGGTCCGCTCGAGCGGGATCAGGTCCACCTGGCGGCTGAAGCGGCCGCACCGCAGCACGGCGGCCCGACTGGTCAGNGCGACGCCTTGGACCCACCAGGCGAGCGGACTGATCCAGCGCGCGCGCCGCGGGCAGGTGGTGAAGCCGTGCGCGGATCCCGACCCGCTCAAGGCGGCGTCGAGGAAGGCCCGCGGGTCCGCTACGCCGAGATCAGGTAGCACGAGCCAGAGCGCCAGCAACGCCTCGTCCCTGGTGCCGACCGGCAGCAGCACGGTCTCGGTCACGCCCTGCTTCGGTCCGTAGCCGGCGACGTTGACCTCGACCCGCCACCAGTCGGGCCAGCGCCACAGTACGTAACGCTGCAGCCGGACCGCCTGGATCCGGCCCGGGGGCAGCGTCTGGGACCGCGCCTCGGTCAACCCGTGCCGCAAGCGGATCCCGTCCGGCGCGACGGCGGCCCGGAAGTTGAAGCCCTGGTTGAAGCGGGTCCAGACGACGCTNCCTGCCGCGAACAGCGCGGGTAGCAGCGCGGCGACCACGCCCGGGTTCTGCGCGACGATCATCGCGATCGTCGCGAAGATGACGAAACCGACGAGCAGGACCACCAAAGGCGTCAGCACGATCGAGCCGATCAGCCTCGAGAACGGCACCGCAACGACGTGCCGCTCCGGCGGAGTCGGCGGGACGGCGGCCTCGACGCCGCCTTCGGTGGTGACCACACCGGCCGCACGCGCGAGCAGCTCGTTGCGCAGCGCGTTGGCCTCCGACTCCTTGAGGAACGCGAGCTTGATCGCGGAGCCGGCGCCACCGGCAACCTCGAGCTTGAGCTCTGCGAGGCCGAAGATGCGCGCCACGATCGGCTGGACGATATCGACCGCCTGGAGCCGGTCGAGGCGCGCCTGGCGCTGCTGCCGGAAGATCACGCCCTGGCGCAGGTGGACGGCCTGNGCGTCGATGGCGTAACGCGTCATCCGCCAGGCCACCACCGCGAGACCAGTCGCGAGCAGCGTCACCGCGAGCACCAGGACCAGCAGTGCCGGGAGGCCGNCGTCGCGGATGAGGTTCATCCCGCGAGCGAGGTTGTCGCCGAGCTGCTGAACGATGACGGCGGCGAACACGGCCAGCGCCTTCCACCCTTTGACGAGCGGGGTGACCGGGTGCACNCGGCGCCAGACCAGTCCGTCCNCGCCCGGCGCCGACTGGCCGGCCGGGGAGACCGCACCCGTGACCGCCTGGTCGAGATACGTGTTCACAGACCCGCCAACTGCGCCTCACCACGGCTGGCGAGTCGATCGCGCAGTCGTGCNGCCTCGGCCGGTGCGAGTCCCGCGATGTGCGCGTCGGTGTGGACCGACGCGGTGTGGAGCTTGACTGCGGCGATGTCGCACCATCGGTCGACCGGGCCAGCCTGGACATCCACGAACTGCATCCGGCCGTANGGCACGACCACGAGCGAACGGAACATCACCCCTCGCCGGATCAACAGGTCGTCGTGGCGCTCGGCATAGCCGTAGGCACGCACCTGGCGCGGGATCACCCAGACGATCCACAACGCGATGCCGGCCAGGGCGGCGACGACGAACCACGGCCACCCGACGCCGGTCGCGATGGCCGCGAGTGCGGCGATTACGGCCGGGACCGCGACGACCGGCAGCACCGAGACCATCCGGGCGCGGATCAGTCGGGTCGAGACCCGTTGCCACACGACACCCTCGGGGTCGAACGGTCCTGGCTCAGTGGCGGGGGTGGTCATGTGGCCATCCTGGCATCACGCCGCAGCCTTCGGTACCGAATCCTCCGCCGCCCGGGTCGGTCGCGCCGCATCGGCGGCCAACAGACTGCCGGTGCGGCGCGTCGTCTAGTGCGCGCCCGAGGGTGCCGCCGAGCCCGGGACCTTCTCCGCCGCGTCGTCGGAGGGTGGCGGGACCTGACAGAACCGCTCGACGACCAGCCCGACCACCGCGAGGACGAGTGAGCAGAGCGCCGCAGCGCCCGCGGTCAAGGCCCGCTCGCGGCGGGGCTCGATCGTAAGATCACCGATCACCAGGAGCACCTGAGCGACGTACCACCCGAGCAGCAACGAACCCGTGTAGCACGAGGCCTTGGCCAGGATGACGGTGCGCACGGCCCGGACGGGCTCAACCTTGGGACCCTTGCCGCTCGTGGCCTGCCGCACTGCCCAGCCGAAGCTGAAGACCATCCCGGACGTCGCGAGCAGCACCAGGCAGACGAACCACGATGTTGGCGGCGTCGAGGCGTGCTGCCGTTCGACAAGCCGTAGCACCGACCACGACGCCGCGGTGGAGATCCCTGCGACAGCCAGCAGGGTCTGCCAGCGGGTCCTGGTCATGGGAGGTAGGTGATCGGCGCTGGGTCGACGGTCCCGTCACCGCCGCTGGACGCGGCCGGTGGGACGACCTGTGGTGTGGCCGCCGGGGGCGGGAGGGGCGGGAAGGAGGGGAGGGGCGGTGGCGCGGTCGGCCACCAGGGGCGCGAAGGGTGAGACCGACGCGGGTTCCGCGCGAGGCAGCCAGTCGACGGCCATCCACCGGATCCCGTCGCGGTCGGGTGCCGTCGCGGCGAGGGCCGCGACCGGGCCACCGCCGAGGCCGGGTAGCACCGCATCCGGCGCGACCTGCGACCACGGCTCCAGTACGAACGCCCGCTGGCTCGTCTGCGGGTGCGGCAGCTCGAGGTCGTCGGCGATCGCGAGCACGTCGCCGAACACGATGAGGTCGATGTCGAGCGAGCGAGGGCCCCAGTGCACCTCACGGGTCCGCCCGTGTCGCGCCTCGACCTGCTGACAGGCACGCAGCAGCGCACGCGGGGCGAGCGTGGTCCGGATGATCACCACCGCGTTGAGGTAGTCGGGTTGCTCGAGTCCGCCGACGGGCGCCGTCCTCGCCAGCGGCGAGATGCGCGACACCTCGACGCCGGGGATGTCGCCGACCTCCGTGATCGCGAGTCGCAGGGTGTCCGCCGGGGCACCGAGGTTCGAGCCGAAGGCGAGCACGGCCTCGACCGGGGCAAGGGGAGCAAGGTCGAGAGCGTCGGGAACGTGTTCCACGGCGCCGTCCGACGCTCCCGCATCGGCAGCGCTCGGCGCCGTGCCGTCGTCGACGAGCATCGGGACCGGCGGGACGGCCGCATCAACGGAGTCGTCGGGAGCGACAAACGCACCCCCGGGCGCGAGCGTGTCCACCGGGCTCGCCGCCCCGGCGCCGGTCTCCGGAAGGGCCGCCACTGGCGGTCGCGACCGGTCGCGCCGGATGGCGACCACCACGTCGTCCATCGGGACGGTCACCGGCGCGTGCGGCTTGTGGATGGCAACGTCGACCGCGACGACCCGGTCGTGCCGGAGCACCGCGGCGGCGACTCGCTCGGCGACCGTTTCGACGAGCTCGGCGGGCTCTCCGGCCAGAACCGCCACCACCTCTTCGGCAAGCGCCCCGTAGTTCACGGTCGCGCCGAGGTCGTCGCCGGCTGCTGCCGGCCGCAGGTCGAGGTGCACGACCACGTCCGCGACGAAGAGCTGGCCGTCGCGCCGCTCGTGCTCGAACACGCCGTGGTAGCCGGTCGCCGAGAGCCCGAGCAGCTGGATCTGGTCGAGCGGACTTCCGTCCTCACCCAGGACCGGACCGGCACCGCGGTATGGCTCGATGCTCACTGGACGTCCTCCCCGGCAGCTGCGGTCCATGCTGCGGCGACTCTCACCGCGTCCGCTGAGCCTGCCACGTCATGGACCCGCACGCACCAGGCGCCGGCCGTCGCGACCAGAGCGGTCACCGCGGTCGTCGCGCTGTCCCGCCGAGCGGGGAGAGCCGGCACGCCGGCCGCGTCGGCCAGAAGGGCGCCGAGGAACCGCTTGCGGGAAGCGCCGACGAGCAGCGGATAGCCGAGGTCGCGCAGCACTCCGAGATGCGCGAGCAGCGGCCAGTTGTTGGCGCCCGCCTTCGCGAATCCGAGGCCCGGGTCGAGGACCAGCTGGTGCTCCAGCACGCCGGCCGAGCGTAGTGCCGCCACGCGTTCGCCGAGCTCACTCGCGACATCGGCCACGACGTCGTCGTACTCGTCGAGCGTGTCCATCACATCGCTCGCCCCGCGGCTGTGCATCGCCACGTAGACCACCCCGGTTCGCGCGATCAGGGCAGCCATCTCCGGGTCCGCGGTGCCCGCGGAGACGTCGTTCACGATGACGGCGCCGTGCTCGACGGCTGCCTGCGCGACCGCGGCCCGGGTGGTGTCGACGCTCACCGCCACCCCTGCCGCGGTGAGCCCTGCGACCACCGGCAAGACCCGGTCGAGCTCTTCCTGCGCGCCGATCCGGACGGCGCCGGGACGGGTGGACTCGCCGCCGACGTCGACGATGTCGGCACCCTCGGCGGCGAGAGCCAGGCCGCGCGGGATGGCCTGCTCCGGGCGGTACCAGTCACCGCCGTCGCTGAACGAGTCGGGGGTCACGTTGAGCACGCCCATCACCAGGCAACGCTCGATCGCGGTGAGCGGGCTCGGGAGCGGGGCTGGTCCGTGGACCGGCGGGCGCGAAGGGTGCACGACCTCAGCCTAGGGAGTGGCGCCGATCAGTGACCCAGGATCAGGCTCATCGCCTCGGCGCGGGTGGCGACCTTACGCATCTGGCCGCGGACCGCGGAGGTGACGGTGCGCGCTCCGGGCTTCCGGACACCCCGCATCGACATGCACAGGTGCTCGCACTCGATCACGACGATAACGCCTCGAGGTGACAGGGCCGCGACGAGCGCGTCGGCCACCTGGGAGGTGAGCCGCTCCTGGACCTGGGGACGCCTCGCGTACACGTCGACGAGCCGAGCGACCTTGCTCAGGCCGGTGATCGTGCCCTTGGCGGAGGGGATGTACCCGACGTGCGCAACGCCGTGGAACGGCAACAGGTGGTGCTCACAGGTCGAGTACACCTCGATGTCCTTGACCAGGACCATCTCCTCGTGGCCGATCTCGAACGTGGTGCCGAGCACGTCGTCCGGGTCCTGGTAGAGACCCGCGAAGATCTCGGTGTAGGAGCGCGCGAGTCGGGCCGGGGTCTCCTGGAGTCCCTCCCGGCTCGGGTCCTCGCCGACGGCGATCAGCAGGTCGCGGACGGCCGTCTCGACGGCCTCGGCGTCGTACCGGCCAGGGTGCGGTGCCCCNGGTGTCATCGCGCGCTCACTCCCCGCCCTCGTCGGGCGCCGCAGTCTCGTCCTCGGTNGCCGGCTGGTCCATCTCCTCGGCTGGGATCCGGTCCACTCCTCCGCCCGGGTTCAGGTCCGCGGCCTCGGGGTCGGGTTCCGGCTTCGGCGCGGGCATCTCGACCGGCGGCAGCGTCGAGACGGCTCGCTCCTCGCTCGAGAGCCACACCTCTCGCGGATCGCGCTTGACCATNGGGACGAAGACCTCGGCGAGCTGGGCCTGGTTGAGGGTTTCCTTCTCGAGCAGCGCGGTCACCAGGTCGTCGAGCACCGCGCGGTACTGCGTGAGCACCTCCCACGCCTCGTCGTGAGCGGCGTCGATCAGCGCTCGGACCTCGGCGTCGACGGTCGCCGCGACCGACTCCGAGTAGTCGCGCTGGCGGCCGATGTCACGCCCGAGGAAGACCTCGCCGCTCGCCTGACCTAGGCGCACCGAGCCGATGGTCGCGCTCATGCCGAACTCGGTGACCATCTTGCGGGCGATCCCGGTGGCCTTCTCGATGTCGTTCGAGGCTCCGGTCGTCGGGTCGTGGAAGACGAGCTCTTCGGCCACCCGGCCGCCGAGCGCGTACGCGAGCTGGTCGAGCAGCTCGTTTCGGGTGACCGAGTTCTTGTCCTCGGTCGGCATCACCATCGTGTATCCCAGGGCGCGGCCGCGCGGCAGGATCGTCACCTTCGTGACCGGGTCGGTGTACCGCATCGCCGAGGCGACGAGCGCGTGACCGCCCTCGTGGTACGCCGTGATCCGCTTCTCGCGATCGTTCATCAGCCGCGTCCGGCGCTGCGGCCCGGCCACGACGCGATCGATCGCCTCGTCCAGGGCGGCGTTGTCGATCAGTTGACCGCCGCGACGCGCGGTCAGCAGGGCCGCCTCGTTCAGCACGTTGGCGAGGTCGGCACCGCTGAAGCCCGGGGTGCGACGCGCGACCACCTCGAGGTCCACGCTCGGCTCCATCGGCTTGCCCTTGGCGTGCACGGCGAGGATCGCGGAACGTCCGCGCATGTCCGGCGGGTCGATCGAGATCTGACGGTCGAACCGGCCCGGACGGAGCAGAGCCGGGTCCAGGATGTCCGGACGGTTCGTCGCCGCGATCATGATGACGTTCGTCTTGACGTCGAATCCGTCCATCTCGACGAGCAGCTGGTTCAGGGTCTGCTCGCGCTCGTCGTGGCCGCCGCCGAGGCCCGCCCCGCGGTGCCGACCGACGGCGTCGATCTCGTCGATGAAGATGATTGCCGGCGCGTGCTGCTTGGCCTGCTCGAAGAGGTCCCGCACCCGCGAGGCGCCGACGCCGACGAACATCTCGACGAAGTCGGACCCCGAGATCGAGTAGAACGGCACGCTCGCCTCACCGGCGACCGCGCGGGCCAACAGCGTCTTGCCGGTGCCGGGCGGACCGTACAGCAGCACGCCCTTGGGGATCTTTGCCCCGACCGCCAGGAACTTGGCGGGCTCGGCGAGGAACTCCTTGATCTCCTCCAGCTCCTCGACCGCCTCGTCCGCGCCCGCGACGTCGGCGAAGGTCACCTGCGGCGCCTCCGGGCTGATCAGCTTGGCGCGTGACTTCCCGAAGCTCATCACGCCCCGCGAGCCACCGCCCTGCGCGTTCATCATCAGGAACCAGAACAGGCCGATGATGACCAGGAACGGCAGGAAGGTGAGCAGCAAGCTGCTCCACCACGGGGTCTGCGAGTTGATGCCGTTGTAGCCCTTGACCGGCTTCGCGTCCGCGACGGCGGTGACCACGGCCGGGCCCTGCGGGGTGACGTAGAAGAACTGAACCCGCTTGCCCTTGTCACCGAACGCCTCGGTCAGGGTGAGGTCGACCTGCTGGTTGGTGCCGTCGATCAAGGCTTGCTCGACCTTGCCCTGCGCGAGGAGCGCGAGACCGTCGGAGGTGTCGATGCGCACCACCGGCGAGCTCAGCAGCGAGGAGCTGCCGATCCACACGGCCAGCACGATCAGCATGATCCAGAGCGCGGGGCCGCGGAACAGTCGCTTGAGGTTCATCGTCGTGGCGGTAGACGCCGTTCCCTCCTGGTCGGCCTCGCTCAGCGCGAGTACACGTGCGGGGCAAGCGTGCCCACGAAGGGCAGATTGCGATACTTCTCGTCGTAATCCAAACCGAAGCCGACGACGAACTCGTTGGGGATGTTGAAACCGACGTACTTCACGTCCACCGGAACCTTCGCCGCGTCGGGCTTGCGGAGCATCGCGGCGACCTCCACGGAGGCCGGGCCGCGGCTCGTCAGGTTCGAGTACAGCCAGGACAGGGTGAGCCCAGAGTCTACGATGTCCTCGACGATCAGGACGTGCCGTCCGGTCAGGTCAGCGTCGAGGTCCTTGAGGATCCGGACGACCCCTGACGACTTCGTCCCGGAGACGTAGGACGAGACCGCCATCCAGTCCATCTGGACCGGATGGTGCAGCCGACGGGCGAGGTCGGCCATCACCATCACGGCGCCCTTGAGCACTCCCACGAGCAGCAGGTCACGACCTGCGTAGTCGGCGTCGATCTCAGCCGCGAGCTCGACCAGTCGCGCATCGAGCTGCTCCTCGGTCAGCAGGACACGCTCGAGGTCACTGCCCATATCCGCCGGGTCCACCGCTACTCCTCATCGTCCGGGGCTGCGATGGTCAGCCTGCCATATCGACGCCGTCCCTGGATCCCGCCCGGCAGCGGGACAGGACCCTGGCCGTGGTACCGCGTGACGAGAGAGTCGAGCAGGACGACATGGGTCCGGGCCAGCGCGCCCGCGGGCACGCCGTTCTCCAGGGCGGCCGCTCGCAAGGCTCGACGTCGCACGGCCACATGTGCGGACGCCAGCACGCTCAGATCGAGGCCGTCTGGCGTACGCGCCTCGTCGAGCAGCCGGCCGGCGAGCTCGTCGAGCAGGTCGCCGTCCTCCCGCAGCTGTTCCGCGCTGCGCGCGAGCGCCGCCGGGACGCCCGGGCCGAGGACGTCCTCAAGAAGTGGCATCGCCTCGTGCCGCAGCCGCGAGCGCCGCGGCAGGGTGTCCGGTCCCGGACCGTTGCTCGGGTCGAGCCAGGGCTCCAGGCCCAGCGCCGCACAAGCGGCGGCGGTGTCCTGACGTCGTAGCTCGAGGAGGGGCCGCACGAAGACTCCACGACGCGGTGGCATCCCGGCCAGCGAACGGCCGCCGGACCCTCGAGCCAGGCCGAGCAGCACCGTCTCGGCCTGGTCGTCGAGCGTGTGCCCGAGCAGCACGAGCACCGCCCCGAGCTCAACGGCGACCGCCTCGAGGGCCGCGTAGCGGGCCGCGCGAGCGGCGGCTTCCGGCCCGCCGACGGAGCCGACCTCTACCCGCACCACCCGCACCGGGTCGAGGCCGAGGCCGCGGCACTGCTCGGCGGCGCGCGCCGTGACGGCTGCGCTCTCCGGGATCAGGGCGTGGTCGACGACGACGGCGCCCGCGCGCAGCCCGGCTCGGGGTGCCACGAACGCCGTCGCCGCGGCGAGC
>JGI24132J36420_10000279_pt1 | contig 26037 bp, 22 predicted proteins | sample BarGraNGADG00212_3_FD_36420 | JGI IMG/M metagenome (IMG submission 36420) | reverse complement strand
GGAAGGACCCATCAGATACGTGCCCATATGAAGCACATCGGCCATCCCATTTTCAACGATTACCGCTACGGAGGAAATGAAATTTTAAAGGGCACAACCTTTGCCAAATACAAGCAATTTGTCAAAAATTGTTTCGATATTTGTCCAAGGCAGGCCCTTCACGCCAGAACCCTCGGGTTCAAGCATCCGGTGACCGGTCAGGATATGCTTTTCGAGTGTCCGTTGCCCGAAGATATGACCGATTTGATTGAAAAATGGAGAGGCTATGTAGCCTACAGAGATATAGAATAAATCATGGAATTACGTAAGATTGCCATCATCTGCGGAGGTGATTCCTCCGAAATGGAAATTTCCCTCAAAAGTGCCCACGGGCTGAACTCGTTCATCAACCACGACTTGTATCGGGTTTGGATCATTGTGATACAGTCTGGTAACTGGTATGTCCGGTTGGACGACAAACGGACCACACCCATCGACAAGAACGATTTCAGTTTCAACCACGATGGACAACGGACCCGATTCGATTTTGCATGGATCACCATTCACGGTACACCAGGTGAAGACGGCCGCCTGCAGGGCTATTTCGACCTCATCGGTTTGCCGTACAGCTGTTGCGGTGTCCTGGCCGCTGCCATCACGTTCAACAAGTTTGTCTGCAACCAGTTCCTCAAAGGTTTCGGCGTGAAGATAGCCGAATCCGTCCTGTTACGCCGAGGCCAGTCCATCACCGACGAACAGGTCGTGGATACAGTCGGACTGCCTTGCTTCATCAAATGCAACGTGGGAGGTTCGAGTTTCGGTGTCACCAAAGTAAAATTGCGGACCGAAATCCAAACCGCCATCGACCGTGCGTTTGCTGAAGGCCCTGAAGTCATCATCGAGGCGTTCATGGGCGGCACGGAAGTGACCTGCGGTTGCTACAAGACCAAAAAAGGTGCGCACCAGCTTCCGGTTACCGAAGTGGTGAGCGAGAACGAATTTTTTGATTACGACGCCAAATACAAAGGCCAGGTGCAGGAAATCACCCCTGCCCGCATTCCCGACGACACCAGGGATCGCATTCAGTCAATAACTTCCCATATTTACGACATTTTGGGCTGCAAGGGTGTCATCCGCGCAGACTACATCATCACCACCGATGGCATCAAGTTGCTAGAAGTCAATACCACGCCAGGCATGACCATCACCAGCTTCATTCCCCAGCAGGTCGCTGCCGCCGGAATGCAGATGGGAGACGTCATGGCTGAAATCATCGAAGACAGTTTCATCTAAAATATACGCCTTATGGAATCCCAGAGATACGATGACATCCGCCCCTTTAGGGACGAAGAATTGCATGACGCCATTACCCGCTTGTTGCAGGACCCGCTATTTGATGCCATTCTTGAGTTTGTGGCGCCCATCATTCCGGAGGAAAAGCTTAAAGCCGACCTGCGTGCACTCAAGTCGATTTATGAATTTCAGCATACCCTCATTCACACCTTTGTCACCGGTTTGGGTAAACAGACGACTGATGCACTGGATCTTGCGGGTTTCAAATACCTCGACAAAAACAAGAACTACACCTATATTACCAACCATAGGGATATCGTACTGGATTCTGCCTTTCTGAACATCCTGATGATGGACAAAGGCATTGATACGTTCGAAATCGCCATCGGTGACAACTTGCTGGTGTATCCCTGGATCAGCGACCTGCTGCGCATCAACAAAAGTTTCCTCGTAAAAAGGGATTTGCCGGTTCGTCAGCAACTAGCCAGCTCACTGGAGCTTTCCTCCTATATTTACAACCGTGTCGTGGACAGCAAGGTGTCTGTCTGGGTGGCGCAGCGCGAAGGTAGAGCCAAGGATTCCGACGATCGTACTCAGGAAAGTGTCCTGAAGATGTTAAATCTGGGCGGAAGCGGTAGCGTTTTGGAAAATCTGGCGTCTTTAAACATAGTACCGGTCACCATTTCGTACGAATACGATCCCTGCGATTATCTCAAGGCCAAGGAAATGCAGGTTAAAAGAGATAATCCCGACTTTAAAAAGACGCAGAAGGACGACATGTTGAACATGAAGACAGGTATAACGGGATACAAAGGACGGGTTTTTTACAAGATCAGCCCTTGCATCTCGAACGAACTTCTAAACATGGAGAACGAAATGCACAAGAACGAACTGTTTACTAAGATTGCCAAACTGATGGACAACCGGATTCACCGGAACTATCATCTATACCCGGGCAATTACATCGCCACCGACATGCTTGATGGTCTGGACACCTTTGCCCATTGTTATTCGGTCAAGGAAAAGGAACACTTCGCCTCTTATCTCGAAAAACAACTTGGCAAAATCGAACTCGAAGGCAAGGATGAAGCGTTCTTGCGTAAGAGAATGCTTGAGATGTACTCCAATCCGCTCAAAAACAAACTGGAAGCGGATAAGAATCAATAAACTGTAAGTGCGTAAAAATATGAAAAAGAGGATTTCGGTTTTAGCAACAGCATTGATGGCTATAGCCTTGACTTCCTGTATGAATTTTGGTGATGTGAACAACGTTGTACGTGACTATATGTGCATGGTGACTGTCACGACTGGCGGTGCAAGTCCTGTTTTCCAAATGGATGAAGGGCCATTTTTGACTTCAGAAACCAACATGCCTGCCGATACTTTTGTTATTGGCGAACGCTATTTCATCGATTTTTTATTTGGCGATACCATAAACCATGGCGTAGGGATCTATCCCATCCGTTTAACCCTATATGGTAAAACGGTCATCAAAAACATGATTGAGCTACCGAAAGATTCCACCGACAAGTGGGGAAACAAACCGATTGGCTATTTGTATCCATCGTTCTCCGGACATTATTTCAATGCATTTTTTGAGTCCTATGCCGGAATTTCCGACCCCAATACCTTTGAATTCATCCGAATGAAGGTGGATGAGCATACGACACCGACCGACACCGTACCTAATCTGTTTTTTCAATTGCGTCACAATGTGGAATTCGTTTCAACCGGATATGTTTACTACCGCTTCTACAGCTTTGATTTAAGCAGTCTTTCAACGGAATTTCCAAATGCCCGCAGATTCAAAATCAAAGTCAGCTGGGATGATGCCAACAAAGGGTGGTTAAATAGCACTGGGTACTACACGCCCGATCAGCAATTGCCCTTGCCGAGCCTACTCACCGTCAATCAGAAAGCCACTGATTTAGAGCCGGTCCAGTTATAATTTAAACCTGCCTTATGCCCAAAATCCATAGTTATTCAGTCCTTCTGGTACTGGCGATGCTTAGCGCCACTGCCTGTTCGGATGGTAACATGAGCAGCAACACCTATTATGAAAGTGCTTGGTGTGTGGTTCAGGGCAGGGGTAGTCAAATTTCTCTCGTAACCGATCAAAAGGACATCCTGAAACCGTCCGAATCTCTGGATAGCACCCAATATAAGGCTGGTGACCGTTATCGGGTTATTTACATCACACTTGGAAACCAGGGTTATTATCCCACGTCATCAGGTGCCAAATTAGTAAAGATAACTGGGGAACCGCAACCTGTTTTAGTGGAAGAGGTAATCCTGCATGGCTCTTTTACAGGATCTGTGAATGACACTGTTTGGCTTAACGCTAAACCCTTTTTCGGCGGCGGCTTCCTGAATTTTGACTTTCAGTTTCGTAATTCACATACGGGTATCAAGCACGGAATACACCTGCTTCAAGATTCTTTGGTCAATCGGAAGCTATATCTGAAGTTTGGCCATCATGCCAACAGTGACGTGACCGGCTCTTTTGAATCGGCATTGGCTTCCTTTCCGACCTCTGGCCTTCAGAATGCATCAGATGCAGATAGCCTGATCATCTTGTTGCAAGGAGACACCCACCTACAAAACTATCGATTGGCGCTGAGGGACACCTTATAAAATGATATTTTCATCCGATGCGGGCTTTTCTTCTTCATCGGAGTGCGTGGAGACCAATTGCTCAATGACTTCCTTGTCGATGATGAACCGCTCGTAATAGGATATGATCAGGGTGGTCATAGGCAAAGCGATGATCATGCCGACTACTCCGAAAAGGGAACCCCAGATAGACAACGACAAGAGGATGATGGCAGGATGCAGCCCCATCGCTTTTCCTAATATTTTCGGATTCAGAATGAGTTCAATAATAAGTTGCATCACCACAAAGACAGCCATGACAGACATCAGCACCCAGAAAAAGGGCAGATGGTATTCGGCCGATTTAATGGCAGCCAGCATCACGGCTGGAACCAGCGCCAATGTCTGAAGGTAGGGGACCAGGTGCATGACACCCACCAGTATGCCAAGCACGATGCCTAAAGGCAAACCGACAATGCTGAACCCGATGGAATACCCGATGCCGACAATCAAGGCAATCAAACCTTGACCACGGAAATAATGGTTCATCCCTTCCTTCAAGTCTTCACCCACTTTCAGAACAAAGGGTCGGTAATTCTTGGGAATCAGTTCAATCCAGCCTTCCGTTATTTTTTCATAGTCTTTCAGAATGAAAATGAGGTACAGCAAGACAACGAACACCACAAAGATGTTCAGAATGATGCTGGATGCACCCGATACAACATCCCAAAGTCTGGGTAGCACCGATTTGACAAAACCTTCAAAGTTGTCAAAGTTCAGGTGGCTTTGAATATCGATGGTTTTTAGAAAATCCTGAATGGTTGCCGTCACTTGTGGAGGAGCCGTCCATCCTTGCTGTGGATTTTTAAGGAATGCTCCTATCAATACTCCTGCTCGTTGAGATTGTTCGATGATGGGGGGAATAAGAAAGTAAAATGCGGTCGATAGTACTCCGAAAACCGTAATTAGTGTTGCGATGATGGAAGGAATCCGGAATCTAAAGTGTAATTTGTACTGGAAGAAACCAACGAGCGGATACATCAGATAAGCCAGCAGCCACGCTATGAGAAAGGGCAACAATACGTCACTCAGGCGATTTATCAGCAAGCCTGCAGCCACCAGTATGAGGATTCCGATGATGATGCGGACAATACGGTCCAGCGTAAATGGTTTTGTGTTCCGAGGGCTCATGGCAGTCAAATTTTATACAAATATAGCTTAAAACACCATTGAACGATACGTGGAATGGCATCGCCGGTTATCTTTGTAAAAAAATCAATCCGCGTGAGAATCATTCGAGTCCTGCTGCTTCTATGTTTTACTCTGACTGCTGCCGCCCAAAACACTGCCGTTTTCCGTTCGAAGTCCTATGAACATGCTGCCGTCAGTGTTTGCGTCCTTGACCTGAACACGTCCAAAGTTGTTGCCCAGTTCAATCAGGCGCAAAGCGTGACGCCAGCTTCTGTCCTAAAATTGCTCACGACAGGAGCCGCACTCGAAATGCTGGGCCCTGACTTCCGGTTTGAGACCAAACTGATGTCTACGGGGACCATTGAGAACGGCCAGTTGAAGGGCGATCTTCTGATTCAAGGTGGGGGAGACCCCAGTTTGGGATCTAGACAGGTACCCGGTAATCCGGAGGCTTTTCTTGCTGAATGGGTGAAAGCCGTCCGCGATGCCGGCATCAATCAGGTTGAAGGCCGGATACTAGTTGATGCCAGTGCCTTCGATGACGAGGGTGTTTCACCGTTCTGGCTTTGGGAAGACATCGGAAACTATTACGCCACCGGGATTTATGGCCTGAATGTATTTGACAACAGTTTCAGGTTGGAACTCAAATCGGGTGGTGCCGGCACCAAACCGCAAATAACCGGTATGACACCTTCAATACCAGGTCTGTCCATTGAAAACCACTTATTGGCGGCCGACAACGATCAAGACAGCGCCTATTTATATGGTGCGCCCTATCAAAACGAAATGCGTTTGTTCGGAACGATGCCTGCCAATCGCACCACATTTACCATTCGAGGGCAAATGCCCGATCCTTCCACCTATCTGGCCCTGCGTTTTAAGGAAGAACTCCTCAAAGCCGGAATGCCAGTGGGTGGTGAAGCCCGATCCACCAGACTGCTGACAAACGAGCAGCCCATCCTTCGAAAAACAATTCTCCGGACAAAATCCATTCCCTTGTCACAGATCGTTCGCGTCATTCATGAGAAGAGCGACAATTTCTATGCCGAATGCCTGCTCCGTAAACTGGCTCGCACAGCATCCGACAAGCCAGGCAGCGCCAGGGATGGCATTCAGGTGGTCAAAGCATTCTGGCAAAAAAAAGGATTGGATTTGAGCGCCCTTTCCATGTACGATGCCTGTGGCCTTTCCCCCAACGACCGTATTTCTGCTGAATTGCTGGCTCAGGTGTTGAAGCAAATGGCTTCCAATACCGGTTTTGAGCAGTCTTTACCAATAGCCGGCCAAGAAGGTACCGTTTCCGGTTTTCTAAAAGGAACACCGCTCGAAGGCCATCTTCGACTGAAAAGCGGCTCCAATCAGGTTGTGAATTCCTATGCCGGCTATTACCGCAAAAACGGCAAGAATTACGCCGTTGTCATGATGGTGAACTATGCCAATGCCAGTCGGTTTCAAATTCGTAAGGATATGGAAACTTTTTTGTTGTCACTGTGAATTTTTTCGTAAATTTGCAGCATCAACTACCGCTGTAATTCGCTCATACTGATATGTCCAAACTCTTTATAGTTCCAACGCCGGTAGGTAATCTGGAGGACATCACCCTCAGGGCGCTCCGGATTCTCAAAGAGTGCGACCTCATCCTTGCGGAAGACACCCGCACCACTTCTCATCTCTTGAAACATTTCAGCATTGACACGCGCATGATGTCCCACCACAAGTTCAACGAACACAAAACGGTGGATCAGGTGGCTGAACGCATTTTAGCCGGTGAAACCATCGCCTTGGTTTCCGATGCCGGAACTCCAGGCATTTCCGACCCCGGGTTCCTATTGGTTCGACAATGTGTGTTGAAAGGTGTGGAAGTTGAATGCCTGCCCGGCGCCACCGCTTTTGTCCCTGCTTTGGTGGATTCAGGCCTGCCAACCGACCGGTTTCATTTCGAAGGCTTCCTTCCTGTCAAAAAAGGCAAACAAACGCGCCTGAAAGAATTGGCCGTTTCACCGGTATCCTTTATTCTGTACGAATCGCCGTACCGGGTGTTGAAAACCCTGACCCAACTCGCCGAATTTTGCGGACCCGAACGGAAGGCTTCAGCCAGTCGTGAAATTAGCAAGATGTTTGAGCAAACCGTTCGTGGCAGTTTACAAGAATTAATTACACATTTTACACAAACCGAACCCAGAGGAGAGTTTGTCTTGGTGGTCGCCGGTTTGGATGATTGAAACAAGTAACGTTTAAATTGATGGAACGTATGAAAAAATGGATGTTTTGCCTGATGGTACCCATGGTGCTGACGGCCTGTAATTACAAAACAGACGCTTACAAGTCTCTGGAACAGGAGAAAGACTCCCTGTTGCTCGAAGAACAGAAAAAATCCGCTCAGCTGAATCAGGTTATGGCCGTGATGAATCTGATCGAAGATAACTTTACCCAAATTCGCGAAGCTGAAGACTTCGTGACCTTCCAGACCGGGCAGGAGCAACTGACGGAAGACAGCATGCAGCGCGTGGTGGAGAATCTGGATCTAATTAAGACCACGTTGACTGACAACCGCAAACAGATCGATTCACTAAAAAAACAACTTAACAAAAGCAAGTTTGCTTCCAAAGACCTGAAAAAGTTAATTGAACGTCTGAACGGGAAAATCGAGGAGCATACTCAACTAATCACCAAACTGCAGGCAGAACTGGCATTGAAAGACATCCGCATTGCCGAACTGGATCAACTCGTGACCGATCTGAACACCAACCTGGCAGATGTGCAGGAAAATGTGGTTCAGAAAGATAATACCATTGCCTCGCAGGATGCACAGCTCAACAAGGTCTGGTATGTGTTCGGCACCCGCAAAGAGCTTAAGGAGCAAGAAATCTTTACGAGGAACGGTTTATTGGAAGAAGGCTTCAACAAAAGTTACTTTCTGGAAAACGATATCCGAAAGGTTTCAGAAATTGCACTGTATTCCAAAAAGGCCAAATTGCTCACAAATCATCCTGCCAGCAGCTACGTTTTGGAGAAAGTGAACGATTATTTGGTATTAAAAATTACAGATCAGAACAAATTTTGGGAGATATCGCACTACTTAGTCATTGAAGTGGACTAATGCTTCCTTTTATTTACTTGCATCACCCGATTTTTAGATAGCACCGAGTCAGTTTTAAGGCTGATTCGGTGCCTTTTTTTTATCCTTTTTTCAATTTTGGAAACTAATAGATTTGGCTAATATGACAAATATATTATTTGTAAGTTAAATAATTTAGCTATGGTATATTTTTTAGTACAAAATATATTTGGTATGATTTTTTGCATTTAACAATCCGAGCGTTTCTTAATATTCTTTAAAATTCAGTATATCAATCAAATAAATTGTTAATTATAGATTTTAAGTACCTTCTCTATGTGCTTAACCCCTTAAAATCAAGCCTTCGTCAAGCATTTTTTCAATTAGAATCATTTTCTGTATGTCCGCATAGTTGTAATTTTATTCAATAAAAGTGTATATATTTGCCTCACTGGTTAAATAGAGTTAATTAATTCGTCCCGGGGAAAACTTTCTTAACAATCCCTCGAGCCGTATTTTTTAGCGTTGAGCTGGTAAGCTACTTAATTTAATTTTATTAATACAAAAGAGAAATCTATGAGAAAACTTCTTTTCTTACTTGCTTGTTTCTTCATGGCAGGCATAAGTTTGGCAAGTGCTCAATCGGGTACCGTTTCAGGGAAAGTGATTTCCCAAGAAGATGGTGAACCGATTATCGGCGCTACGGTTTTGCTTAAAGGCACTAATTCGGCTGTCATCACGGATGATAACGGTGTGTTCAACATTGCACTCCGAGATAATGCCAAAATTCTGAGAATTTCTTATGTAGGGATGGAAGTCATAGAGTTTCAGGCTGTGCCCAACATGTTGATCAAAATGAAACGAGATCGCACAAGCCTGAATGAGGTGATCGTAACGGCAATGGGAATCTCCCGCAAGGAAAAAACCCTAGGGTATTCCGCTACTACCGTAAAAGGTAAAGATATTTCCGACGCCCGCAACACAAACCCGATTGCGTCGCTTTCGGGAAAGGTGGCCGGTGTAAGCGTTTCAACACCTTCGTCCGACCCTGGTTCTGCAAGCAGTGTAGTTATTCGAGGTTTTGGTTCCATCAATGGCAGTAACCAGCCATTATATGTGGTTGATGGAGTGCCTTTACAAAACTTTAGCACAACAACGCAGGGGCACGCTATTGCCATTACTGGTATCAGCAATATATCAGCCAATGACATTGAATCAATGACCATATTGAAAGGCGCTGCCGCTACAGCTCTTTATGGCAGTCGCGCTTCCGGAGGTGTTGTTTTGGTAACAACCAAACAGGGATCCGCTGGCTCAAAACGTAATTTTACGTTGGAATATAGCGGTGGTATGCAGGCAAGCCAGGTATCCTATCTACCCGAAATGCAAAATTCCTTCGGCCAGGGATGGGACGGTAACCAGACTTATATCGAAAACGGATCCTGGGGACCTCGCCTAGATGGCTCAATTCAAAATTATGGTCCTATTTGGAACAACAAAGACCTGAATTATCAACAGCTTTTCAAAAAATACAGCGCACTCAAAAACAATGTGCGAGATTTCTTTGAAACAGGCTTATCCTCCAATAACAGTATTGCGCTGAGCGGCACCTCCGAAGATAGGCGTTCCACGTACTATGTGTCTTTTTCCAACGATAGAAACAATGGCTCCATGCCGTCGGATGCCGATCTTTATAAAAGAAACACTTTGGCTTTTCACGGTGGCTTTGACGTAATTAAATGGTTAAAGATAACTCCGGCAATTAACTTTTCTACTTCGTCAACCGATGTAGCAGGGTCTTTCCAGGGTACTTCAGTTGTCGACGGTTTGTATGAATTGCCGCGCGATATTTCCCTTGTGGATAGAAAGGATTTATCATCAGCTTTTCACACACCCGAATCTTATTTTACCCCCTACGGTATTACCAACCCCTATTGGGCGTTAGCCAACAACTATAACCATACGGATGCAAAGAAAGTATATGGTAAATTTCAGGTGGACATTAAACCCATAAAGGAAGTTACTGTTACCTATCGCTACGGTTTCGACTATTACGATTTCGACAACAAAATTGGTGCGCCCGAAATTGCTTTGGACGATGCAGCAATTATTGAAGATTACGGATATGCACCATCAAATACTAACGCGGCGGGTTCTGTAGCAACAAGTTATTCTCGTGCCTACGAAACCAATCAAGATGTATTGGTGAATTACGCCAAAGATTTTAATAAGTTATCGGTGAATGCCTTTGTTGGTTTAAATGTAAACGAAAGATATTCTACCTCAATAAGTGCCCAAGCTGACGGATTGTCCGTTTACACAGGATTTTGGGATTTAAGCAACGGCTCTACTTGGACTACCTTGTCCGAATCTCAAAGTAAACGTCGTTTGGTTGGCTTATTCGGAGATATTACCCTAGGCTGGGCTGATCAATATTATTTAGACCTGACTTCTCGCAACGACTGGTCATCGACCCTGCCGATAGACAATAACAGTTATTTCTACCCAGGAGTTACAGGAAGCTGGATTTTCACAAAGCAAATCCCTGATAATAAAATACTTTCGTTCGGTAAACTGCGTTTTGCGTATGGACAAACCGGTAGAGACGCTAATGTTTATCAGACGGGTATACGTTATGTTCAAGCTTCAGCCGATGGATATTATGGCACGGGCATTGCTCAGTTTCCGATGAACGGCTCTAATTCGTTCTTAGCTTCTACGACTCTTGGTAGCTCCACGTTAAGTCCGGAAATGACAACGGAAGAAGAAGTAGGATTGAATTTGCAGTTTTTAAAAGGACGGATAGGATTGGACGCCGCTTTTTATCACCGTGTTACCGACAAACAAATCTTTACCTTGCCGGTGGATCCTTCAACGGGATATTCCGCAATGGTTACTAATTTTGGTAAGGTCCGTAATAGCGGGATAGAATTGTTGCTGAATGCAATACCTGTACAGACTAATAATTTTCGGTGGGACTTAAGTGTGAATTTTGCCACAAACAGTAACAAAGTCCTTTCCATGCCGGCAAGCTTGGAAGGCGGTAAGGTAATTATCAGTCGTTTCTCCGCCGGAAATGACGCCGTGTATATGTACGCCGAAGCGGGCAAGCCTATGGGCGAGTTTTACAGCTATTTATCCAAAAAGGTAGAAGACAAAAGCAGCCCCGATTATGGAAAAACAATTGTCGGCTCAGATGGTCTGCCGGTAGTATCGACAGAATTAGTGGATACACACAAGAACATGAACAACAAATGGACGGGCGGGATTACCTCCTCGGTTTCAGGCGATGGGTTCACTCTTAGCGCATCGTTGGACATCCGTGCAGGAGGCCATATGTTCTCACGTACAAAAAATTTAATGATGTTTACCGGTAACGGAGTGGCTACTACTTTCAATGACCGTAATCCTTTTGTCATTCCCAATTCGGTACAGCAAGTTTTGGATGCGAACAAGAGCGTTATACCCGACGTTTATCAGGAAAACTCCACGCCTATTTACGTGAGCGATGACTCTTACCAGAAATACTTGGGGGGTACGAACAATAAGAGTGGTGATGGGAACACTTATTATTTAATAGATCGTTCCTATACCAAACTGCGTAATGTATCTCTTACTTGGGATGTGCCTAAAAAATGGATCGGTGAGTTTACCGGCATAAGTGTTACCGCCTATGCAAACAATTTGTTTGTATGGACGGCTGCCGATAACCGCTATGTTGACCCTGAATTATCCACCGGTAATGGATCTAATTCAGCTACAGACTTAACCGGAACTTTCGGAGAAATGTACGCAAACCCTGCCAGCCGTGTATATGGTTGCAATTTTAAGGTTACATTCTAAATCAGAAAATTAAGAAATATGAAAAAGATATTTTTATTATTTGGGGTTGGCATTGCATTGTCTATGACTTCCTGCGATAGTTTCTTAGATATTAATCTCGACCCCAACTCCCCAGCGCAAGAAAATGTAAATGCCTCGTTGATATTTCCCGGTGTGGAAATGAATTTGGCAGCAAGTTATGGAGATTACCTACGCATCACAGGCGGATACTTGTCACAACACTATGCACAGGATTTCGGAACAAGCAACTATACTGATTATTCGCAGTTCTCCATTTCGACTGTGCGCTCAAGCGGAACATACACGCAGCTTACTGCCAAAGTGCTGCTTAACTTGGAAACTGTGCGTAAAAACGCAAAGGCAAGTGAAGAATGGGGAACCTATTTAGCCGCAACCACTTTGCGTGCTTTCACTTATCAGACCTTAGTGGATGCCTATGGCGAAATACCTTACACCGAAGCATTGGATGTTAGCAATCTAAGCCCACATTTCGATGGCGGTCAAACCGTTTACGACGGTATTCTGGCTGAATTGGACGAAGCTTTGTCAAAAGCAGCACCTACAAATTTGGTTTGTACCAACTTCCTATTCGGGACTACTACTGCTGATAAATGGATAAAATTTGCTAATGCGCTTAAAATTAGGATTTTGATGCGTGAAAGCAATGTGAAAGATGTTCATGCCGAACTGGCTGCCCTAATATCTGAAAATAACCTCCCCACTGAGGATGTGTCATACAACGACTGCTGGACGGATAACCCGGGCAAGGCAAGCCCCTTTTACCAGGAAGAATATTCTCCGGACTTCGGCAGCACTCAGATAAACGTAGTAGCGAATATTGCCTATATGCAAACCTTGGTTAGCAGTAATGATACGGTACGCCTTGCATTCGCTTTTAATAAAAGCGACAAAGGGGCTTACACTGGCGCCGTATCGGGTACAAATATGAGCCAAACGACGAAATTTAAAGCCGATTATTGGTGTCGTCCGGTGTTTAAGTACAATATGCCTGTATTTATGATGACCGTATCGGATATTGAATTTTTCAAAGCTGAGTATTATGCTCGATATGGTACTGCCTCCGATGCTGAAACGCATTACAAAGCCGCTATCAAAGCATCATTTACCACAGTAGGTGGTAAAGAAACAGATGCAGCATTTATTTACAATAATGCCTATCCCTACAACAATGCCAATTTTAAAAAAGTGATCGGTATACAGAAATGGATTGCTTTGGGGATGACTAATAATTTTGAAGCCTGGTGCGAATTGCGCCGTTTAGGTTATCCGGCTTTTGGAACCATCACAGGCGATGATATCACCGACCAGAGAGACGTATACACTCCTAACGTGTATACTCAGGGTACGTTGTATCAACCCATTGATGTGAATACTGACCTATTGGGCAAAAACAAAGTTTTGCAACGTTTTATGTATCCTGAATCTTCTACCAGTCGCAACATAAACGCGCCAGTCAATAAATTGGGTAGTGAGCCTGTATTTTGGGCTGTACAATAATTTCAATTTCAAATTTTAAAATGAAATAAATATGAAAAGTAAGGTATTATTAAAATCAATGATAGGGTTAATTGCAATTATTGCTTTGGCAAGTTGTAATGACGTAACCACTGATGGAATTGACAAGGTTACCTATTATCCGACTTTGACTTTGCAAGGCGATGGCGCGACAGCTGGAACATATTTTGTATTGGCCGTGGGCGACACTTACGTGGATCCGGGATATACTTCATCCTTTAACGGCGAAGATACGAAATCGGAAGTAAAAGTTGTTTCAAATGTAGATACATCGGAACCAGGAATGTACGAGGTTGCGTATTCTGTTAAAAGTACCGACGGTTTTGTTTTTTCAAAAACACGTAATGTTGTTGTTGCAGGTACCGAACCAATAATGGAAGACCTTTCAGGTGCTTACAAGTCGATGGTGGTTCGTACAAATAACCCTACTGGAACAGGCAATGGCGGCCCCTATCCGGTTGTTTTGAAAAAATTGACCGATGGACTTTATACTGTCGATGATTTGATGGGTGGCTTTTATAGAGATGGAAGAGGCATAGGAAGCGTTTATGTTAATCAGGGTGTAATCTTTGTAAAAAGCTCCGGTGTAGTGATTCAGGTAGGCTCCAGTGCTAATCCTTGGGGAGAAGAAGCAAGTCTAGTCAGTCCTGCGTTTGATGTAACTTCACATACCTTTACGTGGGATGCATTAACATTGGGCTATACATTTCATGTAACACTTGTAAAAAATTAATCGATATGAAAAGGACACTATATTTATTTATGATGGTGGCAGGTTTAATCCTTGCTTCCTGTGAAAAAGAAGAAGTAGGCGGCACTGCCTCCCAAAAACTTGCTGGAGATTGGTATGTTACAGTTGTTGCCGTAGATGATAAAGACAGTCTGATATACTCAGATGCCGACCTATTTGGTTTAGGTACATTTCAACTTCTCGCTTATAACGCATCATCAAACACCGATTCTATCTGGATTGACGATATGGGTGCACTAGGGGATTTTTCTTTGGATTTCAAAACAAAATTATCTGTTGATTTGAGCAAAGCAACATTTGGTTCAGCCTCAGATACTTTATCCAACCCTTACGAAGAGAATAATGTGGTTATTACCAATGGGAAAATCCTTTATGGCGTAGCAAAGACTCCCAGCGGAATGAATGCAGACAGTATAGTTTTCAATGTGTGGTTTGACAGTGACACTAACCCTGCCGATTACGGATATGCTAAATATAGGATTGCAGGCTACCGCAGGACAGGTCTTACTGCTGACGAGCCGTAATATACAAGAAAAAGTGAAATAAGAAGAGAGGGTTCCAAATACTGAAAGCTTTTTGGTACCCTCTCTTTTTTATGAGTTTTCTCCGTATGATGATAGGCTCCTAAGGCTATAATTTGTCACTCTCGTACCTTAATTTCTAGTAATTTCTGGATAAACTTTCGTTGTATTTGTCCATGAAAAACGAAGCGGATGCTCGGATTGAAAAAGAGTTTGAAATAATGATAGAGGAAATGCCATGGTAAAAGGGTTAGAAATATTTAAAGAACACTTCGTCGGATTTGAAGACAACTATGTTATTATCGGCGGAACGGCATGTGATTTTACTTTGCAAAATACGGAGTACGGAAACTAATCCGTTCAAGACTGATAATTACAACGTTCAAGTTATGTTTTTAATCCATTCAAGTACAAAACCTATCCCGATGAGATATAGCGTTCGGTCAGAAGAACTATAGCATTATACATAAAGAGATACGTTATTTACCACAAGGTAATATTTCGTTTTCACGAAATACACCGTGGATATTACGAACTGTATAAGTAGTACGATTTGGCTAGAATGCCACACGGCTTAGTCTGTTCCATTCGGGATAATATGAAATGCTATTACGATGTGTGTCATTCAAGCGAAAAAGAAGGACAAGAAACCTGCAAAATTAACCCCAGTAGCACAATATGTTGCTATATTATCTGGTGTCTGAAGGAAAATAATTAAAGAGCACTTCGCTGGATTTCTTTGTATTATTCATCATGCAATTGGTTTTACAATTTCAATTCGCATTCCCAAAGCAGCAATAAGTCGATAGAAAGCCCCTACACTGGGCGAAATAGCTCCATTTTCAATGCGTGAGATATATGATTTGGTAGTTCCGGTACGGGAAGCCAGTTCCGATTGTGTTATTTTGGCTTCTTTGCGTGCTTGATGCAAAACCAAACCGGAATAAAAATCGGATGCATTTTGCTCAAATTCAGTACGTTCAGGCGTTCCATCCAAGCCATATTTCTTGTTAAGAACTTCGCTGTAGTTATTTATTTTGTTGTCGTTTGTATTCATAATAATCATTTTTTATTTTTATCACTTTTTCAATTTCAGTGAGCGGTGTTTTCTGAGATTTTTTTTGAAAACCATTAAAAAGTACTACTACTTTATCTTCGTAAAAAATAAAGAATACTCTGTAAATGTTTGAGTTGTATTCAATCCGAAGTTCATAAACGCTTTCTCTAATTACTTTAATTAACTTTACTGGTAATCTATCTTGTGTTCTCAAAAGTGTTAATAAATAATCAATCTTTTGTTGTTCTTTATCAGATAATCCTACGATAAACGCTTCAAAATATCCTCAAAAAGTGATAATGGTTCGTTCCATAGTGCAAAGTTATAATAAGTATACAGATATTGAAACATTATGAAGAAAAATTTATAATAATCAAAATTACTTTATACCGCACTTCTACTTAATTACTTACTGATTTAGATTCTCCCCTGACTCATATCGATTTACTAGATCGATTTTCTTCTCCAATGAATGGAGAGTAATTCTACTTCATTTTTCCATAAAAGTTAAACCCAAAAAGTTTTTTGTCTAAACTTTTTGGGTATACTTCAATTGCGGGTTCAGCCTTTTTATAATTCCGAGGGATCGTTTTTTCAGTGAATTGTTTTCAGTGAATGGTGATTTCTTTGGATTTTCCGTTTACCGTGAGAATGGCTTTGTCATCGCAGGTGCCGTTGCCGTAGTTGATGGACCATTTCCTACCCTTGCTGTTTTCGAACGACGCAATACCGCTGACGATATGTTTGCAGGAAGCTTTAAACAGTAGGGGTGTTGATTCGACTATGGTTTTGGTGACGACAACACCGTTGGGGCGGGTATTGATGACGCTACCCCAAGTCAGGGTCTGGGTTTTCTTGTATTGACGTGTGATGTCGGTGATGCGGCTCAGCGTGTCCCCTTTTTCCAAATTGATCACTTGAATGTTTTCCTTTATGGATGCGGTCCGAACAAAATTGACTGCATCTTTCTGAATAGTTTTTCTGACGGTGCCTTCGATCAATCCATTGTTTCATCCAACTGGGTTTCTTCCATGGAGTCAACTGCAAGTGAATCTTTTTTTAGAAAAATCTGGCTGCTGTTTTTAACTTTGAGGAATCGCATGCATCAAACAAACGTAGATTGTAAACTTGATGAGCCAACAAACAGAAGCTGAAATCCTTGTCTTGATGCAGAACCCGATCACGAGGGATGCTGGTTTTCTGTTGTTGATGAACACCTATCANAAGCAGNTGTATTGGCACATACGGCGGTTGGTTGTGTGTCATGAGGATGCNNAGGATATCCTGCAGGAAACGTTCATACTGGTTTATAACCATATCGCAACTTTCAAGGGTGAAAGCGCTTTGTACACCTGGCTGTATCGAATAGCAACCAATGAATGCAACAGGCATTTCAGACATAAAGATTTTCGCATGCAACGGGAAGAATTGCTTTCCGAATATACTGCTGAACTGGCTGTAGGGCCTGAATTGGAAAACAGTGATGACATATTGGTTAAGTTTCAGCGAGCCATTCAGCAATTGCCTAACAAACAGAGAATAGTGTTTAATCTGCGGTATTACGACGAATTATCTTACGAAGACATTGCACAAATACTCCAGACATCGGTCGGCACCTTAAGGACCAGTTACCACTTTGCGTTTGAAAAAATTAAACAATACTTATCAGACCATGATTGATCAGGAATCCAAATTTAATACGATCGGAAAGGAGATGCCCTATACGGTTCCGCCCGATTTTTTTGACCGGCTTCCGGCCAAAACGTTGCAGCTTTCTAAGGAGCGGATGGAAAAGCGCCGGAAGAACAAGTGGGTGGTCAGGACTCTTGCTGTATTAACGACTGCAGCTGCAGTTTTGCTTTTATTTGTAATACGTCCGCTGAATGAACGTCAGCCGGGGAGTAATCTGTTGTCAAAACAGGAATTGCCTGTTGAAAAGGTTGTAGTACCGAAGGCGCAACCTAAATCGTCCGTTCAGGCGATGAATGCTGAGGTAGTGCAAAGCAAAGAAACTTCAATGGAATTGGCAGAGGCTGAAAACATTGACGACCTGCTTCAGCACTTGTCCGATGAAGATCTGGCTCAATTGACCGCCATGTACGGTGCGGAAGACCTGGAGAATGACATTTCGCAAGAAACCATCAATATAAACTGATATGAATAAAAATAGCGTACTTCTTATGCTTTTGGCGCTAATGTCCTGTATGACAGTCCAATCACAGAATTTGAACCGCAACCAACTGCTGCGGCAACGAATTGAATTGGCGAAACTGCGTCAAATCAGGCAAAATCTTCAGTTGGATGAAGCGACATTCGTACAGTTCAGGCCGCTATATTTGAAATATGAACGCAATATCGCCAACATAGACTTCAGAAGTCAAAACAAAATAATGAAAGTAAACGCGGATAGTATGAGTGCGCAGGATGCTGATTTGCTTGTCCTTGCACAGTGGACGCGTGCTAGTAAGCTCCTTCAGGTTCGTGAACAGGCATATGCCGAGTTCCGCAAAATTCTGACTGCCCAACAGTTGGTCAAATTGTATCAGTGTGAAACGGAAATTCGTCAAAAGGTGATGTCTGAACTCAGAAAGCGAAAGAAGCAAGCACTTTAACTACTGCGAGGCTTCATCCATGCCCTGCTTGTTCAAAAGGATGGATGCAACAATGGAAAGGGTCAAAAGGGATATGATGACGCCCAGGGAAACTAAGTTGGAGATTTCCAGACCATAGTTCATTTGAACACAGAACTCATTGAAACACATCTTGAAACCGATAAAGGAGAGGATGCCAGCCAAGGCGTATTGGAGGTAGTAGAAGTACTTCATGATGCCGCTCAACGCAAAATATAAGGAACGCAGGCCCAAGATGGCGAAGATGTTGGAGGTATAGACAATGAACGGGTCCTTGGAAACGGAAAGTACTGCTGGAATTGAATCGATGGCGAAGATGAGGTCTGAACCTTCAATTACGAGCAGTACGATGAAAAAGGTTGTAGCATACCACTTATTATCACGCTTCAAAAAGAAGGTGTTTATGTTAGGTTCATTCGTTACAGGCATGATTTTGTGAAAAACCTTTATCAATACATTGTCGGTAGGATTGTAATCCTCGTTTTCGCTTTTTTCGAACAGCATTTTTACTCCGGTATAAAGGAGGAAAGCACCAAAGATGTACATGACCCAGTTGAACTGATGGATGAGTGCCACCCCTGCGAAAATAAACAGGGCGCGCATGAAGATAGCCCCGATGATGCCCCAAAACAGGATTTTGTGCTGGTATTGCGGGGCAATGCGGAAGAATCCGAAAATCATGATGAATACGAAGAGGTTATCGACGCTAAGCGACTCTTCAATAAGGTAGCCGGTGAGGAATTCAAGGGCTTTCTGATGTCCGATAAAGTAATAGATACTGAGGTTGAAGGCGACGGCCAACCCGATCCAGAACAAGCTCCAGAGCAGGGCGGTCTTGACTTTGATGACCGAATTTTTTTTATGAAATACAAAAAGGTCAAGGCTGAGCATCACCACGACAAAAGCGAAAAAGCCTATCCAAAAACCAACACCTACCATAATCGAATACGTATAAAACTGTTTTTAACAGTACTTCAAAAATAATCAAAAAAAAGGAGCTTAGCAAAAGACGTACTTTTTGTCGTCTTTGTCTTATCTTTGCTGCAAACCCTTTTATATGTTTGTTGAGCTTAAAGACGTTGCTGATACTGAGAAGGCCGTACTGGTCGGTTTGATCACCCAAAACCAACCCGAGCAGAAAGCTTGGGAATACTTGGATGAACTGGAATTCCTGGCAGAAACGGCTGGTGCCCTGGTTGTCAAGATGTTTGTGCAACGCGTGGACGGTCCCAATCCCAAAACCTTTGTCGGTACAGGTAAACTATCTGAAATCAAGGCTTTTGTGGAAGAAAACGAAATTGGCATGGTCATTTTTGACGACGACCTGTCTTCCAAACAAGTTCGAAATTTGGAGGCTGAACTCTTGGTCAAGATCCTTGACCGCACCAACCTGATTCTGGATATTTTCGCCAAACGTGCCCAGACCGCCCATGCCAAAACGCAGGTGGAACTGGCGCAATACAAATACATGCTGCCCCGCCTGTCTCATCTATGGACCCACTTGGAACGCCAACGTGGTGGTATTGGGATGCGCGGACCCGGTGAAGCGCAGATTGAAACCGACCGCCGTATCATTCTGGACAAGATTTCGTATTTAAAGGAGGAACTAAAGCACATCGACAAGCAGAAAGCCACGCAGCGCAAGAACCGCGGCAAGATGGTCCGTGTGGCGCTAGTAGGTTATACCAATGTGGGCAAATCCACACTAATGAACGTACTGAGCAAATCGGAAGTCTTTGCCGAAAATAAACTGTTCGCAACATTGGATACCACGGTTCGCAAGGTCATCATTGACAACTTGCCCTTCCTGCTNACCGATACGGTCGGNTTCATTCGTAAATTGCCCCANGACTTGGTGGAATCCTTCAAATCAACCTTGGACGAAGTGCGGGAAGCCGACTTGTTGCTGCATATCGTGGATATTTCACACTCTGGTTTTGAGGAACAGATTGACGTGGTGAACAAGACGCTGGCTGAACTGGATTGTAGCGAGAAACCTAATATCATCATTTTCAATAAGATCGACGCTTTTTCCTATGTTGAGAAGGAAGAAGATGATCTGACTCCTCGTACTCGTGAAAACGTGTCCCTGGAAGAATTGCAACAAAGCTGGATGTCTAAACTGGGTGAGGATTGCATTTTCATTTCGGCCAAGAACCTGACCAACATGGAAGCCTTGAAAACATTGGTGTACGACCGTGTCAAGGAGATTCATGTCCGTCGCTTCCCGTATAACGACTTCCTATTTCAGAAGTACGATGAAACCGATGAAATGTAACTAATTTTTACAGCTATGGAAACCGGAAGGCTTTTGACATCCGAAGAAATTACTCAATTGCAAACGCAGCGCTGTCAGGCGGAGGATTGGAGCCGCGTTCGCGTCAGTACGGATTTCAATGCCAAGTATGTAACCGAAACGGTTTTTTCAGGCGCAATTTACCTTGGGTGTTTTGGGAAGAAATTGATTCTGCCGGGTGGTGTTCCCGTAGAAAGCGGTATTTGCAAAGCCCATCTGCATAACTGTCGGATTGCCGACAATGTCTATATCAGCCACGTAAGCTTGTATATTGCCAATTATTCCATAGGGGAGGGGACCATCATTGAAAACATCGGTGCTTTGTATACCGAAGGGGAAAGTAGTTTCGGAAACGGCACTTCGGTTTCGGTGCTCGATGAAACCGGTGGTCGTGCTGTTCCCATTTACGAAGGCCTTTCCGCTCAGACGGCTTATGTGACTACGATGAATGCGCATCGGCCTGTGTTGACCGGGGTCATTAACAAATTGGCTCAGGAATATGCCCGTTCGGTGCGTTCCACCATGGGCTCCATCGGTTCCTCCTGCAGCATTCGGAATACCGGTACACTGCGCAATCTGCGAATTGGAGACGGTTGTGAGATCGACGGTGCCAGCGTGCTCGAAGACGGCAGCTTGTGTAGTTCACCTTCTGCTTTTCAAGGAGACAACAACGAACCTTTGCTCACAACTGCTTATGTTGGCGCCAATGTCATTGCCAAGCATTTTATTTTTGCCCCGGGTTCCGTGGTGAAAGACGGGGTGCAGTTGGAACGTTGTTTTGTCGGTGAAGCGGCTGAACTTTCCAAAGGTTTTTCTGCTCACGACTCCTTGTTTTTTGCCAATTGCCAGATGGAAAACGGGGAAGCCTGCGCTTCGTTTGCGGGTCCATATACGGTTTCCATGCATAAGTCCACGTTGTTGGTGGGAGGTATGTTTTCGTTCTGCAATTTCGGTTCCGGAACCAACCAGAGCAATCATTTTTATAAACTGGGCCCCATGCACAGCGGCGTTTGCGAACGCGGTTGCAAGACGGGCAGCGATGCCTATATTTTATGGCCGGGTAGCGTCGGCGCGTTCACCTTTATCAAAGGTCGTCACACCGGCAATCCGGATACGACCGATTTCCCATTCTCTTACTTGATGGAAGTCGGCGGGAAAAGTTACCTTTCGCCGGGTGCGTCCCTGCGCAGCGTCGGCTCTTTGCGCGATGAGTTGAAATGGCCGCAACGGGACAAACGCACCTCGCTGAAACCAACAGACAAGCTTTGTTTTGATGTTTCCAATCCGTTTACGGCCAATGGCATTGATCGGGGTTTGGAGCGTATGGAGGGATTCTTAAAGGATTCAGACGTACCGGAATATGCTTTAAATGGTTGCATTCTGAAGAAATCGGCCTTGGTCAAAGGGCGTAAACTTTATCAATCCGCTCTGGATATTTATAAAGGTGCTGCATTGATTCGTCGGTTGGAATACGTTCAGGAAGATGCCTTGAATGATATGATGAAGACGCTGACTACTGGCAATGGACCGATTTCAGATAGTTGGACTGACCTTTCTGGTTTGCTGGTACCCGAAAATGTACTGGGTGAATTGCTGTTTTCCATTGAAAAAGGGCAATGCCCTTCCATCGAAGCTTTGGAAGAATCTTGGGAAAAGCTGTACCGTCGGTATCCGGATTATGCCTGGCAAAGCGTTCTGCAACGCTTGACCAAAGAATTTGACAAGCTGCCTTCAGCAATGAAAGCAGGCGATTTCCTGCCTTTGATCGATGTTTGGGAAACCACGCTGACAGCTGTTTACAAGCACATGATGAGCGATGCGGAATTGGAACTTTCCATGATGCAACGGTATGGCTCCGGTGAGAAGCGTCCCGAACATCCCTTTCTGAAGGTGTTGCAGAAGTTGTTGGATGAAATCCCTTTAAAGGCTGCGCACTGCAAAACCCTGCTTAATTCGGTTAATGGGTAAAAACCATTTCGTATCTTTGCGGTACACAATCAAACTGTAATCATCATGGCTGTACCTCCGTTTCATTACCAGGATCCGTTCCCCGTGGGAAAGGACAAAACCGAATATTATCTGCTTACCAACGAACACGTTTCCGTTGCCCAATTCGAAGGCAAGGAAATGCTGAAAGTGGCTCCTGAAGGGCTGACGTTATTGGCCAACACTGCGATGCGCGATGTTTCCTTCCTGCTGCGCCCCGCTCATCAGAAGCAAGTGGCCGCAGTTTTGGCCGATCCGGAAGCTACCGAAAACGACAAGTATGTGGCTTTGACCATGTTGCGTAATGCAGAGGTTTCAGCCAAGGGCATCTTGCCGTTCTGTCAGGATACGGGTACGGCCACTGTTTTTGCCAAAAAGGGTAACCAGGTTTGGACCAACGGTGATGATGAAGAAGCCTTGTCGCTGGGCATCTACAAAACCTATGTCGAAGAGAATCTTCGCTATTCGCAGACCATTCCGCTCGACATGTACAACGAGAAGAATTCGGGTTGCAACCTGCCCGCACAGATTGACATTATGGCCGGTCACGGACCCGAATACAAGTTCTTGTTTGTCGCCAAGGGTGGTGGTTCTCAGAACAAAACTTATTTGTATCAGGAAACCAAAGCACTGCTGAACCCTGAGTCGCTGGAGAAATTTCTCATTGAAAAGATGAAATCGCTGGGTACTGCTGCTTGTCCGCCGTATCACATTGCGTTCGTGATCGGTGGTACTTCTGCCGACCAGACGGTAAAGACGGTTAAATTGGCTTCGACCAAATATTACGATGAGCTGCCTACCGTCGGAAACGAATGGGGACAGGCGTTCCGCGACTTGGAGCTGGAAGCAAAAATGCTCAAGGCTGCACAGGAAATCGGTTTGGGCGCTCAATTTGGCGGCAAGTATTTTGCTTACGACCTGCGCATTGTCCGTTTGCCGCGTCACGGTGCATCCGTTCCGGTGGCCATGGGCGTTTCTTGCTCGGCCGACCGAAACATTCTGGCAAAAATAAACAAAGACGGCATCTGGGTGGAAAAAATGGAATCCAACCCGGGGCAATATATTCCCGATGAACTACGTAACGCGGGTGAAGGCAATGTAGTGCACATCGATTTGGATCAACCGATGGCTGACATTCTGAAGGTGCTGACCCAGTATCCGGTGGCTACCCGGTTGTCGCTGAACGGCACCATCGTGGTGGGCCGCGACATCGCTCATGCCAAACTGAAAGAACGCATTGATGCGGGTGAAGGCATGCCAAACTATCTTCGAAACCATCCGATTTATTACGCCGGGCCAGCCAAGACGCCTGAAGGCTTTGCTTGTGGTTCCATGGGCCCGACCACGGCCGGTCGAATGGATTCCTACGTGGATTTGTTCCAAAGCATGGGCGGCAGCATGATCATGTTGGCCAAGGGGAATCGTTCGCAGCAAGTGACGGATGCCTGCAAGAAGTACGGCGGTTTTTATCTGGGTTCCATCGGTGGTCCTGCAGCCATTTTGGCGCAGAACAACATCAAGAGCATTGAATGCCTTGAATATCCTGAACTGGGCATGGAGGCCATCTGGAAGATTCAGGTGGTGGATTTCCCGGCGTTCATTCTGGTGGACGACAAGGGAAATGATTTCTTTAAGCAGTTGAAACCGATTTGTAGCAGAGGGTAACCATTCCTACTCAATTTATAAAGCTGGTGCCTCAAGAACTTTTGAGGCACCAGCTTTTTTGACACTATGAATGAAAACTTTTGCATTATTACTTCTGAAAACTAAGTAAACCACCCGCACAAGTGTGGACGATTGAGGATCTAGGTATGTCAAAACAAAAAGCACTTGATGTGATGGAATGTTTTTGGGTTTCAATATCTTTGGGGGACAAATCTTGAACATCTGAACCATGAATAAAAGTGGAATTCTTTGCGCCTTGTTGCTCTTGTTGCCTTTAAGCTTGATTACGGCGAAACCTCAGTTTGGTAAGGCCCTTTTTTTTAACGACGACTGGAAATTCAACCTGTCCGATGTAAAAGATGCCGCCAATCCTACGTTCAATGATTCCCGCTGGAACTCCGTCACGCTGCCTCACGACTGGAGTGTTAAAGGTGTGCTGAGTCCCGATAATGCCAGCTGTCAGGGGTATTTGCCCAGTGGCATCGGTTGGTACCGCAAAACGTTTACCGCACCTTCGGCCGAGAAAGTATTTATTTATTTTGAGGGCGTTTACAACCATAGTGAAGTGTTTCTGAATGGAAAGTCGTTGGGTGTTCGTCCGAGCGGCTATGTTTCGTTCATGTACGATTTGACGCCGTATTTGAAAGCGGGTGAACACAATGTCCTGGCCGTCCGGGTGGACCACTCGGAAGATGCCGATTCGCGCTGGTATACAGGCTCCGGTATATATAGAAACGTTTGGCTGGTGACTTCCGGTCAGGTGCACCTGGACCTTTGGGGCGTATTTTTCAAGTCTTCCAACGTGACGGAAAAAGAGGCTGATGTTTCGGTTGAATCCACCATTAATAATGAAAGCGCACAACCTTCCGTTTTGTCGGTTCTGAATGAAATAGTGGATCCGACTACGGGTAAAGTGGTGGCCAGTGTGACCAAGAATGTTTCCGTTGCCACCAATGCCAAGTTGACGGTATCGCAGTTGCTGGCTGTCAAGGCTCCCAAACGTTGGTCGGTTGATCAGCCAAATTTATATACCCTGCGCACCGTTGTTTCCCAAAATGGGCAGGTTATTGACCGGAATGAGCAGGAAATGGGTATCCGTACGCTGACTTTTGACCCGAACAAAGGTTTTGCTTTGAATGGCAACTGGATGAAAATCAAGGGTGTGTGTATGCATCACGATGCCGGTGTATTGGGTTCAGCCGTGCCTAGAGAAGTTTGGAAGCGTCGCTTGCTGACGCTTAAGGATATGGGTTGCAACGCCATCCGTATGAGCCACAACCCGCAATCGCCCGATGTGTATGAACTGTGTGACGAAATCGGCATGTTGGTGATGGACGAAGCGTTCGACGAATGGGAATTCGCTAAGAAAAAATGGATTACTGGTTGGAACAGCGGAACCCCCAAATTCCAGGGTGCGTTCTCATTTTTCAATGAATGGAGCGACAGAGATATCCGTGATATGGTGTTGAGGGACCGCAACCATGCTTCCGTCATGATGTGGAGCATCGGCAACGAGGTGGATTACCCGAACGATCCGTATTCACATCCGGTTTTGGACGGTTCGACCATCAATCAGCCGGTTCAGGGTGGTTACCTGCCCAACAATCCCAAGGCAGAACGGCTGGGTGCCATCGCTAAA